>Ga0073928_10005397_pt1 | contig 17973 bp, 13 predicted proteins | sample PaiPotPPA55metaG_FD_76969 | JGI IMG/M metagenome (GOLD analysis project Ga0073928, IMG submission 76969) | Iron sulfur acid spring bacterial and archeal communities from Banff, Canada, to study Microbial Dark Matter (Phase II) - Paint Pots PPA... ... | reverse complement strand
CGTCGGCGGCGTTATTCGTGCTGTGTTCCTTGGGTTTTGGGATCAAGGCAGCATTGATGCCGCAGCACCTCTGGCTGCCCGCCGCCCACGCCAACGCGCCAAGCCACGTCTCGGCGATGATGTCCGGCGTGCTGCTCAACTGCGGGACCTACGGCCTCATACGCTTGGGCGCCCTCTTGCCACACCCACCGCTGTGGTGGGGCGGGACGCTTCTGTCGGCGGGCGCGCTCTCGGGAATTCTGGGGATCGCGTTTGCCGCGGGTCAGCGCGACCTCAAGAGACTCCTCGCTTACAGCAGCATTGAAAATATGGGGATCATTGTGATTGGCCTGGGCCTGGCCTTGATGGGTCGATCACTTGACAGAGGGGAGTGGATCGCGCTGGGCCTCGGCGGGGCGTTGTTGCACGTCTTGAATCACAGTCTCATCAAGCCGCTGTTGTTTTTCGGGGCCGGGAGCGTCGTTCATGCGGCCCGCACGCGGACAATCGATCTGATGGGGGGCCTTGGCAAGCGCATGCCCGAGACTACGGCGCTCTTCCTGCTGGGCGCCGCCGCCATCTGCGGCTTGCCGCCCCTCAATGGGTTTGTCAGCGAATTCCTCATCTACCTCGGCTTGTTCCACACACTCGATGCCGGTACGCCGGAATCGCAATGGGCGGCGCTAGCTGCGCCGGCGCTGGCGCTGATCGGCGCGATGGCCGTGGCGACTTTCGTCAAGCTGGTGGGTGCGGTGTTCGCCGGTGCGCCGCGCGGTGCTAGGGCCATGCATGCCCATGATCCAGGGCTCGCGATGCTGGCGCCCATGGCGCTGCTTGCGGCTGGATGTGTTCTCATCGGCGTCGTGCCCTTCGTGGCGATCCCGCTAGTTGACACGGCGGTGATGCAATGGAGCACGCCGAGCCAAGTCAGCGTTCAGACGGTGGCAAGCTATGTGTCGCTGGGCTGGGTCTCGGGACTGGCGATCGTTCTCATTGCTCTGATCGCCGCCGGATACGGGTGGCTGCGGCGCTGGCAACGTCGTAGTGCGCCTCGAGTCTCGGTGACCTGGGACTGCGGCTATGCGCGCCCGAGCAGCCGGATGCAATACAGCGGCTCGTCGTTCTCGCAGATGTTAATCGACCTGCTGGCCTGGGTGGTCTGGCCGCGAATACGGTGGCCCCGGATAGCGGGGCCGTTCCCGCACCCCACCGCCTTCAATAGCGAGGTCCCGGACCCCGTGCTCGACCGCGGGTTGATGCCGGTCTTCAGCGCAGCGGATTCGGTGCTCAGCCGCGCCAGAGTGTTTCAACGCGGGCCTGTTCAGCTCTACCTGCTGTACGTGCTGGGAATTCTGTTGCTGTTGCTGATCCTGGGCTGATTCGCGATTGCGAGAAGAACCGATGGCGGTCGTCACAGTCGTCATTCACATCCTGTTGCTCTTGCTGATGCCGCCCATTCTGCCGGGGATCATCAACAAGACCAAGGCCATGTTCGCGGGCCGCGTGGGCCCACCGTTGCTTCAACCCTACTACGACCTGATGCGGCTGATGCAGAAAGGGATGGTGTTCAGCGGCACGACCACGTGGATCTTCCGCGCCGGCCCGTTGGTGACTCTCGCGGCCGTGGTTGTGGCGGGGCTGATGGTGCCGCTCGGCGGGTTCAATGCGCCAATCCATTTCACGGGCGATCTCATACTCTTTGCGTACCTCTTTGCATTGGCGCGGTTCTTCACGACCAGCGCCGCGCTGGACACGGGCTCTGCCTTCGAGGGGATGGGGGCGGCACGCGACGTAACGTTCGCCTGTTTCTCCGAGCCGGCGCTTTTCCTTGCGTTCCTGATGCTGGCCAAATTCTCCGGCTCTCTGAGCCTTACCCCGATGCTTAATGCGCCGCTGAGTTCCCACCTCCTCGGTCCATCGGTGGCAGCGATCGTACTGGTCGCGGCCGGGCTATTTATCGTGCTGCTGGCCGAGAACTCGCGCCTCCCCATCGACGACCCCAACACCCACCTGGAACTGACGATGATCCACGAGGTCATGGTGCTCGATCACAGCGGCCCGCTGCTCGGCCTGGTCCTCTACGGGGCTGCCATGAAGCTGTTCGTCCTGTGCGCCCTCGTGCTTCACGTGATGGCGCCGTACCAGACGCACCTGGCGGCGGTCGATTGGGCGCTGTTTATCGGGCAGATGCTCGGGATTGCGGTCGCGGTCGGAGTAGTCGAGTCGACGATGGCGCGACTCCAGCTCCGCCACGTGCCGACGCTTCTGGTGGCGGCTTCGCTGCTTTGCGGCTTCGGGTTCCTGCTGATGCTGAGGTGATCGATGGCATCGATGCTGAATGGGCTGCTGGTGGCGGTCCTGCTGCTGAATCTGTTCGCCCTGGGGACGAGTCGCATCCGCGCCCTGATCAACGCGGCCGGCTTGCAGGGCATCGCCCTGGGCCTCATGCCGCTGTTGGTGCACGGGCACGCGAACCTGCTCAGCATCGTAGTTGCGCTTGCCACGATCGTACTGAAGGGCGCGATCATTCCGCAGGTCCTGCTCAAGGCGCTTCGAGACGCCCGGATCAAGCGGGAGGTTGAGCCAATCATCGGATTCATGCCCAGCATGCTGCTGGGGGCGGTGGGCACGGCGGCGTCGATCGCGCTGGCCGCGAAGCTCCCCCCGCTTCAGGCCCGCGTGCAACCTCTGATCGTGCCGGCGGCATTCTCCACCGTCTTCACCGGCTTCCTCCTGCTCACGACCCGGATCAAGGCGATTACCCAGGCGATCGGCTACCTGGTCCTCGAAAACGGCATCTTCATCTTCGGTTTGCTGCTCCTGGATGCGATGCCGTTCCTGGTCGAACTGGGCGTCCTGCTCGACGTGTTCGTCGGGGTGTTCGTGATCAGCATCATCATTCACCACATCAACCGCGAGTTCGCGTCGCTCGACACCCGGCACCTGTCCAGCTTGAAGGAATAAGCGTATGGCCGTCGTTCTGATAGCGATCCCGATCCTTGCCGCGGCCGTCGCGCTGGCGATTGGCTCCAACCGACTGCGCCCGGCGGTACTCCCTCCCGCCGCGGCGGCACATCTCGGCTGCTCGATCTATCTCCTCTTTGGCGCGCAAAACGCCGGCGCAATGCCCTGGCTTGCGCTCGATCCCCCGGGGTGTCTGGTCCTGCTGCTTTTGAGCGTTCTGTTTCTGATCTGCTCCTTCTATTCCGTGGGATACCTTCGGGAGCGCCACGAACTGTCCAATCGGATCTTCTGCGTCTGTCTGCTCCTGTTTCTCGCAACGACGACGCTCGTCGTCTGCTCCATGCACCTGGGCCTGATGTGGGTGGCGATCGAGGCGACCACGCTCAGCACCGCGCCGCTCATCTATTTCAATCGCACGCAACGTTCGATCGAAGCGACGTGGAAATACCTTCTCATCGGCTCGGTCGGGATCGCGCTGGCGCTGCTCGGGTCGTTCTTTCTCGCGTACGCGTCGGTGCGGCCCGGCGCGGTCTCGTCGCTGCTGTTTGGCGACCTTTTGCGCGAGGCCCCGAGGCTCTCCAAGCCGTGGCTGCACGTCGCCTTCATCCTGCTTCTGGTGGGATATGGCACGAAAATGGGCTTGGCGCCGATGCACACCTGGAAACCCGATGCATATGGGGAGGCCCCGGGGGTCGTCGGCGCGCTTCTGGCCGGCGGAGTCACCAATTGCGCATTCCTGGCGCTGGTGCGTGTCGATCACATCTGCCGGGCCGCGGGCGAAACCGCCTATACCGGGCGGCTCCTGATCTTCATGGGGCTGCTCTCCATGGCCTTTGCCGCCGTCTTCATGGTCGGACAGCGCGATTTCAAGCGAATGCTGGCCTACTCCAGCGTCGAACATATGGGGATCCTCACGCTCGGCGTCGGCGTCGGAGGGGGAGCGCTGTTCGGCTCCTTACTCCACATGCTTAACAACGGGATGACCAAGGGAGTGCTGTTCCTTTCGGCGGGAAACATCCACCGCGCCTATGGGGCAAGGACCACGGACGAGGTCCGAGGCGCAATTCGCCGGCTGCCGCTTTCGGGAACACTATTCCTGTTCGGATTCCTGGCCATTACCGGCTCCCCGCCCTTCGGACCGTTTGTCAGCGAGTTCAGTATCCTGAACGGTACGCTGGACGCGCGCCGATTTGTGGTCGGGGCCGCGTTCCTGCTCCTGCTGGCGATCATTTTCATCGGCATGGGAAGGGCGGTCCTCACCGTCGTCGAAGGCAGGCCCTCCCCGGCGGCACACCGAACGTCCTACCGCGACGGGCAGCTCACGGGGCTGCCTGTCCTGGTCTCGCTGGCGATCGTTCTATTGCTGGGCGTCTACATCCCAACGCCTCTCCGGCGGCTCCTCCAGGATGCAGCGCGTTTTCTGGAGGTCCGATCGTGACTGGCGCGAATCATCTTGTCGCGATCGGCAATGGGCGGGCGATCGAGCGGGCGTCGATTCCCGAACTGGCGATTCGCGAGTTACAGGAGACGATCCTGGACGGCGTCGAACAGGGTCGAAGGGTCATCGCGCTTTTCGGCGCGGGGACAGAGGACGCCGACGCGGTCCACCTGTATCTGGCACTGGCCGATGACCGGGATGGGCGCGTGTACCTGGGCAGCGCACTACTGCGGGAAGATCGCTTCGATTCGCTGACCCCGCGGTGCCCGCAGGTCCACCTCTTTGAGCGCGAGATTGCCGAGCAATTCGGGATTCGGCCCACGGGTCATCCCTGGCTCAAACCGGTGAGATACCACGCATCGTATCGCCCGGGCAAAGATGCCTGGGGGCGGAGCTCGACCGATTTGCCGCTGGTCGGTATGACCGACTTCTACCGGGTGGAAGGCAATGAGGTGCATGAAGTGGCCGTCGGCCCCGTGCACGCGGGGATCATCGAGCCGGGACACTTTCGCTTCCAATGCCATGGCGAGAACGTGTTCCATCTTGAGATTTCCCTGGGCTACCAGCATCGCGGCGTCGAGCGGGCATTGATCGGGGGCCCCAACCCTCGTTCGATCCACTACGCGGAAACGCTCGCCGGCGATACTAGCGTCGGGCACGGCACCGCCTACTGCCAGGTCGTCGAGGCCCTCTGCAAATGCGCGAAAACGCCTCGCGCCCAGACGCTCCGCGGCATCGCGCTCGAGCTGGAACGATTGGCGAACCACGTCGGCGACCTGGGGGCCTTGGCCAATGACGTTGGATTTCTGCCGACGGCGTCATACTGCGGCCGGCTCCGAGGCGACTTTCTCAACATGACCGCGCTGCTGTGCGGCAATCGGCTCGGGCGGGGGATGGTCCGCCCGGGTGGCGTGGGATTCGACGTGGAGCAGCCGCTCAGCGACGAGATGCTCAAACGCGTCGACGCAGCAGAAAGGGATTGTAGAAGCGCCATCGAGCTCCTGTGGGATTCTTCATCGGTCATGGCCCGATTCGAGGAGACGGGGCGCGTTTCCACGGAGCTGGCGGAGGAGCTGGGATTGGTTGGGCCGGCGGCCCGCGCCTGCGGGCTGGGCCGCGATGCTCGACAGGACCATCCTTCGGGCATCTTCCGGTTCACCCATATACCGGTGTCGACCTGGAATGCCGGCGACGTGTTCGCGCGGGCGTACGTCAGATGGCTGGAAGTGCGGCGGTCGATCGCGTTCGTGTCGGAACAGCTTCGCGCGCTGCCGGCCGGCCCGATTCGCAGCCAGACGAAGCCCCTTTCGCCAGACCAACTGGCGGTTTCGCTGGTTGAGGGGTGGCGCGGCGAAATCTGTCACGTCGGACTGACCAACGCCCAGGGACGGTTCGAGCGTTACAAGGTCGTGGACCCCTCGTTTCACAACTGGAGCGGCCTTGCGATGGCGCTTCGCAACCAGCAAATCTCCGACTTCCCGCTGTGCAACAAGAGCTTCAATCTGTCCTACTGCGGGCACGACCTCTAATCGTCAGGAGAATGTCAGATGGTGAAAGTGATTCTCGCCCGTCTGCGCCAGGGCCATCGGACGATGCAATACCCGGACGGGCCGCCGCCGCCACTGCCCGAGCGGTTCCGGGGACGGCCGGTGTTCGACGCGGAGAAGTGCCCCGACGGCTGCGAGGCCTGTGCCGAGGCGTGCCCCACGCAGGCGATTCGGATCGATGGCAAGCCGGAGGTGGACCTCGGCCGCTGTCTCTTCTGCACCGACTGCCTCGAGGCCTGCCCGGCGGGGGCGGTGCGCTACTCGAGGGATTACCGGCTGGCCGTGCGGCAGCGGCAAGACCTTGTGCTCGATCCCGGTCGCGAGCTCGAGCTTGCCGCGGCGCTCGATCGGAAGCTGATGAAGCTTTTCGGACGGTCGCTGAAATTGCGCCAGGTCTGCGCCGGCGGGTGCAATGGGTGCGAGTCGGACGTGAACGTGCTCAACACGATCGGCTGGGACCTGGGGCGGTTTGGGATCCAATTCGTCGCGTCGCCGCGACATGCGGACGGGTTGCTGATCACCGGGCCGGTGACCGAGAACATGGTGCTCGCGCTGAAGAAGACCTACGAGGCCGTCCCCGATCCGAAGATCGTGATCGCGGTCGGCGCTTGCGCCATCGCGGGAGGTCCCTATATCGGCCACAAAGAAGTTCACGACGGCGCCGCGTCCGTGGTGCCGGTCGATCTGTATATCCCCGGCTGCCCGCCCCATCCCCTGACGATCCTCGACGGGCTTCTTCGCCTGCTCGGGCGAGTCGAAGAGCAAGCCGCTATTTCGAAAAGAACTTCCTGATGGCGTAGACCGTTTCCTGCCGCTGAACGGCGGCGATCGACTCCAGCAGCGGGATTTCCTTGGGGCAGACTTCGACGCAGTTGCCCGCCTTGGCGCAGTCGGCCACGCCCCCTTCGCCCATGAGCGTTTCCAGCCGCTCGTTCTTGAGGGCGGCGCCGATCGGATGGTCATTGAACAATCGCGCCTGGCTGATGACCGCGGCGCCCACGAACTTGTTTGTCGCCGTGTATTGCGGGCAGGCTTCAAGGCAGCAGCCGCAACTGATGCACCTCGAGAGGGGATAACGCTCGGCCGCCAACTCCCGCGAGATCGGCGGGCCTTCGCCCAAATCGTAGGTCCCGTCGATCGGCACCCACGCCTTGACGCGCTTGAGGTCATCGAACAGCCGCTGGCGGTCTACGAACAGGTCGCGAACCAGCGGGAATTTGGTCAACGGCGCCAGCGTGATCGCGCCGTCCACGGTCCCCAGCTTGTCCACCAGGGCCGAGCAAGCCTGCCGCGCCCGCCCGTTGATGAGCATCGTGCAGGCCCCGCAGACCTCTTCCAGGCAACCGCTGTCCCAGACGGGCGGCGTGGTCTCCCGGCCGTCGGCGGTGAGCGGGTGGGCGGCGATCCACTGGAGATAGGAGATGATGTTCATGTTCGGCCGGTGCGGGACGGCAAACGTCTCCCATCGCGATGGCTTGGCGGGGCCATCCTGCCGGCGCAGGCGCAGAACCACTTTCCGCTGGGCCGTTTCCTGTCCGTCTCGTTGGATGGCGTCGGTCCGCACGGGATCCATGTTCGGATCGTAAGGACGCTCAGCGCCCGTATGGGCGGCGGCCGCCCGGCATGGGACGGCCGTAATAGCGGCCCGGTGCCGGGCCGGCAGGCGATTGCTCCGTCTCTTTCTTGGGGGTGGTCTGATCGAGCATGTCCTTGTAGTTCTGATCGCTGTGATCGGTATTGAGGTCGCGGCGGCTCAGTTCACCGGCATCATTGGTGAGCAGAACGTACTTGTCGCGCTCGCGATTGGGATCGGTCCCACCCCGGACATCGACCACCGTCCAATCCGTGCCGGGCACGAGGTCACCCGGTTGCAGGGCCGTGTTCCTGTTGGCCTTCCAGACGCCCTTGACCCATTGGAACACGTCCGCCTTGGCGCCGTTGTTACTCGGACTGACGGTGGCGATCCAGAATTTGGTCTTGGCGGGCACGGTAACCGGGCCGGTCCAATCACTGGGCGGGCTGGTAAGCGCCAGCAGGGTGGAGAGCTTCTCCGGGGCCAGGCCCGCGGTGCCGAAGAGCGGGTTCTTCATGACGTAAATGACGCGGTAGCGATAGACCTGGCCGGCCCTGGCGGTTTCGTCGTGGGCCCAGAGGGGGATGTCGGCGGCGAGGCTGATCGGATCGATGTTGCCGCCTGCGTTGCCCTGATTATTGAAACCGGGGCCGCCGGAGCCACGGCCGTATCCACCGCGACCGGCCCGCCCGCGATAAGCCGATCGCGGGTCATAGCCGCCATCTACCGGCCGGTCGGAATCATCCGGTGCGTAAGAGGCCCGGCCGGCAGGCGCGGGCTGGGCGGCGGGTTGCCGGCCCGATGCCGGTTGGGCCGCCGGCTGCGATTGCGGCGCCGCTCCCGGCGTGGTGTCCGTGGGTTGGGTCGCGTTGTCGGGCGTAGTCCCGCCGGCGTCGGTCCCAGCGCCGGTCTGGTCGGTGACATTCTGGACGGGCGCATTCTCCTGTTGCTGCAACGGGCTGGTCCACGGGTCGCCACCGGTCACGTCGTAGAACGCCGGTTGGTAGATCATATCGGGATGCGCCTGGGCCCATTGGATGAACTCATACTTCTGCGGCTTGGTTGCGTTGTCCGGTGGCGGCGCCTTCAGTTGGACTTGGTACGTCCTCAGCGCCTTCACGTCCTCCACGGCTTGATCGCCGGGCGGGAAGACCGGCCCGTTATTGCCGATCACGCTGATGGCGCGCTGCCGCTGGAATTGCACCTGCAAAATGGCCGTGGCGAACTGAACTTGCTGTCCGTTCAGAGTTTTCTCGAATGCTTTCTTCAAGTCGGCCGCCGAGATTTTGAAGGGAACGGTCACCCAGGCCAGATCCTCGGCGATCATGGCGACCGGCTGCGCGGCGTTCGCGGCGTTGGGGTTCGGATTCGCAAGTGGTTTGCGCGGAATGCTCACGACAGACAACCCAGTCTGCGGTTGGCCGGGCTTAGCGGCGGGCAGGTCCGCCTGCGCTACGATCTGCGGACGATTGACGCCGGGTTCGTTCTCCCGTCCAGGGCCGCCGATCCCTTTGCCAGTCTTGACGTCCAGTGCGACGACAAAGTAATCGTTAGGCGGCTGGGTTTTGTCCATCGCGGTCTGGAAAGGCGTGACCAGGTCCAGCGGCGCGGGTGGCTGTGCGCGCTGGTTGGAGATTTGCTCCTGGAGGCTCCTGACCGGGCCTTGGGCAGTGAGCCTGGCCACTTCGTCGGCGGTGGCGATCCTGTTGCCGACCTGGGCCGACACCGGCGGGATGACCACGTAATGGTACACCGCCCAGAGAAGGAGGATGCCACCGAGGCCCAGGGCGACCCACTGGACGTTGCGCTCAAGAATGTCGAGTGTCTTCTGCATGGAACACCTCCGGCAAAGGTCCGCGGAACGGCGGACCTGCGCCTCTTGGGGCGACCAGCTTATTGCGAGCTGGCCGCGCCGGTCTGATCGGACGCCTGCTGCTGCTCCTGCACGTTGAGGTACTGCTTGATTGACTGGGGCATCAGCTTCTTGGTCCAGTCGCGCATGAACAGCTCCTCGCAGTCGAGGGCGAGGGTGACCACCGGGTGCGAGCCGAAGTAGTACCCCTCCTGCTGCTTGGCGACGGAGTTCACCGCCTGGACGCTGGCCTGGTAAGCCGTCAGGAACTTGTCGCGTTCCAACTCGGCGATGACGCGCGTGATGTCGGCGGCCTGGACGTTGAGTACGACCTTGAAGCGGACGACGTCAAATACTCCGTTGCACACGCGCCCGGTCGGGGAGATGGAGTAATCCTTTGGCAGCGGATCGGCGTCGGAGCTGGTGGGGATGGGGCTGGCCGTGCCCCCGCTCGAGTCCGCGCCCGCCGCCGCCGTCGTCGACAGTACGTACATGGTCTTGTCGGGCGGACCTGCCATGATCTGGACGATCTGCTTGACCGGGGAATGCTCGACGTCATTAGACTTCGCGTTCAGCGCGGCGACAGACTTGATCGCGTCCTCTTGAATCCAGAGGCCCATCTGGGCGAGCCAGACGTCCTCCGGCTCCGGCGCCTTGATGGCGCCTGTCTCGCCGGCGAGGGCCGGGTGCTTGGGCAAGGCCTCGAGGGCCATGTACAGCTTGTGCTGATGGGCGGCGTCCTGCCGCATCTGACCCTCCAGCTTGGCGCTCATGTCGGCGATCTGCTGATTCACCTGAGCTTCATCAAAGAATTTGCCCTCCGCATCATGCGGCGCTTCGTCTTTGATCTTCTTCTCCCGCCGCTCTCTCTCACGACCGATCTCATCTGCCGTCGGCGGGGTGACCGAGTTAAGCATCTTCTGGAACTGATCGAATCGCCGGACGTACGCTTCCTGAAATTGAAAGGAGTTGGATGGGTTGGGCAGGGAATCGGGTACCAGCAACTGGTGGACGTTCATCTTGATGGCGCGGTCTTTGAGCGTCAGACTCTGATCCTGAACCTGCTTGACCTGCGCTTGGCCGGTTTCGATTAACTTGGGACCGGGGAGTTCCTTGAGTTCCGGCGCGCTGGCATTGGGGTCTTGCGTGACGTTGGGCCAGTGCCGTGTCTTGGTCTGGAGCGCGGTGAGCTGCTTGTAAGTCTCGGCCTGGTTGTCCAGGTTCCGCTTGGCGGAGGCTTGCATTGCGGGAATGGGGTAGAAAAAGCTGGCTACCGCCAGCAGTGCGATCACCCCGCACAGGATGCTCACCAGGTTCTTCTTCACGATCTCCATGTGTCACCTCTCACGCCGGCCCGATGCGGGCGCCTGCCATTACTATGGATTGGACTGGGCTACCTGGTTGCCGCCGGTGTTACCCGGGGTGGCCGGCGGCACGTCGAGCAGGACCGCTATCCGGACAATGACCTTGTAGTCCTTGCTCATGTCCTCCTTCGTCGCGGGATCTTGAAGCGGATTAAACTCTTCGACCGGGGTGGTGGTCGGGACGACGGGCTCCGGGTTGTAGCCCCTCCTTCCGCGGCCGTAGACGTTTCCGCCCTGGTAGGCCGCGGTCCCGCCCGACTGTTGTTGCTGCAAAGTGGGGTCGCTGGCCAATTGCGTGGAGGAGGGCACGATCACCTTCTTGACAACGTAGTTCACCTGCGCGTTGGAGGGCTGCATCGCCAGGAGCCTGGGCCTGAGCGTCTCTACGACAAAGCCGGCGCCACCGGCGTTGGGCGTGGTGCAGACCACTTCGATGACGAACCCGCGCTGCTTGACGGCCGCGGCGCCGCTCTGGTCGGGGGTTGCCGTCGGGGGTGGAGTGTACATCCGGCCCCGTCCGAAGAACTGCCCGCGGCCCCCGCGCCCGCCCCCTCCGCCGCCGGAGTCGGGCTCAGGTTGCGCGCCCTGGATTCCCATGTCGCCGAACTGCTGGTCGGTCATGGCCAGGATCGGCGTCATGTCGTCCTTGTATTCCTCGTTAATGCGGTCGATCCGGATGATCTTCCGTTGCTCGCGCGGGCCCATCTTCTTGGGGTCGTTGCCCAACAGTTCCGGCGCCGGGCGAGGTACCGCGTTTGTAATGTCGGTGATAAGGACCGGCTGCAAATCGCGGCCCTGGAGCAGCGACTGGAAGTTGGCCGCACGCGTCCGGTCAGGGGCACCGGCGTTCTCCACTTTGCTGTCCCAGTCGCCGTCATATCCGTTGACCGTCCGGTAGAAGTCTTTGTTGGACTGATCAATCTGGCGATTGGCGTCCATATTGTGGTGGGCCCAATAGACCGACGCGATCGGGACGCATGCCGCGGCGACGAACACGGCGGCGGCGGCGCCGAACCATTTGGTCTTCTCCCGCCACAGCCTTTCCCGCCTGATCTTCAGCGGCAGCAGCGAGCTGTTGATCCGCGCCTGGTCCAGCGCCTGGATCGCCAGCCCGTAGGCACTGACCGCCGAGAGGATGTTTTCGTTGAACATCGTGGCGACGCGTGCGTCGGCTGGCGCGCCGCCGCCGAGCCGGTCGATACGGTGCACGTCCACCTGAAGGTTCTGCTGCACGTACTTCTGAAGCCCCGGCAGCCGGAACGTCCCGCCCAGGGCCAGCACCCGCGCGATCCGCGCCTCGCGGTGGGTCGAGGCGTAGAACCCGATCGAGCGCTGGATCTCGGAGACCAGGTCGTTGAAGATCGGCTTCATCTGCTGGAGGATCTGCCGGCCATACTTGCTGGTGGCCGCCTCGCGCTTCAGCTTCTCGGCCTTGTCCCATTTGAGCTTGAACGACTTGACCAGGGTCTCGGTGAAATTGTTCCCGCCGATCGGGATGGAGCGGAGCCAGATCGTCTCCCCCTCGGCAATGATCAGATCGGTATTCTCGGCCCCGAGGTCGATGATCATCGTCGTGCCCTTGATCCGCTGGTCGTGGTACATGGCGTTGTAGACCGCCAGTGGGTTCATCTGCACGACCTGCACATTCAAGCCCATGTCGGTGAAAAACTTGATGTGCTGGTTCACCAGCTCCTTGCGCATCGCGAAGATGCCGACCTCCACGTCCGGCGACTGCGGGTCCTGGAAGAGCTGATAGCTCCACTCCACCTCGTCCAGCGGGAAGGGGATCTGCTGGATGGCTTCGAAGCGGACGATTTCCGGGATCTTCTTGGGCTCGACAGGGGGGAGCTTGATGAATCGGGCGAAGCTGGCCTGCCCGCTGACTCCGAGGGCCACCGGCGCGCCTTTCATCTCGTGCCGCTGGACGAAATTGGCGAGGGCCGAGCTGACCAGCGACTCGCGGTTATCGCCGGAGTTGGAGAGGATCTGCTCGTGCTCGACGACGTCGAAATCGTCGATCTTCAGTCCTTCTGCGCCCGGGGAGACGCGGACGGCCTTGAGCGCGCGATTACCGATGTCGATGCCCCAGGCATATCGGGGGGTTGCCATAATCACTCCGATTGGTACGTTCGCCGCGCGTCGCGGCAATGAAAACGTTCTGCGTCCAAACACTCGGCTGCAAGGTCAACCAGTACGAGAGCGAGCAACTGGCGGCGTTACTTCGCGCTCGCGGGTGGACCCAGGCTTCGCCTAAGCACGCCAGTGTGCGCATTATCAACACTTGCAGCGTCACCGTCCAAGCCGCCAGCCAGAGCCGACAGGAAGTCCGCAGGATGACTCGCCTGCCCGTGCTGTGGCACGGTTCATTTTCAGCGCCGGCCGACCATGGGGTCGAATCAGCAGAAGCGCAGCCGGCACCTGTGAATCGGGGACATCCATCCGTCGGGCAGTCTTGCGGCAACCTCGATCGACCACGCGTCGTCGTGACCGGGTGCTGGGCAACCAGCGATAAACCCTCAGCGTCGGCCCTCCCTGGCGTGGACGCCGTACTTACACATCACGACGATATTGCCGCCGACCTCGACCGACTCCTCACGCTTTGGCAGTCCTCGGAGGCACAAGGCCACGCGAGTTCCGCCGGGACTCACAACCGCGCTTCTGAGTTGCCGCCGGGGTCAATGACGATTGATGGATGGAGGATGGAGGCTGGGACCGCGGCGGGCGAGCGCACGCTGGATAATAAACCAGAATTGCCGGCCAATGTCAACATTCTTTCGCTTCCCTTGTACAAAAATGCCGCGCGCCCGGACAGGGCGGCCGGGACCAATTCACTGCCGCCGCTCGGCCAGCATCAGACCGGCCGCCAACGCGCCTTCCTGAAGGTGCAGGACGGGTGCGATGCCCACTGTACCTACTGCATCATCCCGCGGCTGCGACCGATGCCGGTCAGCAAATCCATTGGGGATGCCCTGGAGGAGGCAAGGCGTCTGGTCGCTTCGGGGCACGTCGAGATCGTGCTCACGGGCATCTTTCTGGGAGCGTACGGACAAGCGACGGCCCTGCGCCGCCGGCAGGTGAAGGTGGGTACCGCCCCTCTGGCAGAGCTTGTCGAAGCCTTATGCACGAAGATCCCCGGGCTCAGGCGGCTGCGGCTCTCGAGCCTGGAGCCGGGCGACTTGAGCGATCAGTTGCTGGGAGTCCTGGCATCGCACGAGCAGGTCGTGCCGCACTTTCATCTGCCGTTGCAAAGCGGCTCGGACGAGATGTTGCGGCGGATGAACCGCCAGTACCGCCGCGACGACTTCCTGGGGATGATCGAGCGGGTAAAGGCGGCCTTCGAGCGGCCCGCTCTGACGACCGACGTCATCGTCGGCTTTCCGGGTGAAACCGAAAAGGAGTTCCAGCGGACGGTAGAAGTCGCGGAGGCGGCGCGGTTCATTCACATCCACGCTTTCCCCTTCTCGCCTCGACCGGGCACCGCCGCGGCCCGGTGGGCCGGGCAGTTCGTGCGCGGGCCGATTGTCAACGGGCGCATCGAGTTGCTAAGGCAAAAGTCAGACCAATACAGCTTCGAGTTCCGCTCGACGTTTGTGGGACAGGTAGTGGAAGCCATTACCGAGCGCGACGGTGAACGCGGAGCAAATCCGGAACTGCGGCATGGCCGCTGTGCCCGGTATTTCCCCGTGTGGTTTGACGCTCCGGACGTGCGCGCGGGCGACGTGGTGCGGGTCCGCGTCGAGCGGGTGACGCCAACGCGGACGTTCGGGATGGTGGAACAGGGGGGGATCGAATGATCGCAGTCGTCCAGCGCGTCACCGAAGCGACGGTTCGCGTGACCGTCATCGTCAACAGTTCCGACGGGAGATAAAGCGGATTGCTATGGGGCGGGCGCGTCGGCGGCGCCCGGGCGGTGCTCAGGCTCCGCCAACTTTTGCTTCTCCATCAATATGGCCACAAGCTGCGCCAACGCCGTGATCTTTTGGTCCTGCACGCTGACGATCGTCAGCAACTCAAAGACCACCAAAAAGAGGAATACCGACACGCAGATGAGGGCCAGAGTATTGTACTGGATGCGCAGGTTCTCGGCGATCCAGCCGACCCCGTTGGGCCAGAAGGCGAGGCCTACGAACGGCAAGCCGATCAGCACAAAAAGCAGGGCGTAGCGCTCTTTAAGCCTGTACGTGCGGAGTCTGCGAACGGCCAGAAGCAGCAGCAGGCCACCGAAGGTCGCCAGGAACAGGCTCCGGAAGATGTCCAGGTACATGGCACATTACCTTTCCGCTGGGCCAGGGGTCGCGCACCAGGTCGAGCAGGAGGCAGACGGTCACCTTGAGGACGTAAAAAAGTCCGCGCCAGAGCCCGATGCTGCTGCGGCCGGTGCGGCGGTGCCGCATCCGGACGGCCAGCTCCCCAACGCGGTACCCGGCCCGCCGCAGCAGGAGTACGACTTCCGGCTCGGGGTAGTCTTCGGGATACCAGTGGGCGAATGCAAGGATTACCTTGCGATTGGCGGAACGAAAGCCGCTGGTACAGTCCGTCAGGTCCAGGCCGGCGAGGATGCGAATGACGGCCCGCAGCACCAGGCTGCCGAACCTGCGAATGACGGTCTGCCGGTATCGCGTTTCCGCCAGGAACCGCGAGCCAATGACCAGATCGACCTTGTCTTCCAGAAGATGGTCGACCAGCCGGCAGACTTCGGAGGGGCGGTGCTGCCCGTCGCCGTCAACCTGGACAGCGACGTCGTAGCCGTGCAGGGCGGCGTACCGGTACCCGGTCTGCATCGCGCCCCCGATCCCCAGGTTGAATGGCAGGCTGACGACCGGAATTCCGCCCGGCACTTGCCGCACTGTGTCGTCGGTAGACCCGTCGTCCACCACCAGGACGTCGAACTGCGGCAGGGCCCGGCACAGGCGCAGGATCACCTTTCGGATCGAGCCCGATTCGTTGAATACCGGCACAATCACCAGGCAGCGTGGCGCCGGGGTGGGGCGGAAGTTGTGGCTGTGGTCCCCAGGCATAGCGCCGGTTCGCGCACCGGCAGGTCCAGTCTAGTGGATCGTCGATGCCGCGACCAGAGCAGCCTTCGGCGGTATCCGCCGGTCGCTGAGTAATCCGCCCCACACTCGGTCGTAGTCGTATCCGACGCCGGGGAGCGCGCCCGGGAGGTGCCGTTTCCGGGCGGCAAACCTGCCGCCCCGCCTATTCACGCCATTGAAGAAACGCATCGCCCGCAGCTCGTCGATCTTGCGCTTGCTCAGGCCATAGCGCTTCCAGACCGCCGTGATCTCCTGCGTTCCGACCGTATCGAGAAGCTGCGAGGTCTTGGCTTCGGTATGCTTGCGGAACGCCCCCAGGAATCGGTTGACGCGGACCATTCTTCCATTCTGCATGAACCGCACGAACAGATCGTAGTCCATGGCAAAGCGGAAACCCGAATCGATGTTGCCGCACTTTTTGAACAAGCTTCTCCGCCAGAAGCAGGTCTCCTGTGGGATCAGGTCCCAGCGGGTCATGTACCAGTCGCTGTGGCGGGGCAGGAGCCAATACCAGAGCACGCGGTTCTCGTCGTCGACGGTGACCCGATGACTGTAGATCGCGTCGACGTCGGGATGCTGGGCGAAGAAGCGAGCGACGAAGTGCAGCGTGCCGGGCGCGAGCATGTCATCGCTGTTGAGGTACGACATGATCTGGCCGGTACAGCGCTCAAAACCGCGCCTGATGGCGTCGGCCTGGCCGCCGTCCTTCTCGCTGACGTAATGCGCGAACCGATCCGTGTACGGTTCCAGCTTCCGTTGAGTCTCGTCGGTCGAACCGCCATCCATCAGGATGTATTCAAGGTTCGGGTAACGCTGGAGGAACACGCTCCGAACCGTCCACTCGATGAACGGGCCCTGGTTGTAGGAGGGCGTGACGATGGAGATCTTTGGCAGTGACATCAACCTCTCTGTAGCAATCGAACGGATTCATCTGTGGCCATTCTGTTTTCCCCTCTCTGTGCTCTCTGTGTGCTCTGTGGTTCAACTGTATCTAGGTTTCACGCAGGACCGCAACCATGTAGTCGCCTCGTCCTCGCCAGTCCCAGAGGAGCCTGGCCCAGCCGGCCAGGCGGACGCCATGCATGGAGATGACGTCGGGGAAGTAGGCCGTGTGCGGTACGACCGCGCCCAGCCCCAGACGATTCAGTTGCACGCTCATCGTGCTCCAATATGTATGGGTGTGGGTGCGGAGACGCTCGACCCGCATGCCGGCGAGCTTCGCCATTCGTCGAAGCGCCCGGCGGCTCAGCAACGTGCGGTGATAGGGCAAATGCCAGTGGGCCCACGTCGGGCCGAACAGCTCGACTTGCTTGGAGTCGAGGTTCGGGACGCTGACCACGATCGCGCCGCCTGGCGCCAGCAGCAGCCGCAGCCGGGTCAGCGCCGCCAGCGGGTCGTCCAGGTGCTCCATCGTCTGACCGAGATAGATCACGTCGAAGCTTTGCGGCTCCGGCACGACCAGCGGCGCATCCTGGGCCGTTGCGTGCCATACCTCGTGACCTTTGCCGCGGGCGGCCGCGACCGCCTTGCCGTTAGCTTCCAGCCCGAACAACTGCCAATTCGTTTTTTTCTTCAGCTCGTCGAGCAGATTTCCCTCGAAGCAGCCGACGTCCACGAATCGGACGCTCGCGTTTTGCGGTGGCGCGATGTCCTGGACGGACCGCAGGACCTCTTGGACGGCGGCATCTTCGTGGGTGACCCGGTGAAACCACCACCACGGACTGGGGATGCGGCTCAGGTTGCGGGCGACGATGTTTCCCCCTCGGTAATTGCGGAAGGGCGAGTGGTATTTCGGGTCCGGCTCAATTACCTGCGTCGGCGGCTGCGAGTAATGCCTCTCGTACAGCTCGTTGAGTTGGTCCGAGCTCATGGGGGGGTAGGCCATTGCCATCCCAGTTTGTGAGTCGTAGTAGACGTAATGAATCCGGCGATCGCCGAACCGCGTGTCTTGAGTGCTGAAGAGCAAGCGGTCGGGCGCCTGGCCCGTGAGCGGACACACGGGCTGTCCCGGCGCCAGCGGAGGCGCTTCGCCCGGAGGATAGGGTTTGCCGCAGTAATCGATCGGCCAAAACAGCTTTCGCCGGACGAACAGGCGCTCGATCGAGTTCCGCACCGCGTTGATCGCGCCAATGACGCGGCAGCGTACGCGACCCGGCAAGCCGAAGCGGCCGAGAAAGGCTTCGTGCGCCGCCGCCAGCTCCGCGTTATAGGCGGACCGGT
>Ga0073928_10005395_pt1 | contig 17979 bp, 18 predicted proteins | sample PaiPotPPA55metaG_FD_76969 | JGI IMG/M metagenome (GOLD analysis project Ga0073928, IMG submission 76969) | Iron sulfur acid spring bacterial and archeal communities from Banff, Canada, to study Microbial Dark Matter (Phase II) - Paint Pots PPA... ... | reverse complement strand
TGACGTGCTCCCCCAAAACTCAGCCGGTTGACGCTAGAGTCCGATCACCCGTGGAGGGATCGGACGATGAAGCGGAGCAGATTTACGGAAGAGCAGATCATAGGGATTCTGCGGGAGCAGGAAGCCGGGGCGTCGGTGGCTGACCTGTGCCGGAAGCACGGCATGAGCAGCGCCAGCTTCTATGGCTGGAAGGCGAAGTACGGGGGCATGGACGTGTCCGATGCCCGGCGGTTGAAGACGCTCGAGGCCGAGAATACGCGGCTGAAGAAGCTCTTGGCCGACGCGATGCTCGACGCCGCGGCGCTGAAGGAACTGCTGGCAAAAAAATGGTAGGGCCCGCCGCGTGCCGGGAGGCTTGTGAGCATCTCGGGACGGTCTACGGCATGAGCGAGCGGCGGGCCTGCCGGATTATCGGAGCTGACCGGGCGAGCATGCGCTACCGCTCGCACCGGCCGCCGGACGCGACGCTGCGCGAGCGGCTGCGGCAGCTGGCGCATGAGCGCCGGCGCTTCGGCTATCGGCGGCTTTACGTGCTGCTGCGGCGGGAGGGACACATGGCGAGCGCCGGTCGCGCTCCCCTCGGCCGCCAACGAGCGCTGGTCCTTGGATTTCGTGCACGATCAGATGATCGACGGCCGGCGCTTCCGGATCCTCGCAGTGGTCGACGACTGCACGCTCGCTGCCCCATGCGCGCGTCATGCTCGAAGCCTGGCGCCAGGACTATAACGCCGAGCGGCCGCACTCGCGCCTCGGCTGGCTCACGCCGCTGGCCTATGCCGCTTGCCTGCAAACGCCGCGTTCGCAATCGGACAAGATGCTCCCGCTTTCCATGTTCACTCAATTGAAGTGATTTAGGTGGGAATGTCATTCCCGCAAATGCAGGTGCTCTCCAGCTAGAATTAGCTGAAGCGGCGTTCGTAAGCGCGGATATAGGCCTGCGGTGACGGCTCCAGGTGCCGCCGCGTGAGTTCAATCAAGTCATCCCGGCGCGAGGCGCGCAACGCCTTGATCATGTCGACGTGGTCGGCGCGTGCACGATCGAGCGCCTCGGGAAAGGCGTTGGCATAGAACCGAATTCCGTAGACCTTCTCCTCGAGGTGCTTGATCGTCTCGATCAGGCAAGCATTCCCGCAAAGCCCGAACAGAGTCTGGTGGAAATGCAGGTTGGCGTAGAACACGCTGAGCATGTCATCGTTGTCGATCGCCGCGCTGTGCTTCTCCTGAATTTTCTCGAGCTTGGAAAGGTCGATTGCGGCAACCGGAAAGGGAAGAATACGCGCGGCCATGACCTCCACTTCCTCGCGCACGGCGTAAATCTCCATCACCTCCCTGGGTGTCAGATCGCGCACGATCGCACCACGATTCCGGATGCGCTGAACGATCCCCTTCTTCTCGAGCTCGTAGAGAGCGAGCCGAACGTCACCGCGGTGCGTGTCGAAGCGGTCGCAGAGATCCTGCTCGATGAGGCGCTCGCGCGGGTGGCGCCGGCCCAGGACGATGTCCTCTTCCAGCCGCGTCGCGATGACATCGGCCATGGCGTCCTGCCGCACGCGCCGCCTCGACAGCGATTCGCGCCGCTGCCCGGTCGCCGTAGCGGGCGCGTCTGGCGTGATGCGCTTTCGTCGGGTTGTCCTACTAACGGGCATGGGGAATCGCGGAAATCCTTCGGCCTTCTGACCTGCCTCACCAGAGCAGAACGGCCCTTATAATCCATGAAAGAATTGTTTACAATCTTGCAGATTATGTTGTAAACAAGCGTACGGCACTTGCAGTGGCGACGCTTCGCGACCCCTCGTGGCCGATTCGTGCCATGAGGACGCCCGTGCTCCTGCTCGCGGCGCAAGTGCTATCGCGGACAACAACCGTCGGGGGAGACGAAGATGGCGCCGTCGCGGACTCGGGCATCGGCAAGGCGGCACGGCCGCAGAGATTTCCTCACCAGGTCCGCAGGCGGCGCTCTCGCCGCCGGCGCGCTCGCGGCATTCGGCATCCCACGCAAGTCCAGGGCGGCGGAGCCCGTTAACATCGGGGCTCTCTACCCGGTCACCGGCAGCTTCGCGCAAATCGGGCAGGGCTGCGCCAACGCCGCCAAGCTCGCAGTCCAGATGGTCAACGATGCCGGCGGCATCAAGTCCCTGGGCGGCGCCAAGCTGAACCTGATCATCTCCGACGTGCAGAGCGATACGACTGTCACGCGCACGGAGACCGATCGCTTGATCACCAGCTACCAGCTGTCGGCAATTCACGGCTGCTTTGCCAGCGCGCTGACGCTGATCGCCAGCGAGGTGGCCGAACGCGCGAAAGTGCCGCTATTGACCGGCTCGAGCACCGACCAGCTCAACAAGGGTCGCCGCTATACTTTCACGCCTTTCGCGCGCGCGTCGCAATTCGCTCAAGCGCAATTGCAAATGGCCAAGCTGGTTAGCGACAAGCCGAAGGTGGCGGTGATATTCGAGAACACCGCCTTTGGCACCGCGACCTCCAATGGTCTGCGCGAACAGGCGCCCGCCATCGGTGCGGAGATTGTTCTGTTCGAGCCGTACTCGGCCGGCTTGACCGATGCCAGCCCCTTGATCAACAAGGTCAAGGCCTCGGGCGCGAACATGCTGTTTCCGGTTTCCTACCTGAACGACCTCATTCTGATCGTCCGCGCGATCAAACAGGTCGGTCTCGATATTGCCATCAATGGCGGTTCCGGAGGCTTCGTCATTCCCGACTTCTACAAGAACGTGGGCAATCTCGCGGAAGGCCTGCTGGGCGTCGCACACTGGAACCACGACATCGACGCAAACGCCCAGAAGGTGAATGCCGAATACAAGAAACAGTATGGCGAATTTCTCTTCGAATATGCCGGCGGTCTCGTCGCGCAAACCTTCATGATCGCCGACGCGCTCGAGCGGGCGGCGTCGACCGATCCGCAAAAAGTGCGCGATGCGCTGGCGTCGCTCGACGTCTCCGAGGGCTACGCCGCGATGTGTCCCGGCGGGAAAGTGAAGTTCGGCCCTGACGGCAAGAACATCCACGCCCATCCGGTCGGCGTCCAGTGGCAGCACGGCGATCTGGCGACGGTATTTCCCAAGGAAGACGCGCGCGCAGCGCTGATGAAAACCTAGCCCGGGCGCGGGAGCGATGCTCGCGACAGTAGCGCAGGCCATCGTGAACGGCCTGCTCATCGGCGGAATCTATGCGCTGGTGAGCATCGGCGTCACGCTGATCTTCGGCGTCGTGAAGATCGTCAACTTCGCCCAAGGCGAATTCGTGATGATCGGCATGTACATCAGCTTCTTCCTCGCGACGCGCTTCGGGATCGATCCTTTGGCGTCGCTGGCCGTCTCGATGCCGGTCCTGTTCGTGGTCGGAATCCTGTTGCAGCACTTCCTGATCCGCCGGGTCCTGGCGCTCGGCGACATGCCGCAGATCTTCCTGACCTTTGCCCTGTCTCTGCTGCTGATAAACGTCGCGCTGCTCTTGTTCACGGCGAATTACCGGACGGTACAGACCCCCTACACGGAGATGGCGATCCATCTCGGTCCGCTCTATGTCGCTGTCGGAAAGCTCATCGCCTTCGTCGTCGCGATGGTGTTGAGCGCGGTCCTTTGGGTTTTCCTGCACGCCACCGATCTCGGCAAGGCCATGCGTGCGGCCGCTCAGAACCGTGACGTGGCGATGCTGATGGGCATCAATCCCGATCGCGTATTCTGCGTCGCCGTCGGCGTGGCCTTGGCGCTCGCGGGGGCGGCCGGTTCGCTGCTGATGCCGTTCTATCCCGCCTATCCGTTGGTCGGGCAGGTCTTCGTGCTGATGGCGTTCGTTGCCGTCGTCCTAGGTACGCTGGGCAACGTCACCGGCGCGCTGATCGCCAGCCTGATGATGGGCGTCGCCGAGTCGCTGGGGATTCAGTTCGTCGGGGCCGATTCCGGCTTGATCGTGGTGTTCCTGATGCTGCTGCTAACCCTCGCTTTCAGGCCGAGCGGCCTGTTCGGCGGGTGGACGCGGTGATGCTCGGGCTGCGTCGTTGGCGCAGGCCCTGGCTCGGCGTGCTCGCGGCGATTGCGCTCATGCTTCCTCTGGTGGTGTCGAAACCGTTCGCGATCGACATCTTCATTCGGGTGTTGCTGTTCGCCTTTATCGGCGTTGCCTGGAACCTGATGGGCGGCTACGCCAAGCAGCTCTCGCTGGGTCATGCCGCCTATTTTGGACTCGGCGCCTACACCTCGACCATCCTGCAGATTCGATTCGGCATCTCTCCCTGGATCGGGATGTTCGCTGGCGGGATGGTGGCGATGGCGGCAAGCCTGCCGATCGGGGCCGTGTGCTTCCGGCTGCGCGGACCGTATTTCGCCATCTCTACCATTGCGACGGCGCAAGTCCTGATGCTGCTCTTCCTCAAGTTTCGCGATTTCGCGTGGGGCGCTGAGGGCACGACCCTGCCGAACCTCGGCAACGCGCCGTTGATGATGCAGTTCGATGCGAAGGCCGCCTACTATTACATCGCCCTCGCCCTGCTGGCGATCGGGCTCGCCATTACCTACCGGATCGAGCGATCGCGGATGGGATACTACCTGATGGCCCTCGGCGAGGATGAGGATGCCGCCGAAGCGATCGGCGTGAACGTCCTGCGGATCAAGCGACAGGTCTATTTGATCAGCGCATTTCTGACCGCTTTGGCTGGAACGTTCTACGTTCAGTACATCTACTTCATCGATCCCAATACCGCGTTCAGCTTCAACGTCTCGGTGGAAGCGGCTTTGGTGTCGATCGTCGGCGGGATCGGAACGTTGTGGGGCCCGGTCGTGGGCACCGTCCTGTTGGAAGCGACCTCTGCGCTACTGCAAAGCTGGCTTGGCAGCAGCCATGGCGGGGTACAGCTGACGGTATACAGCCTTATCCTGATCGCCGTGATCCTGTGGCGCCCAAGCGGATTGCTCGGCGTTCTGACAGAGGCGTACGGACGCATCGCTTACGCCGGCCCGTCGCGTGAGCGAGAAGGTCCCCTCGATGGCTGAGGCGCTCGTTGTTCGCAACCTCAGCAAGCGGTTCGGCGGGCTGCGCGCGGTTCAGGATCTCAGCTTCTCGGTCAATGAGAACGAGACGGTCGCGCTGATCGGACCAAACGGCGCCGGCAAGACGACGAGCTTCAATCTCATCACCGGCTACCACCGGCCGGATGCCGGCTCGGTGCTCGCCTTCGGTCGCGAGCTCGTGGGCCTCCGGCCGTATGACATCTGCGCGCACGGATTGGCGCGCACGTTCCAGGTGGCGAGACCGTTCGGCAAGATGACGGTGCTGGCGAACGTGATGACCGGCGCCTTCCTGCGCGACAAGAAGCCCGAGGTCGCGCGCGCGAGGGCCCGCGAGGCGATCGACTTCGTCGGGCTCTCGGCCAAGGAGCATGTACCGGCGCGCGACTTGACTACCATCGACCAGCGGCGGCTCGAGATGGCGCGCGCGCTGGCGACGGAGCCGCGGGTGCTGCTTCTCGATGAGGTCATGGCCGGGCTGAACCCGGCGGAGATCGATCAAGCCGTCGCGCTGGTCGGAAAGCTGTCGCAGCGCGGACTGACCATCGTCATCGTCGAGCATGTGATGCGCGCCATCATGGCCGTGGCGCGTCACATCGTGGTGCTCGACCACGGCCAGAAGATCGCCGAGGGCAATCCCAAGGAGGTCGTCGCCAACGCAGACGTGATTCGCGCCTATCTGGGAACCGGCTACGTGCATGTCGCGACGCCAGGAGAGGGCCGGTGCTAGCGCTGTCGGGAGTAAGCGCCGCTTACGGGTCCGTTCCGGCGGTGAGCGATGTCAGCATGGTGGTCGGCGAGGGCGAAGCCGTCGGCCTGCTGGGCGCCAATGGCGCCGGCAAAAGCACCACGCTGCGTGCGATCTCGGGTCTGGTTCGGCCGACTTCGGGGACGATCACCTTTTTGGGGAGGAACATCGCCTCGTTGCCGCCCTACAAGGTCACCGAATTGGGCATCGCGCATGTACCCGAGGGCCGCCAGGTATTCCCGGAAATGACCGTGAAAGAGAACCTCGAGATCGGCGCCTACATCCCGAGCGCCAAGGCCGAGCGCAGCCGCACGCTCGACCTCGTCTTCAACATCTTCCCCGTGCTGGCCGAGCGGCGGAAGCAACTCGCGGGAACGATGAGCGGCGGCGAACAGCAGATGCTCGCCGTGGGCCGCGGCCTGATGCTGAAGCCGCGTTTGCTGATGCTCGACGAACCGTCGCTCGGGCTGGCGCCGGTCGTGACCGACGCCACTTTTCAGAAAATCCAGGAGATCCACGCGATGGGCACGGCGATTCTGCTGGTCGAGCAGAATGTGAGCCGGGCGCTGGCACTGGTGCAGCGCGCCTACGTGCTCGAGAGCGGCAAGGCGATCCTGCACGGCACCAGCGCCGAATTGGCAAACAACAAGCAAGTGCAGGCGGCCTACCTCGGCCTATAGCCTGGTTACACCAAACCCTCGAAGCGTTTTGGCGCTCGATCCCCAACGCCTCCCGAGGAGATTGGAAACAAGGCCGCATCTCAGGTCTGGTTCTGGACCCGTTCCGGACATAGGCGAGTCGAGCGCAGTCGCTGCATGCGGATGTTGTTATCTATTTGCATTTGCGAACTTGGGAGGCAACTTGCAATGTGGATCGTGGTTTCAGGCCCATACACCTCAGGGGCGCAAGACGACTTGCAACGGGACTGCTAATCTCAGGGCGCTGAATGTTGCGGCTCTTGCAGTGTATCGGAAAGGCCATGTTCCGGTCATAGGCATCAACGTCGCCTTGCCGATCATCGAGGCTGCCGGTGCCAATGGCTATGACGAGGACATGATGCCCTTATCCCTCGCGATAGCCGAAAAGTGTGACGCCTGTCTGAGAATCGGCGGCCCTTTCAAGGGTGCCGACGAAGAGGTCGAGCGCTTCAAGGTCGCCGGTCGGCCCACCTACCTCTTGGTCGACGAGATTCCGCCGGCCAAGTCCGCCATGCGGGACTGATAAGACCAAGCACGCAAGCATCGCGACCGCCGCAGATGACTGGTGAGCGGACGTTGTGAGTTCGCCAGGGAACGAGCTAGATGACAGCCTTCTCGATCCGGATTCCGGTCATGCGTCCGATTTCCAGGATTGCGCTCAAGGTGAGTTTGCATCAGGGCAGGCAATGCCGGTTGGCAACCAGCAGCCTGCTATCGGTTTTCAGGCGACAGAACGACTGATCTCGAGACAATGAGTACGCCAAGTTGCTGCTCAAGAATCGAAATATGCTGCGGGGTTGGAGATCAGCGAGATCTGAGCTTCTCGTAAGTTCTGAACGCCACGATAGGCAGCGCACAATTGATAAAAGTCAAGGCGCTCAGGCCAAAGTTCTTAGAGAATGACGCATGGCCGAGGGCGAAGCCTTGAAAGCGAGGCAAGACCGAGCCAATCGTAGCAACACCGGTCAATTCAATTGCCGGGCCTTTTGGCATGTTTTCGAGCGTGCGAGTTTCGCTTGTTCAGGAGCGACCGATTCCGATCTGAGCAAAAGCTGAGCTCCAAATGAAATGATGCGACATGAAGAGCCGCCGGTCGATATGGCACGGGTCGGCCACCGCCTGATCTCAAATTTCGAGCCGACGTGGAAAGATGCCTCGACGGACGAACAGTAGATGGATACAGAGGACAAGATAGTGTTTCGCCGGCGCGGCTTCCTCCGCGTCTTGGCGGCGGGCGGGTGGGCCGCCGCTGCTTCGACGGCACCGCTCGGGGGCCATGCTGTCGCCGACACATTGAGCTACGACGAGCGACGCAAGCCTCTTTATCGAGAGACCGAAGAGGTCAAGACCTTTTACCGGGTCAACCGCTATCCGACTCAAGCGAGGCGCTGATGCTCATCAGGAGAGCGGAACGCGCCGCTCGCCGCGGCACCTTGGCCGGTGCATTCGGGGAGGAGCCTGGCGGGATGGACCGGCGCGCGTTCCTTCGCCGCTCCGGTCTTGCAGCCGGCGCTCTCGCCGCGATCGGCACGCTGCCGGTTAGCGGCGTCCGCAACGCGGAAGCCGGCCCGCCTCCAAAACCGGGGATCCCGGTCGAGACGCGCAAGAGCATCTGTACGCATTGCTCGGTTGGCTGCACGGTCACGGCCGAGGTGCAGAATGGTGTCTGGCTTGGCCAAGAGCCGAGCTGGGACAGCCCTATCAATCGCGGATCGCATTGCTCCAAAGGCGCGTCGGTGCGCGAGCTCGTGAGTGGCGAACGGCGGCTCAAATATCCGACGAAGCTCGTGGACGGGAAGTGGGTGCGCATTTCCTGGGATCAGGCCATCGGCGAGATCGGCGACAAGCTGATGGCGATCCGCCAAACCTCCGGGCCGGAATCCGTATATTGGCTCGGCTCTGCAAAGTTTTCGAATGAATGCGCGTATCTCTTCCGCAAGTTCGCAGCGTTCTGGGGAACCAACAACGCCGATCACCAGGCACGGATCTGTCATTCCACCACTGTCGCGGGCGTGGCCAATACCTGGGGCTACGGCGCGATGACCAACAGCTACAACGACATCCGCAATTCCAAGACGCTGCTCATCATGGGCGGCAATCCCGCCGAGGCGCATCCGGTATCATTGCAACACCTGCTCGAAGGCAAGGAGCTCAATCGGGCGAACTTCATTGTGATCGATCCGCGTATGACGCGCACTGCTGCCCATGCAACGGACTACGTCCGCATCCGCCCAGGGACCGATATCCCGGTGCTGTGGGGCATGTTGTGGCACATCTTCCAAAACGGCTGGGAGGACAAGGAGTTTATCCGCCAGCGTGTCTACGGCATCGACGAGATCCGCCAGGAAGTTGCGAAGTGGCCGCCCGACGAGGTCGAACGGGTGAGCGGAATTCCCGGCGAGCAGTTGAAGCGCATCGCGGAAACGTTTGCCAAGGAGAAGCCGGCGACGCTGATTTGGTGCATGGGCCAGACGCAGCATACCGTCGGCACGGCAAACGTCCGAGCCAGCTGTATCGCCTTGCTCGTCACCGGCAATGTCGGCGCATTCGGCAACGGCGCAAACATTTTTCGGGGTCACGACAATGTGCAGGGCGCAACGGATGTCGGGCTCGATGTCACTACCCTGCCGTTCTATTACGGCCTCGACGAGGGGGCCTGGAGACATTGGTGCCGGGTATGGGACGTCGACTACGACTGGATGCAATCGCGCTTCATCTCAAAGAAGATGATGGAGACAGCAGGCATTCCGTCGACGCGCTGGTTCGACGCGACTCTGCTGGCAAAGGATCAGATCGATCAGCCGGACAATTTGCGCGCCATGATGGTCTTCGGCCATGCGGGCAATACCATCACACGGATGCCGGAAGCGGCAAAAGGCATCGAGGCGCTCGATCTGCTAGTCGTCGTCGATACCGTTCCGACGAACTGGGCCGTGCTTTCGGAACGCAAGGACGGCGTCTATCTGCTGCCCGCCGGCACGCAGTTCGAATCCTCCGGCACACGCACGGCGTCGAACCGCTCGCTACAATGGTACGACCGGATCGTCGCTCCGATTTTCGAGGCGAAGGACGATTACGAAACCATCTACCTGCTTGCCCAGAAGCTGGGTTTCGCGGAGCAACTGTTCAAGAATATCAAGGTCGAAAACAACTTGCCGTCTGCCGAGGATCTGCTGCGCGAGATCAATCGCGGCAGCTGGAGCACCGGATATACCGGCCAATCTCCGGAACGGCTCAAACTGCACCGCGACCATCAAAGGGACTTCGATCTGGTCACGCTGCGCGCGAGCGCCGGCCCCTGCAAGGGCGAATATTACGGCCTGCCATGGCCGTGCTGGGGCCCGCCCGAATTGAAGCATCCCGGGACGCCGACGCTCTACAACACAAGCCTGCACGTGAAGGATGGTGGCGGTACCTTCCGCGCGCGCTTCGGGGTGGAGCGAAATGGCGCCACGTTGCTCGCCGAAGGGTCGTACTCGGCCGGCTCGGAAATCCGGGACGGCTATCCCGAGTTCACGATGGCCGTGCTCAAAAAGCTTGGCTGGGACAAGGATCTTACGCCGCAGGAGCTGGCCGTCATAGCGAAAGTCGGCGGCAACAATACCGATGCGGTGGCGTGGTCGACCGACCTGTCCGGCGGGATTCAGCGCGTAGCGATGGAACACGGTTGCGTCCCTTGCGGCAACGGCAAGGCGCGGGCCGTGGCGTGGAATCTGCCCGATCCCGTGCCGGTCCATCGCGAGCCGATCTACTCGCCGCGCGTCGATCTCGTCGGCAAATATCCGACACTGCCGGACGCCAAGCAGTACCGCGTGCCGAATATCGGCTTCACGGTTCAGAAGAGCGCTGTCGACCGCGGCGTCGCGAAACAATTCCCGCTCATCCTCAGCTCCGGCCGGCTTGTCGATCTCGAAGGCGGCGGCGAGGAAACCCGGTCCAACCGGTGGCTCGCCGAGTTGCGCCAGGACATGTACATCGAGATCAGCCCGGCGGATGCCCTCGAGCGCGGGATCAAGGATGGCGCTTGGGTTTGGGTGACGGGTGCGGAATACGCTTCGAAAGCGCGCATGAAAGCGCTCGTCACTGAACGCGTCGGCAAGGGGGTGGCATGGATGCCATACCATTTCGCCGGCTGGTTCCAAGGAGTCGATCAGCGCCGCAAATACCCGCAGGGCGCCGACCCGTTTGTGCTCGGTGAGAGCGCCAACACGGTGACGACCTATGGATACGATCCGGTGACCAACATGCAGGAACCCAAGGTCACCCTCTGTCAGATTACGGCGGCCTAGGGAGTTGCGCCATGGCCAGGATGAAGTTTCTTTGCGACGCCGATCGTTGCATCGAGTGCAACGCCTGCGCGACCGCCTGCAAGAACGAAAACGAGGTGCCGTGGGGGCTCAATCGCCGGCGCGTTGTCACGATCAATGACGGCAAGCCTGGCGAGCGTTCGGTGTCCATGGCCTGTATGCACTGCACCGATGCGCCCTGCCAAGCGGTTTGTCCGGTCGAGTGCATTTACACGACCGCGGATGGCGTCGTGCTGCATTCCAAGGATCAGTGCATTGGCTGCGGTTATTGTTTCTACGCGTGCCCATTCGGCGCGCCGCAATATCCCCAAGTGAGCAATTTCGGCTCGCGCGGGAAAATGGATAAATGCACCTTTTGCGCGGGCGGGCCGGAAGTGCATAACTCACCCGAAGAATACGCCAAATATGGCGCCAACCGCCTCGCCGAAGGCAAGCTGCCGTTGTGCGCCGAGATGTGCTCGACCAAGTCACTCCTCGCGGGCGACGGCGAAACCGTCGCCGACATCTACAAAGAGCGCGTCGAAACGCGCGGTTACGGCTCTGGCGCGTGGGGTTGGATCACGGCCTACGGCGCCAATACGGGTGTTTAGCGCAAGAGTCACAGCGCAGCACGCGGTCGGCATTGGTTGAGAAAACAGTGAAAGGACAAGGCATGGCAACGCTTTGCGCGCGCACTCCACTCGCCATGTTCGCCTTGATTTGCGCCCTCATCTTCCTCGGCATTGCCCTTCTCGCGGTTCCGGTAAACGCGCAGCAGCCTCAATTCCAGGCACAGACATCATCATCAGCAGCGCCAGCGCCCTTGATCGATCCAGATGCGAGCGCGGTGAAGGAACAGAACCTGCTGCGAGAATCGCCGCGGATCGAGGGGACAATCGTCATCCCCGAACCGCGCGAGCATGTCCTGATACAGCCGGCCGGCAGAGCCTGGCGCTTCTTCCATGAAGTGCTCCTGCATTGGATCGGCGCCGTCGTGATCGTCGGTGCGATTGCCCTGCTGGCGATCGTCTATCTTAGCATCGGACGGATTCGGATCTCAGCCGGGCGTTCCGGACGGAAGGTGCGCCGCTTCAACGCCTTTGAGCGCTTTTCGCATTGGCTCACGGCCGCGTCTTTCGTCGTTCTAGCCCTGACCGGGCTGAACATCACGTTCGGAAAGCTGTTGCTGCTGCCATTACTCGGCCCGGATATTTTCAGCCGCGTTTCGGAGGCAGCCAAATACGTGCACAATTTCGTCAGCTTTCCATTCGTCGCCGGGCTTGTCCTGATCGTGGCACTTTGGATCAAGGACAATATTCCACGAAAAATCGACATCGTTTGGCTGAAGGAAGGCGGTGGTTTTGTCGGCTCGAAGCACCCGCAAGCGGGCCGATTCAACGCCGGAGAAAAACTGGTCTTCTGGTTCGCTGCCGGTGGCGGCGCAGCCGTGGCGGTATCCGGATATCTGCTGCTGTTCCCGTTCTATGTGACGAACATCGCCGGAATGCAACTCGCCCAAATCGTGCATAGCTTGATTGCCGTTTTCTTCATCGCAGTCATCCTCGGTCACATCTATATCGGCACTCTCGGGATGGAAGGCGCGTTCGAAGCCATGGGCACCGGCAGCGTCGATCTCAACTGGGCCGAGGAGCATCATCGCCTTTGGCTCGATGAAGAGATCGCGAAAGGCCGGGGGCCCACCCCGGCGCCGGAGGCCTCGGCTTCACCGGCTGAATGAACGATCGACCGAAGCCCCTGCGCACCGGAGGCAGCATGGCGGATCAGCCGCGGCGTATTTTGATTTGCTCGTGCGAAGACACGATGCCGCTCGACGCCGAAGCGGTGCGGCGCGGCTGTCGGGGCAGTCAGGTCACGACGGCGCGTCAGCTTTGCCGCACTGAACTCGAGCGATTCCGGGCAGCGGCGGCCGGCGGGGATCCGTTGGTTGTCGCCTGCACGCAGGAAGCGCCTCTCTTTTCCGAGATGGCCGAGGCGCACGAAAGCGGCGCCGATATCCGTTACGCGAATATTCGTGAGACCGCGGGTTGGTCCGCGGAGGCAGCCAAGGCAGGCGCCAAGATGGTGGCGTTGATTGCTGCGGCAGCCGAAGCTGCGCCCGAAATTCCCTTCGTCAAACTCAACAGCGAGGGCGTGACCCTCATTTATGGGCGTGACGAGCAAACGCTCGACGCCGCCAATCTGCTTAAGCAGCACCTCGACGTGACGGTGCTCGTCAAGCCGCCCGCTGCTATGCAGCCGCCAGCTGTTACCGACTTTCCAGTGGCGAAGGGGAAGATCCGCTCGGCGAAAGGCCACCTTGGCGCGTTCGAGCTGACTGTCGATGAATTTGGGCAAGCCTCGCCGTCATCGCGCGGCGTGCTGGTCTTCGGTCCGACCAAAGATGGGGCGGTGTCGCGTTGCGACATCGTGCTCGATATATCGGGCGACGCGCCGTTCTTCCCGGCGGCCGATCTGCGCGATGGCTATTTGCGTGCGGATCCGGGCAATCCAGCCGCGGTGCTAAAGGCCGTGCTCAGGGCACGGGACCTCGTCGGCAGTTTCGAAAAGCCGCGTTACGTCACGTTTGCCGAAGATCTCTGCGCCCACTCGCGCTCTCAGATCGTCGGGTGCGATCGCTGCCTCAGCCTCTGCCCGACCGGCGCGATCATGCCGGCGGGCGATCACGTAGCGATCGATGCGCAGATTTGCGCTGGATGCGGACAATGCGCTTCCGCCTGCCCCACGGGTGCCGTCTCCTATGCGCTGCCGCCGGCCGATGCGCTGATGCGCCGATTGCGCGCGTTGCTGACCACCTATAGCGATGCGGGCGGCGAGCGCGCGGTCTTGTTGCTGCACGACGAGGCGCATGGCACGTCCTTGATAGGTGCGCTCGCGCGTTTCGGCGACGGGCTGCCGGCGAACGTGCTGCCGCTTGCGGTCAACGAGGTCACGCAGGTAGGCCTGGAAGTAATTGCGGCAGCCTTCGCTTATGGCGCATCGGCACTGCGTCTCTTGCTGCGCGCAAAGCCGCGCCATGACATCGCGAGCCTTGCGACGACGCTCGCGCTCGCGGAGCCGATCCTGGTCGGTTTTGGGTTCGGGCCGGGTCGCGCAGCGACAATCGAAACCGACGATCCCGACACGCTGGGAGAGACGCTGCGGGCGATTGCCGCGCCTGATCCCGCCCCCAGGCCCGCGACCTTCCTGCCCATCGGGGGGAAGCGGGACGTGCTGCGGACGGCGCTGCGCGAGTTGCGTGCTGCAGCGCCCGTGCCGGCCGAAGTGATCGCGCTGCCTGAAGGTGCGCCTTTCGGCGCGGTCGAAGTCAAGGTGGATGGCTGCACCTTATGCCTTGCTTGCGTGTCGGCTTGTCCGACCGGCGCGTTGCTGGACGATCCGGAGCGGCCCATGCTCCGTTTCGTGGAAGACGCCTGCGTGCAGTGCGGATTGTGCAAAGCGACCTGTCCCGAGAAGGTGATCACGCTCAAGCCGCAGCTCGACATCCGCGCGGCCCTTGGGCCCGCGCGCGTGCTCAAGCAGGAGGAGCCATTTCACTGCATACGTTGCGGCAAGCCGTTCGGTACGAAGAGCTCGATTGAGCGCGTCGCGGCCAAGCTCACAGGCAAGCATTGGATGTATCAGGGGACGGACCGGCGGATCGACGCATTGAAGATGTGTGGCGAGTGTCGCGTGATAGCCGTGGCCGAAGCGGAATTCGATCGCGCCGGAACGCCGGCTCGCCCGAAGATACGCACGACCGACGATTATCTGCGGCAGCGCGAGCAACAGACACAAAAGGGCGATACATGACCTCGTCCCGACTGTGGCCCGCCGCTACTGTGAAGGCAGGTTCCGGCGCGCCGTGTGCGACCGCCCTCGACCTGCCGCCGCCGTTCCGCCTTGTAAAGTTGCGCGAGTGGGCTGACGCTTTCGCACATGCGAAAGCGATCGCTGCGCAGGAGGGGGCGGCGACACTGGTTCACGTTGGTCGCTTCGACTTTGCTGAGTTCGCAGTCGTGCTCGAGCCTGCCGAGCCGTTATGGACCGCACGGCGCGCTATCTATATCGGACTTTGCGCGCTTGGCGATGCGCTCGCGGCGCATGCCCCGCCCGAAAAGCCGATCAGCTTCGATTGGCCCGATGCGATCTTCGTGGATGGCGGACTCATCGGGGGTGTACGTCTCGGCTGGCCGAGCGGAGCGGAAGAGGGTGAACCGCCCGCATGGCTCGTCGTCGGCGGCATGGTCCGCACCGTGGCTGTGGACGGCCCCGAGGCGGGCCAACGGCCGCTTGCCGCGACGCTCGAAGAAGAGGGCTTCGATGATCTCGGCTCCGGACGCCTCGTCGAAAGTTTCGCGCGTCATCTCATGGCTGCTGTCGACGCGTACCACGAGAAGGGCTTCGGCGTTTTGATGAAGCGCTATCTCACGCGCCTCGTGCCGGAGAAAGGCGCCCGCCGCGACATCGATGAGAATGGTGATTTGCTGGTGCGGCCCGCGGGGGCGCGCCAGGCCGAGCGGCGTTCCTTGCTCAGTGCGCTCGCCACGCCTTCCTGGCTCGATCCCGCGACGAGAGGGCCGCGCATATGAAGCTCTTGCAGTTGGAGACGGTCTGATGAGCGTCGTGCCCGCGCTTGCACGAATCCCGGTTGGCGTCGTGGTCGAGCGGCGCAGGACCACGAGTCCGTGGATCGATTTCACCTGGCAGCCGGTCATGGCACTGCCCGGACGCCCGGACGCGGCGCCGTGGACAGTCCTTTCTATTGATGCCGGGATTGCGACCTTCTACGCGGGCTCTACTGAAATCGCGCTGTACCGGACCGAAGGTGGCAATTACCGCGACAACCTCGCCTGTGACGTGCCCTTGCTGTGGATCGCACTGAGGCCGACCGGGCTCGAGCCGCCCTATGAACTTCTTGCAGTCACGGCAGATCCGGCCGAGGGCGAATCTTTTACTCAGACAGGTAAGGACCTCGTGGCTACCGTGTCGATGCCGGCTGCCGTGCGCGATATCGTCGAGGCCTTCTTGGCTGCGCATCCCGTCGAGCAGCCGTTCCACAAGCGCAAACGCGATCGTGCCGATCCAGAGGCGCTGGCGCGCCGCCGACCGAGAGCCACGGACGGACACGAATGAGCAGTCATGAAGATTTTTTGTCGCGCTGGTCGCGCCGCAAGCGCGAGACCGCGGCAAGCGCCAATGAGCCGAAGCAGAGCGACCGCGAAGCTAGAGCCAAGTCTGGCGATGCTCCCATATCGCAGAATACTGCCGCCGACCGGACCGGACCGGCATTCGACCTGGCGAAGCTGCCTTCGATTGAATCGATCACCGCCGAGACAGATATCCGCGACTTCCTCGCGCCTTTCGTGCCGCCCGAGCTGACGCGCGCCGCGCTACGCCGCGTCTGGACCATCGACCTCAATATCCGAGATTTCGTTGGGCTTGCGGACTATGACTGGGACTTCAATGCGCCAGGTTCCATGGCTGGTTTTGGGTCGTTGGAATCGACTGACGCGCTTCGCCGACAAGTGGCTGATTTGATCGGCCGGGGCGCAGCCGAAGGCAACGACCGTTGTTCGAAGATTACGGAAGCCAAGCCAATATCGAGCGAATCGGTTCCCGATCGATTCGGCACACGAAAGCCGATCAATGACAGCCTCATGTCGCCGCAGAATTTCGATAATCCGCGTAACCGCGAGTCGACGCCGCGTCTCAGAGCAACGAACGCAACTATTGATCAGCGGGAGAAACCTGACGAGCTGCCACTAATTGCCCCACGCAGACACGGACAAGCCCTGCCGAAGTGATACGCAAGTAGCATCCGACGGCTGATCACCGGTCTGTGCTCGTCCAAATTCCTACCCTACGGGTCAAATTGCATTCATTCAGAGATTTGTCCATGGATCTTTACCGCCACCGTCCCTCCACGATCGACGATATCGACGCGGTCGATAAAGCGCGAGCGCAGGAGTATGCGCTATTGGCGACCTTGCTTGGGCGTGCGCCTGATGCCGGTCTGCTCCGGCGGCTTGCCGAGCTTTGCGGGGACCCGAGCCCACTCGGCGTTGCCCATGCCGCGCTTGCCGAAGCCGCCAGCCGTGCAACGCGGGACGGCGTCGAGCGCGAGCATTTCGATCTCTTCATCGGGCTCGGTCGCGGCGAGCTTGTGCCTTACGGTTCGTACTATCTCACGGGGTTCCTGCACGAGCGTCCACTTGCGCGCCTACGCTACGACCTAGCCCGGCTCGGCATAGAACGAGCGCCTGGCCGCGCAGAGCCCGAAGACCATGCCGCGATCCTCTGCGAGATCATGGCTGGGCTCGTGAGCGGACGATTACTGGCTCCGCGCGGAGCGGACCGCGCGTTGTTCGAGGCGCATCTCGCGCCTTGGATGGAGAAATTCTTCGCGGACCTTGAACGGGCCAATACGGCAGAGTTCTACCGCAGCATCGGAGCGCTCGGCCGGGTATTCATGGCGGTCGAGGCCGAAGCGTTTGCGCTGTCCTCCTAGCGGCTCCGATCAGGTGCCGCGTTTCAGAGGCGTACGGCAGAGGTCGAGAACGCGACCGAGGCGGGCTTCTGAAATGGATACAGCACAACAGCGGCACCGACGGCGATGATGACCGCGGCCGTCACTGAAACGAGAAATACGCGCATGGTCATCACCTTATGGTCGTGCCACCGTGGAACGCATTCCAGCGCCGTCTGCTACGCCTGCTGCCGAGTTAAGCGGACACTCCTCTGGAAAGATTATCTTTCGCGCCCCCGAATTGCCAGACCGTCGTGAGCTGCAATTCCCAGGTCGGCGTTCCAGCTTTGGCCGCCGACTACAAACCATCGAGTTTAAGAAAAATGAACTATCGAGTGAAGACAGCCACGATGCTTGTCTGGCGTTGCCGTAATTGGCCGATTATTGCGTTGATCGCACCTGAACAAAGGCATTGACGGTGGAGACCTACGGGCACGCTTCTGGAAGACCCTCTCCGCGAACTGTGCAGTAGGGTCCACTGCGGCCGCTATCGGCTGCCACGGCCGGTTCGCCGGACGTATATCCCGAAAGGTCGATGGCGGCCACGGTCCGCCGTGTGGCGCGGCATCGTCCACCTTTAGAGCGGGATGGCTTTAGGCTGAGTCGATAGGGGATTCCCTTTTTAGGGCGTATCTGATTCAACATGCTGGCTGGGGATGGAGGCCAGCATGGATGGCGAAGCCTTATTCTGTCGATCTTC
>Ga0073928_10005394_pt1 | contig 17982 bp, 8 predicted proteins | sample PaiPotPPA55metaG_FD_76969 | JGI IMG/M metagenome (GOLD analysis project Ga0073928, IMG submission 76969) | Iron sulfur acid spring bacterial and archeal communities from Banff, Canada, to study Microbial Dark Matter (Phase II) - Paint Pots PPA... ... | reverse complement strand
ACCGCGGCGAACAAGGTTCCCGCGGAGCTCATCGCGTGCTCGGCCGCCGCGGCGATCAGCTCGTCGCGGGACGCGAAGTGCTTGTAGAAGCCGCCGTGGGTCAGTCCGGCGGCCCGCATGATCTCGGCGATCCCCGGCTCGCGGCTGCCGTGCTCGCGGATCTGCCGGGCGGCCTCGGTCACGATCCGCTCGTGTGTCTCCTGCTTCTCGCTCTTCGATGCGCGCACCATGAACTAGATGATACCCGACATCCAAAGAGTGCTAGGATGACGATCATCATCCAAATTCGCTGGAGGAACGATGCAGATCGAAGGAGCCGTCGTACTGGTGACCGGCGCGAACCGCGGCATCGGCAGCGCGTACGTCACGGAGCTGCTGGCGCGTGGTGCCGCCACCGTCTACGCCGGCGCGCGCAACGCCGACAGCGTCGAGGTCAGTGACCCGCGGATCGTGCCCGTCGCGCTCGACGTCACCGATCCCGAGCGCGTATCGGCCGTCGCCGCCGAACTGTCAGACGTGTCGCTGGTCATCAACAACGCCGGCGTCATGACCGCGAACGTCCCACTGCAGGCCTCGCTGCTGGAGGCCCGCTCACAGATCGAGACCAACTACCTCGCCCTCATCTCGATGACATCGGCATTCGCGCCGGTTCTCGTCCGCAACGGCGGCGGCGCGTTCGTCAACATGCTCTCGGTCGTCTCGTTCGTCGGCACGCCGTGGATGACGACCTACTCGGCCTCCAAGGCTGCCGCGTGGAACTACACCAATTCCGCCCGGGTCCAGCTCGCCAACCAGGGCACCGAGGTCCTGGGCGTGCACGTCGGCTACGTCGACACCGACATGGCAGAAAGCATCGACGCCGACAAGGTCGCGCCGGACGTGGTGGCCAGTGCGGCGCTCGACGCGCTGGAGGCTGGCCGATCCGAGGTCCTGGTCGACGACTTCACCCGGAACATCAAGGCAGGCCTCAGCGACGACCAGAACCTGATCTACCCTCAGGTCGCCAAGAACTTCGCCGCGATGGTGGCGAACGGCTGACTAAGCACTGCGACGCCGACTGCGGCCGGGTAGCTAAGTTGGTGGCGGCTACCCGGCCGTCGTCCGCTTGTCTCGAGGGGGCTCTTGACAGAATCCGCCGCCGCGACGAGCCTATGGCAACGTTGTCATTGATAGTTCGCCCCACCGGCCCGCGCATCGTTGCGCCGCGGCGGCGACTTCTCGGGATCGGACGTGCGACTCATGGCTCAACTGGCGAATCAGCCCCTTCATCCTTCACGGCGGACCGTCATCACTGCCGGATCCACTCTGTTGGCGGGCTTTGCGCTCGACACCGCCTTTGCTCGCCCCGGCTACGCGGCCGAGTCCGTGGGCGCGTCCGAGAAGGCGTCGACGCCGGGCGAACTGGCGCTGTACCGCCCGATCGAGGTCTCCTCCACGGACTACGCGCCGACGCCCGGCGCGTTCGCCGTCGACCGGGTGGCCTCTGCCGGGGTCAGGGGCACCGGCTGGCGCGCCGCAGACGGTGATCCGCAGTGGATCTCGGTGGATCTGCAGGCTGTCTGCCAGGTCACGTCCGTCCAGTTGACCTTCGAAGCGGCCGCGGGCGACCCGGTGTTCGTCAAGCCCTCGACCGGCAACTGGTCCGACGGGACCACCGGGCAGGAGCTGCTCTCCAGTTATCCGGTGGCGTTCGTCGTCGAGGTCTCGTCGGACAAGAGTTCGTGGACGAACGTGTATCAGACCTCGTCGGGTACCGGCGGCGTGGTCGGAATCAATCTCGACACCCCGGTGCAGGCGCGGTGGGTGCGTCTGACGGCGACCAAGCGCTCCGACCCGAACCCGCTCGGGCTCAACGGCTTCGAGGTGTACGGCATCGCACCCGGGCACCGGCCGACCGCCACCGGATGGACCGACTGGGGCACCCACGACCACCGGGCGCCCGTGCTCGATGTCGCCGAGGACGGCACCGTACCGCTGGAGTCCGGCTGGGTACTGACGATGGACGACTGGGCCTCCGGCGACGGGACCGCGCTGTCCAAGCCGACAGTGGACACGAGCGGGTGGCTGCCTGCCACTGTCCCCGGCACCGTCCTCGCCTCGCTCGTCGAACAAGGGCATCTGCCCGATCCGGTCGCAGGGTTCAACAATCTGCACATCCCCGAGGCCCTCTCCCGCCATTCCTGGTGGTACAAGCGCGACTTCGCCCTGCCGAGTGCTTTGGGCGCCGACCGGGGACGCCGGATTTGGCTGGAGTTCGACGGGGTCAACCACCACGCCGACGTGTTCCTCAACGGCGCACAGGTCGGCAGCCTCACCTATCCCTTCGCTCGCGCCGCGATCGACGTGACTGCGCACCTGGTCTCCGGCGAGCAGTCGCTCGCGGTGAAGATCACCCCGATGCCGGTTCCGGGCAGCCCTGGCGACAAGGGCCCCGCCGGGCAGTCGTGGGTGGACGCCGGCGCGCAGATGATGAACGAGAACTCGCCGACGTACCTGGCCGTCTCGGGCTGGGATTGGATGCCGGCGGTGCGCGACCGGGTCAGCGGCATCTGGAACCACGTGCGGCTGCACTCCACCGGAGACGTGGTGATCGGCGACCCGCGCGTCGACTCGGTGCTGCCCGCGTTGCCCGACACCTCCATTGCGGCGCTGACCATCGTGGTGCCCGTCCGCAACGCCGCGACGACCGATGCCGGCGCGACGGTGACAGCATCCTTCGACGAGGTGCGAGTCGCGCAGACCGTGACCGTCCCTGCCGGTCAGAGCCTTGATGTGACCTTCACGCCGGACGAGTTCGCGCAATTGAGACTGAGCGATCCGAAGCTGTGGTGGCCCAATGGCTACGGCGACCCGAACCTGCACGACTTGGACGTAACCGCCACAGTCAGCGGCCAGGTCAGCGACCGGCGAACCACCCGCTTCGGCATCCGGCAGTTCGGCTACGAACACAAAACCCCGCTGCCCTTCATCGCGACGGGCGACGCCTACACCCAGACAGTGGATCTCGGCGCACAGCAGGCGCGGTACGTGCGGATCAACTGCCAGGCGCGTGCGACCGGATGGGGCTTTTCGATCTGGACGCTGTCGGTCCTCGACAGCGCCGCGCCCGGCACCGACCTCGCGCTGCGCAAGCCGACCACAGCTTCGACCGAAGACCCGTCGAACCCGGCGGTCAACGCCACCGACGGCAACGCAAGCACCCGCTGGGCATCCGACTACGCAGACAACCAGTGGATCCAGGTCGACCTCGGAGCATCAGTTCCCTTCGACAGCGTGGCCATAACCTGGGAGCAGGCGTACGCGCGCACCTACACCGTGCAGGTCTCGGCGGACGGCTCGTCGTGGACGGATGCGAGCAGCGTCGACAACACCGCGGTGCCGCTGCCGTTCAACGGCGGGGACGCGAGTCTCGACGTCGAGCCGTTCAGCGCGACGACCGGCCGCTACGTGCGGATCAGCTGCGGTCTGCGGCAGACCAGTTGGGGCAACTCGCTGTGGACGCTGTCCGTTCTCAACAGTGCCGCGCCCGGCACCGACCTCGCGCTGCACAAGCCTGTCACGGCCTCGAGCGAGGACTCGTCGAACCCGGCGGTCAACGCCACCGACGGCAACGCAAGCACCCGCTGGGCATCCGACTACGCGGACAACCAGTGGATCCAGGTCGACCTCGGAACGTCAGTGCCCTTCGACAGCGTGGCCATCCTCTGGGAGCAGGCGTACCCGAAGACGTATGTGATCCAGGTGTCCGACGACGCCGCTTCGTGGAGCGACGTGAAGTCGGTGGATCTCGCGCCGGAATCGCTGAAGATCAGCGTGAACGGTGTCAGAGTGCTGTGTCGCGGCGGGAACTGGGGCTGGGACGAGCTGCTGCGCCGGATGCCGGCCGAGCGGATGGACGCGGCCGTCCGGATGCACCGGGACATGAATTTCACCATGATCCGCAACTGGGTCTCCGCCAGCAACCGCGAGGAGTTCTACGCGGCGTGCGACGAGTTCGGGCTGCTGGTGTGGAACGACTTCCCGAACGCGTGGGGGATGGACGTGCCGGACCACGACGCGTACAACGCGATCGCCGCCGACACGGTGCTGCGCTACCGGATCCACCCGAGCGTCGTCGTGTGGTGCGGCGCGAACGAGGGGGACCCGCCGCAGGCCATCGATGACGGCATGCGCACCGCCGTGGCGAACGGCGCACCCGGCATCCTGTACCAGAGCAACTCGGCCGGCGGGAACGTCACCGGAGGCGGACCTTACTACTGGGTGGAGCCGACGCAGTACTTCGACCCGGCGACGTACGGCAGCCGCAGCTTCGGTTTCCACACCGAGATAGGCATGCCGGTGGTTTCCACCGCGCAGAGCCTGCAGAACATGGCCGGCGACCAGCCGGCATGGCCGATCGGCGGCCCTTGGTACTACCACGACTGGAGCCAGTACGGTAACCAGGCGCCGCTGCAGTACCAGGCCGCCATCGAAGCGCGGCTACAGACCTCGGACAGCCTCGAAGACTTCGCCGGCAAGGCGCAGTTCGTCAACTACGAGAACGCGCGCGCAATGTTTGAGGCCTGGAACGCGAACCTTTGGGCGGACGCCAGTGGCCTGATGCTGTGGATGTCGCACCCGGCCTGGCACAGCACGGTCTGGCAGACCTATGACTACGAGTTCGACGTCAACGGCATGTACTACGGCGCCCGAAAGGCATGCGAGCCGGTGCACGTACAGGCCGATCCGGTCAACTGGCAGGTCATCGCCGTCAACCACACGGCTGCCGCGCTGCACGGCGCGACGGTCTCGGCACGCCTGCACGACCTGTCCGGCAAGCAGATCGGTGCAACCCAGAACTCTGTGATCGACCTCGCCGTGTCGCAGAGCACGAAGGCGTTCACGGTGGCTTGGCGCGACGCACTTCCGGACCTGCACCTGCTGCGGCTCACGTTGCAGGACAGCTCGGGCCGCGCACTGTCCGAGAACACATACTGGCGATACCGTGCGCCGGCTGCGATGCAGGCACTTAACACAGCGCAGCAGACCCGAATCTCTGCCTCGATCGACAAGGCAAGGAACAGCGCCGACGGCCGCCGACAGCTGACCGCAACCGTGCGAAACGACGGCGCGGCCGTCGCCGTCATGGTCCGCCTGTCGCTGCTGGATGCCCGCTCCGGCGACCGGATCCTGCCCACGCTCTACGGAGACAACTACCTCTGGCTGCTTCCAGGCGAGTCGCGCACGCTCGACGTTTCCTTCCCGGCGAGCGCCTCGCCCTCGGGCGATCCGGTATTGCAGGTCCATGGCTATAACACCCCGGTGGTCACGGCCCATGCCTGACCGCGCGGACGTCACCGGCAGCCACTCCGGGAAACCGCCCACGAGCCCGGCGCCGGTGTCGGCGCCAGCCGGGCACGGGCCCTATGGTGGGCAGATGCCAGAAGTAGCTACACGTATCGCGGCGGGGCCCACATCCGTCGCTCGCCCGCGCCGTGGCCTGCGCGCGAAGCTCGCCCTGCCGACTGTGCTGGCCGTGGGCCTGCTCAGCGCGGCCTGCAGCTCGTCATCCGCTCCGGCTCCGGCCGCTACCGCGGCTACGGCGGCCTTACCCTCAGTGACAGGCGCCGTCGGCCAGGCGGCAGTGATCACCCCGGCCCAGGGGTCGACACCACCGAACAAGCTGGAGACGAAAGTCCTGGTGCAAGGCAACGGGCAGGTGTTGGCGAACGGCGAGTCGGCGGTGGTCAACTACACCGTCTACAACTGGTCGCAGAGCAAGAAACTGGGTGACACCTACGCCTCCGCCAGCCAGGCCGTGGCGGAGCCGCAGAGCGTGCAGCTCGGCTCGAGTTCCGCGCTTCCCGCCTGGAACACCGCGCTGACCGGGGCAAAGGTGGGCAGCCGGATCGAGGTGGTGGCCCCGCCGGCCGACGCCTTCGGCAGCCAGGGCAATTCCCAGGTCGGGGTCGGCCCGACCGACGTGCTGGTCTTCGTGTTCGACGTGGTGGCCGGCTACCCGGCCAATGCCGACATCACCGGCACCATGGGCGCGCAGACCGATGCCTCGCTTCCCAAGGTCGTCGGCGAGCCGGGCGCGGGCAACCCGACCGTGAGCATCCCCGCGGGAGTGAAGCCGCCTGCCGGCCTGGTCGCGAACGTACTGATCCAAGGACACGGACCGACGGTCACCAAGGGTCAGACCCTGGTCATGCAGTACACGGGCGTCGACTGGAACACCGGGAAGAACTTCGACTCCTCCTTCACCCGCAAGGCGGCCTTCTCCACCGCGATCGGTGAGGGCGCGGTCATCCCGGGCTGGGACCAGGGCCTGGTCGGCAAGCACGTCGGCGACCGGGTGCTGCTGGTCATCCCGCCGTCGCTCGGCTACGGGCCGCAGGGCGGCCAGTCCTCGGCGGGCATCGGCGCGAGCGACACGCTGGTCTTCGTGGCCGACATCGTCGCAGCGTTCTAGCCGTCATCGGAAGGCGAGTCGCCCCACCCATCCGGCGTTCGGTGGGAGGGGCGATCCGGCTGAAATCCCTATGCGACGGTTCCGGCGCTCACCACATGCAGGGCAGTCGGCCTGCGAGCGCCCATCGCAGTGACTCGACTGCTCTTGTCGGCGAGTCGATCGTTCGGGTTCACGGACGCCAGCGGGCGAAGGTCCCGGGGCCTGCGGCCGGGTTCGTGCTGCTCCGCAACGGAAACGTGCCGCTCCGTCAGCTGGCGCGCGCAGCTCCGGACGAGGTCGTGAAAGTTGTAGCGGCCGAAAAGACTCTGCTCGAGCAGGTTGGCGTTCAGCAACTCCTCCAAAGTGTCTTCAGCCTCGTCAAGGGGACAATCCGCCATCGCCGCAACGGCGGCCGCGTCGAAATCGGGACCGGAGTGCGTCCCGAGTAGACGGAACAAACGCCGCTGATCGGCATTCAGCTGCCGACATGACCGTGAGAGCACCTCCATGACGTCACGATCTCCCACGACGAGAAAGCGGGCTCGAAGCCCGTCGTCGGCAAGCTGGCGCACCAATTGACGCATCGTCCAGATAGGGCGGTCGCGCACGCGCGCCGCAGCTATCTGCAGCGCCAGCGGAAGTTGGCCGCAAAGCTGCACCGCCTTGGCGACACTCGCAAGATCCGTCTCCGTTCGCTCCCACCCGACGATCGTGCGGAAGAGTGCGACGGCTTCGTCTTCGGCCATGATGCCGAGCGGGAGGGGGATGCTCCCCTGCAGGGCGGGCATGCGGCGTCTGCTGGTGATGAGCACGAAGGAGCGTGCGGAGCCCGGCAGTAGCGGGCGCACCTGAGCTTCGTCCGCAGCATTGTCCAGGAGCACGAGTATGCGCTTATCGGCGGTTCGCGACCGCCACAGTGCGGTGCGTTCCTCGACGTCGGACGGGATCTGTTCGGGGGCTACGCCACTCTGCCGCAGGAGACGAACCAATGCCTGGGCAGGTTCCAGCGGGTCGCGATCCGCGGTGAAGCCTTGCAGATCCAGGAAGTACCGGCCGTCGGGGAACCGATTGGCGAGTCGATGCGCGACGTGCACGGCGAGCGTGGTCTTTCCGACACCTCCCATTCCGCAGATTTCCACCACGCCGAGCGCCCGGCCTCGCGAGTCCCGGACGCCGTCGAGCAGCTTCTCGATCTCGGCATCGCGGCCGCAGATCTCGGTGATATCACGGGGTAGATACGAGATCGCGGGTACCCGCTCGGCGTCGATCCCTTTGAGCACCTCCCGATGCGCATTGCGCAGGACAGGTCCTGGGTCGAGTCCGAGCTCACGCGCGAGCAGCAACCTGCCTTCCTCGAACGAAGCGAGCGCTTCCGTCTGACGCCCGTTCACCTGGAGTGCCTGCATCAGTGCGGCCCGTAATGTCTCCCGAAACGGGAACTCCGAGACCAATGCGAAAAGAGGCCCGACGATCCGAGCGGACTCGCCCAATCCGACGAGCAACGCGGCCAGACGTTCGACAGCCTCGAGCCTCACCTCGGATAGCGAAGCCGCCAGCGCGTCGAGACAAGATCCTGTCAGATCATTCAGTGGTCCACGCCATTCTTGCAGCGCATGCCCGAGGAGATCGGCGGCGAGGGCGCGGGAGCCGGCGGCCTCGGCTTGAAACGCAGCCTTGACTTGCGATTGAAATCGAGCGACGTCGACCGCGTCCGAGGGGATGTCGAGCCGGTAGCCGTCGCTGAGGGCTTCGATGCCGGCAACTCCTCCGGCATTCCCCAAAATACGTCGCAGAATTGATATAACGGTATAGACCTGCTGGCGTGCCGTCTCCGGCGGTTCGTGCCACAGAACATCGATAATGCTATCGAACGAGACAAAACAGTTGTGCTGCGTCGCGAGCAGGGCGAGCAGTTTCCGAGCTCGCGGGCTCCGCACCTCGACCTGCCTTCCCGCGATCGTGACGGACAACGGGCCGAGCAGGCAGATGTCGATCGGCCGTATCCGGCCGTGTGCCGACCTCAGGGAGTCATCCATCCGCGCTCCATCGGTGTTCTCAGGCGATTAGATTCGTACCAAGCCCGCGGTCACACCCTGTCGGGGGAGACTCCTGCCCGGCTACGGCTTCGCTACGGCCCGGACCGCGACAACGACTGAAGCCGTGGTAGGAAAGGATCGTCGGACGCGCCTTACACCGGTTCCCAGGGGGCAATTGTGCGGTTCGCCATTCTCGGTCCGATCGAGGTGAGCGATGCGGACGGCGCCGCCTTGCGGCCGCCGGCGGGCCGCGCTCGCACTGTCCTCGCGCTGCTCTGCCTCAACCCTGGACGTGTGGTCTCCCGGGATCGGTTGATCGATCTCGCCTGGAACGGCGCACCGCCGGCGAGTGCGACGACCCGGTTGCACGGGTTCGTCAGTGAACTGCGTCGGGCACTGCCGGCCGGTCCGGAACCCGTCATCCGAACCGTCGGCCGCGGGTACTCGCTCGCTGTGGCGGACGACCGAATCGACCTCCATCAAGCGCGTCGGCTGGTGGCGGGCGCCCGCGCGCACTGGCAACAGGGTGATGCCGCCTCGGCCGCGCGCTGTCTGGGAGACGCGCTGGCACTCTGGCGCGGCCCTGCGTTCGAGGGCATCGAGTGCGCGCATCTTCAGGCAGAGGCGGACGCGATCGAGCAAGAGCACGCCGATGCCCTCGAGGAGCTGGCCGAGCTTCAGCTCGCCCTCGGCCAGCACACCGCCCTTGTCCCCGGGCTCGGCGAACTGGTCGCCCGCTACCCCCTGCGCGAGGGGCTGCGGGCATCGCTCATGCGTGCGCTCGCCGGATCCGGACGCCAGGCCGAGGCCATCGACACCTACCACGACCTGCGCCGACGGCTCGCCGACGAACTCGGGGTCGATCCCGCACCGCAGGTGCGGGAACTCTACACGTCGATTCTGGACGGTGACCGGGAGCTGTTGGCGCCGCGTCCGGCGCAGGCCGTGCCGAGCCCGCAGCCCACGCGACCGTCGGCCGCACAACCGCCCGCGACGCCGGTTCCCCGTCAGCTGCCGGCGGCAGCCGGACACTTCACCGGCCGGTCCGGCGAGTTGGCGTGGCTCACCGGCTTGGTGGACCGGTCCGGCTCGGCGGACGGGGGCGCAGGCGCGGTGGTGATCTCGGCGATCGACGGGATGGCCGGGATCGGCAAGACCACGCTGGCGGTGCACGCCGCGCACCGGCTGGCCGAACGGTTCCCGGGCGGCCAGCTGTTTCTCGACCTTCGCGGCTATACGGGCGGCTACCAGCCGCGCGAGCCGGATGGAGCGTTGGAGTGGCTGCTGCGCGCCCTTGGCGTGCCGGCGGAGCAGATCCCTGAGGACACCGATGCGCGCGCCGCGCTCTACCGCCAGCGCCTGGCCGACACCAGAACACTGATCGTCCTGGACAATGCGATCGACGAGGCGCAGGTGCGCCCGCTGCTGCCCGGGGCGCCCGGCTGCCTGGTGTTGATCACCAGCCGCCGGCGGCTGAAGGGCCTGGACGATGCCTACAACCTGCCGCTGGAGTTGCTCGCGCCGCCGGACGCAGCGGCGCTGCTGCGCGCGGTGGCCGGTGCCGAGCGCATCCCGGCCGATGACCCCCTGTTGGCAAAGGTCGCGGAACTGTGCGGGTACCTGCCCCTGGCGTTGCGGATCGCCGGGGCACTGCTGCGACACCGCCCCGCCTGGAACCTGCAGCATCTGGCTGGACTTCTGCGCGAACCACGGCGGCGCGTGGCCGCCTTGTCGGACGGTGATCGCGATCTGGCCGCGGTGTTCGACCTTTCCTACACCGGCTTGCCCGAGCGGCACCGGCTGCTGCTGCGCCGCCTGGGACTAGCGCCCGGTCCGGATGCCGACGCCTACGCCGCAGCTGCGCTCTCGGACACAGATCCGCAGGCCGCGACCGGGCTGCTGGAGGACCTGGTCGACCACAACCTGCTGATCGCGCAGTCCCCCGGCCGCTACCGGCTGCACGACCTGATCCGCGCCCACGCGCACTCCCTGTCCGAGCAGGACCCTGCGAAAGACCGCGATGCCGCGCTTGACCGGTTGCTGCACTACTACGCCCATACTGCCCAAAGCGCCTCGATCTCGGTGGCGCTCTATTCGCGACCCAAACCCGACGACCCCACGCCCGCTCACCCGCCCGCCGTATCCGACCCCGAGGCCGCCCGGGCTTGGCTGCGCGCCGAACGCGACAACCTCGAGTCGGCCAGCGCCCACGCCCGCGCCTGCGCGCTACCCGAGCACGCCCTCGCGCTGGCCGCGGGACTGGCCGAGATCCTGCGCGCCGACGGACCGGTCGCCCGTGCCGTGGAACTGCATCAGGCTGCTGCCGACACCGCCGCGCGCCAGGGCTACCCCGCGGCCCACGCCCTCGCCCTGACCGATCTGGGGCTCGTGCGGCGCCAGACGGGTGATCTGCCCGGGGCCGGCGAGGCACTGAACCGAGCTCTGGAGATCTGCCGCGCGATCGGCGACCGCCACGCCGAGGCTGCCGCCCTCACCCATTTGGGAGGCCTACGGCGCCAGACGGGGGATCTGACCGGGGCCGGCGAGGCACTGAGCCTGGCCCTGGAGATCTACCGGGAGATCGGCGACCGCCACGGCGAAGCCGCCGCCCTGACTGATCTGGGCGGAGTGCGGCGCCTGATGATGAATCTGGCCGGGGCCGGCGAGGCGATGACCCGGGCCCTGGAGATCTACCGGGAGATCGGCCACCTTTACGGCGAAGCGGTGGCCCTGAGCGGGTTGGGGCAGGTGCGGCGCAATGTGGGAGAACTGCCCGGGGCGGTCAAGGTACTGACTCGAGCCTTCGAGATCTACCGGGACATCGGCCACCGCCGCGGCGAGGCGAATATCCTCAACGAATTGGGCGCCGTGCGGCGCCTTGTCGGTGATCTGACCGGAGCCGATGAGGCACTGACCCGGGCTTTGGAGATCTACCGTGAGATCGGCCACCTTTACGGCGAGGCCTACGCCCTGACCGAGTTGGGGGGCGTGCGGCGCCGGCAAGGGGACGTGTCAGGGGCCGCAGAAGCGCTGACGCGGGCCCTGGCGATCTACCGCGCAACCGGTAATCGCGGGAACGAGGCCTGGGCACTGAATCAATATGCCGATACTGTCGCCGCCGGCGGCGACGTGCCCCGCGCCCTGACGCTCTATCGGCAGGCTCTCGAAATGAACCGTGAGCTGAACAAGCCCGACGACGAGGCGATTGCCCTCGAAGGCCTCGGCCAGTGCCACCTGACCGTCGGCGAGGCCGAGACCGGCACCGTCCGGCTGCGCGAGGCGCTGGAGATCTACCAACGCCTTGGCATGACGCGCGACGCCGAGCGGGTGCGCGCCCAACTGACAGACCTGCCGACGAGCTAGTGCGCTGAGGCGGGCGCGAACCCGCCTCAGCGCACCGGTGCGGCTATTCGTGCAGGAAGGTCTCGGAGAAGCTGGTGCCGCTGGAGCCGAGGGCGCCGGTGCGGGCCTCGTAGGTGCCGTTCGAGCTCGGGTCGAGCGCGACCGGGCCGAAGGATCCCAGGGACGCGCCGTTGATGGTGGCCGAGGTGAAGTTCAGGGTGCCGAAGCTCGGGTAGGCCCCGGTCGGCGACTCGATGATGACTTCGGCGCTGGCCCGCGACGCGGAGAGGGTCTTGGTCGTGGTGTAGGTCCAGCCGCGCGAGGAGTCGGTCAGCTTCAGGGTGTACTTGCGGCTTCCGGCGTAGGTCACCGAGGCGGTGATCTTGTCGCCGGCCGAGACCGGGTACGTGCCGGTGTTCAGGTAGACGGGGTTCGCCGGGTACATCTCGTACCAAGGCTCGTCCACCGGGCTGCCGCTGGAGCAGTCGGTCGCCACTCCGGTCTGCTCGACGGTGGACGTGCCGTACCCGTCGATGCCGACCCAGGGGGCGTAGAGGTCGTTGGTGGAGTTGCAGGTCGCCGCCGCCTCGGTCCAGCTCGCCGCGACCGAGGTGAAGCCGCTGCCGGTGGCGGCGTAGCCGCCCCAGTTGTAGCCGTTGATGTTGTAGTGCAAGGGGCGGAACGACAGTCCGTGTGCGGCCGCGGCGGTGGCCGGGGCGACGGGTGCGGCGATGGTGGTCGCCGCGGCTGCGAGGGTGGCAGCGCGTATCAGAAAGTTGCGCATACTGGCTCCTTCGTGGGTGACGAGCAGGATGCTCATACGCCGAGCCGAGCCGTGTGGGCGGCTGCGTGGGTCGGCAGTATGGAGATTGCCGATTTTCATAAAGACGGGCAAGGAACGAAGCGGCGTTAAGCGTTGAGCGAATTGCCGTGCCGGGTGGGCGAACCGGCGCGGCCCCGGTTTCCGGCGCGTGTCGATCTACCGTGCACGAGTGGAGTTCCGGTACCGAAAACTCTTGGCATACGAACGTGACGCGAGTTCACTATGCACTGCGCCCGCTCGGCGAGCGGTTTCTTACCGGAGGCGATGCGCTCGGTTGCGTGTTGATGAACATTGACACAGGTGAGCGCCGGGCCCCGGGGGCCGCCCGGGCGGCGTGCGGACGCGGCGGCTGGGGCCGTCCGGTCCGCGGCTGATTCGTCGCGAGCATCGGAGGCTGCAGATGAGGCTCAGATCGGTTACCAGCAAACGGGGCAGGGCGAGACGGGTGGCGGGTGCCGGATTCCTGGCGGTCACGCTGTCCTTCGGCCTCTCCCCGGCCGGCAGTTGGGCCTCCACGGCCGCGGCTTCCGGTTCGAGCACTTCGGCGTCGTGCCCGTGGCTCGACCAGTCCCTGCCGATCAGTCAGCGCGTGACGATGCTGCTGTCCCAGATGACCTTGGCCGACAAGGTCAGCATGCTGACGGGGGCGGGTACCGGTCAGCCCTATGTCTTCACCATCGCGGCGATCCCGAGCTTGTGCATACCGGCAATGGGCGAGGAGGACGGCCCGAACGGCGTGGGCGACGGCCTGACCGGCGTCACCCAGCTGCCGGCCGGAGTCTCGCTGGCCGCCACCTGGGACCAGTCGCTGGCCACCCAGTACGGGCAGGTCCTCGGGTCCGAGGAGCGCGGCAAGGGCGCGATGGTCGACCTCGGCCCGACCGTGAACATCGACCGGGACCCGCGCTGGGGACGGTCGTTCGAGGCGTTCACCGAGGACCCGTACCTCAACTCCGCGCTGGCCGTCTCGGAGATCGACGGGGTGCAGAGCCAGGACGAGATGGCCCAGGTCAAGCACCTGGCCGTGTACAACCAGGAGACCAACCGCAACACGCCGGCCGACGACGCGGTGGTGAGCCAGCGGGCGCTGAACGAGATCTACCTGCCCGCCTTCCAGGCCTCCACCGTGCAGGCCAAGGCGAGTTCGGTGATGTGCGCCTACAGCTCGATCAACGGCCAGTACGCCTGCCAGAACGACGGCATACTCAATACCCTCAATCAGCAGTGGGGCTTCCCGGGCTTCGTGACCTCGGACTACGGCGCGACCCACTCGACCGTGGGCTCCATCGACGCCGGCAACGACCAGGAGATGCCCAGCGCCGGCTTCTACGGCCCGGCGCTCGTGGCGGCCGTGAACTCCGGCCAGGTGACCATGTCCACCATCGACGACGCGGTGTCCCGGATCCTGACCGAGATGTTCCGCTTCAACGAGTTCAACGACCCGCCGACCGGAACGACGAGCACGACCGTCACCACCGCCGCGCACCAGGCCGTCTCCACCAGCGTGGCCGAGGCCGGCACGGTGCTGCTGAAGAACAGCGGCAGCACTCTGCCCCTGAAGGCGACGAACGGCGGCACGGTCGCGGTCATCGGCCCGGCCGCCTCGGCCTCCACGGCCGACACCGGCGGCGGCAGCGACTACGCCACCTCCACGTTCAACGTCACCCCGCTGCAGGGCCTCCAGGCCGCGGCGGGCACGGGTACCACGGTCCAGTACACCCAGGGCCTGCCGACCGACACCTCGCTGGCGGCGATTCCGAGCTCCGCGCTGAGCCCGGCCTACGCCTCCACCGGGTACGGCGGCAGCTACTCCGGCACCCTGACCGCTCCGGAGACCGGCACATACGTGCTGTCCTTCCAGAACCCCGGCAACTACACGACCACCAACCTCTCCCTCAACGGCCAGGTGATCCTGGCCGATCCGGGTACGCCGCCGGTGTCCACATACTCCGTCGGCGTGAACCTGGTCGCCGGTCAGACCTACAAGCTGCAGCTGAACGGCGGCGGCCCGTCCGCCAATCTCAGCTGGGCGACGCCGTCCGACCTGGCTCCCGGGATCGCCCAGGCCGTCGCCGCCGCCAAGTCGGCCGCCACCGCCGTGGTGGTCGTGTCCGACGACACCGAATCAGAGGCCGCCGACCGGGCCAGCCTGAACCTGCCCTCCGCGCAGAACGAGCTGATCTCGGCCGTGGCCGCGGCCAACCCGCACACCGTCGTGGTCGTCGACGCGGGTGCCCCGGTGGTCATGCCCTGGCTGAGCCAGGTCGCCTCGGTGGTCGACGCCTGGTACCCCGGCGAGAGCAACGGCACCGCGCTCGCAGCCGTCCTGTACGGCCAGGTCGACCCCAGCGGCCACCTGCCCGTCACCTTTCCCACCGACCTTTCGCAGGTGCCTGCTTCGAGCTCGAACCAGTTCCCCGGAGTGGACGGCCAGGTCGACTACTCGGAAGGGATCGACGTCGGCTACCGCTACTACGACGCGAACAACGAGACCCCGCTCTTCCCCTTCGGATACGGGCTGTCCTACACGAACTTCTCCTACAGCAACCTTCGGGTGAGTTCTCCGGTGGTGCTCAACAGCACCTCGAATCCGGGGGCGACCAGTTGCGGATGCAACGGTGAATCGAACCGCCAGGTCACGGTTTCCGCGACGGTCACCAACTCCGGCGCAGTCGCCGGTTCGGACGTGGCCCAGCTTTATCTGACCGATCCTTCCTCGGCCGGTGAGCCGCCGCGCCAGATGAAGGGGTTCCAGAAGGTCACCCTGCAGCCCGGCCAGTCCACGACCGTGCACTTCACCCTCGACGGCCAGGACCTGTCGTACTGGGACGACGCGGCCAACGGCTGGGTGCTCCCGGACGGCCGCTTCGGCGTCGAGGTGGGCGACTCCTCGGCTACGGCCAACCTCCCGCTGCGCGGCGGCTTCACCGTCATCCGCAGCGTCGGCGCCCGTTACGCCACTCTCAGCGCGCCCACAGCGGTCGATCCGGGCGCCACGGCCACGGTCACCGCGACCGTCGTGAACGACGGCGATTTCGTCATGCCGGACGCCCGGTTCGCCCTGCAGGTGCCGAGTGGATGGAAGGTGACCAGGCCCGCCCCGGTCACGGTGCTCCCGGGTCAGACCGTCACCCGCAGCTTCCAGGTGACGGCGCCGGCAAGCGCCCAGCCCGGCGCCGAGACCCTCACCGCCCGGGTGACCTTCCCGGCGGTCGGACCCGGTGCCGGGGATACCGGACTCGTCGAGGCATCTACCTCGCTGCCGGTGTCCGCAACCTCGATCGCCTCCGCGTACAACAACACTGGGATCAGCGACAACGCCAATGAGGCCGCGGCGAACTACGACGGTTCCGGGGACAGCTTCTCGGCCGAGGCGCTGGCCACCGGCACCCCGACCGCGTTGACCCCGGGCGGCCAGGTCACCGTCGACGGGACCACGCTCACCTGGCCGAACGTGGCGGCGGGCTCGCCGGACAACGTCGTCGCGGCCGGCCAGACGGTCGATCTGTCGGGCTCCGGAACCGACCTGGGCTTCATCGCGTCCAGCCAGAACGGCACCGCGACCGGCACGGTCACGGTCAACTACAAGGACGGCACCAGCCAATCCTTCAACCTCAATGTCGCGGACTGGTACGCCGACGCTCCGGCGGTGGGTGATCAACTGCTTACCACAACGTCCAGCTGGAACTATCAGACCAATTCCATCGGCGCCCACCCGGTGAGCGTCTACTACGCCTCAGTGCCGCTGGAGCAGGGCAAGCCCGTGTCGTCGGTAACCTTGCCCACCTTGCAGAACTCGGGCGGGACCACGGCGATGCACATCTTCTCCATGGCCGTCGGATCCGGCACGCCCACCGTGGGCGCGCCCTACTCCTCGATCGCCGCCGCCTATGACAACGCAGGGATCAGCGACAACTCGAACCCGGCCACGGCCAACTTCGACGGTACCGGGGACAGCTTCTCGGCCGAGGCACTGGCCGCCGGCACTCCGACGGCACTCACCTCGGGCGCCCAGGCCGCTATCGGCGGGACGACCTTCACCTGGCCCGCCGCCGCAACCTCCGACGACGTGATCGCGGACGGCCAGATCATCGACCTGACCGGTTCCGGAACCGATCTCGGCTTCCTCGGTGCCTCCGGGTTCGGGTCGTCGAGCGGGAACGGCACGATCACCTACACCGACGGGACCACCCAGTCGTTCAGCATCAGCTTCGGCGACTGGTGGAGCAACTCCGCGACCGCCGGCAGCGAGATAGCCACGACCACATCCAGTTGGAACTACACCAGCACCACTCAGACCCCGCATCCGGTGAGCATCTACTTCACCTCTGTGCCACTGGAGGCGAACAAGACCGTCGCGTCGGTAACTCTCCCGACGGTGAGTAGCGGTGCGGGCAACGGCGTCACCGCAATGCACATCTTCGCGATGGCGATAGGTTCGGGCACCCCGACCGGCTCGTGAATGATAGTGCCGGGGCCCGACTTCCGGGCCCCGGCACCATGTTTCTCAATGTCTCAGCTCACGATGCCTCAGCGCGTCTCGCGCTCCAGGATCTTGCCGAAGGTGCGCGGGAAATGGCGCTTGAGCAGGATCGTTGCCTTGGCCGTAGCGCCGGGGAACACGTAGAGACCCTTGTGTTCGAGCGAGCGTTCCACCGCGTCGACGACGGTATCGACCGGCATGCCTTTGCGGTGCGCGGTGGCGGCGGGATCCTGCGCTGAGATGCGGCGAAACTGCGGCGTGTCCACCTGGCTCGGACATACGCAGCGGATGGTCACGCCGGTACCGCGGCACTCCTGATCGAGCACGTCCGCGAAGGCGTTGACCGCCGCCTTGGACGACGCGTAGGCCGACAGCTTGCGCGCAGGCACCCAGCCGCCGAGCGAGGAGTACAGCACGACCTCTCCGCGGCGGCGTTCGATCATGCCGGGCACGACGGCCCGCACGATCTGCACCGTGCCGAGGAAGTTGATCCGCCAGATCGCCTCGAACTCGTCACGCGGCTGGCCGAGCGCCGAGCCGAGGTACGAGACTGCCGCAGCGTGCACGAGCCGGTCGACCGGTCCGACGACTTCGGCCAGCCGCGCCACCGCATCCGCCTCCTGAATGTCACAATGCTCAACCCTGATCCGCGGTTCGCGGCCGCGCAGGGCCTCCAGCGCCGCGTCGTCGACATCGACGGCCACGACGCTCCATCCGGCCGAAGCCAAGCGCAGTGCGCTCGCCTCGCCGAGCCCGCTTCCCGCACCCGTGACCAGCGCGGTCCCACCCGTCAGCCTGCTGCTTCGCGACATGCGCTCGAGTATAGGGACGGCAGCCGTGCGTAATCAGGGCCCTCCTGTCGCTT
>Ga0073928_10005393_pt1 | contig 17982 bp, 15 predicted proteins | sample PaiPotPPA55metaG_FD_76969 | JGI IMG/M metagenome (GOLD analysis project Ga0073928, IMG submission 76969) | Iron sulfur acid spring bacterial and archeal communities from Banff, Canada, to study Microbial Dark Matter (Phase II) - Paint Pots PPA... ... | reverse complement strand
CCCGAACGGTCGAAGCCGTTTGCTTCGCAATCGGCGAGGCTCTGCAGCTCTTCACGCCTGAAGAATGCGCAAGCTATCTGGCAAACTCAGGATACGGACGAACCTAACTTCATCACGCTTTAGTCGACCGGCTTTGCGAAAACCCATGCCGCCAACAGTGGCACCGAACCAGGAGATCGCAGATGAGCGAACTTCGGGCTAATTCATCGAGTCATCGAAGAGTTCTAAATTCTGATTGTCAGCCGCAATGTTGATCACGACGACGTGGTCGCGCGTGGCCTTCGCTGCGCAAGAATTGGCCGGCGTCCGAATTTCAGTTGGGGGCATCCAAGACCATTGTTGATCCGCCTCCCGGACGGCAAAGCAATGCTCTAACCGATTTGCCGCTGCTGCTTTATAGATCAGAAAGTCTACAGGTGGTTTGGTCGTTACTCTCGGAGCGAAATCGGATTGGCTCCTCGGCGGGTCCGCGCGAGACTATCGATCTTCTTAAGTCGTAAACGCCAATATTAACGCACGGGAATTGAACCATGAACGGCAATGCGACTGGGTTGTGGTCTCGTCCGGGCTTTCTGGTCCGGCGGCTTCACCAGATTAGCGTTGCCATCTTCCTTGAAGAAATGGCCGATCTGGAGATCACGCCGGTTCAGTACGGCGCGTTGATGATTGTCGCAGCCGAGCCGGGAATCGACCAGTCGGCGCTGGCTGCCGAATTGGGCGTGGATCGCGCCAATGCCGGCGACGTGCTGGCGCGGCTGTCTAAAAGCGGGTATCTGACCCGGGATCCATCGCCAAGGGACCGTCGATCTATTCAGCTTCATCTTACCGACAAAGGTGTCTTGCTGCTTCGCAAGGCGGCCGGTCGTGCCAAAAAAGTACAGGATCGCTTGCTCAAGCCGCTGGCCTCGAAAGACCGCAAGGCCTTTGTTGCACTGATGCGGCAGATTATCAGCGCCAGCAACCAATTCGGACGCGCGCCCCTCCGTATCAAAAAGTGAACCGCAAACCGCTGGCTGCAACGTGCCAAAGGCCTTGCCAGGTCACCTTTAATAAGTATGCTTACTATTCGCCTTGGCTTGCCGTTAGCCTGGGCATCGCCGATGCGCTTGTGATGCGGTGGAGAATGCAAAATGAACTCTCATGACGGGCCGGGACGCTGGATCGGCGCCAGCCTGCTGCGCAAGGAGGATAACCGGCATCTGCTGGGTGCCAGCACCTTCGTCGCGGACGTGCGCATTCCGGGCTTGCAGGACATCGCCTTCGTTCGCAGCCAGTCGGCGCATGCGCGCGTCGTGAGCATTGACAAGCCGGAGGGGTTCGAACACAGGGTCTATGCGCTTGCCGATCTCGGCGACATTCACTGCCTTGATTCAGGGCCGGAATTGGCCAGCTTTCGCACCGTGCCTTATCCGCCCTTGGCCGGCGACCGCGTGCGATTTGTTGGACAGACGGTCGCCGCCTGCGTGGCGCCGACCCGCGCCGAAGCGGAAGACCTCGCGCAACAGGTGATGCTCAACGTCGACGACCTTCCCGTCGTCGTCGATGCCGTGGAAGCCATCAAGCCCGGCACCCCGACCTTGTTCGACGGATGGCCGGACAACGCCTTCATTCATGCCACGATTGCGGAAGGCGATATTGCGCGTGTGGCCAACGCGCCCGTGCAGATGCGCCGTCAATTCAAGATGAACCGGCAGGCGACCGCGCCGCTGGAGACCCGCGGCGTGCTCGCCTATTGGGATCATCGGCTGGACGAACTTGTGGTCTATTCCGCGACACAGGGTCCGCATGTGATGCGGCTCGGCATCGCTCAGACGCTGGGTTTGCCCGAGCACAAGCTCCGGGTCATAGCCCCCGACGTCGGGGGCGGCTTTGGTGGCAAGAACAGGCTGATGCCCGAGGAGATCGCGGTCGCGGCGATCGCCTTGAAGTGCGGCCATCCGGTGCGCTGGATCGAAGACCGGCGCGAGCATCTGATCGCGTCCGTTCACGCCCGCGAGCACTATTATGATCTCACGCTCTATGCGGAACGGACGGGTCGCATCCTCGGCCTGAAGGGCGAGTTGTTCGTCGATGCCGGCGCCTATTCGCTGTGGCCGTCCGGCCCGTTCATGGAATCCAGCATGGCGGCGCGCAACCTGCCGGGGCCGTATCGGATCGAACACCTTCACGTCGAAACCCACACCGTCGCGACCAACAAGGCTCCGCTTGGCCCCTATCGCGGCGTCGCCCGTCCCGGCGCCTGTTTCGCGATCGAGCGGGCGATGGATGAATTGGCGTATGAACTGGGGATGGATCCGGTCGAACTGCGCCGGACCAACCTGGTGCACGCTGCCGACATGCCCTATCGAACCATCGGCGGTCTTACCCTTGACACCGGCGACTATCCTGGCGCGCTCGAAGCCGTCGTCGATATGGTCGATCTGCCGACGATCCGCGCTCGGCAGCAGCTAGGTGAAAGTGACGGCCGCCGCATCGGTGTCGGCTTTGCGATCTATACCGAGCAAAGCGGACACGGCACGATCGAGTGGATGAAGCGAAAGTCACGCGTCGTGCCGGGATATGAATCGGCCACCGTACGGATGTTGCCGGACGGAACCGTGCATATCATGGTCGGCGTTCTCAATCACGGTCAGGGCCTGGAGACGACGCTTGCCCAGATCGCGGCGCATGAACTCGGCATCGATCCGTCGCAAATTTCGATCCGCCACGGCGACACCAGTGCCACTCCGTTCGGCTTCGGCACCTTTGCCTCGCGCAGCATCGTGTTTTCCGGAGGCGCCGTCGCCAAGGCCAGTTCGATGCTAGCGGACAAGCTGCGGGAAATCGGCGCGCATCTGCTGCAGTCGACGGTGCAGAGCGCGTCCATCAGGGATGGCGCCGTTCATGCCGGCGGTGCCAGCGTTCTTCTCAGCGCGATCGCCCGCGCCGCGAACGTTCGGCCGGAGATGCTGCCGACCAACGTGACGCCCGGCCTTGAAATAACCGCGACTTACGAGCCGCCGGATTCCGGTGGGGTGTTTTCCTATGGGGTTCACGCTGCCGTGGTTGCTGCCGACCCCGAAACGGGCGTGGTCGAAATCCTGCAATACTCAGTCGCCGAGGATTGCGGCACCATGATCAACCCGATGATCGTTGACGGCCAGATCATTGGTGGCATCGCCCAGGGCATCGGTACGGCACTCTACGAAGAGTCGCCCTATGACAAGGCGGGTGAACCGCTGGCGACGACCTTCGGCGATTACATGATGCCCTGCGCGCCGGAAATTCCGCGGATCGAGATCAGGCATTTCGTTTCGCCCGCGCACAACACCCAGCATGGCGTCAAGGGCATGGGCGAAGGCGGCGCCATCGCTCCGCCCGCGGCGATTGCCAACGCGCTGTCGGATGCGTTCCGCAGCATCGGCGCCAGGTTCACCGAGACCCCGATGACACCACGCCGCGTCTCCGAGGCCGTCGCGCGCGCCAAGGAAGGTGCCGCATGAAACCGGCTGCGTTCCAATACAGCCGGCCGGGTACCGTCGCCGAGGCCATTGCGTTACTTTCCGCCGCCGCCGGCTCGGCCATGCCGATCAGCGGCGGGCAATCGCTGCTGATCCTCATGAGCCTGCGCCTGACGATGATCGACATGCTGGTCGATGTTTCTCGCCTGCCGGAACTGCGCGAGATCCGGGATGACCGCCGCCACGTGTTTATTGGCGCGACGACCACCCACGCAACCATCGAAGACGGCAAGATCCCGGACCCTTCATCGGGCCTGATGTCGCGCGTCGCCAGCAAGATCGCCTACCGTGCCATCCGTAACCTCGGCACGATCGGCGGCAGCATGGCGTTGGCCGATCCGTCGGCGGATTGGCCTCCCTGTCTCATTGCGCTGGACGCGGAGGTCAGCATCGCAGGTCCCGACGGTCAGCGCTGGGAAAAGGCTGAAGACTTCGTCAGGGGCGCGTACGAGACCAGCCTGTTGCCCGCGGAGATCGTCTTGGGCGTTCGCATCCCGCGTCGCAAATCGGCTCGATGGGGAACCTGCAAGGTGAGCCGCAAGAGCGGCGCCTTTGCAGATTCCATGGCGGTGTTCGTCGAGGCTTCCGATGACGGTCCACCTCGGGCGGCGCTGACCGGCACAACGTCTCATGCCCGCCTTTTGCCGCGCGTCAGCCAATATGCGCAGGACCATAGCTTTCTGGATGCAGGCGATTTACGCGCGGTCATCCTCGATGACCTGGCCGAGCTCGTACCGGACGCGGACCCGTATCAGTTGCGATGCCACGTCGCCACGGTGTCGCGCGCCATCACCGAAGCGAGGAGTTCATGACCATCACACATTTGACGATCAACGGGGAAGCCCACTCGCAACAGATCGATCCGCGCGAAAGCCTTGCGGATTTCCTGCGCGAGCGCCTCAATCTGACCGGTACGCACCTTGGCTGTGAACAGGGTGCCTGCGGCGCCTGCACCGTGTCGATCGACGGAATGGTGGTGCGCTCCTGCGTCGTGCTCGCGGTGATGTGCGATGGCCGCAAGATCGAGACTATCGAGGGCACGAGAAACACCGAACCCATGGACATCATCCGCCGTCATTTCCACGAAAAACACGCGCTGCAATGCGGCTTCTGCACTCCGGGCATGTTGATGATGGCCCGGGACATCATCGCGCGCCATCCGGAGCCCAACGAAAGCGTCATTCGAAATCAGCTAAGCGGACAGATTTGCCGTTGCACCGGCTATGCAGGCATCGTCGCGGCGATCAGCTCCGCCGCGCGGGAAATCCGCGACTCCGCTCAGTAGGGCAGTTCCCCCTTCGGTCGAATTGTCGTTCCCACCGCAACAAAGAGGTGGATGGCCGGGTGTAGGCGGGCGGAAGCGACGCCGTCCTTCGGACGGCTATGCCCGGCCATGACGAAGAAACTCAATCGTTCTATCCGCCGGAGGCGACCTGGATGTCGCGGCCGCGGGTCGCCCATCCGGTCATGCGTCGTTCGATGAACGCGAAGATAAGATAGGTTACGATTCCCATGAAGGCGATGACAAAGACGCCGGCGAACATCAGCGGAATGCGGAACTGGGACGAGGCCTGCAGCATCAGGTAGCCAATCCCGTCATTCGAGGCGATGGTTTCGGCGATCACGGCGCCAATGAAAGCCAGTGTGATCGAGACCTTGAGCGACGCAAAGAAATACGGCATCGCGCGCGGCAGCCCGACCTTGAAAAGCAGGTCGGCTTTTGTCGCACCGAGCGACAGCAGCACGTCTTCCAGTTCCGGCTCGACGGTCGCAAGGCCGGTGGCGACGTTGACCGCGATGGGAAAAAAGCTCAGCAGGAATGCCGTTGCGATCGCGGTTGGCTGGCCGATGCCGAGCCAAAGCACGAGCAGCGGTACGATGGCCACCTTGGGGATCGAATTGAATCCAATCAGCACTGGATAGAGCCCGACATATACCAACCGCGACGACCCGATGATCACTCCCAGTGTCATGCCAAACGCGACGCCAAGGGAGAAGCCGCTCATGGTGCTGGTCAGGGTGAACAGCGCATGCTGCATGATCGGGCCGCGGTTTTCGACGAATGCAGCGAAGATTACGGTTGGCGACGGCAGCACGAACGGCTTGATGCCGAAGGCAACGACGACGGTCTGCCAAGTCAGTAGCAAGGTGCCGATCACGATCCATGGAATTGCGATTTCGAGGCGGCGGCGGTTGACCGATGTCATCTCAGACAGCCTTCAGGGTTCGGGCGGTGGCAGCTCTTCCCTCGCTGCGAACCTGCGCTATTTCGTTGCGGATCTTGTGAACCATGTCGATGAAATGCGGGTCGAAAGTGGTTTCGATGTTGCGCGGCCGCGGCAGGTCGACCTGGTGGGTTGCAATCACCCGGCCGGGCCGCGCGCTCATGACGAAAATGACATCCGCCAGATAGGCCGCCTCGCGAAGGTCGTGGGTCACCAGGACCGTGGTGAATTTTCTCGTCATCCAGATCGATTGCAGCACGTCCCACAGTTCCTCGCGAGTGAAGGCGTCGAGGGCGCCGAATGGCTCGTCGAGCATCAGCAGTTCGGGCTCGTGTATCAGCGACCGACACAAATTGGCGCGCTGCTGCATGCCGCCGGACAGCATCCAGGGATAGCGGTCCTCGAACTCCTCGAGGCCGACGGTGCGCAGCAGGTCGCGCGCTTTTTCGATATACTCGCCCCGATGCGTGCGCAACCGCCCGCGATGCGGCTGAACGATCTCCAGTGGCAACATCAGATTGGAGAGCAGTCGCCGCCAGGGCAGCAGCGTCGGATTCTGGAATGCCATGCCGACGATCTTCAACGGTCCGTTCACCCTCTTGCCGGCGACCGATACGGTGCCGCCGGTGGCGCGTTTGAGCCCCGTCACCAGCTTCATCAGGGACGACTTTCCGCACCCGGAAGGGCCGACTACGGCGGCAAACTGTCCGCGTTTTATCGACATCGTGGCTCCGCTGAGCGCTAACGTGCTCTCGGAGACGTCGTATCTCAGCGACACGTCCTGCAGGCTGACAAATTCAGGCATCGTTATTCCGGGCAGCGGACACTGAATGCTGGCTTGCGGTTCGGAGATGTGAGATTCGAACGCGTGCATGTTTCAGATCAGCTTCCGTTCTGACGCATCGGGGAGGAAGCGGTCGTCATAATACTGTGAAAGCTCCGGCACGGTGGTCAATCCGAAGCCCTCCTTTATGATTGCGATGCCGGCGGCCATGCGTGCCGGATCCAGGTTTCCCAGGCCATGGGCGCGAACGTTCTCGGTCAGCACGTGCTTGTTGAGCACCCATTCGAGGCGCGCTACCTCAACCTTGGTCTGCAGCAGCGGCTCTCGCTTCACGACGGTGGCGATGGTCGCCGCGGGATCCTGGACACTCGCCTTCCAGGCCCGCGCCGTGGCAAGCGCCACGCGCCTGCACAGATCAGGCTCCTTTTCGACCATCGCCCGGCTCGCGATCAGCGAATTGGAGGGAAAGCTGAAGCCGAAATCCGAAAAATACAGGAAGTGAAGATCTTCAAGCTTTGCGCCGGCGTCGATCAGATTAAAGATCGATGTGTAGTCGAAGCCGATGACACCATCGATGGTACCGCGCAGCATCAGGCTGTCGCGCAGCTTGACGTCGACCGTCGTCCAGTCAACCTTCTTTGGATCGATGTTGTTGCGTTCCAGCAAGGCCGGCAGAACCTTGGTCGCCGCCGATGCCGCGCCCACTCCGATCCGGGCGCCATCAAGATCTTTTAAACTATCGATCGGCTTCTTGCTGAAGCTGAGTACGCAGGCGGGAAATCGATCAAAAATGCTCAATATGATCTTGGGAGCTTCGTTCGGATTTCGCGCGGTGAACTCGACCAGGGTTGATGCATCCGCGAAGCCGAACGCGTGGCTGCCGGAGGCGACCCTGCCGATGGACTCGCCCGAACCCGGCGAGCCGTCGATCTTCATGCTGAAGCCCAGATCCTTGTTGATGCCGCTTTCCTCGCCGAAGAAGAATGGGCTGTTGCCGCCATAGATCCGGAAATCCATCGTGAAAGGGATGGCCTTGGCTTGCGCCCGCGCGATCGACGGCATGCCGACGGCGGCCGCCCCCATCGCTCCGGCGCCGGCGCGCAGCAGATCCCGCCGCGTCAGCTTGCGCAACGCCGTGGCACGCTTCGAGGGCTGAACCATTTGTTGCGCCATGCCTCGGTTGTCCATGCAGGTTCTCCAGTCAACGGTTACGATTTGCCATGTGAGGCGAGGATGCGGATTTCCATCCGACGCCAACGCTGGCAGCACCGTTGCGCGACGGATGCGCGTCATTTGGCGGTGCCGCGGCGGCACCGGCACAAGCTTCAATGTCGATCGATGACGTCAGGCTCAACATCCGCGAACAACGGCTTCGCTTATGGAGAACCCAAATCCAGCATGCGCGCGCCGGACGAAAAAAGCAAAGGCATCAGGGCGCGCCCGACATGCCCGCCGAGCGCCGTCAGCCATCCTGATGAACAAGCAAAACGCAACCGCGAACATGCCGCCTGGATCCATCGTGCTTAATTGAGCTACCCAAACCGTAGGTGGGGAAGATCATCACCGCAAATAACTAAATCCGCTGGATTATGTCCAATAGGTGATAGATCGCAGGATGCCCATTCCGTTTGCGAATCTTTGTAGCAAACGCCGCTCAGAACTTGTGCCGGGTGCAACCAAATCAGTCGGAAGCCCCCCGCGCCGCAGCATAGCGCCGACAAGTCAAGCCCGACGCTGCCATATATCGTTCCTACAGATCAATCGAGAGCATTTATTGATTTGTATGCCTGTCCGCGGCTCTTTATCGATCTGCCATCAGGTTTCAACGGCAGATCGAAGCGCAAAATCGCATGAGCACAACATCGACGATGAGAGTAATCGCACTGCAAAAACACGGTGGTATCGAGGAACTGAAACTCGACCACTGGCCCAGGCCCGTGGTGACCGATGACCAGGCGCTCGTCGAGGTAGTATTCTGCGGCCTGAACTACATGGACGTCTTCGTGATGCGCGGCATGCCGGACCTGCACACGACGATGCCGCGGATTCCCGGCGGCGATGTCGCCGGCATCGTGCGCGAGGTCGGGCAGAACGTCTCGGCCGGCTGGGTCGGCAAGCGCGTGGTGCTTTTCCCGCGATTTCCCACCGGCGGCGTGCTGGGCGAACACGGCAATGGCGGACTTTGCGAATTCATCGCGGTGGACAAACGGCAGCTGATCGAAATTCCCGACGGCGTCGATTTCGATGCCGCCGCCGCTTTGCCGATTGCCTATGGCACGTCGCACCGCATGCTGTTCACCCGCGGTCATCTCAAGGCGGGGGAAAAAGTCCTCATCCTCGGCGCCAGCGGCGGCGTCGGCGTCTCCTGCGTGCAATTCGCCAAGATGGCGGGCGCGGAAGTCTTTGCCTGCACCAGCAGCGAAAAAAAGGGTCACAAGCTGAAGCAACTCGGCGCCGACCACATCATCAACTACGTCGAGACGCCGGAATTTTCCAAGGCTGTCTGGGCGGCCAGCGGCAAGAAGGGTGTCGACGTCGCCATCAATTTTACCGGTGGCGACACCTGGATCCAGACCCAGCGCTGCATGGCGGTGGGCGGGCGCATCCTGACCTGCGGATCGACCGCGGGTCATATGTGCGAGATCGACGTGCGGTTTCTCTGGCACCGAGAAACCGAAATCATCGGATCGCGCGCCTATGTGCCCGAAGACATCGTCGCCTGCCTCGATCACGTTGCGTCCGGCCGGCTGCAGCCGGTGATCGAATCCGTATTCCCCCTGGAACAAGCCGGTGACGGCCTCAGGCTGCTTGAAGATCGTAAAATCTTTGGGAAGGTGATCATCAAGCCATGACCGATCCTGTCAAAAATCTTGGCTGCCTCGGTATCGAGCATCGAAACGACCAGCGTCTCGCGGTGATCGACCTGTGGGACTCGGAAAATCCGCGCGCGATCGATTACCCGACCTATCATGCGTCCTGCGATGCCGTTGCGCGCGGCCTCGTCGAGCGCGGCCTTAAGCCAGGCGATCGTGTCGGCATCCTGTGTTCGAACCGCGTCGAATTCCTCGAGATCTTCTACGGATCGATGCGTGCCGGCGTGGTGCCGGTATCGATCGGCGTTTTGCTGCCCAAGGACACCGTCAGCTGGATTATCCATGATTCGGACGTCAGGCTGGTGTTCTGCGAAGCCAGCCTGCGCGTCAACCTGCCGGATGGCATCGCGACGATCGATATCGACGCCGATGGCGCGACAGGACTGGCGGCCTTCAAAAGCCCCGGCCCGTTTACGCCATTCGTTCCGGAACGCGACTCCGTTGCGTTTCAGCCGTACACGTCGGGATCGACCGGCCGGCCGAAAGGTGTGGAACTCTCCCACCGCGCCCATAGTTGGGTCGCCGAGACCATTTCGCGCGACCGCGATTTCGCGCCGTCCGACCGCATGATCGTTGCCGCGCCGCTCTATCACAAGCACGCGATGAATTCGATCAAGTGCGTGCTGGTCGGCGGCTCGACCGTCGTGCTGATGCGGAAGTTTGACGCGCGGCGCTATATCGAAGCCATCAACCGCTATCGGACAACGGTGGTTTCGGGCGTGCCGACGATCTTTGCGATGATGTTGCAGCAGCGCGATCTTCTCGCCGGCAATGATTATTCGTTCGTGCGCCTGGCGACGATGGGTGGCGCGCCCGCAACCGACACCCTGATCGATGCGGTTGCCGAGACATTTCCGGCGGCCGACATCGTGCAGATATTCGGCATCACCGAGGCCAGCGCGGCGCTGTTCGGCCGCCACCCGCAACGCGAAAAGCGGCCACGGCATTCGATCGGCTGGCCGATCGCCGGCAACGAGTTCCGCCTCGTCGGCGGCGACGACGAGAACTTCGGCACCCTGCATGTCCGAGGTCCCGGCATGATGAATGGCTATCACAACAATCCAGCGGAAATGCAAAAGCGCTTGAAGGATGGCTGGTACGACACCGGCGATATTCTGCGGCGCGATGCGACCGGCTGGTACTATTTCATCGGCCGGTCGGACGACATGTTCGTGTCGAGCGGCCACAATATCTATCCGAGCGAAGTCGAGGTGATGCTTGAACGGCACACCGACGTGGAGCAGGCCGTGATCGTGCCGGCCCCGGACGAAATCAAGCACCGCATCCCTTACGCCTTCGTCGTCAAGCGTGACGGCTCGAATCTTTCCGAGGAGGACGTCAAGGCCTACGCGCTGAAGAACGCGCCGCCTTACCAGTATCCCCGTCGTGTCGTGTTCCTGAAATCGCTGCCGATGAATGCCATCGGCAAGATCGACCGCAAGGAATTGGTCTCGCGGGCCTCAGCAATGGTCCAAACTGCGCCCGCTGCCGCAGAAAAGAGCTCCCGATGAAGGCCGAGGACGTTCAGGCGATCATTGCGCGCAGTCCATATCTGAGCTGGCTCGGCCTGCATGTCCTCGAACTCGGAAACGATGAGATAAGTGCTAAGGCGACGTGGCGCGAGGAGTGGGTTGCCAATCCGACGGTCGGCCAGACCCAAGGCGGCATCCTGGCCGCACTGCTGGATTTCGCCGCCGATTTCGCACTGATCGAGCGGCTGGGACGCCCGGTGCCCACGATCGACATGCGGATCGACTATCACCGGCTCGCCAAGCGCGGTGATCTTATCGTCAAGGGGCGCGTCATCAAGTTCGGCAAGCAGCTCTCGGTTTGCGAAGCGCAGATCCATGATGAAGCTGGCGTCCTGATTGCCAGCGGGCGCGGCGCCTATCTCACGACGATGCCGGGCTGACGTCGTGCGATATATTTTTGGTAACGAACAATTCAGAGGAATTAGTCGTTTGTGCCCCTCCTCTCCGGGTTCTACGCAAGTGCTGCCCACACGCTGCTCGATGCATTCCTGCCATGTCACGGAAACCATCGGGAATTTCACCGGTCGTCCAGATAGAATTGGGATGTGAAACGCATGTCCTCCAGCCAAACCGACGAAACCTGGTACGGCGTCGTCGCCCGCGTTCTCAAGGCAAACAACGTCAGCCTCGTCGCCTATATCCCGGACAATGTGCTGGCGCCGCTGATCGAGCTGATCCATGCCGATCCGTATTTCACTGTGATTTGCCCGGCGCGCGAAGAAGAAGCTGTGGCGATCGTGGCCGGTGCCTATATGGCCGGCCAGCGCGGCATCGCATTGATGCAGACTAGCGGCTTCGCGACAATTCCGAACGCGCTGGCCTCGTTGATCTGCCCGTACGAAATTCCGTTTCTGATGATGATCTCAGAACGCGGAACACTCGGCGATTTCCAGAAAGGCCAGGCGATCGTCTGCCGTACCATGCGTCCCGTGCTGCAGTCGCTGGGCATCGAGCATTTCGCCATCCAGGACATGGGTCAGCTCGAATTCGCGGTTGATGGCATGGTCAAGCAAGCGTTTGCGACGCAGGCGCCTGCCGCGATCATCCTGTCTCCGCTTTTGACCAAGCGCGTCGCGGCCTGAAGGAAACACGATGTCAGATCTCAAGACGCAGAGCGGCCGCAACGAAACGAGCGTCATGAACCGATCGGTTCTGACGCGGCTGCTGGCCGGCAAGCTGAAGTCCGAAGAGGCCGTCATCGGCGGTATCGGCAACAGCAATTTCGATCTTTGGGCGAGCGGGCAGCGACCGCAGAATTTCTACATGCTGGGCAGCATGGGCCTTGCAACCCCGATCGCGCTGGGCGTTGCAATCGCCCAGCCGCAGCGCAAGGTCTTTGCGCTCGATGGCGACGGCTCGATCCTGATGCAACTCGGCGCGTTGGGGACGGTAGCGGCGGAGGCCGCCAAAAACCTTGCCATCATCATCTGGGACAACGGCCTCTATCAGATCACCGGCTCGCAGAAGACGCTGACATCGTCGGGAACGGACCTCGTTGCGATGGCGAGAGGTGCGGGCATTGCGCAGAGCTATTGGGCGTTCGACGAAGCTCATTTCGAATCGCTGGTCGATCGGACCCTGAGCGAAGACGGCCCCTGGTTCATTGGCGCCAGGGTCGATGGCGAAAAGCCCGCCGGCACTACCGAGCGCGATCCGGTCAAGATCCGGCTCAACTTCATGCAGGGTCTTGGCGTCAAGCCGTGATATCCATGATCGGGAAGGTGGCTTTATGGCGCAACTTCTAATCGACGGCCGCTGGGTCGACGGCGAATCGACCGAGCACCTTGTCGACAAGTACCGCGGCGCGGTGTTCGGCGAAATGGCGGTGGCCTCTGCGGAACAAGTCAGGCTTGCCGTCACGGGTACGCATGCAGCCGTTCAGTCCTCGAAACTGAAACCCTATGATCGATACCGGATTCTGTTGAAGGCCGCGCGTATCGTGGAGGGGCAAATCGAAGCCTTGATTGCGCTGATGCGTGACGAGACCGGCTTTACGCGTGCCGACGGCGAGAACGAAGTTCGCCGCTGTGTGCAGACGCTCGAATTGTCAGCCGAGGAGGCCAAGCGCCTCAATGGCGAGCTTGTCCCGATGCAAGCTGCGGACGGCGTCCAAAACCGGATGGGCTTTACCATCCACATGCCGCGCGGCGTGATCTGTGCGATCACGCCGTTCAATTCGCCGCTCAATACGCTGGCTCACAAGGTCGGTCCGGCGCTGGCAGGCGGCAATGCCGTCGTCATCAAGCCGTCGAACCACTCGCCGCTGTCGGCAGTAGCGCTCTGCGAGGCCCTGCTGGAAGCCGGCTTGCCGCCAGATCTGCTCGCGCTGGTGCATGGTCCGGGCCAGACGATCGGCCGTCAGCTTTTGGCGGATCAGCGCATCGCGTTCTACGCCTTCACCGGCAGTACCCAGGTGGGCCGCGAAATCCAGCAGGCCGCGGGCCTGCGTGGGGTTCAGCTCGAACTCGGCAGCATCGCCAGCACCATCGTCTGTCATGACGCCGATATCGGCCTCGCCATCCCGAAAATCATCAATGCCGGATTTCGCAAGGCGGGCCAGGTCTGCACGTCGGTGCAGCGGCTGTTCATCGATCGCCGCATCGCCGGCGAGTTCGTGCCGAGATTCGTCGAGGCCGTGCGGGCCACCAAAGCCGGCGATCCCGCCGACCCTTCGGTCGTGATCGGCCCGATGATCACCCGCGGCCATGCCGAACGCGCTGCATCGTGGGTCAAGGACGCCGTGGCCGGCGGCGCTCGCATCCTGACCGGCGGGACGTTCGAAGGCCAGGTGTTTGCGCCCACCGTACTCGACCGGGTCGACGAAACGATGCGCGTGGTTTGCGAGGAGATCTTTGCACCGGTCGTCTGCCTTATGGAGTTCGAAGATATCGACGACGCGGTCGCCCGCGCCAACGCCAGTCCGTTCGGCCTTGCGGCCGGACTATTCACGACAAACCTTCAGACCGCCTTTCGCGTGTCGCGCGCGCTCCGGTTCGGCGGCGTGCATGTCAACGAGGCCTCCAGCGCCAGGATCGATGTGATGCCCTTCGGTGGGGTGAAAGACAGCGGCTACGGCCGCGAAAGCCCGGCCTATGCCATTCGCGAGATGACCGAAGAGCGGCTGATCACCATTGCCTATTGAGGCACCACCTCACGGAGCATACCCGATATGAACAAGCCTTTCATTCCTGAAGATATCCTGCGCATCGCGGTTGATATCGGAGGTACGTTTACGGACGGGGTGGCAAGCATCTCGCCGGGCGGGCGGATCTGGGTTTCGAAATCGCCTACCACGCCCAACGATCCCGGTGAAGCGGTCTCCACCGTGATCGAGGATCTGCTCCGCCAGGTCGATGCATCGGTGGGTTCGGTTGCGCCAGAACTGGCAGAGGTCGTTCACGGCACCACGCTGGTCACCAACACGCTGATCGAGCGCAAGGGCGCCAGGACCGCTCTTGTCCTCACCAAAGGCATGCGGGACGTTCTCGATATCGGCCGCGAATGGCGTTACGACATTTACGATCTTGAAATCGAGATGCCGCAGCAGCTGATAGCTGTCGGCGATCGCGTCGAACTCGACGAGCGGCTCGATGCCACCGGTGCGGTCGTGGTTCCGCTCGGCGACGACGAGATCGACCGGATGGCCGCAACACTGAAAGCCCTCGACGTCGATTCCGTCGCCGTGTCGCTGTTGCATTCCTACATCAACACCGCCCACGAGAAGAAGGTGGCGGAACGGCTGCAAGCGGCGCTGCCGGGAATCGCGATATCGCTGTCGTCGGATCTAGCCCGGGAAATCAAGGAGTTCGAACGAACCTCGACGGTCGCCGCCAATGCCTACGTCAAGCCACTGGTCGCGACCTATCTGCGCGAACTCGGTTCGCGCATCGCGAGGGTTCGTAGCGGCATTCCACTGCGGGTGATGGTGTCGAGCGGGGGGTTCACGTCGGCCGAGTCCGGCGCGGAATCGCCGATCCTGCTGCTGGAATCCGGTCCCGCAGCGGGTGTCATCTCGGCGCTGAATACCGCGCGCCAGAACGAGGTCAATCATGTACTCGCCTTCGACATGGGTGGAACCACGGCGAAGGCGTGCGCCGCGGTCGGCGGCGAACCGCCGATTGCCCACAGCTTCGAGTGCGCCAGGGTGGTGCGTTTCAAGCGCGGTTCGGGCTTCCCCATCCTCATCCCCAGCATCGAACTCATCGAGATCGGCGCTGGCGGCGGGTCGATTGCCCATTGCAATCGCCTCGGGCTGCTCAACATCGGTCCGGAATCGTCTGGTTCGGTCCCGGGGCCCGCCTGCTATGGACGCGGTGGTACCGATCCCACGGTGACCGACGCGGATCTGCTGCTCGGCTATCTGAGCCCGACCAATTTTCTTGGCGGGGAAATGAAGCTCGATGTGCCGGCAGCAGAGCAGGCGATGGCTCGGCTTGCCACTTCGCTGAACGTCAAACCGGTCGAAGCCGCCTGGGGCATCTGCAACATCGTCAACGAGAACATGGCGAGCGCTGCGCGCATCCACATCGCCGAGAACGGTCTCGATCCGCGAGACTTCACCATGGTCGCAACCGGCGGCGCCGGTCCGCTGCACGCGGTCGAAGTGGCGCGCAAGCTGCATATCCCGCGCGTCCTAATTCCGATCGCCGCCGGTGCCGGATCCTGCCTCGGCATGCTTGCGGCACCGCAGCGCGTCGATCGCGCGTGGTCGAATCCCCAGCTGATTGCCGATGTCGATTGGGCGCAGATCGCGCAAAATTTCTTATCGCTTCGGCGCGAAGGCGAAATCGAGATTGCCGCGGCGGGTGCAAAGGCCGTGGAATGGCGGATCGGCGCCGAGATGCGGTACTACGGCCAAGGTGCCGAGATTCCGATCTCGATTCCATATGAGGACGTCAGCGCCGCAACCAGCAAGCTGCTGCTCGACACCTTCGAAGCAGAGTATCAACGACTTTACGGACGCCTGGTGCCGAACGCAGCGCCGCAGGTCATCACCTGGCGCCTGGTGGGCCGGCCGCCGACCAACGGTCAACACTTCGAATGGGGCGACAACCGGGTCAAGACCAGATCTGCCACGCCGGCATCGCGCGAGATCTATCTGCCTCTCAATAGCGATTATGCCGAGGTCGAGGTCCACGACCGCTATTCGCTGCCGCCGGGTGCCCAGCTGCAGGGGCCGCTGATCTTGGAAGAGCGGGAATCAACCATCGTCGTCGCGGTGGCTTCTGACGTTACGATCCGCCCGGACCTCACCGTCTCGATCACGATCAAGGAGTTCGACTGATATGAAGAGTAGCCTCGCGGACTTGCTGTCGTTCGACGCCGTCGCAGCGGCGGGCCGCAACACAAAATTTGATCCGATCGAACTTGAAATCCTCTGGAAACGCCTGATCAGCGTCGTCGATGAAGCATCCGCGGCCTTCGTGCGGACGTGCTTCTCGACGCTGGTCCGCGATGGCAACGACTTCGCGATCGTGCTGACCGATGCGCAAGGCCGTTCACTCGCGCAGTCCACCATGAGTCTGCCGGGCTTCATCGGTTGTCTGCCGGCGACGGTGAGGCATTTCCTCGAGAAATTTCCCGCCGAGACGATAAAGCCAGGCGACGTCTTCATTACCAACGATCCGTGGAAAGGATCCGGTCACGTTCACGACGTGACCACGGCGACGCCGATTTTCAACAAAGGCAAGCTGGTCGCATTCGCGGCAGTGGTTTCCCATCTGCCTGATATCGGCGGCAAGCTGCGCAGCAACAGCAGCCGCGAGATCTACGAGGAAGGATTGCAAATCCCGCTGATGAAGCTGTTCGATGCCGGACAGCCGAACGAAATTCTGATCGAGATCATTTCACAGAACGTCCGCGTCCCTGAGCAGGGCATGGGCGATATCTACGCACAAGTCTCCGGTTGCCGGACCATGGGGGAGCGGCTGCAAGGCCTGCTCGAAACCGTCAATCTCGACGATCTTGGTGCGGAAGTGCGGATGCGTTCGGAAAACGCCATGCGCGAAGCGATCCGGGCCATACCTGACGGCGTCTATCGTTCCTCCGTTCAGCATGACGGCTTCGACGAGCCGATCCGCATCGAGTGCGAGCTGACGGTAAGGGGCGAGAAGATCGACATCGACTATACCGGCACCAGTCCGCAATTGCCGCATGCCTTGAACGTGGTGCCAATCTATACTTTCGCCTACACGGTCTACGGCCTGAAGGCGCTGCTGTGCCCCGACATCCCGAACAACGAGGGTAGCTTCTTGCCGATTTCGACCAGCGCGCCGCTCGGCTCGTTGCTGAATCCCACCTACCCGGCGGCATCCGGCGGCCGCAGCGCGATCGGCCATCTACTGCCTGCGGCCGTATTCAAGGCATTGGCCGGCGTGCTGCCCGACAAGGTCTGGGCGTCGGGATCCCCGAACTCGTCGATGACGATGTCCGGCGAGTACCGCAAGAAGCGCTTTGCGGTGGTGAATTTTCTCAATGCTGGCCAGGGGGCAACGTCACGACGTGCCGGTTTCTCGGCGCTCAGCTTTCCGGCCAATCTCGGTAACACGCCCGTCGAAATGATGGAAACGCTGGCGCCGATTCGGGTGCTGCGGCGTGAAATCCGCCGGGGCAGCGGCGGTGAAGGACACAATGCCGGCGGCTGCGGCATCAGCTTCGAGTTTGAAATGCTGCCTGACGCGTCTGAAGTGACCGCATCCTTCTTGATGACCCAGTTGAAGACTCCGACTGCGGGCCTGGACGGCGGTGGCAGTGGAAAGCCGGGCCAGCTCGTCATCAACGGCGAGAAGACCGACCCGACGGCGCCCCGCGTCCTCAGGGCGGGCGACCGAATTCTAATGGAAACGGCCGGCGGCGGCGGCTACGGGCCGCGACCAGTCGCATCCAAGCCAACAAAAAAAGGAAGCTTTTCACTATGACTGATATTGTTCACATCGACCAGAATGCCCGCCGCAGCCGCGCCGTGGTTCACAACGGGCTGGTCTACACCGCGGGTCAGGTCCCCGATGACATGTCGCAAGACGTGACAGTGCAGACCCAGCAAATTCTCGCCAAGATCGACGATCTCCT
>Ga0073928_10005391_pt1 | contig 17986 bp, 14 predicted proteins | sample PaiPotPPA55metaG_FD_76969 | JGI IMG/M metagenome (GOLD analysis project Ga0073928, IMG submission 76969) | Iron sulfur acid spring bacterial and archeal communities from Banff, Canada, to study Microbial Dark Matter (Phase II) - Paint Pots PPA... ... | reverse complement strand
TGATTCGTCATTCGAATTTCGTCATTCGATTTTCGCTGTCATCGACATGCGCGCTCTCGCTTTCGACGACTCTCTGAGCTTCCGTCCTCGTCACCCGGACCCCCCGCCCGGCGCCGGGGACACGCTCGTGCGCGTGCGGCAGGCCGGCATCTGCGCCACCGACCTGGAAATTACCAGGGGATACATGGGATTCCGCGGAGTGCTGGGGCATGAGTTCGTCGGCGAAGTCGTGCAGTCTCCCGATCGCGATCTGATCGGCCAGCGCGTGGCCGGGGAGATCAACGTCGTATGCGGCCGATGCGATCTGTGCCTCTCGGGCCTCAGCAGCCATTGCCGCAATCGCTCTGTCCTGGGCATCCTGAACCACGACGGCGCCTTCGCCGACTACCTGCGCCTGCCGGCGATGAACCTGCACGCTCTTCCGGCGACGCTCGACGACGACGCGGCCACTTTCGTCGAGCCACTGGCGGCGGCGTTCCAGGTTCTCAAGCAGGTCAATCTCGACGGCCGCAAATGGGTGACGGTGCTGGGCGACGGTCGGCTCGGACTCCTGGTAGCGCAAGTGCTGCGGGACGCCGATTGCCAGGTGCGGGTGATCGGCCGACACCCGCAGAAGCTGGCGCTGTGTGAGAAATGGTCCATCCGGGCGCGGCCGCTGGAGGACATCGTTCCGCGGCACGACCAGGACGTGGTGGTCGATTGCACCGGCAGCGCCGCCGCGTTTGAATTGGCGCTTCAGATGGTCCGTCCGCGCGGCACGGTGGTGCTGAAGACGACCGCGGCGGCGGGCAAGCCGCTGAACCTCGCGCCGCTGGTCATCGATGAGATCAACGTCATCGGCAGCCGTTGTGGCCCGTTCCGCGAGGCGATCCGCGCTCTGGCCGAGAAACGGATCGACGTCGTGAGCCTGATCCACCGCCGCATGAAGCTGGAGCAGGGAACCGAAGCGATGGCGTTGGCCGCCCGACCTGGCGTGTTGAAGGTGATCCTTACGATGGGTTAGGAAAGGAATGCTGAACGATGGCCAAGGAACTGGCAATCGTCCTGAACAACGGCAGCATCAACGCGGCGGTGGCGACGGCGCTGGCGGCGCAGCGGTATCGGCCGGTGATGCTTCACGCGGTGACGGCGGCGGCGGACACGGACGGGCGCGAAACGCCGTCGCGGGCACGGGTGGCTTTCGAGCAACAGGTGGCTTCGTTCAAGCCGTACCGCGAGCACGTGCTCGAGATGCCATTCTTGTCGCTGCTGACGGCGGCGGGAGGCCCAAAGCCCGCGGCCGCGGTCGCGGACCTGCGGCAACAAGTGCCGGTGGGGCCGCAGATGCTGGCGCTGCTGCCCCTCCTGGCCGCCGCCGGGCGATTTGCCGCTCATTATCAGGCGAACGCCATCTACCTGGGACTGCGGGTCGGCGGCGCAGTGGACGAACTCGCCCAGGCGACCGAGCTCGTGCAGATCTGGACGGAGCTGCTGCAACTGCCCTGCGCACTGCCGGAGCTGGAGTTCGTGGCGCCGTTGCTGGAGTTGGAGCCTTGGCAGGTGGTGGACCTGGGCTTTCAGGTGAACGCGCCGCTCGAGCGGACGTGGAGCTGCGGCGCGGACGGCGGGGAGCCGTGCTGGGCCTGCCGCGGCTGCCGAACCCGCGAGGCCGCGTTCCAGCAAGCCGGCAAGCCCGATCCGCTGCGGGGCGTGAGAAAAGGCTAACCGTCAGAAGACCAATTCAAGCCGGCCGGCCAGCAGTGCCGCGAGGGGGCGGGTGGCGGGGATTTTTTCCAGCACGATCTTCAGCACCGCAGTCATCGGCGTGGCCAGAAAGGCCCCGGCCGGGCCCCAGATCATGCCCCAGAAGATCAACGAAATGAGGACCACGATCGGGTGCAGGTCCAGCGCATTACCCAGCACCCGCGGCTGCACCGCGTTGCCGAGATAAATCTGCATGGCCGCGGGGATCGCCAGCGCCAGGATCTTGAAGACCGGCCCCAGCTCGGGGCTGAGCAGGACCACCGGCAGCGGCAGCAGGGTGGCGATGATCGAGCCGATCGTCGGGATGAAGTTCAGCAGGAACGCAAGGAACCCGAATACCACCGCGAATCTCACCCCCAGGACCGCCAGTACGATCGCGACCAGAATCCCGGTGATCGCCGAGAGCATCACCATTTGGCTGATGTACTGCTGGACGCGGACTTCGATCTCCGACAGCACGCCCGGCGAGCGCCTCCGCTCGATCCGCCGGCCGAACAGCAGGAACAGCGTGAAAATGATGACCAGCAGCGTGCCGTAGGTGACGTCCTTCACTTCTGTCAATACGTTGACAAACCAACGGGTCGCCGCGTCGGGAAGCGGGGTCTCCGGGTGGAGTTGGAGCCGTTGCGGCAGCAGGTGGGTGGCCCTTTGAAAGAACTGCAAGAAGTAGTTCTTGAGGCTCGGGTCGCTGACCGTGCTTCCAATCTGCAGACCGATCCCGACGATCAGGGCGATGGCCAGCAGCGATGCCCCGATAACCGCCACCGGCTGCGGGGCGCGCAGGTAGCGAATCTGAAATTCGATCACCGGCTTGAGGCAGGCGGCGAAGAACAACGCCAGCACGAACGGCACCAGCACCGGCTGCAAGAGCCACAGCGCCACGCCGGTGGCGACGAAGGCCAGGATCAGCAGGCAGACCGTCTGCACGTGGAGGTCGGCCCGCGCCTGCTCGGCGTCGCTGACGGCCTGGTCGAGCACGTCCGGCTGCACGGGCTTGAGCCGCGGACGGCGCTGCTCATCCGAATCCGGCGGCGGCGATGGGATGGTGGAAGCGGGGTTCAATGCCATTGCCGCCATTGTACGCAACTGGCCGCGCGATTGTATTGTGAGCTTTGCTACTTATGACCTGGACCCAAGCCTACACGCCGGTGAACCACAGCCTCGTCCTCTCGGCCGCGGTGGCGGCGGTCCCCGTCGTCGTCTTGTTGGCAATGCTGGGATTGCTGCGCGTCCGGGCACACGCGGCGGCGCTGGCAGGGCTGGCGGCGTCGCTGCTGATCGCGGTCGTGGTGTTTCACATGCCCGCCCGGTTGGCCGCCGCCGCCGCCGTTTATGGCGCGATGTATGGGCTTTTCCCCATCGGGTGGATCGTCCTGTGCGCGATCTTCGTCTATGACATCACGGTCTACACCGGGCAGTTCGAGGTTCTCAAGGGGGCGGTGGCGGGGTTGGCGGATGATCGTCGGGTGCAGGCGATCCTCATCGCGTTTTGCTTCGGCGCGTTCATCGAAGGTGCGGCGGGGTTCGGGACGCCGGTCGCGATCTCCGCCGCCATGCTGATCGGGCTGGGCTTCAAGCCGCGGTCCGCCGCGGGACTGGCGCTGATTGGGAACACGGCGCCGGTCGCCTTTGGATCGCTTGGCATTCCCATCCTTACTCTGGCGAAAGTGACCGGACTGCCGGCCCAGACGCTCGGCGCGATGGTGGGCCGGCAACTCCCGGTCTTCTCGCTGATCATCCCGTTCTGGTTGATCTGGGCGATGTGTGGGCCCAGGCGAATGCGCGAGGTCTGGCCGGCCTGCCTGGCCGCGGGGCTGAGCTTCGCAGTCGTGCAATTCGCGGTGAGCAATTACTTCGGACCGTCTCTGGTCGATATCGCCGCATCGGTTACGTCTATCATATCTGTAGTCGTGCTGCTGCGGTTCTGGAAGCCTTCGGCACTCTGGCGGTTCGACCACGACGATGGCGGCTGGGCCCGGCCTGCCTTCAATGACTTAAGGGGTCGGCAAAGCCCGCTCAATGTTGGATCAGCAAGCGTGCTGAGCGGCTGGATGCCGTGGGTCATCCTCTCGCTGCTGGTGTTTACCTGGGGCTTGCCGCAGGTGAAGGGCAGATTCGATCGAGTGGCGCTGAGTATCCCAATTCCCGCGCTCGATGGACATATTGTTCGCGCCGCGCCGGTCGCAAAGCCCGGGACGCCCGCAGAGGAAGCGGTCTTCAATTTCAACTGGCTTTCTGCCACCGGGACCGCGCTGCTCGCGACGGGCATTCTCTGCGGACTGCTGCGAGGACTGCGCCCCAGCCGGCTCGTCCGTCTGTTCGGTCATACCCTGCGGCGGGTCCGCGTGTCGCTGCTGACGATTGCCGCGATGCTGGCGCTTGGCTTTGTCACTCGGTTCGGCGGCCTCGATGCGAGCATGGGTCTGGCGTTCGCAGCTACCGGCAAGCTGTTTCCATTCTTCTCCCCGCTGCTTGGTTGGCTGGGGGTGGCGCTCACCGGCAGCGACACGGCGTCGAATGTCCTGTTCGGCAACCTTCAGCAGGTGACCGCCAGTCGCGTGGGCATCTCTCCCATTTTGGCCGCGGCCTCCAACAGCTCCGGCGGGGTGATGGGCAAGATGATCGACGCCCAGAGCATCGTCGTCGCCGGCGCCGCGACCGAGCAGCAGGGGCAGGAGGGCGTGATCCTTCGCGACGTCTTCTTCCAAAGCCTGGCCCTGGCGGTGCTCGTTGGCGTGCTCGTGCTCATTCAGGCGTATGTGTTCCCGAGCATCGTGCCGTGACACGGCCCAGCGAAATCTCATTGGCCCGACTGAAGCGGCCAAAGGGCGGCCCAGCCGTAGACGATTACGAAGAAGGTGAACGCGACCGTGAGGCCATGGTAGCCCGCCTTGAGCATCAGGCCGCGCAGGTAGGGTCTGGCGTCGAAGAGGTAGAACTGGACCATCAGCCGGCAGAGCCAGAAGAGGCTCACGAAGGCGCACACTGAGCGGGCCAGCCCGCCGCCCCCGGCAAGGGACCGGGCGTTGAACAGGGAGATCGTTCCGAAACCGAGGATCGTAATCACGATGAACCCGCCGTGGACCCAGATGACGTGGCGCGAAAGCGCGCTGAGCTGTCGCAGCTCAGTGCGCCATCGGAGGACTTGGGGCGTGAGGGCGCTGGCGACAAGCAGACCGAGGTGGAGAACCCCGGCGATGAACAGAAGATGGATGAGCGTCATGGTTCACCTCACTTGGGAATCGCGCCGATCGCGCCGAGGAACGGCACGAATACGCGGATGACGAACGGGGGATGGAAAAGCAAGATAGCCGGCCCGGCGGCGATGAGGGCGGCGAAAAGTCGGCCGCGCGCTCCGCGGGCCAGGCCAAGCCGAATCCCCACTCGCGAACGTTCGATCAGGACACCTGCGCCCTGACACAGGAAATAGGCGGTTGGCAGACCGAGCCCGCCTCGCGCGGGAACCGAGATCACCAAGTCGTGGACCAGCCCGGAGATCACGAAGCTGGCGAGCAACGCCGCGGCCGGCCCCAGAGGGTGAGACAGCGGCCGGAACGCCAACTGGTGCGCGAGGGTGTGAAATGCGGTGTTCCACCGGCGGCCCCAAAAGTCAGCCAGTGACGTCGCGGTCAGCGGGCGCTCCATCACCGGCCGGGCATCGATCCCGAGCGATCGCCACATCAGCGAAAGCAACTCGAAGAGACCGAAGTGGAGCAGGAGGGTCATGCCGAGCATGCCCGTCCAGCCGACCAGAAGCGGGTACGGGCGCGGCAGCAGACGGCAGACGCCCCAAAGTAGTGTGGCCCCCATCAGGGTCTTGCCGGCCGCGAAGACCCAGTCGATCGGAGTGGAGGCGGCCGGCCTGTGTGCGGGATTGAGGAACCGCCGTGCGTCCATGCCGGGCCAGGCCAGCAAATAAGCGAGTGACCGGCCGAGGTGCTTGCGGGCCAACTTCGGCTCGCTCCAGAACGTTTGCCACTTGCATCCGATGTAGAGGCAGAGGGCCACGAGCCACATGAGCTGCCAGCCGGACAGAATCGCGCGAAGGGACAGACAGAAGGCGAGCATCGCCGGCAGTGGGAGCCAGCCAATCTCGGCGAGGCTGTTTCGTGATGAGTGCGCCGATGCAACGATGCGCCTCGTCCGCAGCGACTCAGGCAAGCGCCGTGGAGCGCTGAGACAGACGTCGCACAAGCCCGGCGAATAATTCGCGGCGATGGGGGACATCGAAGCAAGAGGAAGGCCAAGGCTGTCGAGCAGCCCCGTTTGCAGCATCTGGGCCTGAACGCGCCGCTGCGGCCAGGGAGCGTGCCGGACGCGAAAGCACCTGCTCACGCCGCGATGATGGGTGAACGCCGTGTATTGCTCGAGCAGAAAATGATCAAGACCGCCCCGCTCGGCGGGACCGAGCCCTGTGGCACGGGCTACCAGCCCGTGGTCCTCCTCCCGGCCCATGGGCTGGCAGCCCGTGCCACATACGTCGAATGCCAGCTTCGCGCCGGCCTCTACTTCGTAACGGACCCTGCCGTCAACATAGCGCCGGCAGCGGAGCCGCCCGAGGCGATACGGGAGCCCATACAGTGGCGGGCCGAGCAGGGCCGCGAGGCGATTGGGGATCCATTCGCATATGAAGTAGATCCCGCGCTGGCTGCCGTGACGGACGTAAGTCCGCACGTTGAAGAAAGGATGCGAGGCGAGGGGCGCCGACATCAACGCGGCCGGCCTGCCGCCCGCGCGCGGCCGCAGCCGCCGTTGCGTGAACGCCACCAGGCTCACGTACGCCTTGCCATCGTACAGGTCCAATTCGAACGGGACGTGGGCCTGCATATCGGCGGGCGCGATCTCGTAATGGACGAACGTGGCGTCGTGCCAATCGGCAAGGAAGAGCGGCCGGAAGAACTCCATGCGGCTTTGTGGTTCGGACGCGATCATCGCCACGGATCCTCCCGGGTAGGACAGATACAACAGTTATTACTGTAATAAGAGAACTTCACGCCGAAATAAAAAGATCAACCCACCCCCAGCAGTTTTCTTACGCGGTCCCCCAGGCCGACGAACCTGACGACCGCGGCGGTGGGCATGCGGCGGATCTGCTCATACCAGGCGGTGGTGGCCTGGAAGAAATCGAGCAGCTCGGCCAGCTTCTGCCGCGGGTACTTCTCCGCCGGCCCCGACTGCCGGGCCTCCGCGACGCACTCCTTCAGCAGCGCCACGGTCGGGTCGATTTCCCGCCGCTTACGCTCGTCCAGCACCTGCCGGAACAGGTCCCAGACGTCCTTGATCGACTCGAAGTGATCGCGCCGGTCCCCCATCACATGGACGATCCGAACGATCCCCCAGCTTTGCAGCTCGCGGAGCGACGTGCTGACGTTCGACCGGGCCACGCCCAGGAGCTGCGTGAGTTGCTCGGCGTTCAGGGGCATTTGCGAGATGAAGAGCAGCGCGTGGACCTGCGCCACCGTCCGGTTGATCCCCCACCGCGCGCCCATCTCCCCCCAGTGCAGGATGAATTTCTTGGCGACCGGCGTGAGCTGTTCCATGGAGGATTCCGTTATTTCTGTACTAACAGAATATACTGCATAGACGTTCCAAAGTCAACAGGCAATATCGCACCCGCCCGTTATCACTGTGCGATCGACGAGGCTGCCGAAACTACCGAGGGCACAGAGAAAAGAGGGAAAACAATCCACAGATTCACACAGATTTTCACAGATTCAAAAACCAAATCTGTGAAAATCTGCGAAATCTGTGGATACACCCTCCTCTTGCCTTTCTCTGCCTGTCCGGCGCGGTTTTCGGTGCCGCGTCCGCGCCGCTATATTGACTGGGGACGGAAGGTCATTATCACTGGCGGCGATACGTCCAACATCGTGCGGAGGGTGAGGCAGAAGCTCCGGAACCTCCGCCGGCGGTTTCCCCGCAATGTCGTCTGCAACATCTGCGGGTGGGGGGGGCACTGCTTCGACGGGGACAATTGGCACCCTTATACCATCTGCTGGAAGTGCCGCTCGCAGGTTCGCCACCGCCTCTTTGTCGAGGCGCTCAAGCGAATCGACGGACTGACTTTCGGGGAATTGCTGGACGCGAAGCGCGTGCTGCACTTTTCGCCCGAGGAGCAGACGACAGGGCTGCTGAAGCCGCGCGCCGCCCGCTATCGCACGGCCGATCTGGACCGGGACGACGTGGACGAGAAGCTGGACATCACCGCGATGCCGTCCGTCGCGGACGGGTCGGTGGACCTGCTCGTCGCCGCGGACGTGCTGGAGCACGTGCCCGACCATATGCAGGGCATGCGGGAAATCTATCGCGTGCTCGCGCCCGGCGGCTGGGCGATCCTCACCGTCCCGCAGCAGGACCATCTCGAGAAAACCTACAGCGACCCCGGCATCACCGACCCCAAAGAGCGCGAGCGCCTCTTTGGGCAGTCGGACCACGTTCGCATCTTCGGCGACGACATGCGCCAGTTGCTGGAGTCGGTCGGATTTGCCGTGCGGGTGGTCGATGCCGGCAGCTTCCCGCCGGCCGTGGTCAAGCGGCACGTGCTGTTTCCCCCCGTGCTCTCCACTCATCCATTGGCTACCAACCATCGGAAAGTCTATTTCGCGCGGCGGCCTCTCTGAGCGGCGCGCATTTTTTTTATTTTTCGACCTCGTTCCGGGTTGTATTGGATGTGATCGCGCGTATCTTACCCCCGCGCCCACAAGGGAGTGGGCGTGGCTTTGGCAGCGGTAGTTGTTCGATTTCCCGCCGGCGTGCTATCGCGGCGGGAAAGGGAAGGGCGGATTCAGGGGCCTCGCGACCAGGGGTGTTTCGGTCGCACAGGGGATCCTCGGATTCGTTCCAAGTCGCTGCAAGCGGCAATGTCATGAGGTGGCACGCCGGCGTCCGCCGGACTCTGTGACCTCACGGCTTCCGCACAAATATGAGCAGGTCGGCCGGAATCCGACCGCACCGATCAGCCAGCGCGATCAGCGCCGCGCGATCGGAGTGTGTCGGGGTCCATAACCGAAGTTCCGCTCTACAAAGCCAACTGGACAACCGGTCAGGTGGTTCGACCGCTGGTTTTCGAGGCAGAAACCCTCTGAAACCCTCTTCGGCGGTCCTCACACTCGAGGGAGCTGAGTGATGCCCAAGCGTTTTGCTGTTGGGACCAGTCTTGGTCTGTTTGTACGTCGCTTCGCTCGCAAGGCCCATGAGCCGACAAGGAAGTCGCGCTCGTCCGGGCGGCGCGAGCTGATCGAAACCCTGGAAGGCCGGCGTCTGCTGTCCTCGACCTTCTTCGTCGCCCCCTGGGGCAACGACTGGGCCGCGGGCAATGCCTGGCAGCCCTTCCGCACCATCCAGCACGCCGCCCAGATCGCCAACTGGGGCGACACCGTCTTGATTCGCGGGGGGACCTACCACGAAACCGTCCACCCCTGGCACAGCGGCGTCACCTTCGAGGCGTACAACGGGGAGAATGTCACCGTCAGCGGCGCCGACCCGATCGGCAATTGGCAATATGGTTGGGGCAACGTCTGGAAGACGTGGATGGGCACAGATCGCGGCGAGGGCCGCAACCAACTCTTCGTCGACGGACAGATGATGGAAGAAGCCCGCTGGCCCAACAGCGCTTATTGGGACCCCGCGCATCCCGTGAAGGAACATGCTCCGTACATCAATTCCGGCTGGGGATGGGCGACGATCAGCGACCCGAACTTGGCGGGCGGCTGGCAAGCGGCGCACATCCACATCTCCTCGGGCGAAGGATGGTACGAGCAGGACGGCGTCGTGACCGCCTCCGGTCCAGGGTGGCTCACGTTCACCTTCCAGCCGGACGGCAGCATGCTTCCCAAAAGCGGCAACGCCTATTACCTCTACGGCAAGTTCCAGGGCCTGGACAGCCCGGGCGAATGGTACCGCGACTACAACGGCGCGCTCTACTTCTCCCCGCCGGGCGGGTCCAATCCTAACTGGCACGACGTCGAGGTCCGCACCCGCGATTACGCCTTCGACCTGAGCGGCGTCTCCAACACCACCCTCGAAGGCATCAACATCTTCGCCGCCACCATCAACACCAACGGGTATTCGCAGAACACCGTGATCGACCACGTGCACGCCAGCTATCTGTCCCAGTTCACCTGGGCCCCGATCGGCTGGCAGGTGCCCTGGGACAGCGGCATCTCGCTGAACGGTAATAACAGCGTGATCGAGAACAGCACCATCGGCTTCAGCTCGGGCGACGGCGTCTACGTCAATGCCGCCAACTGCCGCGTCACCGGCGACGTGATCCACGACGTCGACTACAACGCCGGCGACTCGGCCGGCGTCCGCGACTTCGGCTCCAACACCGGCATCGACCACAACGTCGTCTACAACGTCGGCCGCGACGGAATTCAGCTCCGCGGGTGGGGTGCCCAGGTGATCGGCAACACCGTCCACGACGCCATGCTCCAGACCAACGACGGCGGCGCCATCTACACCATCCGAAGCAACGGGTGGGGCAGCCAGATCGCCTGGAACAGCGTCTACAACGTCTGGGACGGCGCCCCGACGACCCACCGCGACTGGTATGCCGGCGTCGGGATCTTCCTCGATGACAATTCCTACAATTGGAATATTCACGACAACAACGTCTGGAACACCGACAACGCCTTGAAGATGAACTACGCCTCGACGGGCAACCACATCTACAACAACTACCTGGCCGGCTGGGAAGGGAGCATCGCCGGTAGTTGGAACGGAAACTGGAGCGGGACGATTATCAACGCCAACAACCTGGCCAACTGGTTCCATTGGGCCGGATGGGGCGCGGCGGTCTACGCGAACTGGTAAGATACGCCCCATGCGGATCATCCGGTTTGTCTCGGACGGCAAGGTCCACGTCGGGCAATGGGTCGATGAAACCAGCGCCCTGGAGATCGAAGGAGACTTGTTCGGCCCGTACCGAGTCACCGGGCGCCGGCTGCGAGTCGACAAGCTCCTTGCCCCGCTGGTGCCGGCGGACATCCTGTGCATCGGGCTGAACTACCGCGAGCACGCCGCCGAGAGCGGCGCCGACATTCCCGCCAACCCGGTCCTTTTCATCAAGGCGGGCAATGCCCTGAACAACCCCTTCGACCCGATCCTGATTCCCCGTCGCAGCAACCAGGTCGACTATGAGGCCGAGCTGGCGGTGGTAATTGGAAGAGCGGCCAAGTACGTCAGTCGCGACCGCGCACTCGACTGCGTTTTCGGGTACACCTGTGCCAATGACGTGTCGGCCCGCGACTGGCAGCGGGAAAAGTCGTTGGGCGGGGGACAGTTTGCCCGCGGCAAGAGCTTCGACGGCTTCTGCCCGCTCGGACCATGGATCGTCACAAAAGATGAGGTCCCTAATCCCAATGCCCTTCGGCTGCGGACGCTGCTGAACGGCCAGACGATGCAGGACCACACCACAGCCGACATGATCTTCGACGTGCCCGCCCTGATCGAGAGTCTCAGCAGCACGATGACGCTGCGCCCCGGCGCGATAATCCTGACCGGCACGCCGCAGGGCGTCGGTTTCGCCCGCAACCCGCCCGTCTGGATGAAGCCGGGCGACAGGGTGGTAGTCGAAATCGAGAGGATCGGCCGGCTGGAGAGCCCGATCGCTGTCGAACCGCATTAAAAGATTGTCCTTTTTCATTGGTCCTTGGTCCTTTGCCGGCGGGCGCGGATTACCGCACAAAGGACCAAGGACCAATGACAAAGGACAATGTCTGGTATAATCACCAACCTTCCACGGGTATCGCTGTCTGGTTATTGTCGCACCCGTGATTCAACCTCTGGGAGGGCGTATGAAGCCCCTCGTGCTGGTGATCGTTGCCTGCCTGACCGCGCCGGCGCTGGCCGACGTGATTTACCTGACCGACGGAACGAAACTGGAAGGGGATGTCAAACGGACCAATGACGGCTACATCGTCACCGAGCCGAACGGACACGTGACGATAGTGCCGGCGGGGGAGCTGAAATCGATCGAGATCAAAAAGTCGTCCGGCACACCGCAGGACGCGGACCAGAGGCTGGCGTCGTTGCGGCGGGCGATGGCCAACGCCGCCGATCCCAGGCAGGTCGTCCAGCGCTATAAGGATTTTATCGCCCAAAACCCCGGCACTCCCGCCGCCAGGAGCGCCCAGCAGGACCTGGCCCAGTGGCAGGACCGGCTCGACAAGGGCCTCGTCAAGGCCGGGGACCAGTGGATCACCAATGCGCAACTGGTCGAGCTCCAGTCGAAGGCGACGGAGGTCGCCGACCAGATCCGCCCGGCGATCCAGGCCGGAAAGCTCAACGACGCAATGTCCGCCCTGGACAGGGCGCTGGCCGCCGCCCCGGAAAATTCGGCGCTGCTCTATCTCAAGGGCATTGTCCTCTACCGCCAGAACAAGCTCGTGCCGGCGCGCAAGGCTTTTGAAGGCGTGGAAGCGCAGCTCCCCGATCACGGGCCGACGCACAATGACCTGGCCGTCATCCTCTGGCAAACGCACGCCCAGATGCCGGCGCTGCTCCAGTATGAGAAGGCGATGCTCGCCGATCCGGTCAACCGGCAGGTCCTCGACAATGTAACCGAGGCCCTGCACGCGCTGCCGCCGGAACACCAGCGCAGCGACCTGACGAAGAAGGTGGTCGATGCCTACAACGACCAGGAACCGGCCCTCGAGCGACAGATGGCCGAGCAGGGACTCTACCGATGGGGCTCCGAGTGGCTCAGCGAGAAAGAGTTCAACAAGATCAAGGCGGCCAGCGACCAGGTGCAGCAGAAGATAGACGGCTACAAGAAAGAGGCGACCGACATCCAGGCCCGTCTCCTGCGGATCGAGCGCGACATCGCCGACGACACCAACGTTTGCAACGCCATCGCCCAGGAGTCGACGCAGGTCGACCCCAGCGGCCGCGTCGTCCAGTTCCCCTTCCCACAGCGGTACTGGGATCTGCGGCGCGACATCGAGACCCTGAAGACCGAACGCGCCTTCAAGCAGCGCGAGCTGCAACAGCTTCCCAAGGTGGTTGCCGATCTGGAGAAGACCAAGCCGGCGGCGAAGTACACCGGGAGCCAGAAGATCTTTGACGAGAAGCGGATGCCCGGGGCATCCGCGGACCCGTCAACGACGACGCCAGCCCCTCCGGCCACACAGCCCCGAGTCCCGCAACCGCAGCCGGCTGCGACGGCGCCGCCGCCGGCCGCGCCCCCGCAGCAATCGGGCGGGCGGGATTTCTAAACGTCGCAAATCTTCGCCGCTTGGGCAAGCGAGGCGACGGGGTCATGGACCGGTAGAAACTCCTGCCCGACCCATCCCTTGTACCCTGTTTCGACAATCGCCCGCATCACCGCGGGGTAGAACAATTCCTGCGTGTCGTCGATCTCGTGGCGGCCGGGGATTCCGCCCGTGTGGAAGTGGGCGAAGCACTCCTTGTTGTCCCGGATCGTGCGGATCACGTCCCCTTCCATGATCTGCATGTGGTAGATATCGTACAGCAGCTTGAAGCGTTCGGACCCCACCTTCTTCACCAGCGGCACGCCCCAAGCGCTGTGATCGCACATGTAGTCGTGGTGGTCCACCTTGCTGTTCAGCAGCTCCATGCAGATGGTGACGTTCTTCTTTTCCGCCAGATCGAGGACCTGTTTCAGGGCCGCGGCGCAGTTTTTCATTCCCTCGTCGGCGTCCATGCCGTTTCGGTTGCCGGAGAAGCAGATGACGTTGGGATAGCCGAGCGCGCCGGCCGCCTCGATCGCGCCGCGAATCTTGCCGAGGCACTCGTCCCAATTCTCCTGGCGGTTCAGTCCCTTGGGGATGCTGTGGCTGTTGATCATCGTGGCGACCAGGTCGTATTTCTTCAGCGTCGGAAAATCATTCGGGCCGACCAGGTCGATCCCCTTGTACCCCAGCTTGACCGCCGCCTGGCAGAGCTGCTCGAGCGGCATCGAGTTGTAACACCAGCGGCAGATGGTCTGATTGATGCGGCCGTTGTGGATGACCGGGCCGTCCACGCTCGACGGCTCCGGCGATTGCGCCGCCGCGCCCGAGGGCGTCAGCGCCGCCGCCGCGGCTAGCGCCGCGCCTCCCGCGGCCCGGGTCAACAGGTCCCGCCGGCTCACGTCCGATCCCCCATCCGCCGCGTCATGTCGCACATCAGAGTTCATTGAGCGCCTTCCTTTCGCAAGTGGCCGGGTATTGTACCACGGCACCGGCTGTGCCCGAAGCCGATCACGTGTTGGGGGCGTCGAATCCTTCGGGAAGATGGCGCTTGAGGTCCATCGAGTCATGGAGAAGTCGGCCGATGTCTATGAACCGCTCTCCGACGACGCGCTAGAGAAAGAAATGCCTCGCCCTCATGCCTCGGCGTGAGATGTGGAAGGTCCGAGCGTCCGGGTGGAGTTCGGGGCGGCGCCTGGCCGGCGGGCGGTTCGGGTCGGCCGCAATGTCCAACAGGGCCTGGCGGATCAGCCACTTGTACTGCTCGTGCTTCTGTTCGCCGAACTGCGCAAGGGTATAGCCAAGGACGTCTTCGATGTCCCGAACGGCAGGCTTGGAAAACCGGAGCGTGACGCTCATCGCGACCTGGACGCGCGGGCATTGGCCTCCACGCGGGCCATGAACCGGTCAATGCCGTCGACGGCGACGGCCTCGAACTGGCCCCGATCGATCTCGTCGAACGCGCCGTTGCCCAGGCGTCGCAGTGCATCGAGCTTCAGCTTGTCCTCTTGTTCCCGTTGTTCGAGTAACCGCAGGCCGGCGCGGACCACCTCGCTGGCATTGCGGTAACGGCCCTTGCCGATGCTGCGGCGGATGAATTTCGCCTGCTGATCCGAGAGATTTACGTTCCGCGTCGGCATCCCTCGATTATCGCATATTTGGCAAACGTTGCCAGTGACGAACTCCGTCCATTAAGAGGCCGATACAGGGCCTGGGGCCCGTCCCCGTTTTGGGCCCGAGATAGTTAGGGTTGTTGTTTCGTCACATTCCGGCAACAACATGTTTCATGGCAAAGGTGATGTCATGAAGCAGCGGGCGAGTCAGCCGGGTGCTCGCGTCCCGCGAGGACGGGTGTGGGTGGAGATTGACGGAAAGTCCGCGATTACCGAAGCGAGGGCCGATCTTCTGGAACAGATTGCGATCTGCGGCTCGCTTTCAGAAGCCCCGCGGCGGCTGCACTTCAGGTATCGTTCCGGGCCGACGTAGAGCGGGCATTCTGCATGGCGCCGGAGCCGTCGTCGCTGGCACTTCTTACTCTCCTGTCGGCGTTGGCCATGTTGCGTCCTCGGCGTCGGTAGCCTTTACGGCCGGCCGCTCTCTGTTCTTGAAGCTGTTGGCGGGTTGGCGGTAGGCCCTGCGGCCGGAATTGACTTTTTCTGGTTGCGTCGGAATACTCGCACCCGTGCGCAGGGCGACGGCCGTTTTTGTGCTCATCAGTTTTGCCGCGACGGCGTCGGGCCTGATGAGGTACGTTCACCTCCAGCAGCACGTTGGCGGCCGGCCCGCATGTCACGACGGCCGCGTCTCGTTGACGACGCCCGGCGACAAGCCGCACGATGAAACTACCTGTGCCGTCTGCGTGACGCTGAGCCTGCCAATGTCGGCGGCAGGGTACACGCCGCTACTTGCCTTTCTCGGGCTTTTCGTTGCCTTTCTGACGCTCGTGGCGCAGCGGCTGGCGCCGCAGCGTGAGATGGTGACGAGTAACTGCCGCGGCCCGCCCGCCTTCTGAGTCATCCCGCCCTGTTGCTTGCGACGAGTGAACCTAGGACCTGGCTGGCGATCCGCCTGCGGGTTTGATCGGAAGCCGTTACTCGCTTGCCTTCGTCTCAAGGACCGGTCGTGGCGGCTGGCCGACGGGTGCTGGCCGTGCCGGTCGCCATATCACGGCAAATGAAAGGCGCACGCCTATGCCCGGCTCACATCGAGTGCTTTGGCAGTGGTCGATTGTGCTTGGATTGCTGATCCTCGGGGCGCGGATCGCAACGGCCGCGTCCGCGACGAGGCCCACGACAATGCCTTTGGATTTGCCGCTCCCTCCGCCATTGCCGACCCTTCCGGGGACGACACAAGCGATCGCTCCCTCGGATGAGGGGACCCCTGCGCCAGCGAGAGTGCCCGCAATCCCGCCGCCGCCGACGATGCCGGCGGAGATGCAGCCTGTTACCGCGCCGGCGCCGGAGATCCCGGGCGAGACTCCCGCCACCCAGCCCGCGACGACGCAGCCGACTCAACCTGCCGCCCCGGGCGAAGCGGCCGCTCCCAGCCAGCTCCGCGAGGTCCTGGTGACCGCCGATCTGGACCGGGCCCGCGAGCAGATTGCGCCGAGCCTGGGGGCGGTGACCTATACCATCGGGCCCAACCAGATTCAGTCGATCCCCGCGGGCGAAAATGCCCCGTTCCAGCAGGTATTGCTGCGAGCGCCGGGCGTTGCCGAGGACTCGTTCGGGCAGGTACACGTACGCGGCGAGCACGCGAATCTCACCTACCGCGTCAACGGCGTCCTCCTCCCGTACGGAATCACCAGCGGCATCGGGGGCTTCGGGCAGGAGCTTGACACCCGGATCGTCAACTCCCTCACGCTCATCGACGGGAGCTTGCCGGCCCAGTTCGGCTTGCACACCGCCGGCATTGTCGATGTGACGACCAAGTCCGGTGCGACGCTCAATCACAACGAGTTGTCGCTGTACGGCGGGAGCTATGACACGTTTGAGCCGGGATTGCTGGTCGGGGGCGCCAGCGGGAAGCTCGATTACTTCGTGGCGGCCTCATACAAATACAGCTCGCTTGGAATTGAAAACCCGACTGGGAGCGACTCTCCCCTGCACGACTACACCAACCAGGGAAGACTCTTCGCTTACCTCGGATACCGGATCGACGACACCAGCCGTCTGATGGTACTGCTGAACACCTCCTACGCCACCTTCCAGATCCCCGATCGGCCGGGCATCAAGCCCGCCTTCATGCTGGCCGGGCACCCGACCGCCGACTCGGCTTTCGTCAACGAAAATCAGGCGCAGCAGGACTATTACGGCGTCATCGCTTACCAGAAGACGCTCGACAAACTTTCGTTTCAGTTCGCCGCCTTCAGCCGCTATGGGCAGATTCACTTCAGCCCCGACCCGATTGACGATCTCCTCTTTCAGGGCGTCGCCGGCAACATCACCAACGGCTTTCTGACTCATGGCGTGCAGTTTGATGCTTCGTACGTCCTGGACGATCGCAACACGGTGAGGTTTGGCCTGCTTGGGGACTACACCGACGAATCGCTGGACACCGGCACCACAGTCTTCGCGGCCGACCCGACCGGGGCGCAAACGTCGGACGTCCCCTTCAGCCTCAATGATAGCCACGGGAACTGGGGGTCCAATTTCGGCATCTACCTCCAAAACGAATGGAAGATGACCGACCATCTCACGCTGAACTACGGCGCCCGCTATGACCGCTTCGCCTCTTCCTTCGACAACGAAGCCCAGCTCAGCCCACGGGTGAACCTGGTCTGGAAGATCGATAACGCCACCACCGCCCATGCCGGCTACGCGCGGTATTTCGTGCCGCCTCCGGTGCAATACGTCTGGCCGTTCCAGATCCAGCGATTCGCCGGCACCAGCAACGCGCCGGGGAACTTCCGGGACGACCCCACCCGTGCCGAGCGGTCCAATTACTACGACGCCGGCATCTCCCGGCAGATCACTCCCGCGTGGCAGGTCACGCTCGACGGGTTCTACAAGGCGGCCAAGCCGGTGCTCGACTCCGGGCAGTTTGGAAATGCGCTCATCCTCTCCTCTTTCAACTATGCCGAAGGCAAGGACTACGGACCGGAAATCAGCAGCACCTTCAAGCAAGGAGGCCTCACGTTGTTTGGCAACTTCGCATACGACGTCGCGGAAGGCCGCAACTTCATCACCAATCAGTATCTGATCTCGAACGATGATCTGGCCTTCGCCCGCAATCACTTCATCAAGCTCGATCACGAGAGCGAATTCACCGCCTCCGCCGGGGTTTCCTACAATTGGAAGGACAATCGCGTGTACGTCGACGCTCTGTACGGCTCAGGCCTCCGGGCGGGCGCCCACAACGACAAGAAGGAACCGCAGTATGCCCCGGTGAGCGTCGGCTTCGAGCATACCTTTCATCCCAACGTCTCCGGGTTGAAGGACGTGCGGTTCCGCTTTGACATTGTCAACGTGTTCGACGAGGTCTATCAGATCCGCAACGGTACCGGTGTTGGCGTCGGCGCCTCGCAATTCGGGCCGCGCCGCACCTTCTTC
>Ga0073928_10005390_pt1 | contig 17987 bp, 12 predicted proteins | sample PaiPotPPA55metaG_FD_76969 | JGI IMG/M metagenome (GOLD analysis project Ga0073928, IMG submission 76969) | Iron sulfur acid spring bacterial and archeal communities from Banff, Canada, to study Microbial Dark Matter (Phase II) - Paint Pots PPA... ... | reverse complement strand
GTTACGAGACATGGTTCCGAACCACATCATGCAGCTTATTAGTCTGACGGCGATGGAACCGCCGGTTTCGTTTCGTGCTGACGCGGTTCGCGAAGAACAGGCAAAGATTTTGCACGCAATTCAACCGCTGAGTCCGGAAGAAGTACTGACCAAAACCGTACGCGGACAGTACGGAGAAGGCGAGATCAACGGCCAGCGTGTTCCTGGATATCGTCATGAGGGTGATGTGCCCGAAGATTCGAAGAATGAGACTTTTGTCGCCATGAAGCTGGCTATCGACAACTGGCGTTGGGCTGACGTCCCGTTTTATTTGCGAACGGGCAAACGGATGGCCGCCCGGCATACTCAGATCGTTATCCAATTCCGCCGCGCGCCGTTTATGTTATTCCGCGATACTCCGGTAGAAAATCTGATGCCAAACCAGCTAGTCCTGCATATCCAGCCGGAGGAAGGCATTTCCTTGCGATTTGCCGCCAAGGTGCCAGGTCCAACCATGCGCTTGGGCGCTGTGGACATGAATTTCGAATACGCTGATTATTTCGGCAAGCAACCCAGCACTGGATATGAGCGGCTGCTTCACGATTGCATGATCGGAGATCAAACTCTATTCCAGCGCGCCGACATGGTCGAGGCGGGATGGTGCGTAGTCAGCCCGGTTCTCGATGTCTGGAAAGCATTGCCGCCCAGAAATTTCCCGAATTATCCCGCGGGCGCCTGGGGACCCAAAGAGGCAGACGAGCTGTTAGAACGCGACAACCGTCACTGGAGGAACTTCGAGAAATGATATTGGCTGGCGACATCGGAGGCACGAATGCAAGACTGGCGTTTTTCGATGTCGCAGACGGCCGTCTAAGCCTGTTTTCCGCTACGGTTTTTCCGAGCCATGAATATGCGGGACTCGATCAGATTGTCGCTGAATTCACGGAGACGTCAAACGTTCGCCCAGATCAAGCTTGCTTTGGCGTGGCTGGGCCGGTGCGGAACGGACGCGTTGAAACTTCAAATCTTCCGTGGATTGTTGAATCCGAACGGCTCGCGAACGAACTCGACATCGCGAAAGTTTTTTTGATAAATGATCTCGAGGCTACTGCCTGGGGAATCGCGGATCTGGACGTGAAAGATGCCGTCGTCCTCAATCCGGTGAAGGGCTCACCGATCGGGAACCAAGCCGTGATCGCTGCCGGAACTGGTTTGGGCGAGGCCGGGATGTATTGGGACGGTACTCATCACCAGGTTTTCGCAAGCGAGGGCGGGCACACGGACTTTGCCCCGCGGAATGAATTGGAAGTCGAACTGTTTCGACACTTAAACGCCAAATTCGGCCGCGTTAGCTACGAGCGAATTCTGTCTGGACCGGGTCTGGTAAATGTTTTTAATTTCTTGCGCGACACTGGGCATGGTACCGAGCCGCAATGGCTTACCGAGCAAATGCAGAGTTCCGATCCTGCCGCCGCCATTTCACAAGCGGCAATGAATAGCAATTGCCCTCTGTGCGAGCAGGCTATTGATATATTTGTTTCCGTGTATGCGGCTGAAGCCGGCAATCTAGCGCTGAAAATGATGGCGACCGGAGGAGTTTTCCTGGGTGGCGGCATTGCTCCAAAAATACTCTCGAAGCTGTCACAGCCGTCGTTTATACGCGCATTTGTCACCAAGGGGAGAATGCAGCCTTTGTTGGAATCCATACCGGTCAAGGTGATTACCAACGACAAGATCTCTTTGTTTGGCGCAGCTCGTTGCGCTATCGTGAAGTCTGCAGGATGAGCCGGCTTCAATATGTTTCCTCCACGCGAAATTCGGGTTTTCAAAACTCCTAACGAACTATTCGCCGCTGGCGTTTCCGAATTCGCCAAACTTGCGGCGGAGGCTGTGCAGAAACGGGGACGCTTTTGCGTTGCGTTGTCCGGGGGCTCGACACCCAAGGGCATGTATTCGCTCCTGGCAACTTCTTCCACACCGATTCCCTGGGAGAGGATCTATTTCTTTTGGGGCGATGAGCGCCATGTACCACCCACCGATCCCGAAAGCAATTACCGCATGGCAGATGAGGCGATGCTGTCGAAGGTTCCCGTGCCACCACAAAATATTTTTCGCATTTCAAGCGAAGAGAAGGACTCTGAACTCGCAGCCAAGCAATATGAACAGACTCTGATCAAGTTTTTCGGCCTAAGTGCGGGCGAGTTTCCTCGTTTTGATCTTGTCTTATTAGGTTTGGGACCAGACGGACATACTGCGTCTTTGTTTCCGGATAGTGCTGCTCTCCGGGAAACAAACCGACTGGTTGTCGCTAACTGGGTCGAGAAATTTAAAACGCATCGCATCACTTTGACTTTGCCTGTTCTAAACAACGCGGTGGTAGCCGAGTTTTTGGTTTCTGGAAACGAAAAAGCAGGAATTGTTCACCAGGTTTTGGACGGCGGCGGAAACCAATTTCCCTCGCAAATGATTCGTCCTCGTGACGGAAGATTGGTTTGGCTACTGGACCAGGCTGCAGCCGGTCAGTTATCTGAAGCGAACCAAATCCAGGGACAGCCCAAGTAATGCTCAGCGCTAGAAAGCAGGCACTATCGTATTCTTTGTTACAAAGAGCTTGCGGTCGAGCGTCCGCAGCGTATCGGTGAAATCACCGCCAATCGCGTAAGCAGCAAACGCCCATCGGAAGGACAATTCATACGGCTTATTATTGTTGAGATTCCATTGCTCAACGGATCTCAGCAAGCGCTGTAGAGGTGGTTCGCATTGCTGTTCGTTAGTATCCGGCATAACGATCAGGAATTCGTGTCCGTCTTGCCGGAAAACTGTATCGCCACCGCGGAAAACCGTCTTCAATAACTTGCCGAATTCTACGAGCAGAACGTTGCCCTCGGTTACACCAAACTTCGCATTCGTTTCATTGAATCCCGTGATCTCAATCTTCATGAATGTGAGATTCCCGCCCATCCTGTTGGAGCGGGCTACTTCTTTCGGAATCAATTGGTCCATGCCTCGCCGGTTTAACAACTGCGTGACTGGATCGACCAGAGATAGGCTCTCCAACTGTTCGTTCACCGCCAGTTCCCGAATCAATGCGTAGCGGGTGGTGTTCATCAGGAATTGTTGAGTAAGTGAATAAATATTAAAGAGCACGATCGACGAGATAAATCCAAATAGGAGTTGAGGCAGATAAAGCTCATTCATCCTGATGCTTCTAGGTACCCAGATAAGGTTCGGAGTAACAAAAGCCAGCGCGGCTGCGGCGGACACGAGAACAACCAATGCCCAAATAGACCAGCGTTGAATATCGCGCGCGGAGATGTGGTGAATTTGCACCTGTATCTGCTCTGTGCGGCTTAGGATTGAAGACTGTTCCTTTTTTTTCATTACGGCCTTCGACATTTCTACTCCCGTTTCTTCTTCTAGGCGGAATAGCCGAGATCAGTCTCTATCGCTTGGGAGCCGGGCCGGGTTGGAAATGAATGAAGGAGGGTACCTTGGTAATTCCGAAATGGGAATGGAGTTGACTTGCAACTAAGTAGTTCGTGGAGAAGAGTCAGATCACGCGACGATGTCGCGCCAGTTCCCGATCTCTCTCAATCCCTGGCCGCGGATCTGTTCAAACAGTCTGACACGGTGGCGCAGATGCTCAAATTCGTGGATGTCAGCCCAGACCTCTGCGCGCCAAGCCTCTTCGTGCACAGACGATACTCCGCATGTAGCACACCGCGTGTGTAACCTCTTGTCAGCCGCAGTTTGTGGCTGAGCTTCCGGCAGTTCTATAAAGACGCATCGTACTTCCTGAATGTCATCATTTTCCCCGATAACGTGCTCATAGCGCAGCAGATACCCAAACCCAAGCCTCGCCGCCTCCCGCTCCGCCTCGGCGCGTGCGTGAAAGGGACCATACTCCGCACGGAGCTGCTCGGTTGAATCGCAAGCCATCCAGAATTTCTCCGTATAAGTCATGGTCCTCCGAAGTGATGAAGCTTGTTCGAATCGGGAACGCGGCTAGAATTCTGGGGTCCCATTCAGCCTTTCCCGAACGCCTATCTAAATAATCTAGCCATGCAATCCGATGACCGCGAACGCGAATGGGAAACCCTTCTCGAAACGGAATTTTGAGTCGTTCTAGACTTCAGGGGGTCCGTTTCGGATGCAACCTTTTGCAGCGTTTTTCCCTCGGAAGAGTCTTTGTCGTTAACATCAGCTCTCAAAGTTGAATTAACATCGCTCTACCGGGCCCTTGTTTAGCGTTGCAAGAGGAAAGGATGCAATGGGCAAACGCCGCGAGCCCCGCACCGAGAAGAATCTCCCGGTGCGAATTTTCGGAACCGATGCCGATGGCCAGATTTTCTCTGAGAAAGTAACCACCGTGAACGTGAGCCAGCAGGGGGCTGAAATAAGCGGCCTGAAAGCGAGTCTCAAGCTGGACGAAATTGTCGGCCTGAGCTATGGTCCAAATAAGAGTCAATTTCAAATCAAATGGATTGGCGCGCCCGGGACACCGAAAGCTGGCCGCATGGGATTACTCAATCTCCATTTGGAAAAGGCCTTTTGGGACTTCTCCCTGCCTGGCGCAGCTCAAGATGAATTCCAAGCTAGTACGGGAGAGCGTCGCCGGTATCCCCGAGTACGCTGCACTGTTTCGGTGGAGCTGCTTCCCGAAGACGCATCGATCATTTGGGGAAAGGCCTCCGATCTAAGCATCGGTGGTTGCTACGTTGAGATGCCGATACCTCTCGCGCCTGGGACCAAGATGAAGGTTGGAATCTGGATCGGAAATGACAAACTTTGGGCTGTCGGACAAGTGACAAATAGCACTCCAGGATTTGGCGTCGGAGTGAAATTCATCGAAATGGCTGAGGCAGACACGAGGCGCATTGCCGAATTCTTAAAGACAGTCAAAGACCACTAGCTGGGATCGCAGAGGACGGACGCATGCAGCAAGCACGATTTGTCTCGATTCTTGTCGGCGGCAGACGAAGCAGGCTCAAAACCTGACTCAGGGAAGCAACATCCGAAATCCCTGCCAACAGACCTCCCTATCAGGTACGCTTACAATTTTGTACCCAAGTTTCTAAAGCGAGGGGGTTGTAATGACCATGTCATCCTTGAATTCCGTGCTTCGCTATCCAGCGGTAGTATTAGGAGCTGTCATCTTGAGCGCCTCCATTTTCGGATCCGCTCAGACTTCCAATATAGTCACGGCCCAAGATCAAGACAAACTCCAGAGCAATGCTCCCTTGATTTTGACCCTCCGGGATGCTCTTGATCGGGCCAAGAAGATCAACCCTGAATACCGAGCCGCCCAGACGGAATACGGGTCGGCCAAAGAAGACCGCGTGCAAAGCCGCGCTGCCTTGCTACCAAATGTGAATTACAATGCCAGCTTTATCTACACTGAGGGCGGAGGTATTCCCGGAGTTGGGCGGTTCATCGCCAACAATGGTGTGCATGAATACGTCAGCCAGGGAAATGTTCATCAGAATTTCTCACTTGGCGGCGTTGCCGACTACCGCCGGACCGTGGCTGCCGAAGCTTTGGCCCGGGCGCGTGCAGAAATTGCGGCTCGCGGTTTGGTAGTGACGGTGACCCAGACCTACTACGGATTCGTGACCGCACAGAGGAAATACTCCACCGAACAACGAGCCGCCGCCGAAGCCGAACATTTTTCCGATATTAGTCAAAAACTTGAACATGGCGGCGAGGTAGCGCACTCGGATGTCATCAAGGCACAAATTCAAATGGAGCAAGTGCAGCGTGACTTGCGCGCAGCCGAGTTGGAGATGAATCGCAGCCATCTTGAGCTAGCTGTATTAGTGTTTCCTGATTTCAACGAGAACTTTGCAGTTGTCGATGACTTGCAAACGCCAGAAGCTCTCCCGACGTTTGCTGAGGTTCAGGCCGCCGCCGCAAATAAGAATCCCCAGATCCGGGCCGCACTAGCAGCATTGCAAGCAGCCAAACAGGGCGTGGCGTCGGCATGGAATGGATTTTTGCCATCGCTAAGCCTGGACTACTTCTACGGAATTGATGCCAACCACTTTGCCGTGCGAACCGACGGAATTCATAATCTCGGATATGCAGCCAGCGCCACGCTACAGTTTCCGATTTGGAATTGGGGAGCGAGCCGCAGCAAACTAAAGCAAGCCAACCTTCGTCGCGATCAAGCCAATGTCGAGCTAAGCTTTGCGCAACGTCAATTGCTTGCCGACATGCGGATTCTATACAGTGAAGCGCAAGCCGCGCAGTCAGAGATGGAGTCTTTGAATCGGTCTGCGGAACTTGCGGCGGAAGGTGTTCGCCTGGCCAACTTGCGTTATCAATCCGGCGAGGCGTTAGTGCTTGAAGTTGTGGACGCTCAGAACACATTGACTCAGGCGCTTAATGCATTCAATGACGGCCAAGTGAGATTCCGCGTAGCCGTGGCGAATTTGCAAACGTTGACCGGCAGTTTCTAGCCCAATGAAGAGCAAGACCATGCGAATGGCATCCATCAAGGCTATCTCGGGATCAGCTTACAGGTCGGTATTCTGTGGCCTCGCGATTCTCATGCTCGCGGCGGTTAGCTGTTCGAAACCTCCGGCGGAAACCGAGCCTGTGGTTCCGGTGCAGGCTGTTTCAGTTGCGAGGGGAGAGATCCAACACGTAATCGAAGCCGACGCGATTCTGTTTCCGCTGCAACAATCCGCCATCGTTTCCAAGATCAGCGCGCCAGTAAAAGAATTCTATGTGACCAGAGGAACCCGTGTGCGACGAGGCCAGTTGCTTGCGACACTCGAAAACAAGGATCTCGCCGCCGCGGCACAGGACAACAAAGGCAGCTACGATCAGGCGCAGGCCACTTATCGAACTACAACTGCGGCGGACTTACCGGAAACCATCCAAAAGGCTCAGCTCGATGCCCAGGCAGCTAAAAAATTGCTGGACGCTCAACAGAAGGTCTACGACAGCCGGCAAGAGCTATTCAAACAGGGGGCGATGCCGCGCAAGGAACTCGATCAATCTGGTGTAGATCTTGTCTCGGCGCGCAATCAGTACGAGATTGCTCAGAAGCATCTCGAAGCAGTGATGGCTGTCGGCAAGGAGGAAACACTGAAATCCGCAGCCGGACAACTTGAGTCGGCGAAGGGCAAGTACGCTGGCGCTGAAGCCCAACTCAGCTACTCCGAAATACGCAGTCCGATTGATGGAGCGATAACAGATCGTCCTTTGTATCCGGGCGAAATGGCCGCGGCCGGAACTCCGTTGTTGACGGTGATGGATTTGTCACAAGTCACAGCCCGCGCCCATATAGCACAGCAAGACGCGGCCGTCCTGAAGACTGGAGACAAGGCTACGATTAACGCGCCGGAACAGACTCCAGTGGAGGGCAAAGTTACGGTCGTCAGCCCCGCTTTGGATCCGAACAGCACCACCGTCGAAGTTTGGGTGCAAGCTAGAAACCCAAAACAGGAGTTGAGGCCCGGCTCTAGCGTGAAAGTTTCAATGATCACGCAAACCGTTCCGGATGCACTGGTGATACCGGCGGCAAGCTTGCTGACCGCGCCGGACGGAAGCACCACCGTTATGCAAATCGGAAATGACGGTCGCGCTCATCAGAAGACCGTGCACACAGGCATCAGGCAGGGTGACAAAATTCAAATTGTGGATGGGCTCCAGGCCGCCGACCGAATTGTGACGGCGGGAGCGTATGGATTGCCCGACAACAGTAAAGTTCGGATCCAAGAGCAAACTCCGAAGGAAGAATCACCCGCATCCGATCAGAAACCCGGTAGTTCAAATGATAAGAAATAGCAGACCCGGAGAAGCACGTGACGCAACCTGAATCGTCCTACTGGTTCGTGCGCCACTCCAAGTCGGTAATCTTCCTGATTCTGACGGTCGCGGTGCTCGGCGGGTATCTAGCATTCACTATCCCGGTATCGGTTTTTCCAACCACGAATTTTCCGCGTGTCCTCATTGGCGTTGACAACGGGGTAATGCCGATTGATCAGATGATGGTCACTATCACGCGTCCCATTGAGGAAGCCGTCAATAATGTTCCTGGCTTGCTGAATGTTCGCTCGATAACCAGCCGCGGGTCCGCCGAAATCGATCTCTACTTCGACTGGAATGTCGATATGTTCCAGACGCTGCAATACGTAAACGCAGAGATTTCGCGTGTACAGCCGGACCTTCCAAACACCGCCAAAATAGTCGCGAACCGGTTGACCTTTGCCAGCTTCCCGATCATGGGCTACAGCCTTACGTCAGATACCGTCCCGCAGACACAGCTCTGGGAAATGGCGACCTACGACCTGAAGCCAGTATTGAACCGACTCGATGGCGTTTCCACAGTAATCGTTCAAGGAGGACAAGAACCGGAATTTCACATCACACCTGACCCCGCCAAGCTGTTGACCGCAAGCGTCACCGTCACCGACATTCTCGATACCATGCGGCGCACCAACCTGATCGATTCTCCGGGACTGCTCGAGCGAAATCATCAACTCGTTTTGGGCCTTATCAGTGGCCAGGTGCAGACTCCGGAGCAGATTGCCCGCACTGTCATCAAGGCAACTCCGGCCGGAACTCCCGTCCGTATAGGCGATGTAGCAACCGTCACAGCCGCTGTAAAGCCGGTTTACACCATCGTGACCGCCGGCGGAAAGCCCGCTGTTTTGCTGAATATAAATCGGCAGCCCGACGGCAACACGATGCAAGTCGCGAATGAGGTTCACGCCGAGATGGCACGCCTTCAGAAGTCGCTGCCTCCAGGAGTTCAGGTGAGCCCGTTCTACGACCAGTCCATTATCGTTGGCGATTCGATCAAAAGCGTTCGCGACGCGATCCTGCTCGGAGTGCTCCTTGCCTCAATAATTCTGGTGGTGTTTTTGAGGGATTGGGGAACTTCAGTTGTTGCCGGCCTGGTCATTCCGGTCACGATTCTCTTCACCTTTATTGCGCTCAAGCTCTTGAATCAGACCTTTAATCTGATGACCTTGGGCGGTCTCGCGGCCGCAGTGGGTTTGGTGATTGATGACGCAATCGTGGTCGTCGAAAACATTGTGCTGCACCGCAGCGCCGGACAGTCCCGTCTACAGGCGATTCATAGCGCACTGCACGAAATCACCATCCCGCTGATCGGTTCCACCATCACTCCTGTGGTGGTGTTTCTACCGTTGATCTCGATAACCGGAGTCACCGGAACTTTTTTTCGGGCGCTCGCCGTAACCATGGCGGTGTCATTGTTTACTTCGCTCTTCCTCGCACTGACGTGGACGCCGAACCTGGCACAGTACTTCATCGGCAAAGGCAAACGACCAGAGCCGGAAGGGACCGTTCATGAATCCGAACAGGTTTCGCCCGGAGAATCAGACGAAGAATCCATGGACCAACTGCTTAAGGCTGAAGATGCCTCTATCAGCGGATTCTTCCTGAAGATCGTCAACTTCCACCAGCGAGTATTGCGCCGCGCGGTTGAAAGGCCACTGTGGTTAGTTGCTTTGGGAGCTGTGTTGATTGCGGCCTCATACATCTGTTACCGCTTCTCGGGCTCGGACTTATTGCCGGCAATGGACGAAGGTGGGTTCGTCCTCGATTACATCATGCCCGCCGGAAGTTCCCTCGCGGAGACCGATCGCGTCATCACCCAGGTTGAGCAGATTCTGCACAAAATCCCCGAAGTGGAAAGCACTTCGCGCCGAACCGGAATGCAGCTCGGGCTTGCGGCCGTCACCGAAGCTAATACCGGAGACATTACAGTAAAGCTCAAGCAGAAGCGAAGCCGGGCCATCGACGAAATCATCGAGGATGCGAGGGTACAGATCACAAATCATCAACCAGCATTGAATATCGAGTTCACCCAGGTTCTGCAGGACATGATTGGCGATTTGACCAGCGCTCCCGAGCCGGTGCAGATCAAATTATTTTCGCAAGATGCGACTCTGCTCGAACAATGGGCTCCCAAGGTTGGAGATGCTGTTCGCAAAGTTCCCGGAGCGGTTGATGTCCTAGATGGCATTGAGAACACAATCAGCGGCCCTGCAGTAACTTTCCAAATCGATCCGTCGGTCGCCGCGCGCGCCGGTTTCACTCCGGAAGAGATTGCGGTGGATGCATCCGCGATACTGTCAGGCGAGCCTGCGGCGACGCCAATTATTAGTAACGACCGCATGTACACGGTTCGCGTGCGATTTCCCGCTGCAAACCGGGCTTCGCTCGAAGCCATGAAAGACACGCTTCTCACGAGTTCCACAGGAAAAACCGCGACGTTGGGATCCCTGGCGGCTGTCACGGAGTTGCCTCCACAGGAGGAGATTCGTCGTGAGAACCTGCAACGGAATGTTGCTGTGACTGCGCGATTCGAAGGTACGGACCTCGGCACCGGAATGACTGCTGTAATGAAAACAGTAGACGGCCTCCACCTGCCATCGAGCATTCGAGTGGAATATGGTGGGACCTATCAGGAGCAACAAAAATCTTTCCACGATTTGGTTTTTGTTTTAGTGCTCGCGATTCTGCTCGTGTTCATCGTGCTGTTGTTTGAGTTCGGAGATTTTGCCGCGCCAATAGCCATTCTAGCTTCCGCAATTCTTTCTACGTCAGGCGTGTTCATCGCGCTCTTAATCACCGGAACTACTTTCAATGTGTCCTCGTTCATGGGGATGATCATGGTGATTGGCATCGTTGCCAAAAATGGAATTTTGTTGCTCGACGCCGACCAAAAACTACGTGCCCACGGCCTCTCCGCCGAGGACTCGATGCTGCAGGCCAGTCGCCGCCGCTTGCGCCCGATTGTGATGACCGCGCTGGCCACGATTGCTGGAATGCTTCCGCTGGCATTTGCTTTCGGAGCCGGATCTCAAATGCTGCAGCCCTTAGCAATTGCCGTGATTGGCGGAATTATCATTTCGATGGTGTTGTCGCTCATAGTCACTCCGTCGATCAATTTTTTCCTCGGCCCGGATTCCCCGGCACAAAAGGCGAGCTCAAAAGAACTTTCGGCCGCAACTTCGTAAGCCCGGGAGGGCCCGACTTCCAGATCGAGCGGCCCCAATCTTCTCGGAGACGCTGGCTACCGCGACGCCAAGAGGCAAAAGTGAAAACATTTTCACACCCTAGGACTGAGTTAGACCGCGCCATTCCCGGTCTAGGGTTGAGCAATCTTGCCTATCTGATAATTAATCCAATGTCCGGCCGTAGAGTCCTGCTATGTTGTTCCGATGCGGCAAGTTAGGGTTCAAAAGAACGGGCGAAAGTCACTGCCAAGCCGATGGAAAAGACATAAATCCAGGTTTCATCACCCCCGCTTTGGGCAGCCAATTGCATTAGAATAAGTACAACTTGGCATCTAAGAACGCCACGGTTGCGGGGCATATTTGACGCAACAGCTGATCAATTCGCCGCGTAAACAGCTTCTGGACGAAGCCTCGTTTCAACAGCTGCTCGCCGCAGCCTACGTCTTACAACAACACAGCGAGTCGTTTCATTCGCCTGAGATTCTCTCCGAATTTATAAGAATGCAGAGACTGATCCGCTCAGGCCGCTACGGTCTGGTTGAGAACGCCAAACTTATCGCCGACCAAGTGCAGAGATTCACCGGAGCCAGTGGCGTAGCAATTGGAATAGCCACCAACGACGAAATTATCTACCTCGCGGCGAACGGCACCGCTTCGCGGGAGATTGGATTGCGCGTGCCGAGCGATTCCAGTCTGTCTTCCTATTGCCTGCGTACCGGGCTGACTCTTCAATCTCTGCGTACGGAAGATGAACCGAGGATGCTTTTTGCGGTCTGTAACAAAGCCGGCGTCGGGTCTTTTATAGGTGTCCCAGTTAGTTACGAAAATAGTGTCGTTGGTGTTCTGGAAGCGCGCTTCAAAGTTCCCAATGCTTTCCGGGAAGAAGATGTGCAGACCTGCGAACTCATGGCCGTCCTGGTTAAGGAGATCATCGCCCAAGCCGGTCAGTCCCAGATCGCCAGTGCGCCGCGGCTGGACATGCAAGGAAGTTTCGATGAACCATACGTCGCCGATTCAGTCGAACCGCACGACGTTCCACGTATGGATCTGCAACAAGAGTTGCCGCCGCAGAATATGGCACCGGTGAACGCGGTTCAAAACTCACCTGAAGCTCAAGTAGTTACCCCAACAGAGAATCACGAAAATCCCGGCATGGCGGTGATCGAACCTCCTACTTCGGCTTCTGCTGAGCTCGTTTCGCAGGAAACGATGCCATGTCGTGGATGCGGCCAGATTTTGGGTTTGGACGAATCCTTCTGTGGCAACTGCGGTACCGAACGCACCAGCAAGCCTGATGGCCCCTTGCAGAGTAAATGGGCCTCGCTCTGGTATATGAATCAGGCTCGCAAGAGCGCTGAACCAGACAATGACGTCGCTGTGTCGGCTTCGCACGAAGATACGGAACATGCCGCCGAGCACGTGGCGTCGGAAGCTGAGCTGTCCGAAGCTTATCTACCCGAAGCTGAGCGGTCCGCTCCCACTTATGATCTGGTCCATGCCGCAGCCGCAACGCCGGCAGCTGCGTCTGTCCGCCTGGAATGGCTGCCGGAGGGTGCTTCGTCAGAAACTTGGCTGCGGCATCAGTGGAGGGTTAATCGGGCAAATTTCTACCTGGGAGGCGCGGCTCTGTTGCTAGTCATAGTTCTTTCTGGCTGGGGAACTTCGCCAATCCAAAACTCGGGACTGGCGCCAAACCCATCCGTACCTCAGCTAACCCTTTTCGAGAGAATGTTGGTGGCTTTGGGGATCGCTGAGGCCCCGGCACAGCCCGTCTATCTTGGCAATCCAGACACTCCGGTGTGGGTTGATATGCATACCGCGCTTTACTATTGCCCCGGCTCGGACCTCTACGGTAAGACGGAGGGCGGAAAGATTGCCACACAACGCAGTGCTCAAATGGATCAGTTTGAGCCCGCCCATCGCAAAGCCTGCAATTAGAGGAGATTCATCCAGCTCCGTCTAATTAACGTCGGTATCGTAGATCGACGCTCGTTCAAGACTCAAAATTCTGCGTTCCCACTTCTCCAGAACCTCAGGCGTGCAGTAAGTTTTCGTGCCTGCGAGTCTCGTACCAGAGCGCGAGTTCGACCCGGTTCCAGAGTCCGAGTTTGTCGTAGATGGCTCTGAGATAGTTTTTGACGACATGTTCAGTGGTTCCGATTGCGTCTGCAATGTCCCGGTTCTTGAAACCTTGGGCCACGAGCTCAATAACTCGATGTTCCCTGGCGCTTGGAACTCGTTTTCCGTAACGCTCGCCTCTAAACATAATTGCCTCCGATATAAAAGTGTCGCAAGCTTTACTCGCTTAATTCCGGTCGTGATTCCAAATCTGACAAACAGTCGATTAAAATGTGCCTTAACCGTTCGCCTCGCTATGTTGAGTCTCTTTCCGATTTCATCGTTCTCGCAGCCTTGAAGCAGGAGTTCTGCGATCTGCTGCTCCCGCGGAGCCAGCGGAAAAAATGGTTCCTTCATGAGTCCCCCTAAAACAGAATGCCCGCCAATCAAAACAGTACCGCACAGCAGCCTCTTTAGAGACACGCGGAGACTTGCCAAGCGAAGAGTGAAACTTCTGAGTGGTTCTTTGTGCATTTTGTCTGCATCCTCGGGGCCATGTTTGTGCGATTTTCACAGGTAATCACAGAGGAAACTGTGAACAAATTCTTCATTCCCCGTGATCGTCCGCGGCCGGCGAGGGGAGTCGGCTTGAAGGATTTATTATGAAGCGGTTGCACATCTCTGAACAGGCGCCCATCGCTGAAAGCCCCCTAAACACATGGGGAAATTACGAACTAAAATACCGGTTTACTTATTGCAAATCGGGAAGCTGAACGAAAACAAAGCTGGGGCGGGGCCAAGCAACTGCCGGACCGCGCCGAATAGTCGGCAGCAGACTAAAGCAGTCAAATATAAGTACACGGATTAAGCACAATTACTTGTGTCAAAAATTCCTTATACGGTCATTTCTGCGCAGGATTTACACGATTCCCTGTAAATCCAGCAAATTTGTGTCGAAAACGATTTAGCGTGGAATTCCGTTTTTCGAAACGTGCCCGGAAGCTGATGCAGTTGTGGGGTGTTCTTTCTGCGGGCGACTTGTGAAATTCATAGACTCCCCGCCGGTCTTCCGTTGCGGCTTACTAGCTGGAATACTCTGCTTCGGGATTTTTGGGGCAGGGGTTGAATGGATTTGCGCTGTTTGTCGTTCTAACTTAGCGAGTTGCGCATCTTCGTTGGATGTGGAGGCGGGTTTTGGCTGTGCACGATGAGTCTTCCGGGTCTGTTCTGCGGTGTGCTGTGGCTGTGCACGGCTATAGGAATCCGCTGAGGCACATGGCAAGGCGGCCATGAGTAAAGCAACTGATAGACGCAAATAATATTTCATATGAATTCCCGCCACCAGAGGCGTTGCCAACTTCAAATATTATAACCGCCCCCAGCCTCATAATAGGGTTACCTTCGTCATAGTGCCTAGCCCAAGGAGGAAAGCCTCAAAGATTGTTCCTGATTGTTATCAGCTATTTAGCAATCCAGCCAGTCGAGGGTCAAGAAGTCCAGCGTTTATCTCCTGACAATAATTTTCTCTTGGGTTACCATTTCCCCCAACGAGACACAAACAGCGCGTTACCTCCGGTTTGCAATGGCCCCCGAAAGAACACCGCTTTAATTTGAACTGCACTAGACTTGTGAAGTGTTTTAAGAGCTAATGCGCCGCTCACCGGATTTTGTTCCGATACTGGTACAGTAGAGTGTCGCCGCTTAGCGTCGATGAAGTCCGCGATGCCGCCGTTTTCGCAATCGTTTCGCCATAAAAATTCCTGTGTCACAGCTAAGCCCAACTAAATCCACGGAGGTTCAGATTGTTGACTGCTTCGACTAGCCATCTTATTCCGCCGCACGGCGGTGAATTAATCGATCTGACAGCTCAGCCTGAGAAGGCGGCAGAACTAAAGACGCAATCACGCGAGTGGCCGTCCTGGGACCTTACACCGCGCCAACTTTGCGACCTCGAGCTGCTGATGAGCGGCGGGTTTTCGCCGCTGCGCGGATTCATGACCAAAGCGGACTACGAAGGCGTACGCGACAAGATGCATCTGGCCAACGGAGTGCTTTGGCCCATTCCGATAACGCTGGATGTTAAAGAAGAATTTGCCAAATCACTGAAACCCGGCCAAAGCAAAATCGCATTGCGCGATCCCGAGGGAGTGATGCTCGGCGTTTTGCATGTCGAGGAAACCTGGCAACCGGACCGCGAAGCTGAGGCAAAGGCCGTCTTTGGCACTACCAGCCCGGTACATCCCGGCGTCGATTACCTTCTCAACAAAGGCAATGCCTGGTATGTGGGAGGGAAGGTGGAGGGTTTACAGGTTCCCTCTCATTATGATTTCAAGAGTTTGCGGCTTACTCCCGCCGAACTTCGTGCTGAATTTGCGCGCTTAGGATGGCGCCGGGTTGTGGCCTTTCAGACCCGCAATCCCATGCACCGCGCCCACGTCGAATTAACGTTTCGGGCGGCCAAGAATGTTGAAGCAAATCTGCTGATTCATCCCTCCGTCGGTATGACAAAGCCGGGAGACGTCGACTATTTCACCCGTTCCCGCTGCTACCAGTTGCTGATGTCGAAGTATCCCGGAGGAACCGCCAAGTTGGCGATGCTCCCGCTCGCAATGCGAATGGGCGGTCCACGCGAGGCGATCTGGCATGCTCTGATCCGCAAAAATCACGGCGTTACCCACTTCATTGTCGGCCGCGATCACGCCGGGCCTGGCAATGACGCCAATGGAAAGCCATTTTACGGTCCTTACGACGCTCAGGAACTGTTTAACAAACATGAAGCCGAAATGGGCGTCAAGATGGTGCCGTTTCAAATGATGGTTTTCCTCGAGGATCAGGATCGATATGTTCCAGAGGATGAAGTTCCAAAGGGATCACGCGTGCTAAATCTCTCCGGGACTGAACTGCGGCGGCGTCTCAACGAAGGCACCGAGATTCCGGCATGGTTCACCTATCCTGAGGTCGTACAGGAATTGCGGCGCAGCTATCCGCCTCGTCATCGTCAGGGAGTGACCATCTTCTTCACCGGGCTCTCTGGTTCTGGAAAGTCGACTATTGCCAATATCCTGCTTACGAAGTTCTTGGAAGCTGGCGGACGCCCGGTCACGTTGCTCGATGGAGACTTGGTTCGCAAGCATCTCTCCTCAGAATTGGGATTTTCCAAGGAGCATCGCGATATCAACATCCGTCGCATTGGATACGTCGCGTCCGAGATTACCAAGAACGGCGGCATTGCGATCTGCGCTCCGATTGCTCCCTACGATGCCACCCGGAAACACGTTAGAAGCATCATCGAGCCCTACGGTGGATTCATTCTCGTGCACATTTCCACTTCGGTGGAAACATGCGAGCAACGGGATCGAAAAGGCCTCTATGCGAAGGCGCGGGCCGGAATTTTAAAGGAATTTACCGGCATCTCCGATCCCTACGAAGAGCCCAAGGACGCGGAAGTCGTCATCAACACCGCCGACCTTACCGCCGAAGAAGCAGCGCAACAGATTTTTCTGCATCTGGAGCGGGAGGGCTTCATCGGAATCGACAGCGCTCACGCATAAATGCGCGCGCTACAGCAGTTGCGATAAAGTTCATCTGCCATGGCGATCGCGCTCAAGATCATAATTGGTTTTGTGGTGGGGACTCTGATTGGCCTGACCGGGCTGGGAGGCGGCGTTCTGTTGCTGCCTCTTTTAATTTTTGTGTTGCATGTTCCGGCGATCATAGCCGTGGGGTCGGATGCAGTTTTTAATTTTGTTACGAAAATCGGTTCCAGTTGGGTGCACTTAAGCAAGGGAACGGTTCGCCGGAAGGTAGTACTGGCTTTAGCTGCGGGAAGCGTGCCGGGATCTGTAGTGGGCGTCAGTTTCCTGACTCATCTTCGCCACATCTATGGCGCCGGAGTCAACGACTTCATCAAGACAGCAATCGGCGTGTTGCTGATATTTGTTCCCATACTATTGCTGCTGCAGCGCCGCATCGAGAACAGCGTGGCCAACCGGCCTCCGACTGCGAAGTCTTTCCTGGGCATGCTGGTGATCGGTCTGGTCGCGGGGTTTCTGGTTGGAATGACCTCCGTCGGCTCAGGCAGCATCATCATGATGCTGTTGCTGCTTTTCTATAGTTATCCGCCGAAGGTGATGGTTGGCACTGATATCGTCCACGCTGTGATCCTGACTGGAGTAACCAGTTTGCTGCACTATCGCCTCGGAAACGTCAACCCGGGGCTGGTAGGCTATTTGTTGATTGGATCAATTCCCGGCGGCCTGATCGGATCGCAATTGAGCACTCGCGTTCCGGTCCTGTGGCTTCGTCGTATTCTTTGCGTCATACTTTTGGCCACTGGCGCCAGGATGCTCTGGGCTTAAGACCTAAATCATGGACAGCAAACTAAATTTAGAAACTCTGCAGCGCATCCAAGCAGCACTGGAATCAGCAAGCACCATCCTCAGCAGGTTCACTCCGGGCGACATCGAAACAGAATACAAAAAGGGACACGATCCGGTAACCGAGGCTGACCGCCTGGTGGACGCCGCGCTTCGTAAAGAGCTTCTTCGCGATGACGAGGGATGGCTTTCCGAGGAAACCGCCGACGACCTCAGCCGGCTGGATAAAAATCGAGTCTGGATCGTCGATCCTTTGGACGGCACGCGTGAGTTCGTCAAAGGGATTCCCGAGTTTTGCATTTCTATCGCAATAGTGGAGAGTGGCCAGCCGACGGCGGGAGGAATCTGTAATCCAGCTACGCGAGAAACATTCATTGGCTCGCTTCAAACTGGAATCACCTATAACGGCAAGCCAGCTCAGACGAGTCAGCGCACGAAATTGGATGGCGCGCTGGTTCTCGCCAGCCGAAGCGAAGTGAAACGCGGCGAGTGGGATGCTTTCAAAGAAGCGCCGTTTAAGGTTCAACCAATGGGCTCGGTGGCTTACAAACTGGCTCGCGTAGCCGCAGGACTG
>Ga0073928_10005389_pt1 | contig 17990 bp, 16 predicted proteins | sample PaiPotPPA55metaG_FD_76969 | JGI IMG/M metagenome (GOLD analysis project Ga0073928, IMG submission 76969) | Iron sulfur acid spring bacterial and archeal communities from Banff, Canada, to study Microbial Dark Matter (Phase II) - Paint Pots PPA... ... | reverse complement strand
GAGAGCTTGGCAACGCGCTCCTGCAGTTTTTCCTTGTCGTAATCGGAGGTCGCTTCCTCGATCTGCTGGCGAATGCTCTCGACGCGGCCCTTGATGTCCGCGGCCTTGCCGGCACCGTCGATGATCGTAGTGTTCTCTTTCTCCACCAGGATCTTCTTGGCTTCGCCCAAATCGTTCAGCGTCGCCTTCTCGAGCGACAAGCCGACTTCATCGGAGATGACCGTGCCGCCCGTCAGGATCGCGATGTCCTGCAGCATGGCCTTGCGGCGGTCACCGAAGCCCGGCGCCTTGACGGCGGCGACCTTGACGATGCCGCGGATCGTGTTGACGACCAACGTGGCCAGCGCTTCGCCTTCCACATCCTCGGCGACGATCAGGAGCTGGCGGCCACCCTTGGCAATCGCCTCGAGCAGCGGCAGCAATTCGCGGATGTTGGAGATCTTCTTGTCCACCAACAGGATCAGCGGCTTCTCGAGCTCGGCGCTCTGACTCTGCTGATTGTTGATGAAGTACGGCGACAGGTAGCCGCGGTCGAACTGCATGCCTTCGACCACTTCGAGCTCGTTCTCGAGGCCCGAACCTTCTTCAACCGTAATCACGCCTTCCTTGCCGACCTTCGCCATCGCATCGGCGATCGTCTTGCCGATGCTCTCATCGGCGTTCGCGGAGATCGTCGCGACCTGCGCGATCGACTTCGGATCCTTGGCCGGCTTGGAGATCTTCTTCAGCTCTTCGGTCGCCACGGTGACGGCCTGGTCGATACCGCGCTTCAGGTCCATCGGGTTGATGCCCGCGGCGACGGCCTTGAGGCCTTCGCGGATGATGGCTTGCGCCAGCACGGTCGCGGTGGTGGTGCCGTCGCCGGCCTCGTCGGAGGTGTTGGAAGCGACTTCCTTCACCATCTGCGCGCCCATGTTCTCAAACTTGTCCTTGAGTTCGATTTCCTTGGCGACGGAGACACCGTCCTTGGTGACGGTGGGAGCGCCGAAGCTCTTGTCGAGCACGGCGTTGCGGCCCTTGGGACCCAGCGTGACTTTCACGGCGTTCGCCAGAATATTCACACCCTTGAACATGCGTTGCCGAGCGTCATCGCTGAAGCGTACGTCTTTAGCTGCCATTTGCTGATACCTCTAATTAAATTTGATTTGCGGGAAGTAAATTCGGATTGAACTGGCGAGGCTTACTTGCCTTCGACCACGGCCATGATGTCTTCCTCACGCATGACAACCAGTTCATCGCCATCCATCTTCACTTCGGTGCCGCTGTACTTCCCGAACAGAATCTTGTCGCCGACCTTGACATCCAGCGGGCGAATCTCGCCGCTCTCTAAAATCTTGCCCTTACCGACTGCAACGACTTTCCCGAAGATCGGCTTCTCAGTCGCGGTATCCGGGATCACGATGCCACCGGGGGACTTACGCTCTTCTTCTTCTCGTTTCACGATCACGCGGTCATGAAGGGGACGAATCTTCATAAGACAAGACTCCTAATGCTTACAGTTAAGGGGTTCGTTAGGGAGCGGAGGTTATTAGCACTCTCCACTCGTGGCTGCTAATAATAGCGACGAATTCGCCTGATTCAAGCCCTACGGCCCGTATTTTTCTGCCGTGGCGCAGCATTTCTCGCCCGGATCCACAGCGAATTTGCTTGAAGCTTAGGGCCCGCCGGCGCGCGACTAGGCTAAAGTACGGCCGATGAGAACACCAGCGCCCTCCATCAAAACCTTGGTTGCAGCCCTATTGTTGGTCAGTCTTGTCGGTGTGGCGACCGCCAAGCCCTGGTGGATGCGCGGGGTCGAATCCAACGCGTCCGATTTTCTGCCGCCGGATGTCGCCTTCCGAGTGGGCGCCTCGGTCGACGGCAATGTCGTCCGGGTCCGCTGGGTCATTGCCGATGGCTACTACCTCTACCGCCGTAAAATCGAGATCCAGGCCGAAAGCCCCGATCTCGCGGTGGCAGCTCCCGTGCTGCCCCAAGGCGTGCTCAAGTCCGATCCGTATCTCGGAACCCAGGAGATCTATCAGCGGCAAGTGGAAGCCACGGTTCCCTTCACCCGCTTCGACGCCGGCGCCCATCCCCTGCAAATCAAAGTGACCTATCAAGGCTGCGCCGAGGCTGGCCTCTGCTACCCGCCCATCAGCAAAGTACTGTTTCCAGGCCCTGCGGCCCCAACCGCAGTCTCCACGTCGAATCCCTGGGTGAACGCGGCCATCCTCGCCGGCGGTTTTGCCTTTCTTTTGGCGGGATTGACACTCCGCAAGGGACGCAAGCTCGACCTTCCCGCCGCATGAATACGTCGATCCCGCGCATCGCCGGCGCCGCCGCTCTCGTGGTGCTGGGAATTTGGGCTGGAGCATGGGTCTACTCGACTCGCGGTCCCGCGCTGAAGTCTCACGGGATGCCGGTGCCTGCCGGCGTTGCCAGCGCCCCCAATCCCAGCGATTTGGCGCGCGCGGACCCGAGTGTGGGCCCGGATGGCGGATATCTGCCCGGCCCGCTGCCGGCCACCAAGATCCCGGATCGGCTGCCGCAGTTCGCCCTCGCGGACCGCGCCGGCAAAGCCACGCCCATCGCGTCCTTCGGCGGCAAATCCTTGATCATCAACTTCTGGGCCACCTGGTGCGCCCCCTGCCGCAGTGAAATACCCCTGCTCGAGACCCTGCACTCCGAATGGGCGGGGCGCGAGGTGAGCGTGGTCGGCATCGCCGTCGACTACCGCGACAAGGTGCTGGAATTTGCCGACCGCTTCAAAATCGGCTATCCCCTGCTCATCGGCGAGCAAGACGCCCTCGACGCTGCCGCCGCTTTTGGGGTTGAATCACCGGTATTCCCTTTCACCGTGTTCACGGACCGGCGCGGGGAGGTGGTCGCCCTGTACATCGGGGAATTGCACCGGCCGCAGGCCGAACTCATCTTGTCGGAGGTGCAAAACCTGAATAAGGACCTGGTGGAGCTCCCGGCGGCGCGAAGGGCCATCGCCGAGGGCCTGCGCGCCCTGGCCCCCAAAAACGCGGGATAAACCCCTTCCGGCGACGTTCGCCGCCGAAGCTTGCCATTTCACCTCAATTTCTGGTTATTATCGCGGACCTTTGCAACGCGACGGCGCCGGACCTGATGCGAGATGGCTGGAATTCTGCTGCTAAATGGTCCGAACTTGAATCTTCTCGGGCTCCGCGAGCCAGAGATTTACGGTTCCGCCAGTTTGCAAAGCATCGAGCTCAAGCTCGGGGAGCTCGCCATCGCCCGCGGCCATACCCTGTCCGCTTTCCAGAGCAACGCGGAGCACGAGCTGATTGCGAAGATCCATGCCACGAAGCACGAGGGCATTGCGTTCGTGATCATCAATCCAGGCGGCTACTCGCACACCAGTATCGCCCTGCGCGACGCCTTCCTTTCCGTGGCCGTACCGTTCATCGAGGTACATCTCAGCAACGTGTTCGCACGCGAAGCTTTTCGACACCACTCTTATTTGTCCGACATCGCGGTCGGCTGCATCGTCGGATTGGGACCCATCGGCTATGAGCTCGCGCTCGATGCCGCATGCGCCCGCCTGACCAACACGTAAAACCAAAGATTCTTCAAGGGGTTCGCGGATGGATATTCGCAAGGTAAAGAAATTGATCGAGCTGCTGGAAGAATCCGGTATCTCGGAACTGGAGATCTCCGAGGGCGAGGAATCGGTGCGCATCAGCCGCCATCCGCGGATGGCCATGCAGGCGCCGATGGCGATGGCAAGCCCCATGCTTCAAGCGGCGCCGATCGCGCCGGCCATGCCGGCTACCTCGGCCGGCGAACATAAGCCGCGCAACGACGAGCACACGGTCACGTCACCGATGGTGGGCACCTACTACTCCGCCGCGTCCCCCGGCGCCAAGGCGTTCGTCGAGATCGGCACCGAAATCAAAGTCGGCCAGATACTCTGCATCATCGAAGCCATGAAGATGATGAATCAAATCGAGTCGGACAAGGCGGGGCGGGTCACCGCCATACTCGCCAAGAACGGCGAGCCCGTCGAGTTTGGCCAGCCGTTGTTCATCATCGAATAACCGCGATGATCGAAAAAGTCGTCATCGCCAATCGCGGCGAGATCGCTCTCCGCATCTTGCGTGCCTGCCGCGAGCTCGGCATCAAGACCGTGGCCGTGCACTCGACCGCCGACTTCAATACGAAGCACGTGCTGCTCGCGGACGAGACCGTCTGTATCGGACCGCCGCAGTCGGCCCTGTCTTATTTGAATATGCCCGCCATCATCAGCGCCGCCGAGGTGACCGACTCGGTCGCGATTCATCCGGGCTACGGTTTCCTGTCGGAGAACGCGGACTTCGCCGAACGCGTCGAGAAGAGCGGTTTCATCTTCGTGGGTCCCCGTGCCGAGACCATACGCTTGATGGGCGACAAAGTGTCCGCCATCAAGGTCATGAAGGCCTCGGGCGTCCCCTGCGTGCCCGGCTCGGATGGACCGCTCGGCAATGACGTCGACGAAAATTTCCGCATCGCCAAGGACATCGGCTATCCGGTCATCATCAAGGCCTCCGGCGGCGGCGGCGGCCGCGGCATGCGCGTGGTGCACACCGACGCATCGCTGCTGAACGCCATCAGCGTCACCCAGACAGAGGCCCTCGCCGCCTTCGGCAACCCTCAGGTCTACATGGAGAAGTTCCTCGAGAAGCCGCGGCACATCGAGTTCCAGGTGCTTGCCGACAACTACGGCAATGTGGTTCACCTCGGAGAGCGCGACTGTTCCATGCAGCGCCGCCACCAGAAAGTCATCGAAGAAGCTCCCGCACCGGGCTTGACGGCCAAGCAGCGCAAAACCATGGGCGAACGATGCGCCAGAGCGTGCCGGGAAGTCGGCTATCGCAACGCGGGCACGCTCGAGTTCCTGTACCAGGACAACGAGTTCTACTTCATCGAAATGAACACGCGCGTGCAAGTCGAACATCCCGTGACCGAGCTCGTGACCGGTATCGATATCGTCAAAGCGCAGCTGCTCATCGCCGCGGGCGAGCCATTGCCCTACAGCCAGAACGACATCCAGATTCGCGGCCACGCGGTCGAATGCCGCATCAACGCCGAGGACCCCAAGACCTTCGTGCCCTCGCCGGGGCCCGTCCGTCTGTGGCACGCACCCGGCGGTCCCGGCATACGCGTCGACAGCCACGTCTACACCGGTTACAACGTGCCGCCGTTCTATGACTCCATGATCGGCAAGGTCATCTCCTACGGCGACACGCGCGACACGGCCATCGCGCGCATGCGCAACGCGTTGGCGGAGATGGTCGTGGAAGGCATCAAGACCAATATTCCTCTGCACCAAGAGATATTCAATCACTCCGCTTTTCGTCAGGGCGGCACCGATATCCACTATCTAGAGCGGCGGCTGGGATTGAAGTAGCATCCAACGGGTGCATCGATGACCTTCTATGAAATCGAATTTCCGCTCGCGGCCTTGAGCCCGGAAGCGGTCGAGGCTGCACTTCTAGAGATCGGCGCGAGTTCGATCACCTTCGTCGATCGCGGCGATGAGCCCGTGCTTGAGCCCAGGCCCGGCGAAGTTAGGCTGTGGAGCGACACGCTGGTCCGGGCCCTGTTCGAGGCATCCTACGGCAGCGGGTCCGGATCCGCGGACGCTGGATCCGCGGACGCCGCATCCGCGGAGCCCGCATCCACTGACGCGGCACGCAATCTCGGCCGACTCGCCGCTGTCTTGGGCCCGCACATCACGGAGACCGCGCGCGTAAGACGCGTCGAGAATCAAGAATGGGAGCGTGTGTGGCTCACCGACTGGAAATCGATGCGCTTCGGACGCAGGCTCTGGGTGTGCCCCACGGCCGCCGAGCCCCCGGAGGACCCGGATGCCGTGGTCGTGCGGCTCGATCCGGGGCTTGCGTTCGGCACCGGCACGCATCCCACCACGGCGCTGTGTCTGCAGATTTTGGAATCGTTGCCGGTGGCGGGCCGCAGCGTGATCGATTACGGCTGCGGCTCCGGCATCTTAGGTGTTGCCGCCTTGAAGCTGGGCGCCGCCCACGTGTGCGCGGTCGATCTGGACCCCCAGGCGCTGCTCGCAACGCGCGACAACGCGATCCGAAACGGCGTTTCCTCGAGCATCGACGTGCAAGGCATCGAAGTCGGCTTGAGGCCGGCGTATTGTGTCATGGCCAATATTCTTGCGGGCCCGTTGATCGAATTGGCGCCGACACTGACGGAAGCCTGCGAGCCGGGAGGATACTTGCTTCTGTCGGGACTGTTGAAGACACAGGCCTACGAGGTGAAAGCCGCCTACGGCCGCGCTTTTGATAGGGTGCAAGTCGTCGAACGCGATGACTGGTGCTGCATCTACGCTCGAAGAGGCGCTTAAGCGGTGTACACGCAATGCTCAAAATGCGAGACCGTCTTCAAATTGTCGGCGGAAGTGCTGCGCGTTGCGGGCGGCCAGGTGCGCTGCGGACGGTGCGGCGAGGTATTCAACGCCTTGGCGCGGCTTGCCGAAGATTCGGCCAGCTTCTCGACCGGAGAATCGCCGCTCGATCTGGAAACGCGCGCCGACAGCATTCTGGAGTCGGTAACCACCGTGGAGCTGGTCCAAACGGCGGCGAAGGACAACGAGGAATTCGCTCCGCCCGGGGTTGAGATCGCGCAACTCGAAATTTTGGACGTCGAAGACGTCGAGGACGACGTCCGTTCAGTCGAGGATGCCGACCGTTCAATGGAATTCACGCTTCCCCCCGGAGAACTGGATCGAATCTTCGTCGAATCCAAAAAACGCACACTGCCGCCGATACCGCCGCCGGAACAACCGCAACAGCCGGCACAACAATCGGTACAACCGGGCGCCCAACAGCCGGCGCAACAGCCGGCGCAACAGCCGGCACAACAATCGGCACAACCGCTCGCCCAACAGCCGGCGCAAACGCCGGCACAACAATCGGCACAATCGGGCGCCCAACAGCCGGCGCAAACGCCGGCACAACAATCGGCACAACCGGGTGCCCAGCAGCCCGCGCAACAGCCGGCACAACCGCCCGCACAACAGCCAATTAGGCAGTCGGCGCCGCAGCCGATACCACGGTCACCACGACAGCCCGCGCAACAGCCGGCACAACCGGCGATGCGGCGCCCGCCAGCGCCGCCCGCGCATCCGGAGGCCCGCACCGAGCCCAGGCCGGACGTCGAACCGGATGCGGAGCTCCCGTTGCACCCGGAGAGTGCAGCGGCCGATGCTGCGGCTGAGCGTGACCGCGTCAGCGGCATTGAAGTGCCCGATGACGTGCGCCGCGAAATGCTGGAAGAATTTGATCTACGTCCGCGGCCGCAGCGCGCGGCAAGAGACAGCGGACGCGACGGCGCGCAGCGCCGATTTATCTTGTGGCTCGGCGCCGCCGTCGTCTCGGCGCTGCTGCTGGTGATCCAGGTCGCGCATCAGAATCGAGAATGGCTGGCACACGGACCTTTCGGCGCCGGCATGCGCGCGCTGTACGGAGTCATGGGAGCACCGCTGCCCGCGCCCGCGAATCTGTCCGCCTATCAGCTTCGCCAGTGGGGCGTGACCGGCGATCCGGACGCGAACGGTACATTGAAAGTGCGCGCCAGCATCCTCAACACGGCCGCTCAGCTGCAACCCTACCCGCTGCTCCGCGTGACCCTCGCGGATCGCTTCGGCAAAGGCATTGGCGCGCGCGACTTCGAGCCCAGCGAATATGTGGGCAGGCCGACCGCGCGGCTGCTCGCGCCCGGCGAGCGCGTCGATGCGACCTTGCAAATTTTGGACCCCGGCAAGAACGCAGAAGGGTTCGAAATCGATGTATGCCTGCGCGGCGCCGATCACCGAATTACATGCGCCAACGATGTTGCGCCGCAGGCCAAGCGATGACGACAGTGCCCCCTCGCAGCGTCAAGATCGGCCCCTACAGCCTGCCGTCCAATGTGCTGCTTGCACCCATGGCGGGCGTTACCGACCGTCCGTTTCGCATTCTATGCCGGCGGTTTGGCGCGGGACTTGCTGCATCGGAAATGCTCAGCGCCGACGTGCGGCTGTGGGACACGCCGAAATCGCGGCGGCGCATGGACCATGCGGGCGAACCCAGCCCCCGCGTGGTGCAGATCGCCGGCTTCGATCCGTCGATGATGGCCGAGGCGGCGCGCCGCAACGTCGATGCCGGCGCGCAAATCATCGATATCAACATGGGTTGTCCCGCGAAGAAAGTCTGCAATCGAGCGGCGGGCTCCGCCCTGCTTCGGGATGAGGAACTGGTTGCACGAATTTTACACAGCGTCGTGCGCGCCGTCGAAGTCCCGGTCACGCTGAAAACGCGCACCGGGTGGGATCCCGGCCACAAGAACGGCGTCCGCATTGCGGTGATCGCGGAAGACAACGGTATTCAAGCACTTGCGATCCACGGGCGCACGCGTTCCGATCTATATCAGGGAAATGCCGAGCACGAAACCGTGGCCGCCATTAAAGCGACGATCAAGATTCCCGTGTTTGCGAATGGCGACGTCGATTCTCCGCAACAGGCCAAGGCTGTTCTCGAGGCCACCGGATGCGACGGCATCATGATCGGCAGGGCGGCGCAAGGCCGGCCATGGATCTTCGACGAAGTCAATTTTTTTCTCTCGACCGGCGAATCGCGCGCGGCGCTGGCGCTGGAAAAAGTACGTGATATTATGCGCGCCCACCTCGAAGACCTGTATGCCTTTTACGGCGACGAGACGGGTGTTCGTGTGGCGCGTAAGCATTTGAGTTGGTATTTTCGGCAGCACCCCGGACAAGACGCCTTGCGGAATCGTCTCGTACGAATCGAGAGGCCGGAAGAGCAACTGTCGACGCTGCTGGAACATTACGGCACGGGTGTGTGTCGCGCTGCATAAGCGCACACTGACATAACAATACGATCGACAGGGATTCGGACGGGCCATGGTCGCTAAAAAGAAATCTAGATCACGCAAAGATATTTCGCCGGCCTTCAACGGCCGCGATCTCAAGGTGAATGGCAAGGGCGTGCCCTTGCGTTCGCAGGCCGAGGAGGCGTTGCAGTGTTATTTTGAGACACTGAACGGGCACAAGCCCGCGCATTTGTACGACCTCGTGATGCGCGAGGTGGAAGAGCCTTTGTTCAAGGTAGTCATGGGCCACGTGCAGGGCAATCAGAGCCGTGCGGCGACGATTCTCGGCATCAACCGCGGCACATTGCGCAAGAAACTCAAAGAGTTCGGCATCAGCGAGTAGGTCAGCCATTGCTCACGCCCGTCCGCCGCGCGTTACTCAGCGTCTCCGATAAGACCGGCATCGTCGAGTTCGCACGCGAGTTGAAGGAACGCGGGATCGAGCTCCTCTCGACGGGCGGAACCGCCAAGCTCCTGGTGAGCCACGGCATTACGGTCAAGGAAGTGGCCGAACACACCGGCTTTCCGGAAATCATGGGCGGCCGCGTCAAGACCCTGCATCCGAAGATTCACGGCGGCCTCCTGGGAAGGCGGGGCGTCGATGAAACGGTGATGCGCGCGCACGGCATCGAACCCATCGACCTATTGGCCGTCAATCTCTATCCGTTCGCCGCCACGGTGGCGCGGCCCGACTGCACCTATGATGACGCGGTCGACAATATCGACATCGGCGGTCCGGCCATGGTGCGCGCCGCCGCGAAGAACCATGCCTCGGTGACCGTGGTCGTGGATCCGGGCGATTACCGCGCATTGCTCGATGAGTTGGCCGCCAATCAGGGCGCTACGAATATCGCCATGCGCCAGAAGCTGGCCGCCAAGGCATTCGCGCACACGGCGCAGTACGATGCCATGGTGTCCGCCTACTTCACCGGCGCCGTCGGCGGCGGGGCACCGACATTCCCCGACGACCTGAATCTGTCGTTTCGCAAGCACTTGGATTTGCGCTACGGTGAGAATCCTCATCAGCAAGCCGCCTTCTACACGGATCCGCGCGCCATCGGCGCGTCCGTGACGCAAGCCAGGCAGATTCAGGGCAAGGAACTCTCGTACAACAACATCGCGGACAGCGACACGGCTCTCGAATGCGTGCGCCAATTCGATACGGCGGGATGCGTCATCGTCAAGCACGCCAATCCCTGCGGCGCGGCCCGCGCCCACACCGTTGCGGAAGCTTATGCGCGAGCCTATCGCACGGACCCCACCTCGGCCTTTGGCGGCGTCATTGCCTTCAATCGCGAATTGGATGCGGTGACGGCGCGCGCGATCATGGATCAGCAATTCGTCGAAGTGATTCTCGCGCCGAGCGTGTCGGATGCCGCGAAGGCCCTGCTGTCCCTCAAGGACGCGGTGCGCGTGCTGCAAGTCGGCGATTTGGGCTTGCCCGTGACCCAGCTGCTCGAATACAAAAGCGTTGCCGGCGGCCTCCTGGTGCAGACCCGCGACAGCGGTGCGATCCGGGCCCAGGAACTGCGCGCGGTGACCAAGCGCGTTCCCACTCTCGCCGAGCTCGACGATTTGATTTTCGCCTGGCGGGTTGCGAAATATGTCAAATCCAACGCCATCGTCTGCGTCAAGGACAAAGCGACGGTGGGCATTGGTGCCGGGCAGATGAGCCGGGTGGACAGCAGCAAAATCGCCGCCCTGAAGGCCAGGGACGCGGGGCTCGACATGCAATGCGCGAGCATTGCGTCCGACGCCTTCTTTCCGTTTCGCGATGGGCTCGACGCGGTCGCCGAGCTCGGCGTCAAATCGGTGATTCAGCCCGGCGGTTCGAAACGCGACGCGGAAGTCATCGCGGCGGCCGACGAGCATGGCATCGCGATGGTGTTCACCGGCATGCGGCACTTCCGGCACTAGTGGCATCGTGATGTTCACCGGCACGCGTGGCCTGGGGGGAGGGCGAGGGGGCGGGCAACGAAGAACGCAGTTGCCCGCCCCCTCGCCCTCCCCCCAGGCCCTTCACGCTGGGCCGCTGACCATCACGATACCGGAGGTGGAGTTTGGAGCGGTTATCCGCGCCCTGCGGCCTCACTCGCGCTCGTCTGCGCAAAAACGAGGTGCGCAACACGCGACCGTAGCCTCGGCACCGAGTGTTGACCGACTCCAGTGCTCGCCCGGTAGGGTAGGGAGCCAGCGGGCAACTGCGTTCTTCGTTGCCCGCTGGCTCCCTACCCTACCGGGCAAGCGGTACTCGAACCGCTCTCCGTTCCGAGATTCACTCGCATGAAAGTACTGATCGTCGGCGGCGGCGGCCGCGAACACGCGCTGGCTTGGAAGTGCGCGCAATCGTCACGCGTAGATCAAGTGTTCGTCGCGCCAGGGAATGCGGGCACTGCGCTCGAGCCCAAGGTACGCAACGTCGCCATCCCCGCCGACGATATCGACGCCTTGCTCGCGTTCGCGACGCGTGAGGCCATCGGACTCACCATCATCGGCCCCGAAGGACCGCTGGTCGCCGGCATCGTCGATCGCTTCGCCGCGGGAGGCCGCGCTTGCTTCGGCCCCTCCCGCGCCTCGGCGCGCCTGGAAGGGTCGAAGGCGTACACCAAGGACTTCCTGAAGCGCCACCGCATACCAACCGCGAGCTACGCCGCCTTTACCAAAGACACATTCGATCCCAGCTATATCCGGGCGCAGCGCCTGCCCGTGGTCGTCAAAGCCGACGGGCTCGCGGCCGGCAAGGGCGTCATCATCTGCGAGACCCACGAGTCGGCCATCGAAGCCGCCACCGGCATGCTCGGCGGTAGTTTCGGCAGCGCCGGTCAAACCATAGTCATCGAGGAATTTCTGACCGGCGAAGAAGTCAGCTTCATCGTCATCGCCAGCGATCAAAGCGTATTGCCGCTCGCGACCTCACAGGACCACAAGCGCCGCGACGACGGCGACCGCGGGCCCAATACCGGCGGCATGGGCGCCTACTCGCCCGCACCCATCGTCACGCCCGCGTTGCACGCGCGCATCATGCACGACGTGATCGAGCCGACCTTGCGCGGACTCCGCGCGGACGGCAACCCCTACCTGGGATTTCTCTACGCGGGATTGATGATCGCCGCGGACGGCACGCCCAATGTGCTCGAGTTCAATTGCCGATTCGGCGATCCGGAAACCCAGCCGATTCTGATGCGGCTGCAAAGCGATCTGGTCGACCTCTGCGAGTCGGCGCTCTCCGGCAGGCTGGACCCCGCCCACGCCCGCTGGGACCCGCGCGCGGCCCTCGGCGTCGTGATGGCGGCCGGCGGCTACCCCGACCGTTACCGCCAAGGTGATCCGATCAGCGGCCTCGATGCCGCAGCGCGTCTGCCCGGAAAAATATTTCACGCCGGCACCCGCAGCGAAGGTGCGCAAATCGTCACCGCCGGCGGGCGGGTACTCTGCGCAGTCGGTTTGGGCGACACCGTCGCCGCCGCGCAAGCACAGGCATATGACCTCGTGCACGCGATTCACTGGAACTTGGTGCAATACCGCCGCGACATCGGCTATCGCGCCATCGCGGGATCGCAGTAGCTATCGCTCGACCGCGGGTGGTTCGCCCAGCCTCCCCTGTCTCGCGCGGCGCCGCGCGCCGCGCGCCTCATCCAAGTTTTCCGCCAGCGTGTTCATTCGAGCGCATTCCGCCAACCGCAGTCCCTGTGTTTCAGGAACCGGTTGGCCCGCGGCCCGCATCCCCGCCAAGCGGGCCCAGACCGCGCGCTTCTTGCGCACCTGGTGCGGTTGGAACTCATCAAAGTCGCGGAAGCTCACCTCCCGCGGCTCGACGACGATGGCGCCGGCCGCAACCGCTGCACGGTAGAGTTCGAGACCGCGCTGCGTGCGCACGATGATGCCGTTGAATCCCGCGTCCTCTCCCGTGGGGCCGCCGCCCGGCCAGACGTCCGAGGCAGCGAGGTCCGCGCTCTCGCCGATGGCATCGGGACATATCTTGCAGCGCGGCTGAATGCGCCACGTCGCCTCGTCCTCCCACATCTCCTGGTAAGTCAGCTCGAAACTCCGCCCATCCTTGGTCTCCAAACGCGTGGAACCCGGACACCCGTTGCCGCGATAGCGGAATAGGGACAGCTCATCCGGCCGGATTCCCAATCCGCTCACGACCTCTTCCGACTTCGTGAGATCCGACGCGCCCCCGCAGACGAAAGTCAGCGCGTATCTCAGGTATCGGTCCACCCGCGGATCGATCCGCGCCAGGTTGCGCACGGCCGCGATGTCGCAGGGCTTCGCGATCAGCGCGAACGGTTCGGCGCGGTCGAGCAGTGCCGTGAAGTCGATGAGCGGCGCCGCAGGCCCGTAGCGCGAGCCCGCACCCTCGAGTATCGAGGCCGCATCGAAACTCAAGGCGCGCTCCGTGCGCATCGGCTCCTTGCGCGACGCCGCCACGTGCAAAATGAATTTTGCGCGGCCGCTCGCCAGCAAGAACTGCCCCAGCGCCGTCAACACCCCGCCCGTCGCGCCCCGGTAGCGCACCTCCGGGTCCCCCGCATAGCCGATGGACAAGAGTTCCGAGGGTCCCCACACAAGATCATGTATTGCAGGCGCGCGAGTAGGCTCGGCCCCGGTCCCCTCAACCCCCGCGGCTCCCTCGACGTGCGCGGCTCCCTCGACGTGCGCCGCGTTCGCGACGTACGCAGCCCCTTCGACACGCGTTCCCGGGCAAATGGCGTTGATGCGCTCCAGGGTCGACTCGTCGAGATGCCGGCGCGCCACGGGCCGCTCGCGGCCTTCCGGCGTCAGGACGAATTGGATGCGATCCGCTCCGGCGACGCCCTTGCACAATCCGCAGCCGATGCAGAGTCCGCCTTCGACAATTTCCTCGAGCGATAACGGGCTGCGTCTGCGATTCACTATTGCAGCAAGGCGATCGCCACCGAAGACATCGCCGTGACCCCGGTGCGCAGCGTGGGTTGGATCTTCATCCGCAATAAGGTACATGGAAGCCCCGAGGTGTGCGAGTTCTCCGCCGCGTGCACCGGTTCGCGTGCACCGTTTCCCCGCGCGTGCGCAGGTTCTCCATCGCGTGCAGAAGTTCTCCGCCGCGCGCACAATAGCCGCCGAACACCTCCTCGAGGAGCAACGCATGCCGCACGTCCGTCCCAGCATTGCCGACAAGCGCCGCGCATTTCACAAATTGCACGAGGCAGGATGCTTCGTCATTCCCAACCCATGGGACGTGGGAAGCGCACGCTACCTGCAGGGCCTCGGCTTCAAGGCGCTCGCCACCACCAGCTCCGGATTCGCGTGGTCGCATGGCCACCGCGACGGCGCCATGTCGCGCGACCGGGTGCTCGATCATCTGACCGACATGGTCGAGGCAACGGATTTGCCGATCAACGCCGATTTCGAACACGGTTTCGCGCCGGATGCAGCCGGCGTCGCAGAGAGCGTGCGGCTTGCCGTCGAATCAGGCGTCGCGGGACTGTCGATCGAGGATTCGACCGGCAATGCGTCGCAGCCGCTCTACGACGTCGATACGGCCGTCGACAGGATTCGCGCGGCGCGCAAAGCCATCGACAAGGCCGGCGGCGATACTCTGCTGGTCGGCCGCGCCGAAGGTTTCCTGCACGGTCGGCCCGATATCGAGCACACCGTGCACCGCCTCAAGGCCTATGCCGACGCCGGCGCCGACTGCCTCTATGCGCCCGGCATCCGCACCCCCGAGCACATCAGCGCCGTGGTCGCCGGTGTGGCGCCGAAGCCGGTGAACCTCCTCATGGGCTGGCCTGGAAATCTCACTCTGAGGGACATTGCGGCGCTCGGCGTGCGCCGGGTCAGCGTCGGCGGCGCGCTCGCCCGTACCGCCTGGGGCGGCTTCATGCGGGCCGCCAAGCTGATCATCGAGCAAGGCAAGTTCGACGGTTTCACCGATGCGGCGTCCGGAACGGAACTCGACGAGTTTTTCCGAGGGTGAGTGGCCGCTTTTAAACCCAACCTCGCGTAATTCTCAGTGTAGCCCCGCCCCTTCCACCTGCGCCGCCGCCGGCATCTCGCCGGCCGTGTGATGGCCCCTGAACAGCCTGCCCTTTTCCGCAAACAGTACGAATAGGAGACTCGCCAGTCCGCAGCACAGCGATCCGGCCGCGAGCGGCACGGCCGTGCCGTTGAACTGCCGCCCGATGAGGGCGCCGACGAGCGCGCCGCCCAGCGTCGACACGAAACCCTGCAAAGACGCGCCGATGCCGGCAACCGAGGCGACAGGGTCCATCGCCATCGCGCCGAAATTGGAAATCGACAGCGCGAAGCACGCCATGGTAGCGGACTGAAAGGCGACGAAAATCCAAAGCTGCTCGAACCCGAGGGCCGCGACCGCGGTGTGCAGTCCCGTAATCGCGAGGTAGACCAGCAGCGCGGTGTGCGATATTCGGCGCATCCCTAAGCGTTCCACGATTCTCGAGTTCAGGAATGCGGCCACCCCCATGGTCGTCGCGCACAGCGCGAACATCGCGGGCATCAGACTTGCGCGGTGAAATACCTCGCCGAAGGTCTGCTGCACCATGCCCACATACGCCATGATTCCGCCGAACATGACGGTCATCGCCAGGGTGTAGAACAGCGAACAGCGGTTGAAAAGCACCAATCGGACCGCGCCCACGATGTGAGAATAGCTCAAGGTCAAGCGGTATTCCGGATGCAGAGTCTCAGGCAGCCGCAAGAGAGCCCATGCGCAAACGAAGGCGGCAAAGATACCGCACACGATGAATATGTAGCGCCACGGCGCCAGCGCGAGGATGAGCTGACCCAGGCTCGGTGCAAGGATGGGAACCGTCAAGAACACCATGAAGGTCAGTGACATGACCCGGGCCATGTGGCGGCCCGAATACAGATCGCGGATGACCGAGCGGGTCACGACGACGCTCGCCGCCGCGAGGCCATGGACGAAGCGCCAGGCGAGAAGCGCGTGGAAACTCCCGGTGAGGCCGCAGAGCAGCGCCGCCGCGACATAAAGTCCGAGGCCGCCGGTCAATATCGGCCGCCGGCCGAAGCGGTCGGACATCAGCCCCCAAAACAGCTGACCGCATCCCAGACCCGCCATGTACGCCGTGACGATCCATTGAATGTGATTCTCGTTGGCGACGTTCAGAGCGCGAACGATGATCGGGAACGCCGGCAGCATGGCGTCGATGGCGATGGCCTGGGTCGACATCGTGGCCGCCGCCAGCACGACGAATTCCACGAAGCCGATCTTGGCGGCTTCACGCTTCTCCGACATGCCCTAACCCGCCGGGTTCGCGGGAGCCTTCCTTGCGATGCTGGTGGCCATGGTCACGATGGACGCCAGGTCGGTCAGGTTGGCCGGCACCACCAGCGTCGTCCCGGCTTGCGCCAGCTTGCCGAATTGCTTCACGTATTCCTCGCCGATGCGCAGCTGCATGGCCTCGATGCCGCCGCGATCCGAGAGGGCAATGCCGACCTGCCGGAGGCCCTCGGCCGTCGCCGTCGCGACCGCCAGGATGGCCTGCGCCTGGCCCTCGGCCTCGTTGATCTGCTGCTGCTTGTTGGCTTCGGATTGCTTGATCACGCGTTGCTTGTCGCCCTCGGCGGCGTTGATCTTGGCATCGCGCTCGCCCTCGGAGGTCAGCACCACGGCGCGCTTCTCGCGCTCGGCGCGCATCTGCTTCTCCATCGCCGACAGCACGTCCTTCGGCGGCGTGATGTTCTTGATCTCGTAGCGCAGTACCTTGACGCCCCAGGGCGCCGACGCCTTGTCCAGCTCACTCACGACATTGGTGTTGATCTGGCCGCGCGCCTCGAAGGTGCGGTCGAGCTCGATCTTGCCGATTTCGCTGCGCAAGGTGGTCTGCGCCAGCTGCGAGATGGCAAAGCCGAAATTGGTGATGCCGTAGGATGCGAGGTGCGGATCGAGCACCTGCATGTAGAGCACCGCGTCGACGCCCACCTGCACGTTGTCGCGGGTGATGCAGATCTGTTCCGCGATATCGATCGCGATTTCCTTGAGGCTGTGCCGGTAGGCCACCCTTTCGACGAATGGAATCAGGATGTGAAACCCGGCCTGCAAGGTACGGCTGTACTTGCCGAGGTTCTCGATCACGAAGGCGCTTTGCTGCGGAACCACGGTGGCGGTCTTGGCGAGCACGATCACCACGACCACGGCTATCACGATGAATGCATAGCTGAAGGAAATATCCAAGAAACTCTCCAGAAGTTTTGCAAGCCTTACGGCGATTGCGAGCCTTACGCGTCGCCGCGTACGACCAGCGTCAATCCATCGACGCGCTCGATGCGCGCTCGCGATCCGGCGGCAATCACGCCCACGCCGGCGTTGACCGCGCTCCACGAACAGCCGCGATATTCGAGACGGCAGGTCTCTCCGGGAGGCAGCGCCATCGGCACCATGACGATTTCGCCCGCGGGGCCGACCTTCATCGCCGGCAGCCCGCGGCGCATGCGTTCGTAGATCCGCCGCCGGAAGGTCAACATGGAGGTCGCGGCGAGCACCGCGAATATCAGCCATTGGAGCCACGCCGCCAACCCCACGCCTGTCAGCTGCAACATGCCTACGACGAAGGCGCTGGCTCCGACAAACACCAGGTAGAACTGGGCGTCGACGAAGGCCAACTCCGAACCCAGGAGTATGGCGCCGACCGCAATCCATGCCCACCAATACATCACATCTCCTGGCGGATTAGGCGCCCCGCTACGCGCGCGTCCCTACCGTTTCATGGCGTCGAAGAAGTCCCCATTGGTCTTGGTATCCTTCATCTTGTCGAGCAGGAACTCGATCGCCGCCAGTTCGTCCATGGGATGCAGGAGCTTGCGCAGAATCCACATCTTCGACAGCTCCGAGGGCTCCGTGATGAGCTCTTCCTTGCGCGTGCCTGAGCGGTTGATGTTGATCGACGGGAAGGTGCGTTTCTCGGCGATGCGGCGATCCAGATGGATTTCCGAATTGCCGGTGCCCTTGAACTCTTCGAATATGACGTCGTCCATCTTCGAGCCCGTGTCGACCAGCGCGGTGGCGAGAATGGTGAGGCTTCCGCCCTCTTCGATGTTGCGCGCCGCGCCGAAAAACCGCTTCGGGCGCTGCAGTGCATTCG
>Ga0073928_10005387_pt1 | contig 17995 bp, 10 predicted proteins | sample PaiPotPPA55metaG_FD_76969 | JGI IMG/M metagenome (GOLD analysis project Ga0073928, IMG submission 76969) | Iron sulfur acid spring bacterial and archeal communities from Banff, Canada, to study Microbial Dark Matter (Phase II) - Paint Pots PPA... ... | reverse complement strand
CTAAGACAACCGCTTTCAGCCGGTCACCTTTCTTCAAAATCTCCGACGGATGCTTGACTCGCTTGGTCCAACTTAAGTTGCTTACGTGAACCAGGCCGTCAATCCCGTCCTCGATTTCGATAAACGCGCCGAAGTCAGTAAGGTTTCGCACCCTCCCTTCGACCGTCGCGCCTACGGGATATTTCTCATGCAGAGCATCCCACGGATTGGTCGCAAGCTGCCGCATGCCCAGCGAAATGCGGCGTTCCTGCGGATGCACGTTCAGCACGACGCAATCTACGTGATCGCCGACGTTCACCAGTTTGGAGGGATGCTTCATGCGCTTGGACCACGTCATTTCGCTGACGTGCACCAGTCCTTCGATGCCCTGCTCCAGCTCAACGAATGCGCCGTAATCAGTGACGCTGATGACGCGTCCGCCCACGTGTGCGCCCACGGGGTAACGATGTTCGGCGTCGAGCCACGGGTCAGGCGTCAACTGCTTGAAGCCGAGCGAAACCCGCTGCTTGTCCTTGTCGAATTTCAGTACCTTCACCTGGATCTGATCGCCCACGTTAACCAAGTCGCGGGGATGAGTGAGGCGTCCCCAAGACATGTCGGTAATGTGCAGCAGACCATCGATGCCGCCAAGATCGACAAAAGCTCCGTAGTCAGTGAGATTCTTGACCACGCCAGTAAGGATCGAGCCTTCTTCCAGATGCTCCAGAGTCTTGGATCGCTTTTCACTCTGCTCGCCTTCCAAGACTTGCTTGCGCGAGACCACGATGTTGCCGCGCTTCTTGTTCAGCTTGATGATGGCAACTTCGAGCGTCTTGCCCTTCACCGCGTCGAGATTGCGCGCCGGACGCAGGTCGGCTTGGGATCCGGGAAGAAATGCACTGGCGCCCATAATGTCGACGGTAAGGCCACCCTTGATGCGCTCCACCACGGTTGCCTGAATAGGCCTCTTCTCGTTGTAGGCTTTCTCGATCTCGTCCCAGGCGCGCAACTTCTGCGCCTTCTGATGCGAGAGGTTGATGTAGCCCTCTTCAGTCTCGCCCTTGTCGCGCATGACATCGATTTCATCACCGGGCTCGAACCTGGGTTTGCCCTCGAAATCCAGTACTTCGGATAGCGGCAACATGCCTTCGGACTTGGCGCCGATGTCCACGACTACGTGCGTGCCGGTGAGTTTGAGCACCGTGCCTTTGAGAACTTTGTCCTCGCGGACGGCTTCTTCGCTTTCGGTGGTGAAATTTTCTAGAGCCGAAGCGAAGTCCTCGGCCCCGGCAGCGCTGGGTTTGTCTTCCTGGGTGTCGGCCTGAGTTTCGGTTTGCTGCTCTGGCTGGTGAGCGGAAGCCTGGGTTGACACTTCCTGCGAGGACTCAGGGTTTTCAGTCATAGTTGAGGTAGATGATTCTGGGTTGTGGGGAGTGTTGTCGTCGAACAAGGTTATCGCCTCTCTGCTGTACTCGCGCGTGCGCGGATGCGGGAATGCTTCAGGACAGCTGGCGTGAGTCTTAGGTTGTGTGGAGCCCACCCTGGCGGACGGACCTGAACAATCCCAGCGGTCGGACGTTTCCAAAAAGCGAACCCGCGTCCAAAAGGGAACCTCTCGACTATAGCAACCGCTTGCAAACAGTGTCAAACCCCAAACGGAGATATTGATGAATAATCGGTTAAAAGCGAACACGGTGATTGCGGCATTGAAGATTGGTGTCTGCACAACAACCTTCCGGTCCACCGTCCATAAAGGGCAACCCCTTTCGTGACTAATATTTCACCCAATCAGCTTTTATACTGCGACTACCTTAACGTCCTCAACCGCATCAAATCGTCGGCAGTTGTGTTTCTATGTGTTGAGTTTTTATGACGACGCGCCTCAAATTTGCAGCTGTGCTGCTGTTCTTCTTGAGTGTGGGATCGCAGGCGTATGCCGGTGTCACGCTTTTGTTGGAAGAGCCGTACAGCTATGACGGAACCTTCGGTGGAACCGGTCACGCGGCCGTGTATCTTTCGCGGATTTGTGCCGAATCGCCGGTCGTACTGCGTCATTGCGCAGCGGGAGAACTCGGCGCTGTCATCAGCCGCTACGATGGCATTGCCGGGCACGATTGGATCGCGATTCCGCTCATCCCATACCTCTATGCCGTCGACAACGCAGAGAATGTGCCGCTGTCGGCGGACGCTAAGCTGGTCGACTTTCTTAGAGATCAATATCGACGTGATCACCTCGAGGCTATTGCTCCCGACGGCGCGGACGGCGAACCGCCCGCAGGGCGCTGGCCGGAGTTAATCGGCGCTGGGTACCGCCGCACCATCTATGCTTACCAGTTGGCAACCACCGACGAACAGGACGATAGATTAATTCGAAAACTCAACTCGGACCCAAACCAAAAGCGGTTCAATCTGGTAACCCACAACTGTGCAGACTTCGCTCGCAATTTAATCAACTTTTACTATCCGAAAATTCTTCATCGTAACGTGATTGGCGATCTCGGGGTCACTACCCCGAAGCAGATCGCGAGATTGTTCGTCCACTTCGGAGAGCGCCATCCGGAGCTGCATTTGTCCAGTTTCGTAATCCCTCAAATTCCTGGCAGCATTGGTAGAAGCTCACCAGTGCACGGCGTAGCCGAATCGATTTTCAGAAAGAAAAAGTACACGTTACCGTTGCTGCTGGTGCACCCAATACTGACGAGTTGTCTGGTCGTTGCAGCCTTGGGGCCGGGGCGTTTCAACCCTGCGCACAATGCAATGGTGTTCGATCCAAATCGTGATTTAGAGCCACCGCTGGCAGCGGCGCAACGACGCGTGTATCAAAACTGGTTGCGCTCGTTGAAGCGGCCGCTGGCGGAAGACAACGTGACTGCGGCCGCCTGGCAGCAAGTGGAAGCGGATGCCGTGCCGCATCTGGACGAGTCAGGGAATCCCGTGCTCGAGGTCAAACTCGGCGAGGACACGGTTGACCTGGGAGTTTCACGAAGCAATGTGTTGCGTAGCTCGGCCCCGCCCGAGTTGGTGGAGTCCATGCTTGTGACGCGGCTGCGCGAAGAACTACGCAACGGCGGATCGCCAAAGGCCTCGGCGCGCGATGTCGCAAATGATTGGGAATTATTGCAACAGGTCATCATCGCGGGCCACGGAAAGTCGGAAGCACTGGACGCCCGCCTGACCGCGATGCCCTCAAACGCACCATGACCAATGTGGCGCGCGCGCCCTTGCTCGTGTAGGCGCGAAGGAAGCTTATCCGCATTCCGAAAATCCCCGCTATCTGCTACTCTGCCCTGCGATGGATTATCTCTGGACCCCATGGCGATATGCCTTCGTCGCAGGCCCCAAAACATCCGGCTGCATTTTCTGCGATCTTCCGAAGCTTGGCAACGATGTCAAGGCGCGTATCGTCTATCGCGGCGAACTCTGCTTCATCATTCTCAATACATTCCCCTACACGCCCGGACATGTCATGGTCGTGCCGTTTGCTCATCTGGACGAATTGCAGAAACTGCCAGCAGAAACGGCGCACGAAATGATGGATTTATCGCAGAGAATGGAACGTGCATTGCGGCAATTGTATAGTCCCGACGGCGTGAACCTGGGGATGAACATCGGCAAGGCAGCCGGTGCGGGCGTAGCCGGCCACATCCATATGCATGTCCTGCCACGCTGGATGGCTGACGCGAATTTTATTTCAGTAATTGGAGAGACGCGACTCCTGCCGGAAAGCCTCGAAGTTACGTACAAAAAAATTAAAGCGGCGCTCGAATCGCCGGTACCATCCTGAGCGAGTTTCGAAGGGCAGAAAACTTCGCTCAGGATGGTCGCCGGCAAACGCAACAAGCGCACAATCGCGACACCTCAGATGCCGCGATGCTCCCTATGCGCCCATGCGCATCTTCATAAAACCGTGTTCGCACGGAAGGGCATTTGTCGTTTCGCTGCCAAGATAAACGACAATTATTGAGCGAGATTAGTCGATCCACTCTTGCGGTTGTCATAAGAATGTCAAGAATTTGTAAGTTTTTGCAAAAGTAAATGCTACGGTTTGCTCCGGCGTCAGGCTTCGAGTAAATTCGCCAAATCTTTTTCCCCAATCACGCTTACTCCCAGCTCTTTCGCTTTGTCCAGCTTGGAACCTGCATCGCTCCCCGCGATCACGTAGTCGGTTTTCTTGCTGACGGAGCCCGATACGCGTCCGCCGGCAGCTTCGATGGTTTTCTTTACCTGGTCTCGAGGAAGGCTGAGCGTGCCGGTCAGCACGAAAGTTTTGCCTGCGAATTTAGTGCCGCGTTCTTTTCTGGTGCCTTTGAAGGTCAAGCCAGCTTGGCGCAGACGCTCCACCAGTTCACGATTTCGCGGTTCCTGAAAAAACTCCGCAATACTTTCCGCGATTCGTGGCCCCACCTCGTTCACCTGTTGAAGCTCTTCCTGGCCGGCGTTCATAAGCGCGTCCATCGACCCAAGTTCTTCGGCCAAGAATTGTGCAGTACGCTCGCCCACGAAGCGGATGCCAAGACCGTAGATCACGCGTTCCAGCGGCAACTTTTTCGAAGCCTCGATTTCTCTCAGGATGTTCTGCGCCGACTTTTCGCCCATGCGATCGAGCGATAAGAGATCCTGCTTGGTGAGCTTGTAAATGTCCGCGACATTTTTCACTAAGCCGCGGTCGGTCAGCTGGTTCACCAACGCGTCACCCATGCCATCGATGTTCATCACTCCACGCGATGCGAAGTGCAGAATCGTCTCGCGCAGCTTAGCCGGACAGTTCGCGTTTACGCAGCGATGATCCGCCTCGCCCTCGCTGCGAATGACCTGGCCGCCGCATACCGGACACTTGTCTGGCATGTGAAATGCCTGGTGCCCACGCGGCTGATCTTTATCATCCAGCACGCGATTGACTTTTGGGATGACGTCGCCGCCGCGCTCGACCTCAACCCAATCGCCGATCTTCACGCCCAGACGCTCAATCTCATCCATATTGTGCAGAGTGGCGCGACTCACGGTCGTGCCGCCAATAGGCACAGGATTCAACACCGCGACGGGGGTCAGTTTCCCGGTACGACCAACCTGCACGCGAATGTCTTCAATCTGCGTGATGCCGGCCCGCGCGGCGTATTTATAGGCAATCGCCCAGCGCGGCGCCTTGCCCGTGTAACCCAGTTCGTCTTGCAATGCGGTTCGGTCAACTTTGACCACGATGCCATCAATTTCGTAGGGAAGTTTCTCGCGCTTCGTTTCCTCCTCTTCGATGAATGCCCACACTTCCTCAAAATTCTCGGCCAGCTTGCGACTGGGATTAACCTTGAAGCCCGCGGCATCGAGAGCGTCCAGGGTCTTTGAGTGACGGTCGAAAATCGTGCGTCCGTCCTTCAGCAACATGTAGGCAAAATAATCGAGGCGGCGTTGTGCCGTGATGCTCGGTTCAAGCTGCCGAACGGTTCCAGCAGTAGCATTTCGCGGGTTAGCGAATAATGAAAGGCCTTGCTCCTCGCGCTGCTGGTTCATTTTCCGGAACGCCGCCAGGGGCATCAACATTTCTCCACGCACCTCGAAGTCTGGAGGAATGCCCGCCGCCTTTAGCTTTTCTTGGGGAATCGAAAGCGGAATCGAGCGCACGGTGCGCACATTCAGAGTGACATCTTCTCCGACAATGCCGTCGCCGCGCGTGATGCCCCGCACCAGCCGCCCATTTTCATACTGCAAGGCCAGTGACATGCCGTCCAGCTTGAGCTCACAGACGTAATCAATGTCTTTACGCCCGCTTAATTCGTGAACCCGCCGCTCCCAGCTACGTAATTCATCCACGCTATAAGTGTTGTCGAGTGACAGCATGGGCGAAGAATGCGCAGCCTTGACCACACCCTCACGGGGTTTGCCGCCCACCCGTTGCGTCGGAGAATCGGGCGTGATTAGCTCGGGATGTTCTGCCTCAAGCTTTTTCAACTGGATCATCAGTTGATCGAAGTCGGCATCGCTGACCTCAGGATCGTCGAGCACAAAATAGCGGTACTCGTGGTGGCGGATCTGGTCGCGCAGCGCCTCGATCTTCTTTTCCAAGTCTTTAGCCATCGAAAAGATTATAGCGAGGGGCTGAATAGTGTGGCGCGGGCGCCCTCGCCCGCGAGATGCCGCAAGGAGTGGTCCAAGTACTAAACTTCTGCCATGCAGATCCTGCAAACCCAGCGCTTGTCACTGCGGGAATTTGTACCCGAAGATGTCAACGCGCTCGCCGCAATTCTTTCGGATCCAGAGACCATGCGGTATTACCCGGTGTCGTTTGACCATGCAGCCGTTGTCGATTGGATCACGCGCAACCAAGCACGTTACAAGAATGACGGCTACGGCTTGTGGGCCATGTTTCTGAACTCTACGGGAGCACTGATTGGCGATTGCGGATTGGTCAGGCAAACTGTTGACGGTACGGACGAGATCGAAATCGGCTATCACGTGCGCCGCGACCAGTGGGGTCACGGATATGCCTCGGAAGCGGCGCGCGCATGTCGAGACTATGGATTCGCAAATTTGAAAGTCGACAAACTCATCTCGCTGATCCGGCCAGAGAACATCGCGTCGCGCCGCGTAGCGGAAAAGAATGGCATGACGATATGGAAAGAAGTCACCAGAGTGAATCTGCTACATTACGTCTACGCAATCAGGCGTGATCGTGTAAGCGCGGGAATCCTCTCCCGTGCGGAGTAACGCATGTTCGTGATTCCATGCGCAAAGCAATGCTCCTCTACAACCCGCTTTCCGGCCGTCGCCGCGAGCGCCGCCTTTCGGACGTAGAGGAAGCGATGTCAGTCCTGAAAGGCGCTGGAATTGAAGCCACAGCCGCCCCCACCCGCGCCGCATCCGATGCGAACGATCAAACCAAATACGCCATAGCCGAAGGCTGCGACACAGTTTTTGCCTGCGGCGGCGATGGCACCGTTCACGACGTTTTGCAGGGACTGGTGGGCAGCCAGACCGCGCTGGGCATCATTCCTCTAGGCACAGCCAACTCGCTGGCTCATGACCTCAAGCTGCCGCTTTCTCCAGCCAGCGCCGCGCGGGTCGCTCTCACAGCCAAGCCTCGCCGCATTGCCGTCGGCCGAGTGACTTACCAGGATCTAACGGGAAAGGAGAGCCAGCGATATTTCACCGTAATGGTTGGAATTGGCGTGGACGCGCACCTCTTCTACACGCTGGATCCTTTGGTGAAACGACGCCTGGGGATGGCGGCATATTGCGCGAAAGCAACCCGCCTGTGGCTGACTCACAAGATGCAAAACTTCTCGGTGGAGCTCAAGGGAGCACAAAGCGGTCAGATGGAAGTGTCGCAGTTGCTGGCGGTTCGCATCGGCAATTTCGGCGGAGTTCTGCGCCAGCTTGCTCCCGAGGCATCGCTCGACCGCGATGATCTTCGCCTGGTGCTCTTCCGCACCCGCAACCGCCTGGCATATCTACGCTACGTACTGCGCGGGCTCTTCGCGACCAACTGGACGGTTCCCGGAATCGAACTGCTCCACAGCACCGGCGCAATCTGCCGAGAGTTGCCCCAGTCCGCAGCTTCGACTACGCCTCGCATCTTCGTTGAAGCCGACGGAGAACTATTAGGCACATTGCCCGCGGAACTATCCGTTATCCCCGATGCGGTGACGCTATTAGTACCGAACGGCTAGCGCCGCACGTATATCATGCCGACCAAAGCGAGGGATCTGGGTTCGTCTGTGTCTACGCGAAACCCTGATCCCTCGTCGCGTTCGCTTCTCAAGCTGACACCCAGAGCACCGAGAAGCTAGAAAATTAATTTCAGCGCGAACTCTAGCTGGCGCATGCCCGTGGCTGAACCAGGAGAAGAATCCGCTTCGATGTTCGTGATCTGCCCATTACCCGCGCAGTCGATACACGTGCCGGTTCCACCCTGGTTGTTGTTCCAACCCAAAACCGGATGATTGAACACGTTGAAGGCATCCATGCGGAATTGCAGCCGGAAGCGTTCAGTCAGGAGGAAATTCTTCATGATCGACGCGTCGCTGAAGAAAGCGCGTGGACCTCGGTAGCTAAAAACACCAATGTTCCCCAAGTTTCCCGCCCCAGGATCACTGAAGGGACCGCCGGGATTGGTAACAATGTTGGGTATCGGAGTAAAGAACGGTACGCGGTGCGTGACCGGGTTAAAAGAGCCTGCGCCAACGTGGAAGCTGCCGGTTCCTTTGTCAGGACGGCAGAGGCCCACATCCTCCTCGCTGCCGCATTCTCCGTAGCTTGGAGTCCACGGCAGGCCGCTCGCCCAAGTGGTGGTGCCGGTGATCTGCCAGCCTCCGATGAAGACATTTTCTACTCCGTGAGCACCACCGCCAAAAGGTTTCCCTCGGCCAAACGGCAATTCATAAACTACATTGTTCACCCAGACGTGATTGCGAACCTCATCATCCGGGCCATAGGCAAGCCCGGGCGAATCTGCATAGTAGTTGCTGTCGTACTTGTAGGCGTGAGCAAAAGTGTAGTGCGAGAGGAATTGAAATCCATGAGAGAAGCGCTTCGTCACCTCCACTTGCGCCGCATTGTAGTTACTGCTGGCGTCATTGCCCAAGTAATTGTTTTGATCGGTCGAGCAGCACTGTAAAACGCCGGGGACGATTCCCGGCGAATTGGGAAAATTCGCGAGTGTATTGGTTGGATCCGCATACCCGGGGTAGCTGAATCTGTTATACAGCGGCCGGCGATAAAGCTGGGGCGTAACTGGGACAAAAGCGCCCGCGACCGTAGAACCCGGACCGATGGCGGGATTATTTATATTGTAGGTTGGGCCATCGCCCGCGAACACGTGGGTTCCTTTGTTGCCGATGTAGGCTATTTCTATGCTGGTGGTGTGGTTGATCTGATGTTGCACCGTTAAATTCCAAGCATCTAGTTCAGGCAAACGCTGGAATGTGGGTCGGATATGCGGCTGTACGCACAACTGGTCATTGTTGCCGGTTACGGGATCGATAAGCCCCTTCTGGTAACAAGCTGGCCCTGCGACAGGCAGCACCCCGCTTGATGGTATCGCCGGGAAAGTAAATGGCGGTGGTCCTTGCGCGAGATTAAAGGCCGGTATCTCCTGATTCACGCCGACCGCCAACTGAGCGGCAAGTACGGGCAGCGTCTGGGTCACGGTGTGCCCGAAATTCGAGCCAAACACTCCCATGTCATAGCTGCGGCCGTAACCCATGCGCAGAACAGTCTTTTCCGTTAGTTGGTACGCAATGCCGACTCGCGGCGCGAAATAATGCCAATCGTTAGCTATGTTCCCATTTAAACCGAAGGGGCCGTATCCTGCCACACGGTCAAGGCCCTGCACAAGATTGGCAAACCCACCGTTGCCCTTGCCGTTGACGTATTCGGGGAAATACACTTCCCATCGAAGTCCGTAATTCAGTGTGAGCTTCGGGGTCACTCGCCAAGTGTCTTGCCCGTAGTAGAACATGCGATGCTGACGCTCGGCGGCGGTAACCGTAGGACTGACGTAGCGGCTCATCTGGGTGACATCGCCGAGCAGGAAGGTGGCCCAATCGAGGCCGCCACCGCCGCCGTTTGACGTGGTGCGATAGTCGAAGGTGTAATCACCCGCGCGGTTCGCATCGCTCGGCACACGCAGATTCATTGCATAGCGGATATCCGCGCCAAACTTGAATTGGTGGTTCCCCTTGATTTTCGTCCAGTTGGTGACCCACTGGAATTGCTGCTCACTCTCCAAAAGCGGACAATTGCAGCGGCCCACGCCTAAGCCATCGCCCCAACTCACCGTGGGGTTACTGAACGCGCCCGTATTCGCCGACGAACTGGAAACGGTTTGATTCAGCAAGAATCCGCCGAGACCAGATGTGAAACCGGCTTGGGGTCCAGTGAGGTTCGAATTGGGGATACCGAATCCTGTCATGGGCGTGGTGCCGGCATCGGGCTTAAAGGTGTTCGGGTTATATTTAAAATATCCAAAACGGAAGTCCGCCAAGAGGCTCGAAGTAAATGTTTTGGTGACGCCGCCGGCGACGCTGTAGTTGTGGGTATTAGAACCGCCTGCCAGTCCGCCAGGACCAAAGCCAACGCCCCCCAAAGCCCCATAAGAACCTGCGCCTAAGACGTTGAAGCGATCGAGGCTGAAGCGTCCGAACACCTGCACCGTCGGAGCAGCGGTGAAATCAATTCGCGTGTCAAAGCTATTCTGGCTATAAGAACCGGAGCCTGAAGCAATGTAGTTGTTGCTTATGCCCGCGCCATTATTCGGAGCCGGGAACAATGCCAAGATTGCTGCAGATGGGCCAGAAATCTGACTGATCGGAATGTGGTTAAGCGGATACGCCGTTCGGCTCGAACCTTGCGCGTTACCGGTCGACGGATTGTACGCTTGACCGCCGCCCGTCTCCGCGCTTGTCAGATACTCGCTCAAATCACAGAAGCCGGTGGTATTGGTCTTCGGGTTGCAGCTTTGAGCCATCAATGCAGTCGGTACGGTCAGCAGGTTCGTAGTTCCGTTCGTTTCTCGCGTGCCTTGGTAGTCGCCGAAGAAAAACAATTTGTTCTTGATGATCGGGCCGCCAATAGTGCCGCCGAATTGCTGCCACTTGTCAGAAGGAATGAACTTGCCGGTGATGGGATTTGGTGCGAATTGAGTGAATGGATTGCGCGCTGCGGTCGCATCGGTTCTCCTAAACCAGAAGCCGCTGCCGTGGATATCGTTGCTGCCGGATTTGGTCTGAACCGTGACCACGCCTCCGAGCGCCTTGCCAAACTCGGCATCGTAGTTTTGCAGCGTCACTTTGGTTTCCTGAATCGCATCCAAGTTAGGGTTTACCACGATAATCCCCAAGATCGGGTCTTGGTTGTCGGTTCCATCGAGCTCATACGCAGTGCCGCTGAAATGTTGCCCGTTAACAAAAATCTGCTGGCTGCCTTGCGGGTTCTCCGTCACGGCGTGGCTCCATCCCACCATTTTCTGGGTCCCCGGAGACAGCAACTCGAACGACGTGAAGTTGCGATTCATGATAGGTAAGTCTTCGACGTACTTCTGATTGAACTCGATGGAGACGTCGGCGCGATCGGTTTTCAACTGCGGAGCTTCGCTGGTGACTTCGACCGACTCGGCCGCGGAGCCGACTTGGAACTGCGCATCGACGCGAGCTGCGGCGTCCGCGGAAACTGTGACATTGTCTTGCTCAATTGTCTTGAAGCCTGGGCCTTCGATACGAATTTTATAGGTATCCGGAATCAGATGCGTGACTGAGTAATTACCGCTTTCGTTGGTGGTCGTTTGATCGGTGGTTCCCTTGGCGACGTCTGTGACAGTGACCTTCGCATTGGGAACGGCAGCGCCACTGGGATCGCTTACGGTGCCAAAGATACTTCCGAAAACTGCTTGGGCCGAACCGGGTGGAACCAAAGCAGCAGACAAAACCAAGACCACCGCAATACTGCAGACGGATGACTTTCGCATTGCATTTCTCCCGCACGCTAGCAATTTTGATGGGAAGCACAATTGCGTACGACGAACCGAACGATCATGCTGATTCTCGGAATTCGAGCGAGTGAACTGAGTTGGGTTCAAAAAACGGGCCCCCACGCCCCGCCTAGGGTTCCGGCGCAGTAGTACAAAAACACTACTGACAGGGAGGAAATAAGTTTCAAGAGGTTTGATACGGTGACACGACGATAAATTCTAGGCTTGCAGCGACATACACAACTTGTTACTGTAATGTTACATGGCCGCGAATCAGGTCCATCTGGTGGAAAAGGACCAATACCTGGAGCAAATTGACAGGTTAGCGGGCAGTCATGTCCTGCACGGCTCCGAATCCTTGTGTAAGCTTCTACGCTATCTGGCAACCCATGCTTTAACGCACCCTGGCTTGCCGCTAAAAGAATATGAAATTGCGACTCAAGTTTTTCATCGCCCGGCGGATTTCGATCCGCAACTGGATTCGACCATCCGGGTCCAAGCCGGACGCCTTCGCCTGAAGCTTGCGGAGTACTATGGCTCGGAAGGCGCCGCAGATCCGATTCTAGTTGACTTGCCCAAGGGCGGATACCTGCTCGCTTTTCACCATCGCACTACGGCGTCTCAAGCGGGACTTTCAGTTACTTCAATTCAACGGGAAGGCCGAGAGTCTAGCACAGAGCAAAGCCGCCAGAGGTTGGTAATCGCCGTTTGTGCCCTCGTGGTACTGCTAGCCGCAGCGATCGGGGTTATTTTTACCATAGTGGCCAATCGGACGGCGGCGGAAGCGATCCCGGCAACGCACCCGGAGGCCGCGCCGGCAGCATTTCAAATCTTCTGGGGAAGTTTTCTCTCTGGGCCGCAACAACCATGGGTCATATTCAGCAATGGCGCTTTTGTCGGCAGGCCAGAGACGGGGATGCGCTACTTCGATCCCAAGCGTGATTCAAACAGCGTGATTCTCGACCACTACACCGGCGTCGGCGAGGTATTGGCCGTCCATGAGCTTGACAATGTCTTCGCGCAACTGGGTCGGCCGATCCTGGTTAAGCGAGGGAGTCTACTTTCGCTGGATGACGCCAAAAACAATAACTTGATATTCTTAGGTTCGCCTGCGGAAAATCTGCCGCTGCGCGATATTCCCAACACCCAGGAATTCGTTTTCCAGCCGCTCGCATCCGGCCCGCGAAAAGGAGACTTGGCGATTCTTAATATGCATCCCCAAGCCGGTGAACCGAATGCATTTCTGGCCAGTCCATCCAACCAACCTCTCACCGAAGAATATTCCGTCATCGCGCGGGTGCGCGAGGGGAATCCGTCGCAGTCGGTAATGATCCTGGCGGGAACGACCACCATCGGCACACAAGCCGCGGTCGAGTATATTTGCCGGCCCCAGTCATTGCAGAATCTGCTGCAAAGGCTCGGAGTTTCGAGACCTGGAGACTTGAAGCCGTTCGAAGCGGTGTTGCGAGTGAAAGTCACACGTGGCGTACCAGTCGCGATGGAACTTGTAAGTCTGCGCAAGTCTGGATCGTAGAAGTTCATTCAGGTGACGTTTTGAAATGGGAGTCCAACTCCGCGGCCTTTTGCAATTCCGCCGCGGCTCCTGCGTTGTCACCTTTTCTCTTCAGCGCTAAAGCAAGCTGGTAGTGCGCGGGCGCGTAGGTCGGCTGCGAATTGATGGCCGAACGGAACTGTGATAGCGCGCCGTCCAAATCTCCCGCCTCAAGAAGACGCCGTCCCGAGCTGGTGGTAAATGTAGCCGCTTGCAGACCGGTTTTCTGCCGGCTGATCTCCGCGCCAGTTTTGCTCTCAGCGGCCGCTCCTTGGCTGTCGCCGAGTTGCCGCAGCACGGCGGCCAGGGTCGTGTGCGCTCCCGCAAAATCAGGCTGCAGGCGTATCGCTTCGCGAAGCGCATCGGCGGCTTCTGGCAGCTTACCCATTTGTTTGAAAACCGTGCCTAGCGTGTAATAGGCCTCAGCATAATCAGGTTTCACGCGGATGGCGTCTTGCAGGCGTTCCACTGCCGCCGCAAAATCACCGCTTTGCCAGAGCGTGACGCCGTAAGTGTAATAAGCATCCGCTAAGCCAGGGTCGAGGTGGATTGCTTGCTTCAATTCTCCGATCGCACCCGCCAAATCGTCCTTGAGTTTTAACGCCACTGCCAAGTCGTAGTGGAGGTGCGCCTGGTTAGGCGAGATGCTCAATGCCTGGCGCAGCTCACGTGCGGCCGCGTCAAAGTCAGACTTTTGCAAATAGGCAAGCCCAAGATTCCCGCGGATTCCCGTGTCCTCGGGATGCAGTCTTAGCGCGGTCTGGAATTCCTTGATTGCGGCATCGCCTTGACCGTATTGCATCAACGCGAGACCTAGGTTGTTGTGCGCCTCAGGGTCGTTAGGAGTGACTTCGATGACTTTTGCGAATGCGGTTGCGGCTTTCTCCGGATCACCGGAACGCTGCAACAGCAAACCGTAGCGAGTTTGGATAGCGCCCACATTCGGAGTCAACTGCGTGGCCTGTTCGTAAGCCCGCAAAGCTGCGTCAATGTCCCCTTTTGCCTCGAATGCGATGCCAAGATAATATTTCGCGGTTGCATCTTCGGAATCAAGTTGCACGGCTTGCTGGAGCGCAGCGATGGCTTCATCCCGCTCACCTCCGTTTAGCAGTGCGACGCCAAGATGCAATTGAGCGGATTCATATTTCTGATCGAGCTTCAGAGCGGCGCGGAACTCTTTTTCCGCATCTTGCAATTGCAACTGCTGAGCCAACAGCACGCCGAGGTCATCGTGCAAGTCAGGACGCTCGGGCTGCAACGCCACCGCTTTTTTCATTTCTCCAATGGCATCATCTGTTTTTTTCTGCTGACTGAGCACCCGCGCCAAGGCGAGGTGCGCCTCAGCTTGCTGCGGCGCGAGACGTACTGCCAGTCTGAGTTCGTAAGCTGCTTCCTCAAGCGAGCCTTTCGTCGAAAGTGCTTGCGCGAGATAAGCGTGCGCAATCGCCAACCCCGGCCGCAGCCGGGTGACGGTGCGAAAGTGTTCAATCGCGCCGTCCACATCACCCTGCTGAAGCATTAGTTGTCCCAACGCATTCTGAGCGTCGGCGTTGCGCGAGTCGAGTTTGATCGCCTGTTCAAAAGCGGAGCGTGCTCCGCCGACATCCCCTTTTTCCATGGCCAACTGCCCGCGCTGATACGCGACGACGGCGCCCGAGGCTGCAGTCTGCGCCTGCGCGGACCACACCAATGTGCTGACCTGCACGACGAAGACGATCAGCCAAAAGCGAGCGCGGGTGCGCCTTCCGGCGATTGCGAATACCACAATGAAAATAGGGTACGTGTTATGCTGCTGTCCTTCAATACCGCGAGATTCCGTTGGCCGTTTCGCGTTACGAAATGATGCTGGATCTTCTTGGAGGCCGCAGTTGTTAGCGCTGATCCGGATTTCAATCCTGGTGACGACGATTGTCTGGATGAGCGTGTTAGGGACCATCGCTCTGTCACAGAACAGCTCACGGTCGCAGCAAGAAACATCATCCACGCCCTCCCAACCTTCCGGTCCCAACTTCGAGGCGGCTCGCAAACTTCTGCAGGAAGGTAAATACGACGAAGCGCTGTCCCAGTTGCAAGCGCTCGCCGCTCAGAATCCAAAGCTGCCGGGGCTTTCGCACCAACTGGGTACGGCGTATTACAAGAAGGGCGACTTTCAGAAGGCAGTAGGTTATTTGAAGCAGGCGACCGAGGAAAATCCGAAAGACAGCGAGGCCGTCCAACTCTTGGGACTTTCCTATTATCTTTCTGGACGTCCGAATGACGCCATCCCCCTGCTGGAAAAAGTTCAGACATGGTATCCCATGGCGAATGTGGATGCAGCTTACATTTTGGGCGTCTCGTATATTCAGGTGAAAAATTACCCGCAGGCTCGGGTGGCCTTTGCGCGCATGTTTGACGTGCCGGCAGATTCGGCCGCCAGTTATTTATTTACCGCGCGCATGCTACTGCGGCAGGAATTTGATCCCATCGCTGAGGAGTACGCGCAGAAGGCGGTCGCGCTCGATCCTAAACTTCCGCTCGCGCACTTTTTGCTGGGCGAGCTTTATTTGTACAAGTCGAGGGTTGACGAAGCCATCACCGAATTTGAAAAAGAAAAAGCCATCAATCCTGCGCACGCTCCCACCTATTACAAACTGGCAGATGCCTATTCGCGCATTCAGAAGTACGACGACGCTGAACGTTTATTGCAGCGCTCCATCTGGCTAGACGCAACTTCGACCGGGCCTTATATCCTTATGGGCAAAATTCTGGAGAAGAAGGGTGAATTCGACTTGGCAGTGCGCGCCTTGCAGCGTGCAGTCACAATGGATCCGAATAATTCCATTACTCATCATTTGCTGGGTCAGGCCTACCGCGATTTGGGTCGAAATGACGAAGCGGAAAAAGAATTGAAATCCGCCGAGCAGTTGCAAGAGCGCGAGAACAGCAAGCAATAGATTGATCACGAAACAGTCTTGTCATCCCGAGCAACGCGAGGAATCTCGGTGCTTGCCGGCGTCGGAGATACCAATTTGTGGCGACAAGAACCCAGATCCCTCGCGTTGCTCGGGATGACAAGACTGTTTTCGGTCGATCAACTCACTAATGCGCAGCCGCGGCCTCCTGTTCACTCGCCAGTTTGTCGACCATCTGTTTCGGCAGTTCCTGCAATAGTTCAAGAAACACTCCGTTAGTCCATCCGAAACCGACCACATTGGCTTGATAGCCGGCGCTGACGTGCGCTTCCGAAGAACGTGTTACCACATCATATTTTTCGCGGATGGTTCCCTCGCGCCGGTAGTTTTCTGCAACCGTAGAAAGAAAGTTGTACGAAATTCTATCCGCGTCAGACGTGAAACCGTAGCGGCGCAGTCCATCCACGGCGAGCGATTCGAGAGGAGCCCACCCATAAGGATAGTCCCACTGCCCGCCAGACTCAGTCGTGCTCGTGACGAGACCGCCCGGTTGATCGAAGAATTTCACATTTCGCGCCACCGCTTCTGCCTGCTGCGGACTCGCCAATCCCGCCCACAGCGGGAAAAAAGTCGTCACGTATTGATAAGTCGATTTCGCCCCGGTGCGAAGATCGTAGTCGAAGAACAACCCCCGCTGATCATCCCAAAGATACTTGTTGATTTTTTGTTTGCGGTCTTCAGCCCGCTGCTTCCACTGCGACGCTTCCGCGGTTTTACCCAGCATTTGGCTGATCTGCTCCAGATCTTGTTCCGTCTTATAAAGAAGACTGTTCAAGCAGACCGGCGCAAAATGATGAGTGGCTGCACCGTAAGGTTCGAAGCGAAAGGAAATATCAAATCCGGACTCGCGCATGCTGCGATCGCCCCTGTAATAGTCGGCGCTCAATTGCACCGTGCTGGAAGTGTCGCATCCCGGACGCGCCATCGTTCTGGCCACGTCGCAAACTTCCACCGTGTAATCAGGCCCTGCGGCTTCCTGCGAGGGCTGAGTGCCCTTAGCAACCACATAAGTTCGATCTACTTTCGGATGAAGAAGGAAATATCCGATAACCTTGCGGCGGAGTCCTGTTTCATCCTGCAGACTTTCAGGAGCTGGTCCGTTGCCGAAATCGTAGTAGCGCGAAAGTCCCGTCGATCCTGCCACGTGCGGATCGCGCATCCACATTTCGTAATCGCGGGACGCGAAACCGTAGGCGCGGGCCAGCCACTGTTTGTCTTCGTTCCCGGCGGCCTTCGCTGCGTTGTAAACCTCCATGATCATCGAAGTAAGAAATGGCGGCTGCGAGCGCGTGAGGTAATAAGTACGGTTGGCGTTCAAAACCGTTCCATAATGTTCGATTTCAAAGAAAAAATTCTCCACCATTCCGCGCGCCAGATCGATCTGCTTGTCGCGCACCAGTCCCAGAATAATGAAGTAACTGTCCCAGCCATACATTTCGTTGAAACGGCCGCCGGGCACGACGTAGCTGTTAGGCAGAAAGAGAAGCCCCTGCGGCGAGATCGCTTCCACCCCCGGCTCGCCCGGATGCTCAATCACCATGGGCAAATGCTCAACCCGCACTTTGCACGCTTGTTTGAGTTGCTTTACTGAATCTGGTTCGGGGAAATTTGCCGGCAGGTAGAGCAACGCAGCCTCGGGCAATTTCGGATCGACGATGCTGTCGCAACGTGTCATGGAACGTGTCAACACGTCCCAATCGGAGTGGATGTATTGCAGTACGGGAGTGAGGCCGTCAGTCGAATTTGTCGCGGAAGAACATTCGACTAACGGATGGAAAAGCAGAACAACAAGGGATATACAAATAGAACTCGCCCGCCGCATTCGAACCATGATTGCCGAATCCTACATCGCCCGGCTGCTGCTGTGAAGTGGGGATGGCTTCAATACATTTCTAATCGTTGCATTTCGGAGTGCCCCGATTGAGCCGTTGCAGCAAATTCTTGGCTTCTGGAAGGTCAGGATTGAATTCGAGAACGCGCAGCACATAATCGCGCGCATTGTTTGGTTGAGCGGTGTTGCATAAGAGCCGAGCAATATTCATTCCAATACGGCTT
>Ga0073928_10005385_pt1 | contig 18007 bp, 10 predicted proteins | sample PaiPotPPA55metaG_FD_76969 | JGI IMG/M metagenome (GOLD analysis project Ga0073928, IMG submission 76969) | Iron sulfur acid spring bacterial and archeal communities from Banff, Canada, to study Microbial Dark Matter (Phase II) - Paint Pots PPA... ... | reverse complement strand
GTCCCCGAGAAGTGTGCCGGTTGGCTCTACGTATTGGACGAGGCCCCAGAGTTCGACGAGGGAGTTCTGCATCGGCGTTGCTGTGAGTAACAAAACCGGCGTCGAACGGAGAAACCCGCGGACCCGGTGCGCCATCACGGCTTCTGTTGAGGTCTCATCATAAATGCCGTCGCGGTCATACCTCTTGTGCAGTCCGGCGAAGATCTCGTGTGCTTCGTCTATTACGGCCAGATCGAATGGCGGCGCGGCGCCAAGAGGGATTGCGCCCCGCTCACTGCCGGCGAATTCTCGGCCGACCAGATACACGCCTGGCGCGAAGAAGCTGGCCTCGCTTTCGCGCGCCTGGATGCCGAACAGGTTTAAAAGCTCGCCCTGCCACTGGCCGATTAGCGACTTGGGCACGATCAGCAGGATGCGCAGCGCGCCCTCCGCGCGCCTCTGGGCAATAATCAGGCCGGCCTCAATCGTCTTTCCCAACCCGACCTCGTCCGCGAGAATACAGCCGCCTTCGCGAAGCCGTCGAAGCGCAAAGATTACCGCGTCAATCTGGTGGGGGTTGGGATCAATTCGCGCCTGGCGCTGCGCAGCCGCATAGCGCTCCCGATCGTCCGGACGGCGGACCCGGACGAGGTCCTCGGCGAGAATCCGCTGGTTGAAGGCATGCATATCTGCACGTCGAAGTAAAAGCGATAGAGTGTGACTTTGCGACCTATTTTGGCACAACTTCTCGCGCCGTCTTTGGTATAACCTGCTGCAGATCTGCTTTGTCTACATCAACAGCCTGACGATCTGCGTTCACTGACGCCGCGCATCTATACGCTCCCGTAACTCCCTACGGGACTTTTCGACTCGACATGAGCCAGAGCTTTGCCGTCAAACAAGATGCTGTTGCTGTCTGACTGCCACGTTCAGCGATATTTGAGTTCGCCCTACCTTGCCGAATTCTTTCGGTGATATTTGGCACACGTTTGTAGCTGATGCTCGGGCTAAGTTCCTCTGCGGAGGCGAGATATGCCACTTAATTCACAAAATCGGAGCCGGCCATCTTTTACAACTCCCATTTGAAAGTCTTGGGGGGCGAAAGAGCACTCAGTTCTTGAGTTTTCGGTGCGAGGTCTGTTACCTCTGAATAGTGCGGCCGCAAGCTGTATCGGATGAATGGCATTGATTGATTTTCCGCAACTCGCCGAGACTGTAAGTGGATTGTCCTTTGCCTCGAACAGACTCCTGGTGGTTGCCGGTGGACCTGGCAGCGGAAAGAGCCTAATAATTCAGCGAATTGCGACGGAACTCGGCTGGCCGATTATGAATATCGGTAAGGACCTCAGCGAACGCCTACTGAGCCTTACCAGGCGCCAGCGCCGTTTGAAGGCCGAGGAGATTATGGGGGACTTGCTGGACACCACGGGGCACCGGGAATTCTGCCTCGATAACACAGAGATTCTTTTCGACCCAGCCCTTGCATTAAACCCGGTCAATCTGTTCCTGAGCCTTTCTCGCAACCGGGTGGTGATCGCTACTTGGAATGGGATCTTTGAAAATGGTTCACTCGTGTATGCTTACCCCGAACACCCCGAGCGTTTTAATCAACTGGTAAGCGGCTTCCCCGTCGTTTCCCTCATGGATGACAAATTGCACCTTTTCTAAGTACCATGAAATACAGCGAACTGATCGAGTTCCAACCGATTGAGACGATCATTCAGCTCCGCGATGCCAACAAAAGCGCCGCAGCGAAGAGTTTGGTCTCGACCTACGTGATTTCGGACCAGATGGCTGAGCGGTTGGCGGATGTGGTGATTCCCCAACTCCAATTTCAAAAGCCCCATGACAATAAAGGGCTGCTCGTGATCGGCAACTACGGCACCGGAAAGTCGCATCTCCTGTCCGTGATTTCGAGTGTTGCCGAGAATGCCGACCTTCAGCCGTTGCTTACGCACGAGAGCGTTCGAGTAACGGCTGCGCAAATTGCTGGCAAGTTCAAGGTGATCCGCATCGAGATCGGTGCGACCGAAATGCCGCTGCGCGAGATCATCACTTCGCATCTCGAAGAGAAATTCGACGAGTGGGGCATCTCCTTTCGCTTTCCGTCCGTCGAGAAGATCCGGGAGAATAAGACGGCCTTCGAGGAGATGATGGCGGTCTTTCACCAGAAATTCCCAAATCTGGGACTACTGCTCTTGGTGGATGAGCTTCTCGATTATCTCCGCAGCCGGCGCGATCAGCCGCTCATCCTCGACCTCGGTTTCCTTCGCGAAGTCGGTGAAGTCTGCAAAGACCTCAAGTTTCGCTTCATGGCCGGCGTGCAGGAAGCTATTTTCGACAGCGGACGTTTTGCCCATGTCGCCGACAGCCTCGGTCGCGTGAAGGATCGCTTCCAGCAGGTGAAGATTGCAACGACTGATGTGAAATTCGTTGTCGCTCATCGGCTGCTAAAAAAAACGCCTGAACAACTCGCCAAAATCCGCGACTACCTTGCCGGTTTCACCAAGTTTTACGGCAACATGACTGAGCGATTGGAGGACTTTGCGAGTCTGTTTCCAATTCACCCGGAATATATTGAGACGTTCGAGCGCATCCCCGTCGTTGAAAAACGCGGCGTTCTGCAAATCATCTCGTTTGCAATCAAAGACCTCGTTCAGCACGACGTGCCCGAGGATCGCCCCGGCGTGCTAGCGTTTGACAGCTATTGGAAGCCCTTGACCGACAACGCTGCCAACCGCGCGCTACCCGAAGTCAAAGCCATCATGGATTGCAGCGGAACCTTGGAAGCCAAGATTCAGAGCGCCTTTCCAAAGAAGACCTACAAGCCAATGGCGATCCGCATCATCCAGGGCTTATCTGTACACCGCCTCACGACTGGCGATCTGTACTCGCCATTGGGCCTAACGCCGGAAGAGCTGCGCGATGGTCTTTGCCTTTTCCATTCTGGTGTCGCGGAAATGGGTGGTGAACCTGCTGACGATCTGCTCTCGCTTGTTGAAACTACTCTTCGCGAGATCCACAAAACTGTCAGCGGCCAGTTCCTCACGGCCAACAAAGACAATCGCCAATATTTCATCGATCTGAAAAAGACGGACGATTACGACGCGATTGTCGAAAAGCGTTCAGAAACTTTGAGCGACGATCTGCTCGACCGTTACTATTACGACGCGCTGCGGCAAGTGCTTGAATGCACGGACATCCCGACCCATACGACGGGCTATCAAATCTGGCAGCAAGAACTGGAATGGACGGAACGGCGCGCCGGCAGGCTTGGCTACTTGTTTTTCGGTGCACCCAACGAACGCTCCACCGCCATCCCGAGCCGCGACTTCTATCTTTACTTTGTTCAGCCTTTCGAGCCGCCGCATTACACCGACGAGAAAAAATCTGACGAGGTGTTTTTTCGGCTCATTGGCAAAGACGATGCGTTTACGCAAAGCCTGAAGCTCTATGCTGCTTCGTTGGAATTGGCAGCGATCTCTTCGGGCGTGAAGAAAGCGACCTACGAAAAGAAAGCCAGTGAACACCTGGCGGGATTGACGAAGTGGCTGCGCGACAACCTGCTTAATGCCGTCGAAGTTGGCTATCAAGGCTCGCGCAGGAAACTCGTGCATTGGCTTAAGGAAGCCGGCAAAGGTGGCGGATTGAACATTCGCGACTCAGTTAATGCTGTCGCCTCAAAGTGCCTCGCGGAACATTTTATCAATCTCGCTCCGGAATACCCGCACTTTTCCACGCTGGTCACCTTCGGTCGTGACGGCAACGCTAACCAAGCCGCCCAAGAGGCTTTGCGGGGCATCAGTCAGTCCGCTCGCACCAAACAGGCAAACGCGGTGCTCGATGCTCTCGAACTCTTTGATGGCGACAAGCTCGATCCCACCAAATCGCGCTATGCTCGTTACCTGCTCGACGCTCTGAAGGCAAAAGGGCAGGGACAAGTGCTTAATCGCCAGGAAATCCTGACTGCCAGCGATCCCGGCGTTGAATATTTCGTGCCCGACAAGTTTCGTCTCGAACCGATGTGGCTCAGCGTGCTTCTCGCCGCGCTTGTCTATTCCGGCGATGCAGTCCTGGCGGTTCCCGGTGCAAAGTTCGACGCCACGAACCTCGCGGGCTTGGCTGCCACACCTGTCACCGAACTCCAGAACTTCAAACACCTCGAACGCCCGAAGGACTGGAACATTCCCGGTCTTAAGTCGCTCTTTGATTTGATGGGCCTGCCGCCGGGGATGGCGATACAGGTTACACAAAGCGATCCGATTCCGGTTCAGCAGCTCCACAAAGTCATGACCGAGCGCGTTGAGAAGCTTGTCCTTGCTCGCCAGCACTTGCTTAGCGGCATTCCGTTTTGGGGTCAGACGCTTTACACCGAAGCAGAAATTGAGCAGAACGTCGCGGTTTTATTGAAGGCGAAAGAGTTCCTGGAAAGCCTCCAAGCCTACAACACGCCAGGCAAGTTGAAGAACTTCAAGTATGACGCCGCCGAGATCACCGGCTACGCTCCAACTTTTGCCAAGTTGAAAGAAATCGAGAACCTCGAATCGTTCGCCCACGAGATTAGCCAGGTTACGCAATACCTTGGAATGGCCGAGACCGTGTTGCCCGAGAGCCATCCTTGGGTTGCGGAGAGCAAAAAGAGCCGCGCCAACTTCTTTGCAGAAGTCAGGAAACCCGCGCAGCGCGAGTCTGATGCTTTCAAAGCGGATGTCGTCAAACGTCTGAAAAGGCTGAAGGCAGATTACATCAAAGCGTACCTCGATCTCTACCGCAAAGCACGACTGAGCATCAGCCAGGACAAGGAGAAGAACGCGCTGCTTCAGGATTACCGTCTGAAGAACCTGCGCCGATTGGCAACCTTGGAGGTCATCAACCGTCAGCAGCTCAGCGAATTTGACCGACAGCTTGATCGACTTAAGACCGGCGCTGCGCTGACAGAAAAAGATTTGGAGAACGAGCCGAAAACAGATTTCTGGCCGAGCATGGAAGAGCTGAGTATGTCGGCCGAAACGCGATTGGCAAACCTCACGACAGAGCTCGAGAAAATCTACAAGAGCTGGACTCAAACCCTGCTGAATGACCTGGCCGATCCGGTGACTCAAAGTCATTTCGATCTGCTCAAGGCTACACAGAAAAAGATGCTCAACGAGTTCAGCGAAACGAAAGAGCTACCGGATACAATCAGTCAGGAATTTCTTGCGGCAATCCAGCAGGCGCTTTCGGGGCTATCGAAAGTTCAGGTTCGGATGGATGATCTTCGCAATACGCTCTTCCCGGATGGCAGTCCCGCGACAGCGGAGGAATTCCGAAAACGTTTCAACGACTACCTGGATCAACTCTTAAAGGGACGAGACGCAAACAAGATTCGCCTCGTGCTGGACTAATTTTTCTCACCCGATCATGACCCAAGATAAACTCGACCTCAAAACTCAGAGTGCCGATACTGTCGAATGCCTAGGTCAAACGTTTATTAGCGAAGACGCGCGTCGGGAACATTTTCTAAAGCTACTCGCGGAAAAGCTTAAGGACCCGGAATTCCGCAACATTGAAGGGTTTCCGATCGGCCAGGACGAAGATATTCTCGCGCTCTCGGATCCGCCCTATTACACAGCCTGCCCGAACCCATGGATTGGCGATTTCCTGCTGCGTTACGGCACGCCCTACGACCCGGAAAAACCCTACCACCGCGAGCCATTTGCGGGGGATGTGACTGAGGGGAAAAATCACCCCATCTACAATGCTCACGCTTACCACACGAAAGTGCCACACCGGGCCATCATGCGCTACATCCTGCACTACACCGAACCGGGCGACGTGATTTTCGATGGCTTCGCCGGCACGGGCATGGCGGGCGTAGCCGCGCAATTTTGCGGTGACCGCGCGGAAGTGCAGGCGCTCGGCTACCGCGTGTGCCAAGACGGCGGCGTCCTCGACGAGCAGGCCAAACCCTTCTCCAAGCTCGGCGCTCGGCGCGCCATTCTTAACGACCTCTCCCCCGTGGCCACCTTCATCGCCTACAACTACAACGCGCCCGTAGACGTGGACGTTTTCGAGCGGGAGGCAAAGCGCATACTAAAGGCAGTCGAGGCCGAGCTGGAATGGATGTATGAGACGAAGCACACGGATGGAAAAGCTAAGGGTCATATCAACTTCACTGTCTGGAGTGAAATATTCTCATGCCCAGAGTGTGGCGGTGAAATTAACTTTCTAGACGACGCGTTCGACGACGAGAACAATCAGGTTAGAAACGAATTCCCGTGCCCCCACTGTGACGCACTGCTGCGCAAGAAACTCCTGAAGCGCACTTTTGAAACCATTCTCGATAAGCGCCTCGGCAAATCCGTCCAGGTGACCAAACGCAGAGCAAGCCTAATCAACTATACCGTCGGAACGCACGTTTACGAGAAGGTGCCAGACCCAGCGGATCTGGCTGTTTTGCAGCGCATCGAACGCACGAAGCCAGACTCAGAAATCCCTTTGTCAAGAATGATGCTGGCTCCCGACGACGTGGAGAATTGGGGTGACAAATGGCGGGCAGGGACAGCTTCATTCACCCATGTGCATCACCTTTTTTTGCCGCGGCCAGCAGCCGCCCTTGCGTTGATTTGGAAGCGCGTCAGCGAAGTACGGAACCTTCCGCTGCGCCGAATACTGCAATTCACGTTTGAGCAAGGCATTTGGGGTATGTCGCTGCTGAATCGTTACGTGCCTGCTCACTACTCGCACGTTAATCAATATCTGAACGGCGTCTATTATATCCCGTCGCAAACCGCAGAGTGCTCGTTAGGATACATTTTCAACGGCAAGATCAAGAGACTGGCGAAGGCCTTGGCGACCCTTAGTCGCAACCGGTATTTATCCGTCCTGGCCACAGGCGATGCTGGACGGTGCACGATGAATGCATCGGCAAACTCCGTTGACTACGTTTTCACCGACCCGCCTTTCGGAGATAATCTAGCGTATTCAGAGCTTAATTTCTTAATCGAAGTATTCCACAGTGTGTTCACAGACAACCGCCCGGAGGCGATTGTCAGTGCCGCTCAGAAAAAGGGTATCGAAACATACCGAACATTGATGGAGGCATGTTTTCGGGAGTATTATCGCGTTCTTAAGCCGGGCCGATGGATAACGATTGAGTTCTCCAACACGCGTGCAAGCGTCTGGAATTCAATTCAAACGGCTTTGCAAGAGGTGGGCTTTGTCGTCGGCAACGTCGCAGCGTTGGACAAATTACACGGTACCTTCAATGCAGTGGTGACAACGACTTCCGTCAAACAAGACCTCGTAATTTCGGCCTACAAGCCGAACGGCGGACTGGAGGAGCGCTTCGCCAAGCGCGGTGAGACCGAGGAAGGCGCGTGGGATTTCATCAAAACCCACCTCCGCAATCTGGCGGTGGTCAAAGCCCACGGTGGCCAACTCGAATTCATCGTCGAGCGCGACGCGCGCATCCTCTACGACCGTATGGTCGCCTTCTACGTGGGCCACTCGACGCCCGTGCCGCTCAGCTCTGCCGAGTTTCAGGCAGGGCTTGCCGATCGCTTCCCGCAGCGCGACGAGATGTTTTTTCTGCCCGAGCAGGTGAATGAATACGACCGCAAGCGCCAGCAGATGGAAGGCGTGGGTCAGCTCACCATCTTCGTAGAAGACGAGAGAAGCGCTGTGGCTTGGCTGCGTAATTTCCTCAGTGCGCGACCCTCAGTATATCAAGACATCCAGCCCGAATTCATGCAGCAGCTCGGCGCGAGCTGGAAGAAGTGGGAGACTCGCCCCGAACTGCGGGCACTGCTGGACCAAAACTTTCTATGTTTCGAAGGCGTCGGCGAAGTGCCGAGCCAGATCCACGCTTACCTCTCCACGCAGTTCAAGGAACTGCGCAACCTTGCCAAGGAACACCCGCAACTCCGCCACAAGGCCAAGGACCGATGGTATGTACCCGACCCAAAGAGAAACATCGACCTCGAGAAGCTGCGTACAAGACGCCTTCTCGAAGAATTCTGGACTTACCTCCCCTCCGGCTATTCCCCGGTCGTGCTCAACCAAAATCGTAGCGGCAATCTTCCCGGCCTGACCGTTCCGGTTCGGAAAATACCGAAAGGCAAAAAGCTCAAGGAACTCCGCACCGAGGCCGTACGCGTCGGCTTCAAGCACTGTTACCAAGCGAAAGACTACCAGACGATCGTCGTCGTCGCCGAGTTACTTCCTGAAAGCGTCATTCAAGAGGATGAAGCACTCCAAATGTATTACGACACCGCCGTGACACGCACAGGCGGAGACTAAGCATGGAAGCAATCATCGCGGATTTTCGCCTCCTCCTGGTCATTGCCCCGCAGCCGATTGCGCTCACGCTTGGCCGAATCTGTCGGCATCCAGACAGGAAGGAACTAATCGAGGCTGCGCTCAAGGCTGGCGAAGTGCTCGCGCGCTACACCGCGGCACTCGCGGTTAGTTCGTTCTGCGCCCGCGACGATGCCGCCGCCAAAGTTCCAAGCGAGCTGAACGATTTCAAAGGGAATCTTTCTTTCGGCCACTTCCTCGCGGTAACCAAAGGAATTGCCCGAAGTCCGGCGACGCATCCACTCAAGGCAAGTCTTGAGGTAGCCTTTGGTGAAGCCACCGATGGCGAGAAGGCGTTCGATAAGCTCGTGGGCTTGCGCAACGACTTGGGACACGCGCTTTCGACGCTCAGTGAAGCAAGGGCCGAGCACGTCCTCGAACACGATCAACCGCTCGAAAACCTGATAGTGACAGTGCAGGCGTGTCAGCGCCTGCTCGACTTCCCTTTGTTCCTCCTGGAAGACCAGCGGATGGTAAAGAAAGTTGTGCAAGGACGCCGACTCTTGCTTATGGGAGAAGCCGAGCCCACGCCCGATTTTGTCGATTTGGACTCCGCGCTTGGCGAAGATAACAAACAACTCTACATCGCTTTGAGAAGTGGCGCGTTGCGTCTTCCGCCATTCCTTCTCTGGGATATCGTTGAGGCTCGCCAAATTTACGGTCTTTACCTGCTTCACAGCGCAGAGGAGAAGAAGTTGAAGTATCTCACCGTCCACAACGACAAAATTGAGCGTGCCAAGCCGGCCATTGAGTTTAAGACGTTGATCAACGGCGGCCTGCGTCCTCTCGAAGCTGTGGGACTCAAGGATGGAGGCGACCTGTTCTCCGAATGGCTGGCGACTAAGAGAGTTCGTGTCGCAATGGCACAACCGACTATTGGGCCGATTCCATGGGGCGAACTCGATGAGAAGACGTTGGTCTGGTATGACGCCAAGCTGAAGGGAGCAGGAAAGCCAGGTGACAAGGAAACACGTCCAGGGTCGCTAATGGTGAAGATGCTCCTCGATGGACGCACCATTCTCTCCAATGACGAGCTGCGGCAACTCGTGCTTCTGTTCGGCAAAGAAAAGGCTGTATTCGCGCGGGTAAAGCGCCCGCTCGTGGACTGCCGCGCACGGCGCCAGGATTCTGAAGATCGGTGGGATGAACGCAAGGAGTCATCGGCTAACGTGATCGAATCACTCAAGTTGTCGGTTGAGTTTTTCAGCCGGCACATCGCTGTTGGTGGAGCTACGCTTGACGGCTTGCAAGGCACCAGCGGCAATGCCGATTATATCGCCATGCGCGAAGCGTTGGTGAACCTGTTCATCCATCAGGATTACACACATCCTGGTCAGGCGGGACAGGTAGAGATCCGCGACGACCGGACAATCTTCTACAATGCAGGCGCATCGCTCGTCAGCCCGGAGGGTCTCCTTGATGGCGGCAAGAGCACCTCCCGAAATGCGATAATCAGTCGCGCCCTCCGATTGATCGGCTTCGCGGAACTATCCGGCTCCGGTCTGTACGCTGTTCATAAGCTCTGGCGTAAAGAACGCCGAGTGCCACCAAAGATCGAATCTAGCACCGAGGCGAATACGTTCACGCTGACTTTCGAATGGCTGCTCTCAGTGGAGGAGGTGGACGAGTTTTGGAAAGAGAAGCTCGGTGTCAAACTCACAAGGAAACAGGCCGACGTCATCTCGCGGCTCGCGAAAGACGGGACATTGTCGCTGGAGGAGATTGCTGTGGCGAGCGAACAGAACGCGACCGATGCCAAGGCAGCGATCGAGTACCTTATTCTGCAAGGGATGGTCGAGGAGAGCCGCGGCAAGTTCACGTTGCGTCCTGATCTGATTGAGCTAGCCGCTGGAAGGGAAACGGCTGGCTGATATGTCGGCGGCGTTTTCCAGTGGTGAATGGCTTTGGAGTACCGAGCACCGGCAGCCTTGCAAGGTGGTCGAAGTAACTCGGCTTTGGGATGATACGTGCTATTACGTCTGGTTGTCCTCCTCTGATACGATGATACGCACGGGTGGTACGAAACTGACGCGCCTCGAGAGAAGCGGAGCAGCGACCGCGGAGAGGATTCGCTTCGCACTTTTCGCAGCGAGGGTCGCCAACCTGGTGAACGAAGACGTCCTCCTCGCTCCGGTTGGCGCGGCGGTGATCCCTCTGCCGCATCAAATTCGAGCATTGCGTAAAGCGACTTCACAAGATCGCGTTCGCTTTCTGCTGGCCGACGAAGTGGGGCTTGGCAAAACCATCGAAGCTGGGCTGGTCATGCGCGAGTTGAAGCTTCGGGGACTTGTGCGGCGCATCCTCGTCATCGCCCCTAAAGGTCTCGTTACGCAGTGGATCGCCGAGATGCAGACTCATTTTCGCGAGGAGTTCCGTTTTTACTCGCCCGCAGATTTCAATTCTTACCGGCGAGTCTCGCCGAGCGAGAACGTATGGCGAACCTTTGATCAGGTGATCTGCTCGCTCGACTCCGTAAAGCCTTTAGATTCCCGCAAAGGTTGGTCAGCCGAGCGAGTCGCGCAATTCAACAAGGATCGCTTTGAAGACCTCATCAGCGCCGGCTGGGATTTGATCGTCGTGGACGAATCGCACCGCATTGGCGGGAGTTCTGAGCAGGTTGCTCGTTATCAACTGGCGCGCGGGTTGTCTGAAGCCAGTCCGTATCTGCTGCTGCTTTCAGCGACGCCGCATCAGGGGAAGACGGATGCTTTTCACCGACTAATGTCTTTGCTCGATAGAGCGGCTTTTCCCGACTCTGGCAGCGTGACGCGGGAGCGCGTGCGGCCATACGTCATCCGCACGGAAAAACGCCACGCGATTGATGCCGATGGAAAACCACTCTTCAAACCGCGTGTCACCAAACTCATCGGCGTGAGTTGGGAAGGACACAGCGAGCAAAAGCAACTTTACGATGCCGTGACGGAATATGTGCGGCAGGGCTATAACCAGGCGATGAGGGAAAAGAAAAGCTACGTCGGCTTTCTCATGATCCTCATGCAGAGACTCGTGACGAGTTCAACGCGGGCAATTGCAGCGACCCTTGAAAAGCGGCTAAACGTGCTGCAATCACCTGAAGAAACGATGACACTACTGCCCGTTGCCGATGACGAAGAGTGGAACGACATGGATGGGCAAGAGCAGTTGGAAGCTCTGCTGACAACGCGGCTTGCAGCCCTCGATAACGAACGCACGGAAGTGGACCTGTTGCTGAACCTTGCTCGCAAGGTGGAAGCGCGCGGAGCGGATGCGAAAGCGGAGGCGCTACTGGATTGGATTTACAAATTTCAACAGGAGGAGAGTGATCCAGACGTAAAGGTGTTGGTCTTCACGGAATTCGTGCCGACACAGCAGATGCTCGCGGAGTTTTTGCGGAAGCGAAGCATCGAGGTGGTTTGCCTTAATGGTTCGATGAGCATGGAGGAGCGGCGCCAGGTTCAAGCGCGATTCGCCAAAGATGCGCGAGTGCTGATCTCGACTGACGCGGGCGGTGAAGGCCTGAATCTTCAATTCTGCCACATGGTCGTCAACCTCGATTTGCCATGGAATCCAATGAAGTTGGAGCAACGTATCGGGCGCGTGGATCGAATCGGGCAGGATTCTACCGTGCGAGCGATCAACTTTGTGTTTGAAGACACCGTTGAGTTCCGGGTTCGTGAGGTGCTTGAACAAAAACTTGCGGTGATCCTCGAAGAGTTCGGCGTCGACAAAACCAGCGATGTTCTTGATTCAGTCGAAGCCGCTCAGGTTTTTGATAATCTTTACGTCGAAGCTCTGCTTCGTCCCGATCATCTCGATGCTTCGGTGGAGCAGGTTACGGAAGCAATTCGTTTCCAAGCCGGGGAAGCTTACACGAAGAAAAGCCTGCTCGCCGATAGTGAAGGACTCACTCCCGATGAGGCCAAAACCGCGCAGAATCTTCCGCTGAATGATTGGCTAAGGCGGATGACTGAAAACTATGTTGTCGCCTTTGGCGGAAGAGTTCAGACGGAGCTGGACCGACTTCGCATCATCTGGCCGGGCGAGCAAGATGAGCAAACACTCTACTTTCCAGACAAAGCGGCGGCAGCCTCCGCGAGCGAATGGCTGACATTGGATCACCCCCGCGTGCGTGGAATGGTTACGCAGCTTCCACGATTCGTAGAAGGGATGGCGATTCCTTTGTTATGCATCCGGTCACTACCTGCGGGAATTTGCGGGTTTTGGTCACTTTGGGAGGTGAGCATTGTGACGCTGGATCGGCGGAGAACCCGCATCTTGCCTCTGTTCGTACACGAGGACGAACGTGTGCTCGCGCCGACTGCGCGTTTTCTCTGGGAGCAGTTGTGTGTCGAGCCGTGGAGCGTCGACGCCGGAGCATATCGGCCCGATACCGGCGATGCGTTTCGCCGAAGCTTTCGGCATGCGATGGAGCTAAGCCACGAAACATATCGCGAGCTGCGCCACAAACATCTCCAAACGATCGTATTTAAGCAGAAGAAAGGAGAGTTCAGCTTTAAGACTCGCCGGAGGATGCTTACGGGAATTGGTCTGCCAGAAGTGAGGAACTACCGCCTGCGACGACTTGCGGAGGAAGAGGAACAATGGCAGGCGGAAATTGAGCGGCAACGTGAGGCTCTGCCTGCTCTTACGCCGCTCTTACTCGTGAGGGTTGGGTACCCGCATGTCTGACTGGCAAAGCTTCATACTACACCGATTTGTGCCGGGTGTTGCCCGAGTAACCGCAGTATCGGATGCCGATGGCCTGCTTCGTGATCCGGGAGTCTTTCGGGCCATTGAGGAGCGTGGTTTCTCGGTCGTGCAATTCGAGGATTCGATTTCGTTTCGCTACGATTACGAAACTCGCTTTCGAGCGCGCTGGGATGCCGGTGAAGCAATCGAAATGGTGGTGGTTTTTAAACCGAGCGAACTGGAGTTCGAGACTTTGCCTGCCGACGTGCTTGCCCACGCGCACCAACTCTCTTTCACCCTGCGCGATGTTTTCCCGAGGCTGTCATATGGCGTCGTGTCTCAATTGGAAACCGTACATTTTGAGGCTCTGTTTCGGGCGCAAACGCAGTATGCGTCACATCCACTCGGCGAGGAACTCACCAAAGACTTTGTTCTTCAACATGTCTTTTCCATCGTTCCGAGCATCATCACCAAAGAGAGCGATCTCCTCCGAATGCTGTGCCAGAAGCATTATGGCAAGGTCGCGGTGCCAGAAATCCTGGAGGCTTACTTGGTTTCGGTGCTGAGCCACCGTGGAGTTTTTCAAAGCTGGCCTTTGCAGCTCCTCGTCCGCGACCGGGCGGCATTTTTGGAATTCCTTGATGAAAGATGGCCCGCCTTCGTTCGTGAAACGATGGACGAAACTTCAATCGTCAGAGAGGAGCCGCAGAAGTTGAAGTATTCCGGACCCGCTCTCTTGCCGTTCCAGCACGATGACGTGCGGGTCTTCATCGACAACCTTTTCGAGGATGGAATTCTCACGCCAGTCAGCTGGGACTGGAATGAGGCGCCCTCGGAGACATGGATTCGAGTCGGGATAATCGGGAAACCAGAGGAAAATATCGACCTGCGTTTCGAAGAGCTTGGAAAGCACCTCTTGACGTCATGCCCCGATAAGAGCGCATCACCCCAAGAATGGACAGCTTTCGCCTATCGTTACGCGCAAGCGAATCTGCTGTGGAAGCAGATCAGCCAACCGACTCGCGAAAAATACCAACGCGAGTTCCCACGGATTCGCAGCTTCGTGAACGAACAGTTCTCCGCGTGGCTGGCCTGTGGATACGCCGGACTTTTCAACTACCCGGCTGTGACGCCGCTCATGGTACATCATCTACCGGGCTACATGGCACACAGGTTGGAGAAAGGTGATGCCCAGCGATTCGCATTCATTATTATTGATGGTCTTGCTATCGAGCAGTGGCTCGCTATCAGAGACGAACTACGGAAACAGGGTATCGCCGGAAACATTGAAGAGAGTGCTGTATTCGCATGGGTGCCGTCGATCACGCCAATTTCGCGGCAGGCTGCATTCTCTGGGAAGATCCCACGTTACTTTGCTGAATCGATCACCCAGACGAATCGGGACGAAATTCGGTGGCGGCAATTTTGGTCAGACCGAGGGATGGTATCGGGGCAAGTTGGCTTCGTCGCGGTCCCCGGGGATGTTGGTGACGGCTCTGCTCTCGACGCGCTCGACCTTTCACAGCTTCGCGTCCTTGCGATTACACTTTTCAAGGTGGACAAGATCATGCACGGGATGCAACTCGGGTCCGCCGGTATGATCGGTCAAGTCCGCTCCTGGACTGAGGAAGGATTCTTGCGGAGCTTGCTGGCACGACTGACGAGCAGCGGTTTTGAGGTATTGATTTCATCGGATCATGGCAACGTGGAAGCGGTAGGCATCGGCACACCGCAGGAAGGTATTCTGAGTGATAAACGTGGGCAACGGTGCCGGATTTACACAGAGCCTAGCCTGAGGGCAAACGCGATGGCGAAGATTGAGGGCTCAACACCTTGGGAGCATTCAGGTTTGCCACCCAATCTTCATGTGCTGCTGGCTCGCTATGGCGACGCGTTTGTGCAAAAGGGAGTCAAGATAGCGTGTCACGGCGGATCGAGTCTCGAAGAAGTCATTGTTCCCTTTGCCCACTTGGGCGATACGAACTGAGCGCCGTGGCAAATCGCAATAAATCAGACATTGGCTTCGGGAAGAAAGTCCGAGGATTATGGCTCGACCTCGCTCTCGATTTCGTCGCGAACGGGGTGTCCTTCGATGACGCAAGATCGGCGCTCGCCGAGATTATCATGATCGATAACCCGGGGGAGGATGCCACTCGAAAGATTTTAGTCGGCCTAAACCGAGTGTGGTTCAATCCGCCTGACTACTGCCGGACGACTCGAGATGCCGGAGTCTTGCTCTACCGACAGGTGGACCTTCCAATACAACGGCTCGTACTTCATTGGGGGATGGCCATTGCGGCGTATCCATTTATTGGAACCGTCGCCGAGGCCGTTGGGCGGCTTCTCCGACTTCAAGGCGCCGTCTCAATCTCCGACGTAAAGCGCCGCGTTGGGGAAAAATTTGGCGACCGCGAATTCGTGGAGCGGATCGTTCGCTTTAATGTCAGTAGTTTTTTCGACTGGGGAGTGATTGCGCCGACCAAAAAAAAAGGAAGATACGCAGCAGTTCAACAGATCCCTGTCACTAATCCCGAGCACACAGCATGGTTAATTGAAGCTCTCTTGCATAGCCAGGCAGATGGAGGACTTGATCTTGCCAAAGTTCGCCAACATCCGCTGTTGTTCCCGTTCGCGTTGGACGGACTGCTCTCCAGCCTAGCTATCAGCAAAGCCAATTCACGCCTTCAAACAATGCGCCACGGACACATGCAAGAACTTGTGATGTTGCGAGAGAACTGATCGAAGCACGAAAGCGATCTAGGGTCATTCGCCTATTCGCGCGATAGCGTTCGCTGGTCGCCCGTAACCGGAGTCGATTGACTATCGAAGGAGAATCCGGTTGCACTGGGGATGGCCAGCTCACCATCTAAAACGAACGAATCCTCATCGGCAGTCCTCGCTGCTGCGACAATCTCTGGAAAGCCTCGTGTCAGGTCCTTCAGAGCGCGGGATTGCAGATGCACGGCGACGCCGTGCCGAAACAGGACGCAACGAAAGCCGTCCCATTTGGGTTCGTAGACCCAATCGCCCACGGGAAAGGTCTTTGCGACCCTGGCACGTGTCGGCTCTAATCGCGGAAAACCTGATCAAGCGTGGCGATGACAAATTTCGCAACCGCGGGCTCCTTGCTCTCTCGGGGTCCGGCCACATTGAGCGTCGCGATCACGTTGTCTTCTAGGAAAACTCGCAGCCTTTCTGCGGCATTGCTCTGACCGGCATGAACGTGCAGCCAAGGCTTATCATGCTTTCTGGCGAACTCGACGGTCCTCTTGGAACCCCCGCTTAAAACAGGAGAGATCGAGAACAGAACGGTAGCGTCACTATCGCGAACGTTCCATTCAGTCCGTTGGAGATAGGAAGTCGAAGAGGATTCCTTCAGTGGGTACTTCGAATCGATTGCGCCGTCCTCGGCCTTCCGGCCTTTGGGACACCATCCGCCACAGGGCAACTCACCAGCCAGCGCCCAATCCAATGCAGCTCTGTCAGCTCCGGTTTGGCCACCTGAAACGATCTTTGGAATGAGTGACAATGACATCGGAATCGAGGGAATTCGAGTTGAAGAGAATCGAGCCAAGCTCTACTGGCCGCAACGGGGTTTTCCGTCGGAAGGATCACCAACGTTGAGTCCACGACGATCAAGCCGATTTGATCAGTCGTTCACCAATATTTAATCACGCTGGCATTCTCACAATGACGTCGAGTTTTACAGGCCGTAGTTCCCAGAACTGTTTCGCGGCTTTGTTGCTGACCAATGCACGATAATGTTTAAACACGATCCCGGGTGAATTGCCCATCTCCGCAGCAACCAAATTTTCGTTCTTGGTTAACCCAAACAGATACGAGCCGAACGAGTGCCGGAGCGCGTTGCTGGGCCAAGGGCGAAACGGCTCGATCAACTCGTCGAACCGTTCTCGAAATCCGACCGTCGGTGCGACTGGACCAGCCGTTCGAACGAAAGGGTGAAGCCAGCCCGATAGATTCTCTCGAATTGTTATGACCCGTCGCTGTCTGGTTTTCGCTTTGCGTGCTGATACGATGATCGAGCGACCTTCAAAGTCCACTTCAGACCAATCGAGCCGCTGAATCTCTGATCGTCGAAGGCCCGCAAAGAGCTGGATTGCAACCGCCGGTAACATTATTTCGCGCTGGGGCGAGCCGGCTCGCGTCAGAAGTTTCGAGCATTGATCAAGCGAAAGGATATGAATTTCGCCGTCTTCGGGATCGGGTCGTTCGATGTGGCTTATCGGGTTCTCTAAAATCCATCCACGTCTCAAAGCAAAGGAGAAGAGGATATTCAGATCGCGCAGCTTGTTCGCTCGGGTCTTTAGCGAGATATCCTGATCATCAAGCCATCGTTGAACCTGCTTTGGCGGTACTGCGTGAATATCGGAATTCCTCATTGCCATTTCAAACCCGGTGAAGAACGCGCGAAGTCCCGACAGGTATCTACCCGGGTCACGACCGGCTCTGCGCTTCGATTCGAGCAGCTCTTTGATCGCATCGCTCAGCTTTATCGATCCCTTCTCGGGGCCGAGTTGTCGCAGGTAAATTTTTGCTGCTGCGGTCAGCGTGCCGCGATCACCGAGAATGTCGAGAGCGCTCTTGGCGTCTGCAAGCTGCGCACCGGTTAGAGCGAGTGCGTGAGTTCCAGAGCGATTATTTACCTGTTGTTGAATCCATTCCCGAGCTTGGTCTAGAGTGTGAAAGCGTCGAAGCTCCACTCGACCGGCAAACTTCTTGCCAACTCGGACCCGCCAGTACTCGTGTTCACCCGTTCGGCTTTTCGCGACACTTATTCCACGGGGGAGATCGGCGATGGCCTTCTTGGGCTTTTTTTGCTCCATTCTACTAGAAATTAGTCCAGAATTGATCCAAAAAGCAATCCTCGGAGGGAAAACGCCGGACTTAAAATCCGTTGGACCGAAAGGTCCGTGCGGGTTCGAGTCCCGCCATCGGCATGGCTGCTAGAGCGGTCTGGCGAGTTATTGTCCTGCTGAAATGTCATTAATTTAGAAGATTCACC
>Ga0073928_10005384_pt1 | contig 18014 bp, 19 predicted proteins | sample PaiPotPPA55metaG_FD_76969 | JGI IMG/M metagenome (GOLD analysis project Ga0073928, IMG submission 76969) | Iron sulfur acid spring bacterial and archeal communities from Banff, Canada, to study Microbial Dark Matter (Phase II) - Paint Pots PPA... ... | reverse complement strand
TTGTCAATGGTGTGATAGCTTCGTTTCACGGCGGTTCTCCTTTTCAAGGTTTGATCACCCCGATTCTATTCAGAATCAGGGGGAACCGCCGCCTCAACTTCCAACTACGCGTGAGACACCGTCATAAACCGGGGAGGGTGTCTTTTCTTTTTTTCAGTAATCAGTTTTGGGTTGTTCATCTTACAGGCTGCGCGTGCGCGGATACGCCTGCGGCGATCAAAGTACGGTTCTGCTCCGAGAGCGAGAAGCCCTACCTGTGGGGCCAGCACTCGCTAGACTGCGTGCCGCCGATTTGCTGAATGTTTGCGCGGGGCAACAGGTTGCGAGGTTCCGGGGCGTTGTCCAAGGAGGCCTAAATCATGCTCCTCAATGCGACAGCAGTAAGCACCAGGCAAGGTCAAGAGGACAGACGGCGCATTGAGCATAATGTCAAAACTGACGGTGCCGCTTGACCTCCTGCGGCGTGTGCCGCCGCGCCAATTGGATCCTCCTGGGTCCAGGGTTGAGTCCAAGTCCGGGTGGACCTGGCAAAAAGACCGCTGAAAGAGATGTACACATATATACATGCGCGCCCTTACATTTCAGTTGGACCTATGGACCCGCATTGAAGGCAAAAGGAGTTACGAGAGTTTTGCACTTGGACGCATGTTGGACCCGAGGTCGACGCAGGTGGACTGGAGATTCGCATCAATCCGCTGCCTTACGATAGCGGCGACCGCCCGGACGCGGTTCGCCCGGAGCAGGCCGACCAGGCCTGAACCGTCTGTAACCAAGCGAGAGGAGGATCCGGGAGACGCGATTAGTATCGGCGGGAGTTTGTTTGTCTGGCGTTTTCCCGATGCAGTGATTCAAGATGTCGGCAATGGTGACGGACGCCCCATCGGAGTTCAGATCGGCGACGGGATGACCATCCTCATAGAGACGTTGGGAAGGATCTGCTATCCACCGGGAGATAGGTTCTTCCCAGACATCCCCTTGGTAGCGGTCAGCCTGTTCCGCTTGAGCGAATTGGTCAAGTTCAGGCGTATCGAGCCACCAGGAATCGCCGGCGCGAAAGCGTTCGACGGCTTCGGCCCAGAGCTGATCGCGGTCGCGGACGATCGCGTCGATTTTGATCTCAGTGCCGCAGCGGACCGGCCAGAATCTCCGTCCGCCAGTGGCATCGATGAGGTATTCCTCGTCGTTGGTGGAAGCGGAGAAGACGCATTGGCGCGGGGAAGTAACCAGACGTTTTCCGTAAGGCGGGCGGAAGGCGTTCAATCCTGCGAGTGATGAAAGCCTTGACGTGTTCGAGTTCGGCTTTGTGCATGCCCGACAGCTCGCCCATCTCGATGATCCAGACGCCCATGGTCTGCAGTGAAGCGTCTTTGGTTCCTAGTTCAGCGATTTCGTCGGTAAACCATTCATCGCGTACTGCGAGTTTGCGATGGACGCTGGATTTCAGGATGCCCTGTTTTCCCTCCAAAACCAGGCAACAATCAACCTGACATCCTGGGTTTCGGACACGAGCCACGGCCGAGATAAGCCAGCGGGTCCCCACAGCGGCGACGTACGCGTTCTGTTCGGCGCCGAGGTAGACATTGAGCCACTGACCGAGGCGGCGCACGCCGTCCCACTTGAGCGAATCGAGATATTCGCGGACGGGATGAAACGCGCGGCCACGTGCGACAGTCTGGACTGCTTGACCAGCGATTTCGAGCCCGACCTCGATGCCATTGTGTTGTAACCAGTCGGCTGTTAATCGGTCTTCCTGATCAGTCCATCGCAGGCCGGCGGCCGCTGCCCATGGAGTGTTTTTCAGCGCTACAGTGTCTAGCGAAAATTCATTAAAGCCAAGCACGCCTTCCCATTCCGGAGCATACGTCAAGGCGATAATTGCGTTGGCCAGCAGCGCCTTTGGCTTCCCGTTGTCGGTTACGACTAGCCGCATTCGCCACCCCGCGGAGATACTATCCGACTGAGGCGGGAGCCAACCTTACGAATCGCTTGCTGCGGCGCTCTTTTCTGGCGACACTCGCTTGGTCCTCAACGTTTGCTCCAAGGGCGCGAGCTTGTCACGATGCGCGAAATGTTCTCAGATAGCCCTGGTTGCGAGCACTGATTGCGATTGACGGCCTGCAAGCAAGCATCAATGGCTCGGTCGCACACGCCATAGCGCCGCAGCGCGCCGGCAATCGCAACCAGCGTTAGGTGCTGCATGCCTTTCGGAATTTTTACCTCCGGCGGGATGCGGTACTTCGGGCCTTGAGGATGGTTGCCGTTCGCTCGAGTGAGCCGCTCATAGAGCCTCAATATGTCTTGGGCGTGGTCCTCGACTTGGAGCGGTGCGCCACGGAATACCTTGCCCGTGACAGCGAAGTAGCGCTTTCTGTCGTACATCTCGATCGCAGCACCATCTTGGAACGCGACTTTTCCAACGGCCGCCGGCAGCTGCCCTTTCGCCCAAATTTTCAGCCCGTGGCCGCTGGGCGAAATCTCCATGTAGGTGTCGGCGAAGCGCTCGATGATGCCACGTGTCGACTCTTTGGGAGTTCCGCACTCATCCAGGCAATCATCAAGGTCGATGCCAACGAAGGGATCCTCGGTCGTAAAAACGAACCCGATGCCGCTCCAGTACTTGAGCTGGCTTTCGAATACGTGGAGGATTTTCGGGTATTCGCTCCAGTCGGAAGGCTCGGTGGTGGAGGCGCGCCGGCCGTCGGGCCGGTAAGGCACCTTGGCCATTCGTTCCAACCGCCAGAGGACCCACTGGTCTCTTTCCTCGAGGTCGGACGGCACTCGAATAGCCACGTTCATATCTCCCGTCACCAGATTTCCACCTGTGCACCCTTGCGCCACTGCCTTCGTACTCATTGGCCGCCTCTCGCAATGTGTCGGGAGATGGCTTCCAGCACCGCAGCTTGAAACTTGTCACGCGTTTCCTTCGTGTCGAACTCAACGATCAACGCCCAGCTCTTCTCATTGTTCTTCACGTACTCTCGTGCTGGCAGCCCGACCCACTTCGAGCCGTCGCGAACGTGATACGTCAGATTGTGGATTATCATCCCGCTGGGCAAGCTGATCGAAAAAAACGCCTTTCAGGTGTTCTTCTCGAAGGTTTTCCAATTACTGACGACCATCTGCTGTTGTAGCGGTTGCGTTGAGTTCATCAGACTCTCCTGAGTGGGCTAAGCCCATACATCGACCGGCAGACAGCCACGGCCATGTTGACTTTGTAGCCGGGCTTGATTGCAATGTCGCGCCGGATCTTCGAATGCACTGATCGCACGACCTCTTTGGGATCAATCTCAGGATCATTCTCGCGTCGCTCGAGCTCGGCGCGCACCTCGCCGCGGAGCTGTTCACGGGCAACCTCGAAATTGCGACGGAGGGCTCGACTAGTTTGTGCATTAGATCTACTGGGATGATGTAGCGGACCTGGGCTCGATGGCGTCGCCGGCGAATCCTTGCGGGCTTTTGGCGGAAGTCATCCATGATCTGGACGGCGTCGACTGGGAACCCTGCAGAGTCATCTAGGTCATCGACGGCCTGCAGGGCTTTCGTTATCTCATAGTGGAGCTGAATCTCGCGCTCAGGGTAAGCGATGATCCTCGAAACTGCCATTCGGTCACAACGCTTTACCCCACGAATCATTTGCTTAAACGGCGTCCGCCCGTGACCTTCCGGTGAATCGTGGAGTGCCAGACGGTGCTGATGTTGGCTACCGGCCGGCTGATTTGTACAACTCCCAGAAAGAACCGCTCGCCATTGACCGCGACGGCAAGCACTTTTTCCAGCAGCAAATCGGACTGGCTGTTCATTCGTTTTCGTTTCCGATGGACAGCATGTTCCATCGGGCCGGCCTGGTCCGCTGGCCAAGTGCGGTCCAAAATCCGCGCCATACTGAGGGTCAGAAACTCTCAAAGGAGAAAGTCTGCGGGTGATGCTCGCTGATTCTAGGGGGATTATGGTAGGCGCGGCTGGACTCGAACCAGCGACCCTCAGCTTAGAAGGCTGATGCTCTATCCACCTGAGCTACGCGCCCTTTGAAAAGGAATCTACAAGATGAGTTTACGATGCCGCGCTCGCTCTTGCATCGACTAACTCCACCGCCTGGAACAAACCTTCGGCCATCCAGTCGCGGAACCATTCGAACAATTGCGATTGCTTCACAGCCGGGCGCCACTTGCGCGACGGGACGGCCATGATTGCCTCGCCCATCGTTCCTCCCGACGCTAGCGCGGAAAGCAGCTCATAAGCGGGTTCCAATAAATCCATGCGATGAACCTGGTAGTCGCGGCGATAAGCTACCACCCAGCTCTTCTTGGCGGCGACTCGCGGAAAACGATTCTCTTCGTCTACAGCACCAACGTACCGGCTCACCGGGTAGTCGAATGCGAGCAACCGGAACGCCTCGATAGGCTTTAGGCGCGCCGTTTCCCAGGCATCGCCGGGCACGGCACACACCCCGTTTGGCGTCAAAGGCGGAGTTTCGATCGCATCGAACACCGTAGTAAGCGCATACTCCAGCCGCGCCAGATCCACGCAGAATTCTTTCCTCGGGAGATCACCGACCGTCGCTACAAACTCAGGAAGATGATCGCCCAGCCGGTTCAGCGTATAGCTGCGCGACGGATAAACGTCCACGTAGCGCTTCACCAGGCGCATAAACTCCTCGCCGCCAAGAAAATGCTTCAGCGCTGGATAGTCGATCGCCAGCGCCTCCTCGATCCGTGGCAGATACATGTCACGGTAGACACTCAGGCGCTCGAGCGCAGAAAGCGTTTTGGAAGGAAGCACCACGGCGCGCGCCGCCTCAGCAGGAATCTGGGCCTGTGCGCCGTCGGACAAGATTGCTTCCTCCGTAGTCCCTTGTTCGAGGATGCAGGCTTGCATCCACCGCTGGACGCGTTCCAGGCCCGGATCAGTCGCCATATGCGATGACCTCGTCTTGTTCCGGCATTCCCGCCGCCGAATCTTCCTGCTCCCGGAACTTGCGTGCCTTCAGCGCCTCGCCGTGGACCACATCGAATTCCGGAATGTTGGCGTCCCATTCGAGCAGAGTCGCCACACCGCCCAGCCTCCGGTGCGCAAAGCGATAAAGATTCCAGACCGTCTCGATGACGTAATCGCTGTGCGTGTCCAGGATATGAGTGCCCTTGTTGGTGTGCCCTGCGAGGTGCATCTGCACCACGCGGTCGCGCGGAATCCGATCGATGTACTCTTCGGGATCGAAGCCGTGGTTGAACGAGCTGACGTAGACGTTGTTGACATCCAGAAGGATGCCGCAGTCGGCTTGCTCGGCAATCGCCGCCAAAAACTCGCTTTCCCGCCATGTGGACGCGGCGAACTCCAGGTAAGTGGAGGCGTTCTCAAGTGCGATCGGCCGCTCCAGAAAATCCTGAATGATCTTTACCCGCTCGATGGTGTGCCGCAGCGCTTGGTCGGTGTACGGCATCGGCAACAGGTCGTGTGTGTTCAGCCCGGTGACGCCGGTCCAACAAAGGTGGTCGGAGATCCAGTGCGCCTTGATCCGCTTGGCCAGCGCTTTCAGCTTCCCCAGATAATGGAAATTGACCGGATCGGTGCTGCCGACGGAGAGCGAGACTCCATGCAGGACCACTGGGTAACGCTCCGCCACCTGGTCCAAAACATGCAACGGCCGGCCGCCGGTGTCCAGGTAGTTTTCCGAAAGCACTTCAAACCAGTCGATGGCTGGATTGTTGCTGAGGATGTGGTCAAAATGCACCGTGCGTAACCCGATGCCGAAACCGAGATCCGGATATCCCCATCGATTTGCCATAAAGCTGACTCTGCACACTAAGGATAGCAAGTGGCAAATATGTCATCCTGAAAGTACGTAGCGGATGGGTACACCGAAAGAGGATTTGGCGCGTCCAAACAGCATGGTTCGACGGCGGCTGGTGGCAGTCTGCGGACTATTCGCCATAGTTCTATTTTGCGTCGCACTTTCGTTCGGCCAGAAGTTTCGCGAGTATCCGGGCTGGGAGTACGAGAATTTTCCGCTCCCCCCCGACTATCAGGTCCCCGGAGAATGGGCCTTTGCGCGGTTGATGTACCCTTCAGTCCGTTTCAGCGACCGTCCCTACAGTCCTTACTGGAAACAGGGCGCCACGAATTGGACCATCGATTATCCGCGTTCCGACCGGCATCTGTCCGAGGCCGTCCGCCGGTTGACCAGAATCCAGACGCGTTCCGTCGAGCAGCCCGTAGACCTGGATGAAGGGGACGATGTGTACAACTGGCCCTGGTTGTATGGCGTAGAAGTCGGTCATTGGGACCTCACCGACCAACAAGCGGCCAAGATGCGCGATTTCCTGTTGCGCGGCGGTTTCTTCATGTGCGACGACTTTCACGGCACACACGAGTGGAGCGTTTTCATCGCCGGGATGAACCGCGTATTTCCGGATCGTCCCATCGTCGATATCGACAACAAGGACCCGATATTTCACACCATCTTCGACCTCGATGACCGCTACCAGGTTCCCGGCGAGCAAGTCCTATTCACGCACCAGATGTGGGAGCACGACGGCTACGAAGCGCGCTGGCGCGGAATCTACGACGACAAGGGGCGGCTAATGGTAGCGATCTGCCACAACATGGATTTGGGCGATTCCTGGGAGCACGCCGACAACCCGAAGTATCCGGAACGATTCTCGGCCCTGGGCATCCGCATCGGCGTCAACTACATCACTTACGCGATGACCCACTAGTCTAGCTGATTGTGGTGCAGGTCTCCGACTGTCTCCGACCTGCCAACATAATCGGGGACCATCAAAAAGAAGGTCGGGTCCCTTGTGAACCCGACCCATCTATGACCGCGTTGGGGCCCGGAGGAGTCGGCCCCAGCGCGGGTGCTACAAACTGTTAGTTAACAGCCGCCGTGGACAGGTCCCGCGCGCATCCAGCTCGCTTTTTCTCCAGCCACGCGCACCATTCATCCAGGTTCGCGCCGGTCGTCGCCGAGACTTCCAGAATTTCAGCGCCCGGGTGAACCTTAAGGATGTTCTCCTTCGCTTTTGCAATATCGAACTGAATGTAAGGAAGAAGGTCGATCTCGTTTATAATCACGAGGCCCGCCCGCGAAAAAGTGGCGGGATACTTCAACGGCTTGTCTTCTCCTTCAGTAACGCTGAGAATGACGATCTTATCATGCTCGCCCAGGTCGTAGCTGGATGGGCAAACCAGATTGCCCACGTTCTCTATAAACAGGTAGTCGAGTCCGGTAAGATCCCAGGCTTCAGCGCCCAGCGCCTGCTCCACCATCCGCGCATCTAAGTGGCAGGAACCGCCCGAGCAGATCTGCCGAACGGGAAACCCGTACTTAGCCAAGCGTTTAGCGTCATTGTCGGTCTGAATGTCGCCGGTTAGTACTGCTACGCCTGTGTCGGGAGGAAACATCGCCAGTGTCCGTTCCAGTAGTAAGGTTTTTCCCGCCCCTGGGGAACTTATGAGGTTCGGACAATAGATGCCGTTCTCTCGAATGCGTTCGCGCAGCGACTTGGCGACGCGCTCGTTCTCGCTCAAGACCTTCTGCTGTACATCGATACGGTTCAAGGTTCCTCCAATTCCACGTATGCCAGTTCCAGCTCAGTGCCGCTGACCGGCTCGGTGGTTACTGCACCGCAGTTTGGACAGTCAATCTGGAAATCTTTCAGAGCAAATACAGTGCCACAAGCAGGGCAGCGGTTCTGCCGGGGACGGAACTCGATATCGAGGGCGGACGCGTCTTCCGAACCCAGCACAAGTGCTTCAAAACAAAACCGAAGGGAGTCTGGGTCTACGCCCGACCACTCGCCGATTCGTAAGCCCACAATTTAGAGCCGGGATGACGCTTGGCTTCGTTTTGCGCCGCGTCCAAAACCGAAGTAGCGATACCCATCTCGTGCATAGCAAATGGCTAACAAGCGCGCGACAACTATCTCAGGCGCGATCTCGTTCAACGAACTCGATACTCCCGGCGAGCGGGATCGCGAAGATACTGGATCGCGTGCGTCGCCTTCAGCATATCAGCCACAAGCCCGTAAAGGGCCTAGTCCTTCTGGTGTTCTTAGACACGGGTGCTCCCGCGCGGATCTCGGAGTATGCTCTGAATATGCGAGCAGCCTTGATCGCAGTCTTCGCTCTCGCAGAGCGGAACACTAACGCAAATGCCGCTTGCTCACGCGCGCCGCTTCCTTTGCGCGGAGCTTCGCGATGCGTTCGACTAACTTCACCGGGACAGGCTCAGAGAGCGGGAAGCGGATGGTGCCCTTACTGATTTCATATCGCGAAAGGGCGTCCTGCAACGCCGTGACAACGTGACCGGTGGCAGGGTAGAGCGAGTAATGCTGTTTCCATCCCGCGAAATAGAGCACCGGGCGACCGTGTAGTTTGTACGCCGGAATCTTGTACGAGATTATTTCCTCGGCTTCCGGCACGGCCTTGCGGATGGTCTTCCGCACGCGCTCAAGCACGCCCTGCAGTGCCTCGGGCTGCGAGGCGATGTACTCGTCGACGGACTTGAAGTTGGTTTTGGCCATCGTATTCTCTAGTGCTCCAGTCTTCTGACTTTAGCGCCCCAACGGCGCCCTACGTCCAAGTTCGTGTCACGCCAGATGATTTAGCCGCGCTCGATTTTCGCTGGGTACGAGCACTCCAAAGCAACGAGAAGCCACCCGCCAGAGCAAAAACTCGACCTGCGCGTAATGCGGACGTTCATGGAAGCGGCTCTATCCGAATGGTGCGGAGACCATGTAGGAAATCATCCTATAAATTCTTTTTATTGCCCTAGGACCGACGCAAGGAGTCTAACACCCTGAGGTCCCCAGTTTGTCACCTGCGGCCGTACGTGTCCAAAATCATCAAAACACTGGCGAAGCACGTCGCTGTCCAAAGTGCGGATCTGCCCAGATTTGCCCTTCCCGGCGGCGCTCATTGAAAGATTGGGTCTTCTTTGGCTTGCTTCTCAATCCGTACCGATGCGCCCAGTGCCTACGACGCTTCTTCCGATTTCGTTCGCGCTGGGCTAGGCGCGCAGTGACGGTGACACTTTGTTTGATCCCCCTGATTATCCTAGCGGCATGGTTTGTCGAGCTTCGATCACTCCAGAAAGTGCGTGCGCTCTCGGCGCCCGATCAGCCTAAGCCGGAACCTGCGCCAGCGAAGACCATTCAACAGCTATTGGACAAACGCTGATTGTCCGCCGGGCCGCGTTCTGCTCACTCGAACTCCCGCACAGGAGCAGCTTGGTCGGCGGCCACGCGTCCTGTGACAATTTTCGCTTGGTGGTAATTCTCTCCGCGCAAAGGGACGCCTGCGAGGCGGCGCAACATCGCGATCTGGCCCACGTGCGTGAAGGCATCGGCTATCGGGCCCTGGAAAAGTTTCTCCGCCGGCTCGCGGAGAGCGCTATCGGAGGCCAGATAGGCATCGAACGCTTCAATGACCGTAAAGAAGCGCTGGATTTCCGCGTCCCACGAAAGAGCGGATGAATCATGCCATCGTTGCTGGCCTTGTGCGATCGACAGAGCCCACTCCATCAGATCGCCGATGTGCGCAAGAATCTCGCGCGGTGTGCGCGTCTGTTGCGACGCTCGGAATTGGCCAAATGTATCGGACGATCCACGTACCGCTTTACCACCCCGATATGCGAGAGTGGCAAGAGTGTGCCGAAGTAATTGGCGAGCCGGATCGGCAACCACAAACGACAATGAAGAGGGTAGCATTCAAATATCATCTCGCGTTGCTGGCCATGGCCGGCTGGTCATTGGCCGGGCAAGACACTGGCGCGGCCGACAATACAACCAATGCGGATCCGCCGGAGCGATGGAATCTCTACTATCAAGCGACTTCCATCGGCCAGCGTCACGGCCCATTCAACTCTCCCTATGAAGGGCCGTTCAGTTTTCAGCCCTATCCGGAGCGCGACGTCTCGTTGACCACCACTCTGTTCTTCGGCCTGCAATTGGACCCGAACACTCAGTTCTATTTCGATCCCGAAATTGCCGGCGGTAGAGGGCTCAGCAGTGTGAACGGCCTGGCTAACGCGCCCAATGGTGAATTGCCACGCATCCAGACCGCAACCCCGAAGCCGTACATCGCTCGTCTTTACATTTCTCACGATTTTGGCTTCGGCCCTGAAAAGGAGCACGTCGAAAGCGACTTAAACCAGCTTGCGGGCGAGCGGCCAATGAATCGTTACACCGTAACAGTCGGACGATTCACGCTCACTGATTTCTTCGACAACAACAACTACACGCATGACCCGCGCACGCAATTCCTGGCCTGGGGAGTGATGTACAACGGCGCTTGGGATTACCCGGCCGACACGCGCGGCTATACCTGGGGAATCGTGAACGAGTTCCACACGCGCAATTGGTCGTACCGATATGCCGCCGCAGCCGAGCCCAAGGTCGCCAACGGTGGCAGGTTCGACCGGCGGCTGTTTCGAGACCGGGGCGATACCTTTGAGATCGAGCGCCGCTACACGATCGGAGATCATGCCGGTGCCATTCGTCTGCTCGGATTCCTGAATCACACGGACTCCGGCAGCTATGCTGATGCGCTCCGTCTGGCCGACGAAACCGGAACCACGCCTAACATCACGGCTGTCCACCGCGCTGGAACTCTCAAGTATGGAACCGGGATCAGCTTCGACCAGGAGATCCTTCGGGATGTCGGCATGTTCACTCGTTTGGGATGGAATGACGGCAAGACCCAGGACTTCGCATTTACGGCCATGGATCGCCTGGCCAGCGCGGGCGTGTCGGTGAAGGGCGCCCGGTGGAAAAGAAAAGAGGATGTCGTCGCTACTTCCTTCACAGCCGCCGGGCTCTCAGGCGTCCATGCGCTGTATCTCGCCCGCGGCGGCTACGACTTTCTGATCGGAGACGGCCGGCTGAACTACGCGCCCGAGTACACTTGGGAAAGCTACTATAGCGCGCGACTGTTTCCGGGCTTCTATGTGACTTTCGATGTCCAGCACTACAACAATCCGGCTTATAACCACGATCGCGGCCCGGTGTGGATCGAGAGCATCCGGCTGCACATGGAATTCGGACTGAAGCCCGGTAAGGCAAAATAAGTCGAAATGAGTCAGGCACCAGGATCGTTGCGCGCGCTGCTTACGAACCTGATCGACTATGCCGGTCTCTATCCCCCGGCCGCTCTCGCGCTACCGGTCGCGCTCAATAATTACAAGCAGTATCTAGCGTCTCCCGAAAGCTGGATTCTGAATCGGCTGGTTCTGCCGGCTACGAAGCTCGAAGATGTTGACCTGGGCGAGGACTGGCGCGTCACGCTACTGGTGGATGGTGAACCGGGCTCGCTGCCGCGTCAGGTCGAGACGCTCGAAATCAAGAAGGCTTGTAGGCTGTCGCTGCCTACGTATTGCGAGGCGCCTATCGATCAGATCAGGGGCGCATTCGCGAAGGTTCGAACCGGCGGATTGACGCCTGACGCGGTCCCGATGCCTAGTGAGATCGCCGAATTGTTGTGCGAAGCTGCCGCGCGGCGCGTGCCATTTAAGGCAACAGCCGGACTGCATCATCCGATTCGCGCCGGCCATCCGCTTACCTACTCGGCTGACAGCCCGCATGCCATCATGCACGGGTTCATCAACGTTTTCGTAGCGGCAGCCTTTGCTTGGCACGGCATCGATCGCGCGGCGGTCATCGGCGTTCTGCATGAATGCGATCCGGAGAGCTTCGAATTCTTCGATGACTCGCTGACCTGGCGTGGCAGGCGTCTCGGGACCGCGCAGATTGCGGCAGCTCGGCGCGACTTTGCACACAGCGTTGGGTCCTGCTCATTTGAAGAGCCGATCGGCGATCTGAAAACGTTGGCGTGGCTCAAATGATCGACGCTACGCATGACCCGGCGCTTCAGAGCTGGGTTGAAACCGCGAACCGGGCCGATAGTGATTTTCCGATTCAAAATCTTCCTTACGCGACCTTCTCTCGGAAAGGACACGAGCCCACGCGGCTGGGAATCGCGATCGGAGACATGGTTCTAGATGTTGGGGCGGCTTTCCAGATTCCAGCGATGGAGGCGCTGATGGCGCTGCCTCGCTCTCTTCGGATCGATCTGCGGCGGCAGGCGAGCGCGTTGCTGTCGAAATTCTCCCCTGGGGCAGACCGTTTATTGACGCCGCTCGCCGACGTCGATCTGCTCTTGCCTTGCAACATTCCTGATTACACCGACTTCTATGCGTCCATCCATCACGCCACCAACGTCGGCTTGCTGTTTCGCCCCGATAATCCTCTGTTGCCCAACTATAAGTGGATCCCCATCGCGTATCACGGCCGCGCCTCTTCGGTGGTTGTCGGTGGAACACCCGTGCGGCGGCCCCGGGGACAAATCGTCCTCACTGCCGGCGCATCTCCGGTCTATGAACCGCGCCGGCTCCTCGATTATGAACTGGAGTTGGGGGCGTTCTTGGGTCCCGGCAACAGGCTAGGCGAACCAATCCGGATCGCGCAGGCCGAAGAACACATCGTGGGCGTGTGCCTGCTGAACGATTGGTCGGCACGTGACATTCAAACCTGGGAGTCGCAGCCGCTGGGTCCATTCTTATCGAAAAATTTCGCTACCTCGATTTCGCCATGGGTGATCACGCTGGAGGCACTGGAGCCGTTTCGCTGCCCTCCCCCGGCGCGACCTGCCGGCGACCCGGCGCTATTGCCTCACCTCACGGCGGTCGGCGACACCGCCTTCCGGATCACTTTGGAAGTCTGGCTTCGATCGGCACGGATGCAAGAACCCGTGCGCGTGAGCCAGAGCGATTTCTCGACCATGTACTGGACGCTGGCGCAGATGGTCGCGCATCATACTTCGAACGGATGCCCACTTCGGCCCGGCGATCTGATCGGCAGCGGGACCGTCTCCGGGCCTGAGAGGCACAACCGCGGCTGCCTGCTGGAGATGACGCGGCGCGGATCGGAGCCGCTCGCCTTGCCGTCCGGCGAACAGCGCCGATTCTTAGAAGACGGCGATGAGGTGATCCTGCGAGGCTGGTGCGAGGCTCCGGGATTCCGGCGGATCGGATTGGGCGAGTGCCGCGGCACGATCCTGCCTGCCCTATTGTAGAGTAGACACAAATGCCCCGGCTTACAATGGTTTCCGTTATCCTTTCAGGCGCCATCGCCGCTCTTGGACAATCGAGCCCGCCACCTTCCTTGAGCTGTCCAAGTACGTTGAAGGTAACGGAGACGGCTGCGCCCTTAGAAGGGTGGAAAATTGTTTCGACCCCGAAGGAGCATGATTTCGAAACGGGTCTCCATCTACAACGTCGACAAGGAAGGACGAGAATACGACTTGGCCCCGGATGATCAGGCGCGGACAGGGGGGAAAATCGTCCAGGCTTGGAAGTTGCAAGACTATCGCAGCATGGAGATCTTTCTACGTTGCCGTTATCACGAAACCGCCGTGGTCTTAAATACGGAAGCGCCCCGCCCTCACCCGATGCACCTTCACATTCGCTTTAGACAAGAACGGCAACTTCATCGGCAAATCCGATTTGGTCTGCCGCCAATAGGGCGCTGACAACTTCTTGGCGCTGCCAAGACCTCGGTACAGCCTAGCATTGATTAGATGGCACTTCGCGTTGGACATCGGCGTGCATTCGGTCTTACGGAGTACAGCATTGGCTACACCTCAAGCGGCTCTGAGCCGTCAACTAACCACGCGAGAACCGGCTGATCGACCACCGCAGCTTCGTCGTCTCGATCTTTCATTCTTGGCCGGCGTCGTGATAGCCCTGGGAGCAGTTGTCACTGGGATCTGTGCCACGCACGTAGGTTTCACTTACTTCCTCCAGCCCACCGGGGCGGTCATTGTGTTGGGTGGAACACTGGGCGTAATCCTGGTGACTACGCCCAGACCTTCATTGGTTCATTCAGCGTACCGGATCATGGAACTTTTCGCCGTCGATGAGGTGAACCGCGACGCGTTGATCGAGGAAATCATTAGCTTGTCGAGAATTGTACGGCGGGGCGGGATCATCGCGCTTGACGCAGCGATCTCGAAGACGTCCAACGTGTTTCTCCGCGACGCGCTGCAACTGGCGGTAGATGGCCAAAGCCGCGAAGAACTGCAGGTGGTTCTCGAAACTCAGCTTAGAATGAACGAACGCCACGGTGAGAGTGACGCGAAGGCGCTGGAGGTCGCGGGAGGGTTCGCGCCTACTATCGGAATCATCGGCACGGTCGTCGGCCTAATTGAAGTGCTTCGGCAGTTCTCGAATCTTCAGGCCGTTGGTAGCGGGATCGGCACAGCATTCGTCTCAACCATCTATGGCTTGGCGTTAGCAAATCTGTTGTTGCTGCCGGCTGCTCACCGTATTCGGGCGCGCGTGGCCGAGAATTTTGAAACTCAGGAGCTGATCATCGAAGGCGTCCTCTCGGTGATCGATTGCCTTCATCCGGCGTTGATCCGGGTCCGCTTGAACTCGTTTGTGCGCGGGCCCAAATCGAATGCCGCCTAAACCAGCATATCTCCAGCCGGAGAGCGCCTCGCACAACCGCTGGCTCATCAGCTACACCGACATCGTAACCATTTTACTGATCCTGTTCGTTGCAGTGGCCGCGCAGAGCCTGCAGGATCATTCGGCTCGAGCCGCCGCGGCGAGGCCCTCGCTCACGAAGTCACACCCGGTACCTCAACAAACAGAACAAAGGCTGCAACAGCAGGGTCTTGATTTGCACCGCGAACCGCGTGGCTTGGTGATCAGCGTTCCGCAAGCGGTTCTGTTCGCGTCGGGAGACGATCGCATCAGCCGGGGGGCGTATCCAATGGTCTCCGAAATCGCCGCAGTGCTCCGCGATGTCAATAATAAAGTAGCGCTGGTCGGCCATGCCGATGCCATCCCGATTCACAACCAACGCTTTAAGAGTAACTGGGAGCTTTCCGCGGCACGGAGTCTGAGCCTTCTCACATTGCTGGCAACCGGCTACGGCATCGAGGAGTCGCGCCTGTCGATTCAGAGCTACGGCTCCTACAGTCCAAAATCGTCGAACGACACTGAAAATGGTCGCGCAGAAAACCGGCGGGTCGAGATTCTCATTTTGAACGAGCAGGTGGCCGAAGCCAATTGCCCGTGATCGCTTTTGCTATCGTGAGATTTCCCACGATGCAACCTGCTTTGAATATTCCTAAGACCGGAGCGTTGGACCTAGTCTCGCTTGGCGCGCTGGTCCATCGCCTGGATCCCGGCATCATTCCCTTCCGCAAAGCGACCGAGTGCCAGATTCATGTCAGCGGCGGCGAGTTCAACGTTGCCGCCAACCTGGCCGACTGTTTCGGATTGCAGACCAGCATCGCGACTGCAATGGTCAACTATCCCATCGGCGATCTGGTAGCCGAGCGAGTGAAGGCGATGGGGGTCAAGCCTTTCTATAAACGCTTCGAGCACGACGGCGTCACCGGTCCGAACATTGCGGCAGTTTACAGCGATCGAGGTCACGGAGTGCGCGCACCCGTGGTCTTCTACAACCGATCGAACGAAGCCGCGGCACGCCTGAAACCGGGCGATTTCGACTGGAAGACAATCTTCGCCGGCGGCATACGCTGGTTCCACAGCGGCGGGATCTTCGCGGCACTGTCCGAAACGACCGCCGAGCTAATAATCGAGGGGATGCGGGTGGCCAAAGCGGCTGGCGCCGTGGTCTCGTTTGACTTGAATTTCCGCGAAAAGCTTTGGAAGGTTTCGGGCGGACAACATCGCGCGCAGTCGGTGATCGGCCGGATTGTTGAGAACGTGGACGTGCTGGTCGGAAATGAAGAGGACCTGCAGAAGGGACTGGGCGTTCCGGGCCCCCAGCTCGCGGCGAAATCCAAGCTCGATCCCAGCGCATTTTTCGGAATGATCGATCGGGTGGTGAAGCAGCATCCCCAGATCAAGATTGTCGCCACGACTCTTCGCGAGGTGCATTCCACGAGCCGGCACCACTGGGGCGCCGTAGCCTGGGTCAATGGGGAGACCCACGTATCTCCTACTTGCGAACTGCATGTTCACGATCGCGTCGGCGGCGGCGATGGTTTCGCCTCGGGATTCTTCTACGGACTGCTGGCGGGCGAGTCTACGGAGGAATCGCTGAAGCTGGGCTGGGCGCACGGTGCTCTTCTAACCACCTTTCCCGGCGATACCACCATGGCGACTCTTCAGGAAGTTCGAGCGTTCGCGCAAGGCGGCTCGGCGCGCATTCAGCGTTAGCGCGGGCGTTGAGTGCGAAAATCGTCTAGTGCGGCGCCCAACTGCGCGAGACTCGTGGCAACTGCCTCTGATTCACCGCCGATGCCGAGCCGGAAGTGATCCGGCATTTCGAAGAACGACCCCGGAACCACGGTGCCGTCGTATTTCTCGCGGAACAACTCGCAGAACTTGTCGACGGAGCCGGTGAGAAGCCGCGGAAACACCACGGTTCCGAACCGCAGCGGCCGTACTTCGAGATCCTTTCTGGTCGCCAGGAATTCGTTGAGCAACCGCCGGTTTCTCTCGAGCAGAGCGCGAGACCATTTTCGTATCGTCTCGAAATTATGAAGGGCGATCACGCTGAGGCGTTCGGCCGGATGGGCCTGGTTTACGCCGAAAAGATCGTTGAGCAGCCACATCCGGCGCGCCAACTCCGGCTCCGCCAACACCCATCCACAGCGCAGGCCGCTTAGCCCGTAAACCTTCGTCAGGCTGTTGGTGATGACAAACTCGGGACCCAGGTGAAACGCAGAACGTGGCGCGACTTCGAAGGCGGCGTCGAGATAGACTTCGTCCACAAGCACTCGCGCGCCAACGCGTCTCGCGACCTCACCGATGGAACGCAAGTTGGCTTCGTCGGTGAACGCGCTGGAAGGATTGTGCAGATTGGTGATGACGATAAGGCGCGTGCGGGGCGTCACAGCTCGCTCAAGCTCCGCCGGATGGAGAGCAAAGCCGCTTTCCCGACGGCGTGGGAAGCGGCGAACTTCGGCCTGCAGATATCCCAGTGATGCCAGCAACAATTCGTAGGTTGGATGTTCGACGACTACCTCATCGCCCGGCTCTAAAATCGCCGCCATGGCAAGATAGTTCGCCATCGAAGTGCCATCGGCCGCCACGACGTTGGCGGTCGAAACCCCGTTGTGCGCGGCCAACGCTTCTTGCAGCGGCGGATAGCCATAGCCGGCGCCTCTAGCCACTGGCCCCAAATCCTCGATCTTCACCGGCAGTCCGAAAAGCGGATAAGTGATCACCCCGCTGGTGGCCAGATTGTAGCGAGCGCCTTGCCGCGTCTTCGCCCATTGCATGTAGGCCGAACTCATAACGCGATTCTTCATGATCTGGAAAGTTTTCTCCTCCAAAACAGATATGCTGGAATTCCCGACGCCAGAAAAAGCCAGCCGACGAGACTCTCCTTCGGATGACTGAAGACCGTGCCGGCCACGATGGCAGCGCAGGCAAACACGAAAAGCCCGGTGGTCCAAGGATGACCGGGAACGAGGTACCCTACCCTCTCATCGCTGCCCTCGCGCCGGCGAAAAACAAACAACGTGGCGGCAGTTAGCCCAAAGAAAATGAAATCGGACGAAGTTACATAGCTGAGAATCTGCTCGTACCGCCCGGAGAGCGCGATGGCGCTGGCTAGAACCCCTTGCAGGGTAATCGAAACCACCGGCGCGTGCGTACGCGAGGAGACGTAGCTCACACTACGAAAGAACAGCCCATCTTCCGCCATGGCAAAATACACGCGGGGCGCGGTCAGCATTCCTTGGCTGAGGAACCCGATGGTAGAGATAGCAATTGCGAACGCGGTGAAGGTGGCGCCCACGGAGCCCACCGCTTGCTGCATAGCCGTGGAGGCGGGAGTGCTGGTGGCCGCTAGACCATCGGCGCCGAGCACGCGCAGATAAACGAAGTTCATCGAGAGGTAGATCGCCACCACCCCAAGCACGCCGATCAGAAGACCGCGCGTGAGATCACGGCGGGGATCGCGCAGTTCGGCCGACATGAAACTCGCGGTTTGCCAGCCTCCATACGAGAAGGCAATGGGTGTCAGCGCGGC
>Ga0073928_10005383_pt1 | contig 18019 bp, 15 predicted proteins | sample PaiPotPPA55metaG_FD_76969 | JGI IMG/M metagenome (GOLD analysis project Ga0073928, IMG submission 76969) | Iron sulfur acid spring bacterial and archeal communities from Banff, Canada, to study Microbial Dark Matter (Phase II) - Paint Pots PPA... ... | reverse complement strand
CTTGGGATTGACCTGCGTGTTGAATTCCTGAATGGCGTCGATCGGAATAATGGTGGCGGCATCGCCGAGGACGGCTGCCGCGTTGGTCACGCTAAAACCCATGAACGCTTCATCATCGGTGACGCCATCGACGATGAAGCTCGTGTCTTCCGGACGGATGCCGTTGGTGGTCTGTGTCCAAGGTCCACCTCCCGGGTAAATCGAAGTGCCAGGGCGCAGCGTGAGTAGATTCTGGTAGTTGCGGCCGTTCAGAGGCAGATCGTTAATGATCTCATTGCTGATGGTGCCGCCGAGGGTGGTAGAAGTGGTGTCCACCATTGGTACGTCTTCGGTAACAGTAACGGTCTCGGTAGCGGAACCGGTTTGTAACACCGCATCTACTCGGACTTCTTTGCCAACTTCGAGCAGGATATTCTGCCGCTCGAATCCCTTGAATCCTTTCGACTCCACCCGCACCGTATACGTGCCGGGCGTCAAGTCCGTCGCTACATACTCCCCGGCTTGATCGCTGGTCAAAGTTCTCGGAATTCCACGCGCCACGTCGGTGATCGTTACCGTGGCCCCAACGACATTTCCGCCGGATTGGTCGGTAACCGCTCCCAGAATCTCGCCGTTGTTGCCTTGGGCGCACAGCCGAATGCTTCCCGCCAGCAAAACCAGAAACGCGATGAGCAGGCGGACGCCCAAGAGGACGCGCGTCGATGGGAATCCCTTCATTTTTGCATGATTCGAGCTCATAGGAACATCACCCTCCTGAAACGGTATAGCGGCTATACCATTCAATCTCGGGCGATGTCAAGCAAATCCTTGATATTAAGTATTAAAGGAATCGATCTTACAAACGTTAGACCTGACAGGTTGGCATGGTGGTCAGACCACAGCCGTGGGTGGTCGAACGAAGGTTCCGAGGCACGTGCGGGATTGATTAAGTCTTTACGGCTTTTTGGGAGCCGCTGGTGTTGGAGCGGGCTGTTTTGCGGGCGGCACTTGAGCCGGCGGCTGCGCGATAGGTGGTTGGCCCCCCGACGCTGGCGCGGACGGTGCCGAACTTGGAGTGGTGGGTGGCACCTTGGCCGCCGGAGCCGGTTTTGCCGGTTGCGAGACTTTTTGTAGTACCGAGCCGCCCTGCTCTACGGCGCGATCCGTTCTCAGCACCAATGCCATGGCGCATAGCATGAACATAACCGCACACCAGGTGGTGGCCTTGGACAAGACGTTCGCCGCGCCCCGTGGGCCGAATGCCGTTTGACTGCCAGCGCCGCCGAAAGCGCCTGCCAGATCAGCAGCTTTACCGCTCTGGAGTAACACTACGATGATCAACACCATGCAGTTAATCACGAAGAAGCCGGTCAACAGCCATCCGGCGTACCGGAATCCCAATACGATGATACCCAAACCCACCAGCAGCGCTATTGTCCACTTCATCCAACCAGGCATTCGATTTTCCTCGCCGCGCGGTTCGTTTTCCCCTTCGCGCACAGCCTTATTATTTTATCTATCCGCGTTGCCGGCCTTCTATTGCGGCTTCGCGCCACTCACCTTCGCGCCATTCACAATGGACGCGAAAGACTTAGGGTCCAGGCTCGCCCCACCAACTAACGCCCCATCCAACTCTTCCTGCGCCATCAGCCCTTGAATGTTATCCGGTTTGACGCTGCCCCCGTAAAGGATACGCAGGGCTGCAGCCTGTTCCGGTGAAAATCGCTTCGCTACACACTGACGCAGGTAACGGTGCGAGGCAGCAGCAATTTCAGGGGTAGCCGTCCGGCCGGTACCGATGGCCCACACTGGCTCGTATGCCATCAGAATACGGGAGAATTCTTCAGCGGTCAACGCGCCTGGCCCATTGCCCAGTTGCGCTTCGCAAACCCTCTCGGTGTGGCCAGACTCGCGTTCGGCAAGAGTTTCACCGACGCAAACAATCGGTGTGAGACCGGCTGCAAGCGCGGCTTTAGTCTTTTTTGCCACCATCTCATCCGTCTCGCCGAAAAGCTGGCGCCGCTCCGAATGACCGATGATGACGTAGCGGCATCCGGCTTCCTGTAGCATCGCGGGAGAAACTTCTCCAGTGAATGCGCCTTCCTTTTCCCAGTACACGTTTTGACCGGCAATGCTGATTTTGGTGTTCCTCGTCGATTCAACCGCCGCGGAAATGGCTGTAAAAGGAGGCGCCACCACGATGTCGCAAAAATTGGCGTCCGCGATAAGCGGGGAAAACGCCGCAAAAAACGCGCGCGTGTCGGCGATGGTTTTGTACATTTTCCAATTGCCGGCGATCACCCGACGCCTCATCGAATTATCCTCTTGCACATGGATGCTTTTTATTTCTCACTGAGCGCTTCGACGCCCGGAAGCTTGCGCCCACCCAGAAATTCCAGCGAAGCTCCGCCGCCAGTGGAAATATGCGAGATCTTATCCGCCACGCCGGATTGGTGAACCGCAGCAACCGAGTCACCACCCCCCACGATGGAAGTTGCGCCGCCATCCGTGGCAGTCGCCACCGCTTTGGCGATAGCCAGCGTGCCCTTTGCAAAAGCCGGCATTTCGAAAACGCCCATCGGCCCGTTCCACACGATTGTTTTCGCCTTGGCAATTTCCGCCGCGTACAACGCCATCGTGCGCGGGCCGATATCCAGCCCCATTTGATCGTCGGGAATAGCTCCCACATCTACGACCGTCGCCGGGGCATCCGGTTTGAACTCAGGCGCGATCACGTTATCGACGGGCAGCAAAAATTTGAAATTTCGGGCACGCGCATCGTCGAGAAGCTTTCTAGCTAAATCCAGTTTTTCGTTTTCCACCAGGGATTTCCCGATACGCTGCCCTTGCGCTTTCAAAAATGTATAAGCCATCCCGCCGCCAATCAGCAGCGCGTCGGCAATCTTCATCAAATTGTCGACCACTTCAATCTTATCGCTCACTTTGGCGCCGCCAAGGATCGCCACGAACGGCCGCTCCGGATTGCTGATGGCTGTCCCAAGGTAAGCCAATTCTTTTTCCATCAGCAGCCCCGCCGCGGATTGCTTCACGAAATGGGTTATCCCCACCACAGAAGCATGCGCGCGATGCGCGGAACCGAAGGCGTCACAAACGAAAAGCCCATCGCATAACGCAGCCAGCTCTTTCGAAAAACCCTGGTCGTTTTTCTCTTCTTCGGGATGAAAGCGCACATTTTCCAGCAATAACACGTCGCCATCTTTGAGCGCCTTGCTCTTTGATTCCGCCTCGGTGCCGACGCAATTGTCGGAAAATTCAACTCGCTTTCCCAATAGTTCCTCGAGCTTCTTGGCAGCAGGCTTCAAGGAATATTTTTCATTGCGCGCCCCTTTTGGACGCCCCAGGTGCGACGCCAAAACAAGTCGCGCCCCTCCATCAATTGCCAGCCGCAAAGTCGGCAGCGTCTCCCGAATGCGCGTATCGTCCGCGACCACTCCATCTTTCAGCGGCACGTTAAAATCAACCCGCAGAAACACGCGCTTGCCCCGTAGATCAAGGTCCTTGATCGTTAGTTTGGCCATAATTTGAAATCCGCAGCGATAATTAAAATTTTGCGGCCATGAATTTAATCAGGTCGCGGCAGCGGCAGGAATAACCCCATTCATTGTCATACCACGCGAGCACCTTCACGCAGCGGTCGCCAACTACTTTTGTATATCCGGAATCCACAATCGACGAATTGGAATTACCCTTGAAATCCGCGGACACCAGCTCTTCTTCGGTGTAAGCGAGTATGCCTTTCATCGCGCCATGGGCCGCAGCTTTTAGTGCCCCGTTGACCGATTCCACCGTGGCCGGTTTGTCGACGAACACCGTCAGGTCCACGACGCTCACGTTCGGCGTAGGCACCCGCATCGCGTAACCGTCGAGCTTCCCTTTCAGCTCCGGGATGACCAGGTGCAACGCTTTGGCCGCTCCGGTTGAGCTGGGAATCATATTGATGGCTGCCGCGCGCGCCCGTCGCAAGTCTTTGTGCGGCAAATCCAAAAGCTTCTGATCGTTGGTGTAGGAGTGAATGGTCGTCATCGTGCCACTGTGAATACCAAATGTTTGCTGCAAAACTTTAGCGACCGGCGCCAGGCAATTCGTGGTACAGGAAGCGTTGGAGACCACATTGTGTTTCGCCGCGTCGTAAGTGTTGTCGTTGACGCCGAGAACAAACGTGGCATCTGGACCATCCGCCGGGGCCGAAATAATTACTTTCTTTACCGAGCCGCGCAAATGCTTCTTGGCGTCGGCGCCCTTGGTAAAAAGTCCCGTGGATTCCACAACAATATCCGCGCCCACCGAAGGCCAATCAATTTCACCCGGGTCTTTCGTCTTGAAAACTTTAAAGCTTTTCCCTTCCACGCTGATGGTGTCGTCTGTGTGCGTAACTTTATGGTGCAGGTTGCCGAGAACGGAGTCGTACTTCAGCAAATGCGCGAGTGTCATCGCGTCCGTCACGTCGTTTACCGCCACAAATTGAATATCTTTGTCGTCCAGAGCGGTGCGCATGATGTTGCGCCCGATGCGCCCAAACCCGTTGATTCCAACTTTAATCGTCATTCTTCCTCCGTTGCGGGATAAACAAATGCGGCCAGCTCTAAATGAAAATCAGCCGCGAGTAGAACAGGAAATGCTATGGGCAGGCTTGATAAAAGTCAAACGCTGCAATCTTTCGCATGTCGTTTTGGAACGAAGCACCGGACCGTCTTCCCTATCAACCGCCGAGTAGACGCCTCCCTGAACACCACCGGCCAACAATCCGTACGCCAAACCCCTTCAACGCCAAAGACTCGCTAACCTGCTGAGCCCCTCCGGCGGCGAAGCCGCCAAGCACGCCAGAGCCCCCAGAAAAAAACCCGCCACCTCAGTCCCCCTAAAAGGTGAGTCCTCCGAGTAATCAGCGTCCACGTGCAGCGCAGGTGCAGCGCGACCCAGGTTCGCAAGTCGAGGCGCGAACCTGGGTCTTGCAGTTGAATTGCCCTTCCTTGTTCCCGCCGCTCAGAGTTGCATCACTTGCCTATGTCATCAAGCAAAATCACGCGAAGGGTGCCCCGCCCTCGATTTTTAGGGTGGGTCCTACAGTTGAATTTTCTTCCCACTTAGTCGAAAAGTTACCATACGACCGGGAAGCAGGGGTGGGCTAGGTTCGCAGTTGAGGTATGAACCTGGGTCTTGCAGTCATATTTTTCTTCCTTCATGAGCTGACTCAGGACACTGACGTTTATGTCACTCCAAGAGAACAGCTGGAAACTTACGCGTGTCCTACCAACCCGATAATCCCATCCGCGTCACCCCCTCCTCTTGACAATCAATAGGAGGCCTGTATTCTTCCTTATGATCCTCAAGAGGAACGCCTCCTATGCCGGACAAGGACAAAGACAAGCCGGGCGATCTCGTCCAGGGCACACTGGACATGCTCATTCTGAAAACGCTGGCACTCGAACCCATGCACGGATATGGGATCGCGGTCCGGCTCGAACAAATGAGCAAGGGCGTTTTTCGCCTCAATGCAGGTTCCCTCTTCGTCGCCTTTCAGCGCCTGCAACGAGCGGGCTTGATCACCAGCGAATGGAAAGCCACCGAGAATAGCAGGCGCGCCAAGTATTACGCCGTTACAGCCCAGGGACGAAAGAAGCTCAACAGCGAAACACGGGAATGGGCACGTCAAGTGGCGGCGATCGCCAGAATCTTGGAGGCATCGTAAACCAATCATGTCATTGCTACGAAGCATGGCGAACGGGCTTCGATCGCTGGTCCGGAAAAAGCGCGTGGAGGCGGACTTAGACGAAGAGCTGCGCGGCTTCCTCGATATGGCCGCCGAAGAAAAAATGAAGCAGGGTATGAGCCGCGCGGATGCGTTTCGCGCGGTCCGCTTGGAGCGCGGAAATACCGAAGCTGCGAAGGAGGTCGTCCGCACCGCCGGTTGGGAATCTTTTGTGGAAACCTGTTGGCAAGATTTGCGCTTCGCCGCGCGCATGCTGCGAAAGAGTCCGGGATTTACGGCGGTCGCGGTGATCACGCTGGCTCTCGGCATTGGTGCAAACACCGCAATCTTCAGTGTGGTGCAAGGCGTCCTTTTGGCGCCTTTGCCTTACCACGAGCCCGATCGCTTGGTCATTGTCTTGCTAAACAATTTCCGTCTGAAGAGTCCAACTTATCTTTCTTATCGTGATTTTCTAGATTGGGAGAGCGGTGCACCACCCTTCGAGAAAATGTCGGCCTTCGCCCGGCACAGTTTCGATTTGTCGAACCCCGGTAATCCTCAACACCTCGAAGGCAGCGAAATTTCCTCGGATTTCTTCAGTACGCTCGGTGTGGGGCTGGCGCAGGGACGGGAATTTTCCGCAGAAGAGGACCGCAATGGTGGGGCGCCCGTGACCATCATCAGTCAAGCCCTGTGGCGAGATCGGTTCGGCAGCAGCCCAACGGCGCTCGGTAAATCCATCGTGCTGGACGGTGTAGAAACCACGGTCGTCGGAGTACTCCAACCGGGTTTTCGCTTTGGAACCGACTACGCCGATGTCTATATACCGATAGGCCAGAGAAAGCTCGTAGACGCGAACGATCGTACCGCTCATGACGTAATGTGTATTGCCCGTCTGAAACCTGGCGTGAACCTGAGCCAGGCCGACGCGCAGATGAACGCTATTCAGGAAAATATTGATCGCCTAAATCCTGAAACCGAACAGGGATTGGGAGCTAAAATCCTTCCCCTTAAGGAGGAGCTGGTCGGCGACGTACGCGGCACGCTTTTGCTCTTGCTGGGAGCTGTTGGCCTGGTCTTGCTGATTGCGTGCGCGAACGTGGCTAATCTACTGCTTGCGCGTTCGGCGGCGCGCTCGCGCGAATTCTCGATTCGCGCGGCTCTCGGCGCTGGCCGCGGCCGTGTCGTGCGGCAGCTAGTTACAGAAAGCGTACTTCTTTCGGTTTTGGGCGGAGTGCTGGGTTTGGCGGCAGCAAAATGGGGACTCAGCGCGACGTTGGCATCCCTGTCTGCGGATTTGCCTCGGGGCGACAACATTCACGTGAATGCTGCTGTACTTTTCTTTGCGCTGGGCGTTTCGCTGGTGGTCGGTATTCTGTTTGGCTTGGCCCCCGCACTCACGAGTTCTAGGGCGAATCTGCAAGCGTCGCTCAAAGAAGGAGGTCGCGGATCAACCGGCGGGCATCACCGTACGCAAAGTGTTCTGTTAATCGCTCAAATAGCTCTGACTCTCGTTTTATTGGCAGGCGCCGGATTGTTGTTCCGCAGCATCCAGCGTTCGTGGAAAGCGGACCTCGGCTTTGAATCGCAGCACATTCTTACATTTCAAGTGGGACTCTCCCCTTCAGCAACCAAGACCGGCGCGGCGGTGCGAGCCGCCTATCAGCAGTTGCTGGACCGCATCCGTCAGATTCCGGGGATTCAGGACGCAGAAATTACTACAGAAGTGCCGATGACTCATCAAATGAACGCCATCCCCTTCTGGGTTGACTCGCACCGGCCCGCGTCGGTAGCCGAGGCGCCACGCACGTTGGGATTTATAACCGGCCCTGATTTTCTGCAAGTTATGCGAATACCGCTCATCCGAGGCCGATTCATCAGCGAGCAAGACACCATCAACTCTCCGTTGGTCACCGTGATTGACAGCGAACTGGCGCGAGCTTATTTCCCAGGTAAAGACCCCATCGGCCGGACCATAACGTTTCCCCAGGTCGGCGACTATCGGATCATCGGCGTCGTGGGCCACGTGCAGCACTGGCAAGTCGGCTTCTCCAGTCCTTTCATGCAAAACCAATCCTACGTTTCTATTTATCAGATCCAGGACCGATGGATGACCAGGATTGATACATGGACCTGGGTCGTAGTTCGTACACCACTGGACGCCTCGATGGTGCTGCCGGAGATCAGAAAGGCAGTCTACAGCGCGGGGAATGATCAAACCGTTTACCATGTGCAAACCATGCACGAGATTGTTTCCGAGTCCATGGCGCCGCAACGATTCCCGTTGATCCTGCTGGGGAGCTTCGCAGGTTTGGCCTTGCTTTTGGCGACCATCGGAATTTATGGCGTCATCTCCTATTCCGTGACGCAACGCGTGAACGAAATCGGGATTCGCATGGCGCTGGGTGCGGAGAAGCGTGATCTTTTTCGCATGGTCGTGGGGCAAGGCCTTAGGCTGGCTTTTGCTGGCCTCGCCATTGGGGTGACGGCCGCGCTCACTCTCACGCGTCTTCTGCTGAGCTTCTCGCAACTGCTCTACGGAGTTGGCGCAAGCGACCCCGCGACGCTTGTAACTGTTTCGGCTGTACTGATTAGCGTTACCATTCTGGCGTGTTACCTTCCCGCCCGCCGAGCGATGCGCATCGACCCAATCGAGGCTTTACGTTACGAATAGCTTCTGCCGTTTCTTCTCGCTCAGAGTCGCATCCTGTTGAACCTTGTTCACCAAACAAAATCACGCGAAGGTGGCCCAGGCTCGCTTTGTAGCCCTGGGTCTTCGGGTTAGCGCCCTCTCAATGTGTGTCGATTCGAATCGCGCATTGCTTGGCGCGAAGAGCGCTGCGGCATTCGAATGCTTTATGTCGGCGCGCCGACAATTGCACTTGCTCGCTCCAAATATTGTGACTCATGTAAGAACAAATTCTTGTTGGTCTAAAAAAACTTGCTTCACGTGGAACAGATGGCACTCGAATGCGACTGTCATTCGAACGCGCGACTGGTTCGAAAAGTTATCGCGTTCGAATGATGTGCGCTTTCAGGAAATGGATCTGTTTGTTGTCGCGGCTAAAGCCGCGACCTACAAACCCTAAGGCACACGAATCTTACAAGACGCGAGGATGCGGGCGGGATGATTACTGCGGGTATTGTTTGACGCTGGTTACTCGCGTGCCAGTGAAGCGCACGAACACGGTTTTTGATGGAGGCTGGCCGTAAATCCAGTCTTCAATATCGTTGCCTTCCGCATCGCGCTCGCGGACTTTGTGTTCCGGCTTGCCAATCGCGGCAACGACTTCTTCACGGTCCATGCCCACTACCGGGGTTCGTTCCTGGATCGCTTTTTTCATCTCGATGGGAAGAGTGTCAAACCACTGCACCGACGCGGAGCGCTGCTTCGCAAAATCCAGAAATGGCGCGAGCAATTTCTTCAGGTCATCAGGAGACAAATCCGGCAGCGGCTTGCCGAATTCAAGGAACAACGTGCTTCCCAGGCCCGGCTGCAATCCTGGAGGACCCTGATCCTGTTGCGTAGTCGTTGTTTGAGCGGTAGGAATGCCGCCCATTTCCAGATGAATGCGATCGCGCAGGCGTTTCTTGCCCCGGCCGCCGCCATTCAAATCTACGATGATTTGTTTCTCATGAAATTCGAGCTTCGTAATTTGAACGTGGTCGCCGGTATTCACCGCGGCGCCGTGCGTGGCCACCTGGCGTTCAAGCATGTCAATGTCCGCGGCTTGGCCAACGTGCACGATGAAACCTTCTTTGCCGGCGGGCAGAGGTTTGATAGCTCGCGCGAATTCGCCGGACACATAGCGGATCAGGTTGAGCTTTGAACTGTCCTGCAGCGGTGTGGCCTTGCCGGCGTTTTGCGATTTGTCCTGCGCGCTTGCTTGCCCCTGCGCATCGCTTTCGGAGCCTTCATTTCCGAACAGAGGAATTTCGTTGCCGGCCGGAAATGTTCCCAAATTTGAACTGGCAGGCGGGCGCAGGCTATTCGCCTGCGGTACATCCGCGTCTGCAAATAGCAGGAACGTCAAAGCTAGGGCTAAAATCATCATCCGTAAGGGTTCCAACTGGCAGGATATTCCCGCGCCAGTCTACCTCAACTCTTATTCTATGATGCGAAAAACCTCCTGAACAGCCACACGCCGGGCCGGTCTTATCCTTTCGCGTAACTGGCCTAAAGGGCTATTCCCTGCTGGATAGACTGGGGTTCCTGCTCGGCGGGCATTGCGGCGGCCACCAGCTATCTAGGCTCTATTCTGGGGCACTTAAGCATGCCCATCCTAAGGTGGCGTGCCTAAGGCAAGCTCCCGTGCCTACGGCAGGCTTGCCTGCCTTAGGCAGGCGCAAGTATGAGCCTAAGCGGCTGCAAGTTGCTAACGAGACACTACTTGAACGCCCTGGCGATCGATCTTCACTGGAAGGACCTCCGCTCCTGCGTCCCGGATGCTGGCCTCCACTCGCTGGCGGGCGTCCGGTTCAATCAGCAACACCACGCAGCCCCCGCCGCCAGCACCGCAAACTTTGCCGGCCAGCGCGCCCTTTTTGCGCGCTCCTTCAATAACGCGGTCAACCAATTTCGTGGATATGGTGGGCAAATTTCTTTTGCGAAAGAACCATTCTTCGCGCATCAGCCGGCCAGACTCGTCCCAGTCAGTGGCTTCCAGCGCCACGCGCAACAGTTGCGCGACTTTGGAAATTTTCTCCATGCTGTGTTGCACAGCTCGCTTGCCGTTAATGTGCGCTTTAAAAACTTCCCAATTATTGATGCCGTGCTGGCGTGGCTTGCCGGTGTAACAGACCACAATGCGCCGTTCCAGCTCATCCAGATTCAGGCGCAGCTCCACGCGATGTTCTCCGCCCGCAGGCAGTTCGATGGCGGCCGCGCCTCCAAAGGCGGGTGGATAGTGGTCTTGCGTTCCGGTGGGCACGCAGATCACCACTGCTTCCGCGTCGCGGCTGATATGAATCCAGTCTTCTTTGCTTTTGCCCGCTCCAGTAAAGCGATCCAGCGCGGCACAGATGGCCACTGCCATGGCGCTGGAGCCGCCAATGCCTGCGCCAGCCGGGGCTTCGGAGTCGGTGGTGAGAGTGAATCCTCCCGGCGGCCGAAAGAACTTCACAATTTCGGCGAGAAGGGGGAGTCGATAGCGCCCCGCTTTTGCGAGCTCAGCGAGCGATCTGAAACTCTCCTCGCGCTTGGTGTCGCGAGACACCAACTTGATTTCTTCATTGCCGGGACGGCTAGTTTCGATCACGCACGACGCGTAGCGCGAAATCGCAGCGTTCACCGTTAGCGCTCCGGGATGAAAGAGGTACAACGGCCAAATATCAAGGGTGGCCCCAGCCAGATCGACGCGGGTCGGCGCCCTGGACTCAATAATCATGTTGGTCCTTGGAAAAAGACGACTGGCTAATCTTAACGTTGCGGCCAGTTGTCAGCCCAGACTTATATCGAGGAGTGTGACGTGAATTACTTTGCGCTCGAAACGTTGCGCGCCCGGAACATCAGCTGCGGGCCATCTTTCTTTTCTTGCGCCAGTGCAATATTGGGCTCGAAGCATCTCCGGCAGCGTGCTTCGTAGATGCCGCTGGCGCCCACCACCACCAGTTCTTCGTTTTCCACCAGCCGTTGCGTATGCACCGCGGGATTGCCGCAGCGAACGCAAATGGCCAGCAGCTTGGTGATTTCTTCCGCGATCGCCAGGAGCCTCGGCATGGGTTCAAACGGGCGGCCAAGATAATCCGTGTCTAGGCCTGCGACGATCACACGTTTCCCGAGATTCGCGAGCTTGGTGCAAACGTCCACCACTTCTTCACCCAGGAACTGGGCTTCATCGATGCCGATAACTTCGGTGCGCGGCTGCACCTTGGCCATAATTTCCGAAGCTCTGGTGACGTTGTCCGACGCAATACCCAATCCGGAGTGCGACACAATTTCATTTGCTGCGTATCGCTGGTCGATCGCAGGCTTGAAGATTTGCACGCGTTGGCGTGCAAATTCCGCGCGGCGCAAGCGGCGAATGAGTTCTTCGCTCTTGCCCGAGAACATCGGACCGACGACTACCTCAATCCAACCCATGTTGCCTTTGACGATGTCCACGCGTTAATCCTTCCGTTCAGTTCTTCTTCTGATTATCTCATCAAAATTATTTTACCGAAAATTTACGGCCCTGCGCTCAACTGCGGCTCTCGCGACACGAAACAAATTTACGTTGTAGAATGGCGCGAAGGCCGCGACTAAAGCTACGCGAAACGCTTCGCGTCGCGTAATTAAATTGTTGGAGAGCATGCCCCAAGCGCCCTGGTTATCTCGAATGCCGGCGATACCTGCAAACCTATCGATGGCAGTGGCGAGCTCGACGCCTTTATCCAATACTTCATGAGCAAGCGCGGGCGGCAATTCGATTCCTCCGCTACGCCCAAAATGTCCCCGCGAACCATCGCTTACATACGCCCAGCTCTCCAGGAAAACGCGACGCCCGCCATTTTTCGTCGAGTCTGTATCTGCTATGTCGCTTTCCATAACTTCGAGTCCGCCCTCCAGGCCGACGAAGTATTGATAAGTTTCGCGCGTCCCGGAAGCCATTTGGATCAATGCCTCTGTTCGCTGCCGCGCGCCCCGCATGGATTCCGCGGACGATAACGGCGTGTGTCCGACGCCGCTGTCGACAGCAAAACCTAACACTTCAAATTGCACGTTGGGATTGAGATGGTCAGCGCACAGCTTCAGCGCGTCGTGCACGGCGTCCAACTTAGGTCCACGCGTGCTGCCGACAGCAATAAGGCTCTTACCCATTTGTCGGCTGTATAGTAAGCGATTTTTGTGCTCTTCGCGAACGATGACCTGAGGAAAATGCAAATCGACCTTATCGCAGGAATTTAGCTAGAAAATTCAATTTACGGATCGGACTGATTTGGTTGCGGCGTAAATGCTTCAACCGCAACTTAACAAGGAGATCGACGATGTGCCTAGGCACGGGACAACGCTGCGGGCCGCCCGAAGGCACGCAGCGTCATCGCTCAGCCAAGGATTGGATCTGTTGGTTTCTACCTCGGAACTTCCAACCTACGCTCGTACGCTTCCAAGGTAGTCCGTGTCTTGCCATACTCCACGAAGTCTTTTATCAACGCGGCCAGTTGCGATGCGGCTTCTGCGTTGGACTTTACGTACTCCTGATATTGCGACTCGTGGATTTTCTGCGGGTCCTTTCTCAGGTGTTCGATGGCCGCGGTGGTGTTGGAGGCCAGTTTTTCCGCCACCGGAATGATTCGTTCGATGGCCTCGCGCTGCCAAGGTGAGGCGCTGTTCTCCAAGGCCCGCAGCCTGCTGATGGTCTTGCCAATGGTGTTGATGCGGTCTTTAATCTGGTCCAATTCCACGGCATGCGATTCCCACGACACGTCGGATCGCGTGAACGACTCCAACTCGTCCGAATCACGTTTTAGGTCAACTGCTTGGGTCTTAATGTCTTCCAGCAGCCTCGAAACTTCCTTGTTGTCTTCCTCCGGTGTGGCCTGAACGTTCAGACGCCCCATCAGCAACATAGCAGCCAACAGCGCGACGATGCCGAAGCATTGGCGAATAATTTTTGGTCTCATGTCTGATTCCTCTCTCAGTTCCCTTGCACTTTGCTATTTGTGGCACTGGTGCAGCGCCGGACCCGGCTGCCTTCCTGACTTCAGCGGGCAACTCAAATTCCAAAGTGTGGCGAATATTTGTTTTCGTCCTAGGTTGTTCGCGTGCAATTGTTTAGTTGGAACCGCCAACTCAAAAGCACGCCTCCGGAGGGAAGACGGAAGCTCCCTGGTGTCGGCCTGCCGACAACGCTCCGTCAGCCGAGTGCCTGGAGCTGCGGGGTTTTGCATTGACGATTGAAGATCCCAACTTCGGCTCGCACATTTCTATCTCTGCCACTACAATGACCGCTTTCTCCAGCTGCTTGCGAAAGAGAGGGAACATTGAAAATCTGGTATCTATACGCGGTCCTAACGGTGGTCACGTGGGGCTTGTGGGGAGTGTGCAGCAAAATTGCGGCCACTTATACGAAGCCCCGGCAGGCGCTTTTGTTCCAAACCGTCGGGATTGTAGCGTTCGCGTTATTGGTGCTCGCCCTTGAAAAATTCAAGATCGAATGGAATTCGGTGGGCTTTGGCTGGGCCGCGCTGGGAGGATTTCTGGCCTTTGTTGGATTTTTGACTTTCTTTGCCGCTTTGGATCAAGGCAAAGCTTCCACAGTAGTGACGCTGTCCGCCTTATATCCGCTGGTAACGATTTTGATGAGCATAGGGTTCTTGCATGAGAAATTGAGCATGCGGCAAGGAATCGGCATTGTCGCGGCATTGATTGCGAGCGTGTTACTGGCAGAGTAGAAACGAAGACACAGATTTGTGTCTGAACCCGACGTTTTAGGAAAACGGCTATCTCTCTATCGCCATCCCGAGCCAGAAATACGAATGCCTCGTTGATGAAGCCGAGCCAAAAACTCGCGCGGAGGAATCGCCGTCTCCGGCGCGTGCACACCGATGGCGGTAATTTCTCCGGCCGAGATCATTTGCGCTGCCACGGAAATGGGATAGCCGGTATCCCGGGCCACTGCGCTCAACGAGGGACTCTTGGTGTAACGAGAAGTAGCATCGATCGAAATAGTTCGCTCTCGGCCATCCTTCGAGCCTTGCACCATCACGCGAATGGTTTCGATGTCTTTCGGAGTTTTGTCTGATTGTGGGCGCGCTTTTAACAAGTGTTCCAGGAGCGCGCGCGGCGAGACCTCCTGCCCGCCAACGGCTACGGATTTCTGCTCCAATACACCGATGCGCGATAGGAGCTCGGTCACCTCGATGAGCTTAGGATCGTAATTAATTTTAAAAAACACCTCCTGGATACCCTTGGATTTGAAGTTAACCGGAAGTGTGGCGACTTCGGAATGAATAGAATGGCGCATGATCAATTTGCCGATCGGTTTTGGAAATGTTATGGGCTCCGCGCCGGAGAACCGCTCGCGAGATTCAAATCGGCCCTTGGCGAAATGAATTGGGGGAATGGTGAGTTCATCGAGAATCGTGGCGATCGAAAATCCAAATGCCAAAGGATCGGAATAGGATTGAAAATCACGGCTCCCGTTAAAGACGCGAATGGACTGCACACGATCGAACTGGTCCGCCAAGAATCGAGCCATAACATTCGCTATACCGGGTGCACTGCCGATGCCCAGAATCGCGAGTTTGCCGATGCTCCGGAACGCACTATTGAGTTTCAATTGTTTGCGCGTGGTGTAGAAGAGACCGCCCAGATCCAGGTAATGGACACGGGCCGCGAGTGCCGCCTTCATCACCTGTAAATTCCAGTAGTACTGCGTACAATTCAAAACCGCTTCGTAGCCGGCGAGAAACTTCGCGAGAGCCGACACATCGCGAACATCTGCGCGGATGGCCTTTGCTTTACCGGCGCCGAACTGCTCGGCCACTGCTTTAGCACGAGGCAAATTGAAGTCAGCAACCAGAATTTGTTTGACGTTCTTGGACTGCGCAAGGTCATACACCGTTGCGCAGCCCATCATTCCGGCACCCAATACGGCGAACTTCATAAAATATTATTCTCCGACACGCACCAACAACGCACCGATAATTCTCGGGAACTTCCAGGCTTGCTGTTATTTCAGATTATTGATATGCAGCGCGATAGTCTTCAGGTGGGTCATGTCATCGAAAGTGAATCGGCCACCGAGGCGACCGTAACCGCTGCGCGTTCCGCCACCGCCACCGAAGGGCTCATGCGCTTCCCAATAGTCGGTCGTATCGTTGATTACGACGTTTCCAGCGCGCAGCCGTTCCGCGAAATAAAACGCTTTATCGATGTCCCTGGTGAAAACCGCCATCTGCAGGCCGTATCCGGTACTGTTGGCAAGTTCGATGGCCTGATCGTAATCATTGACCGTAATCAGCGGAACCACCGGTCCAAAGGTCTCTTCTTTATTCAGCAAGGTGTCAGCGGTTACGTTGTCGATCACGGTAGGCTCGAAAAACATATTCGTTTGATGGCCGGCCCCTCGTTTGCCGCCAAAAACGACGCGAGCCCCTTTTTTCAATGCGTCGGAAAGATGACGTTCTGTTTTCTCCAGCACGGCGTCGTTGTTCATCGGACCCATTTTGACTTCGGGATGGAACGGGTCGCCAACACGAACGTTCTTCGCCTCCTGAATCAGCAGATCGAGGAAGTCACTGTGCACGCGACGGTCGACGAGCACGCGTTCCGTCGCACAGCAAACTTGACCGGCGTTGAAATACGCGCCGAATGCCGCAGCTTTGGCTGCGCGCGGCAAGTCGGCATCCTCAAGAACAATTTGTGGACCATTGCCGCCGAGTTCCATAAGTAACTTCTTAACTCCCGCGCGTCGCTGAATGGTGTCGCCGGTAGTGGTCTCTCCGGTAAGGCCGATTCCGTCGATGCCGGGATGCGCTACCAGCGCGTCTCCTGTAGTCGGTCCATCTCCGGAAATAAGATTGAACACTCCGGGCGGCAGTCCTGATTCGGCAATGCACTGCGTCAGAAGAAATCCTGCGAGAGGCGTTTGTTCCGCCGGTTTGAAGACGATGGTGTTGCCGGCAGCCAGCCCCGGTCCAAAATATTCGGAGGGGATCACCGTGGGAAAATTCCAGGGCGTAATGATTCCCCATGTGCCGATGGCCACCTTGAAGGTGAAGAGCCGTTTGTTGGGGTCGCGCGCAGGAATTATCGGTGTCTCCAGACGCTTCACATCTTCCGCAGCTATCCGAAAATTTTCAGCAGTCTCTTCTACTTCCGGCAGAGCTTCTGCAAGGTAGGGCTTGCCCTGCTCCAGCGAAATGACGGTGGCGATCTGCTCTTTACGCGCGAGAATACGGTCGGCAATGCGATGACATATGGCAGCGCGCTCGAACGGGGGTGTCAGGCGCCAACCATCCCAGGCTTTGCGAGCAGATTCGACAGCACGATTCACGTCGCGCGAGGACGCATGCGGAATTGAGGCCAGCAGTTCGCCGGCGGCGGGATTGACGACATCGATTCGCTCGTTGGAGTCGGAGTCGACCCATTGCCCGCCGATAAAAAGTTTTAGCGGCGGAAGCGTGGCAATCGCGTTATTGAATTGTGCGGGTGAAGAAATCACGAACACCTCGTTCTGAAATCACATTTTCGTCTAAGCAGGCGAGAAATTCTGGCACGCGCGCATAAATTAGTAAAGTTTGCTCGTTCGGCGGCAACCGTTTCGGAACGCTTCAAACTCCCACACGTCAACGCTTCCGCGTCACTTGCCAGCCGGATATACTTTCTCCGTGTCTATCGGCAAGGAACTGCTGCACTGCTGGCATTCATGGCGATTTTGCTGGCCAGACTCCTTCTGCGTCCTGTTCTGTTCTGGGTAGGTCGGGCTATCTAGATTTTCGTGATTGAGACCGTAAGGCAGAAAACATTGAGAATCAAGTCTTCCGAGAACACAAAGCGTCTCGGATCGACCGCGTGGTTTTTGGGCTAAACGGTGGATCTCGATGGCACAACGATTGGCTAAAGTTAAAAGCCGGATGCTTGCTGCAAAAAAGATTGCGCGACCGTGGGTGCAGGTAGGGGGCTAATTGCGGAGTGGACCGAATTTATCCTCAATGAAAAATACACGCGACGCCGCTGTCCAATACGAAGCTGCCACGATCTCATTTCGAACAATTGAAGGAAGATCCGAGGCAGGTACCCCATTCGGCGCACCAGACTGCAGAATCCTTCGATTGTGTTTGTGTGAATCTCAGCGCATGTTATCGCGCATCAATTGTTACGCGTCCCGGGCGTGTAGTGTGCTTGCAGATACTGAATGATTTTTTTCGCGCTCTCGTCCGGAATGGTCGCTCCAAACGTCTTAGTCATCTTGTTGACCTCGGCTTCCCAGGTTGCCGCTGGCAGGGGCGGCTGCATCGTGATGTATCGGGGGCTGTGGCAGGTGTTGCAATATATCTGGACATCCTGGCGGCCTTCTGCTGGCGCGAGTTCCAGCGCAGGCACCGGGTATGCAGACACCTCATAGACTGCATCCGTCGATAGTGCAGCGGGCGCGGCCTGTTGCATCGTTCCAAGTTCAGCCGGGCGGTAAACACCCTGCTTAAGTTGCGCGTAGACCACTCCTGCCGTGATCGCCGCCGCGCAAATCCCGGCAAAAATGGCGGAAAGTCTGTTCCTCATCTTTCTTCTCCCCTCAGCTCGCGTTTCCCACCACGATTTCCTGCCTTTCGATCCGGTTCCAAAGATATCCGCCGGGATTCCAGACGGATTCATCCGTCTGCGTATTTCCTTTCTCGTCCGTGGCG
>Ga0073928_10005382_pt1 | contig 18023 bp, 9 predicted proteins | sample PaiPotPPA55metaG_FD_76969 | JGI IMG/M metagenome (GOLD analysis project Ga0073928, IMG submission 76969) | Iron sulfur acid spring bacterial and archeal communities from Banff, Canada, to study Microbial Dark Matter (Phase II) - Paint Pots PPA... ... | reverse complement strand
CGGCAGCCGGAACACCTCCCCAAAATAGGCTTGCCGGGCCGTAGCTCGAAGCGACGGTGAGGTTGGAAGCCGTCATCGCCCGCCTTCGCACCGCTACGGCGCGGCAGCCTCGCTCGCTACGCTTCGAGCGAAGGCTGGTAGCGGGGGTGGGAGTTGCGCCCACGGAGGCAGAGCTTATGAGGCTCGCCTGAATCTCATTCTCCCCGCAGTGAAAAATGGTTTACCGATTCGTAGCCCAGAGGGCAAAGGCTGCTGGAGTCGGCGGGTAACGCTCCCGCATATACTTGCTTGCAGGGCAAGTGCATTACTTGTCTGCCACGACCCCGAGAAATTGGCAGGCTGCCTCCGTGCTGCCCGGAGTGAGCTGAGTTTTGGAGACTCGGCGACGTGCTGACGCGCAGCCTGTGAGAAACTGGTGCGGCTGCCGGGAATCGCACCCGGACGTGCTCCATGGGGAGGAGCCATTCTGCTGTTAAATCACAACCGCAGTAAAGTAAAAGGGCCGGGAGCGTTCGCGCTCCCGGCCCGTGCCATTTCAACAAAGAACAAACACCTCTTGCTATCTTGCGATACCAACCCACGGTTTCACGGTGGTTCTTTCGGTGTTTGGGGGCACACCTCCTGCGAAGCCCTTGAATTGTAAAATCCGGCTTAACTCGACTGGCGCGCGTTGCGGCGACCTGTGGGCAGATCCCACCGGCGGAGAACCTCGGCTCTCCCGCGCCTTTGTTCGTTTTGTGCCAGAGGACATCATCAAGACGTCGGTTTCTTTCCGTTCACAGTACTTTGCCTTTCGTTTTCGAATTCACTTCGTTCTCGGTCGAACAGGAGCAATAAAAAACCCTGCTTCCATTCCGGCAAGCAGGGTGTAGAAATCCTTATTGGTTCGTTTACCTGCTCACCTTCAATCTACCCTTGTTGACTTCGGGACTCTGCCCTTTGTCAGCCTGGGATAGGCCAAGGCTAAACGCATAGCCTCCAAGCGGCTCGCTATGACGTGTCGCTTGCGCGGCTGACGTCGTCGGCCAAATCGAGACTAATATGTTGATGCAAGTTTTCATCGAACGTGCGCAAACACTACTACAGAACCCTAAATCTTGTCCACTTATATTTTTGGGGGTGTACATATCTTGAAAATTAATATCCGGATAGGATGATTTGTGACTTTGTTATGCGAATTGCCAGATTTGCTTTCAGAGCACGCAATGTGTTTATCATCCGGCTGTATTATACCTTGGACCATTGTGCGCTACGGGCCAGAAAAACGTTCTGACATCTCGATTAAGCGCCGGCGGTCAAGGTCTTCCTTGTAACGGCTTTGCCCGGTGATTATCCTTCGTGCTGGATGAGATGTTCGGTCCTGCTCATTTGGTTCGCCGCTCTTGCGACGGCCCTCGACGGCGCTGCGGAGGAGAACCCGCTCGTTGGCAAACCCGTCGTCGGAAGAAATGCCGACGGCCAATTGGAGATTTTCAAGATCAACGAAGCCGGTGAGTTGATGCACCGCTGGCAGAAGCAATCGACGGGCGATTGGTCTTCCTGGGGCAGTTTGGGCGGATCGGTTCTTCCAGGCATTTGCGTGGTGAATAACGCGGAAGGCCAAATGGAGGTATTTGCGGTGGAGCGCTTGAGCCATTCCCTCGCTTATACCCGGCAAGAGACCACGAATGGACTTGATTGGTCTGGCTGGACCAGTCTTGGCGGAACGGTGAATCCCCCGTTAGCTGCCGGTCAAGAATCGGATGGACGGTTGGAACTGTTTGCAGTCGACGACAGCAGTGGTGCGGTGAAGCGTCGATGCCAAAACGATGACCGTGATGGTTGGTTGGAATGGGCGGACCTCGGCGGGTCGCTCGAACCAAAACTTGGCGTTGCGCAACACCGCGACGGTCGCCTGGAACTCTTCGGGATCGATGCCACCACAAAGACTCTTGTGCATTGCTGGGAACAACACGTCAACGATGCTTCCCATTGGTCGCAGTGGTCCAATCTCGGCGGGCCGAAGGTCAACGATTTTGCTTTGGGAGAGAATACGGTGGGCCGTCTGGAAGTTTTCGTTGTCGTGGCGACCAATGGCACAGTGAATCGCACATGCCAGATATCCGCTAATTCAAGTAGCGAATGGACCCCCTGGATTGATTTTGGTCGAAAGGTCAAAGCCGGAATCGCCGTGGGAAAAAGCGCCGATGGTCGTATGGAAGTTTTTGGCGTGGACATCGAAAATGACGCGCTGCTGCATCGCTGGGAGAATTTCACCAATAGCTCTGATGTCTGGTCTTCCTGGACGAGCATGGGGATGAGGGCACAGCCCTATCCGGGCGTAGGCCAAAACGAGGACGGCAACCTCGAGGTCTTTGCGGAGGACTTAACCAATGGCGCAACCATCAACCACCGTCGCCAAATCAGTCATGCGAGCGACTGGCTGGATTGGTCCAGTCTCGATCACCGGACCTTCCAATACAATTCCCGGACATGGCAAATCGACGAAGGTTTGCCTGATAATGCGGTCCTTGCGCTGGCGCAAACGCCGGATGGCTACCTTTGGGTTGGGACCCATTCGGGGTTGGCGCGATTCGACGGACTCCAGTTTACGACTTTCAATAGCCGGAACACGCCGGAATTGTGGAATTCATCCATTACCGCCCTGTGCGCGGATAGGGAGGGCACGTTGTGGATAGGGACGGAGGGTGGAGGCCTGGTTCGATTGCGCGAAGGAGTCTTCTCTCATTTCGGCAAAACCGATGGTTTGGCGGGAGACAGTTTGAAAGTGATTTATGAGCGCAAGGATGGCTCGCTTTGGATTGGCTCAACAACGGGGATAAGCCGATACCAGGACGGAAAGATTAGCAATTACACAAAGAAGGAGGGACTTGCTTCGGATATGGTGAGTTCGATCTATGAGGATAGCAGCTCTAATTTGTGGATTGCCACGGGTGAGGGACTGAACCGATTAAAGGGCGAAACTATGGAATCCTTCGCCATGCCCGACGGGCTGCCCGGCGATTCGGTGCGCGGCATCTGCCAGGATAAAGGCGGGCGTGTGTGGATCGGCTCGAACAATGGAATGCTATGGTACGACTGGTACTGGTACAGCCATTTTTACGCTTATAACAGCCGCTATGGTTTGTCGGATACTTTCGTGAGTGCGATTTGCGAAGACCGCGAAGGCAATCTCTGGGTGGGAACCTACAGCGGATTGAATCGCTTCCACGAGGGCCGGTTCTTCAATCAACTCAACCGGGAGGGCTTCCCATTTGGAAGAGTCAACGCGCTGAGCGAAGATCGCGAAGGTAATCTCTGGGTGGCCTCCAGCGAAGGGTTGACGCGGCTGACGCCGGAACGGTTCTTTACTTACACGCGGCGTCAGGGCCTGACGCATAACAACGTCACATCGGTAATGGAAGACCACAATGGCAACCTCTGGATCGACACGTGGGGCGGCGGGCTGGATCGCTTGAAAGACGAGAAGTTCACGGCCTATGCGACCACAAATGGCCTCTCGCAGTCCCTGGTGCTGTCCACTTGCGAAGGACGGGACGGGAGCCTTTGGATCGGGGCCGATTTCGATGGCGGTTTGACGCGTTCGAAGGAAGGCCGAATCATGCATTATACGTGGCGCGACGGATTGCCCAATGCCGGATTGCGTGTGCTCCACGAAGATGGTTCGGGTAAACTTTGGATCGGCACAAGCAAAGGATTGTGTTGTTTCAAGGACGGAAAATTCAGCACTTATACAACCAGGGATGGTTTGTGCGGAGACGCCGTACACGCTATTTGCGAAGACCGCGCCGGCCGGTTTTGGATCGGCACCGAACGGGGCCTTAACTGTTGGAACGGAAACAATTTCAACGGCTTCAAGACGGATCAAGGCCTATCCGACGATTCGGTGCTGGCCCTTTACGAAGATAAGAACGCCGATCTTTGGATTGGCACGGCTGGTGGCGGCCTGGATCGTTATCGAGGTGGCCGTTTCTCTAGATATACGACGCAACAAGGGCTGTTCAGCGATGAGATTTTCGAAATTCTGGAGGACGACGACGGCTGGCTATGGATGAGTTGTTCCAAAGGTGTTTTTCGTGTCCGCAAGAAGGACTTGGATGCGCTTGATCGAGGAGAGTGCGAACACTTCGCAAGCGTGGTTTACGGCAAGAGCGATGGCATGGAAAGCCCCCAGTGCAGTGGGGTTGGCAAACCCGGCGCTTGGAAGTCGCGCGATGGGAGGCTCTGGTTTGCCACCAGCAAAGGGTTGGTTACTGTGGATCCAAAAACCACCCGGATCAATTTGGCGCCGCCACCCGTGTATATCGAGCAGGTTAGCGCCGATCGGAAGACGCTGGCGAATGCGCTGTGGCAAGCGAAGCGGGAAAAAGCTTCCAAAGGACCGAAACCGCCTGTGGTCGTAGTACCTCCCGGGCGCGGTGAATTGGAATTCCATTATACGGCTTTGAATCTGCAAGCACCCGAAAACTGCCGGTTCAAGTATAAATTGGCAGGACTGGACGTTGATTGGATCGATGCCGGAACGCGCCGAGTGGCGCATTACAACAATGTTTATCCCGACCGCTACGACTTTCAGGTCATCGCGTGCAACAAAGATGGAGTTTGGAATGAGAGCGGAGCCTCACTCGCGCTCGAACTACAGCCACATGTTTGGCAGACCGGGTGGCTGCGCGCACTGGGAGTGCTCGTCGCTATTGCCGGGACCGGCGGCCTGGCGCGCTACATCACGGCGAGGCGCCTGCGACGCCGGCTCGAGCTGCTGGAGCAGCGGCACGCCATCGACAAAGAACGGGCGCGCATTGCGAAAGACATGCACGATCAAATCGGCGCCGGCCTGACCCAAGCCGGTCTATTGGGTGAATTGACCAAACGAGACGCGGACAAAGTCGATAAAACCAAGCGCCACGCAAACGAATTATGCGATGTCGTCCGGGAATTGGCCCAAACCCTCGACGAAATCGTCTGGACGGTGAATCCAAAAAATGACTCGCTCAATAAACTTGCTGCCTACATGGCGGTATATGCGGAGGACTATTTCGGGACCGCCTCGATTCGCTGCCGCTTGGACATACCGGCGGGTCTGCCGCCACACCCGCTTTCGGCGGAACTGCGGCATAATCTCTTCTTGACCGTAAAGGAGGCGTTCAACAACGTAGTCAAACATGCCGGGGCTTCGGAAGTCTGGTTGCGATTCTGCCTGGAGGCCTTCGCGTTGAGGATCTCCATCGAAGACAATGGGAGAGGTTTTGCGGTTGAGACGACCAACGCAACAGGCAATGGACTGTCCAATATGAAGGAAAGAATCGAGGAACTTGGAGGGCGCTTTAGCCTGATTAGCTTGCCAGGCAAGGGCACCGAGGTTTCCATTCGTGTAAAGCTCGCTGGAATACAAAACGACAGCCACAAGTGACCAAGCAAAATCGAATGACGACACATAAGAAATGCTCGAAGGATCCGGCTTGTGCGTTCCTTCGTCGATCGTCATGCATCACCACCGCTCCAAAAGCCGCGGAGGTCAACGCTCTTCCATGACTATCAACGTTTCCATCGTCGAGGACGATTCGCGCATTCGCGAGAGCCTGGCCGTTTTGATTAACGGCTCGCAAAACTTTCGCTGTATTAGCGCTTACCCGACGGCCGAAGAGGCTCTTGAGGAACTGGCGCTCAAGAAGCCCGACGTGGTTTTGATGGACGTCAATCTGCCGAACATGTCGGGCATCGAATGCGTGCGCCAATTGAAGGCGCTGATGCCAAAAGTGCAGATTCTCATGCTTACAATGTATGAGGACGACGATTTGGTTTTTCAGGCGTTGATGGCTGGCGCCAGCGGATATTTGGTCAAGCGCACTTCGCCCGCGGAACTGCTCGCGGCCATCGAGGAGGTCCACAGCGGCGCCTCTCCAATGTCCGGCAAGATCGCTCGGACGGTCGTCGAATACTTTCACAAATTGCATCGTGCTGCGCCGGAACAGGAACATCTCTCCAGGCGCGAGCAGGAGGTTCTGGAATTACTGGCCAAAGGCTATCGCTATAAAGAAATTGCCGACGCTCTTTCGATCGGCTTCGAGACGGTTCGTTCGCATTTGAAGAACATTTACGATAAACTCCATGTCCGGTCGCGAACCGAAGCCGTCGTCAAATTTCTGCGCAAATAGTAAGCCCCGCACCCGGTCTTGCCCGCTCCCTGCGCGCTCCCCCTAAAGGGGGATAAATCACGATTCTAACTTGTTCTGGGACCCGCAACACAGTCAAAAATGGGATAGTGAGCGAGGCGCTGCCTCTACTAATCTGTGCGGATGATTTCGAAGCAAGAGATCCACCGATGGCGATTAATGTTTCCATAGTCGAGGACGATTGCCGCATCCGCGAAAATCTGGTTGCGTGGATTAATGGCACCGAGAATATTCGTTGCATCAGCGCCTATCCTACAGCCGAAGCGGCGTTGAGTCAGTTGGCGATCAAAAGACCGGACGTGGTTTTGATGGACCTCAACCTGCCAAACATGTCGGGCATCGAATGCGTCCGACAACTTAAAGTGCTCATGCCTGAGTTGCAGATTCTTATGGTGGCCTTGTACGAGGACGACGAGCAGGTATTCCAATCTCTGGCGGCGGGAGCCAACGGATACTTAGTCAAACGCACGTCATCTGCCGAGCTTCTGGCGGCCATAGACGGAGTCCACAGCGGCGCCTCACCCATGTCCGGCAAAATGGCGCGCGTGGTCGTCGAATACTTTCACAAGCTCCAACATGCGACCCAGGGTCAGGAACAGCTCTCGAAGCGCGAGCAAGAGATTCTGGACCTGCTCTCCAAAGGCTATCGCTATAAGGAAATCGCCGACGCTCTTTCGGTCAGCTTCGAGGCGATTCGATCCCATTTGAGCCGAATTTGCGAGAAGTTGCGGTTGTGCCGATGCCGATCCTCCCCCAAAAGGGTGATAAAACCTGATGGACAAGGAGGTTTTGCTCCCAAATCCCCCTAAATGGGGAATAGGCAGCCGTGCATGATTTCTGACACTCTGTCGCAGATGATACCTCTGGCAAAAAACCAAGGCATCCCCTATCGATTCGTTTTGTAACGGAAACGTCACAGAAATGGCGTGGACAATCAGCGGAGAAGAGTGAGATATACTAGCGGTTTATGCAAACTCGCGGCGTTGCAGTTATCAAAATGACAAGAGGGTCTATGAACATTCATCCCACAGGAAAATCTATGCGCAATAACCTACTAATCAGTGTGGCCACCATGTCCTTGACGCTGGCGACTGTCACGACAGGCCGTGCGCAATCTTATTCCAATGCTGTCATGGCGCTGGGTCCGGCAGCTTATTGGCCATTGAACGAAACCGCGCAACCGCCGATGCCGCTGAACCTTACGGCGGTGAACCTGGGCACACTGGGTTCCACCGCCAACGGCTCGTATGGCGCTTGGTACCAGCCTTCGGGCAACACCTGGTACTTGACCAATAATATCGTGCAGACGAACGCAATTACTGCTCCGTACGATGGCAGCACTGCCATGCTCTGCCAGGGTGTGCCGGGGCAATACGTTATCCTGCCGCGGACCGCCAATGGGGTGCAGAATACGAATCTCACTATTGTCCCCCCTTTCTCAATCGAAGCATGGGTGCAGATCGGCAATACCAACGGCATCCTGCTTGATTATGTGAGCGAGGGCGGATTTAACAATGTCAATTTTGGCGGGCCCAATACCAATAATCCATTCTATGGGGGTTTGGGCACCGGTTGGGCCGGCTTCGAACTTGGCCAGTACCAGGACTATATCTTTTTCGCTTGCCAGGCCACCAACGGACAGAGCAAGGCCAATGAACTCGATACGAGCGCCTATAATACTTTCACAGGGTTCAAGATGGGCCAATGGGTCCATGTCGTCGCCACCTTTACTGGGACCGCGGAGGCAATCTATATGAACGGGGCACTTTGTGTTTCGAAGAACATCGGCAAGAATGGCGCCGGAGTATATTACATTCCTGACCCGAGTACGCCATTGATGGTAGGGGGCGGAAACGAGCCTTCCTCCAGTTACGGAGCCAATATGAAAGGGGTTATCGAGGACGTCGCGATTTACACCCAGGCTCTATCACAGACGAGCATTCAAAATCACTTCCAGGCGGCCTATGGCACGAACGCCACTTATGGCAGTTCGTATACAAACGCGGTACTGGCCGACAATCCGATAATCTATTACCGGCTCAATGATCCCGTAACGAACAACAGCGCCGGCTACCCAAGCAACACATTCCCGGCAGCAAATAACTATGGTTCATTGGGCGCCGCGGCCAACGGCCTTTACCAACCCGGCACGGCTCCGGGCGTGGCGGGGCCGCCTTATGCCGGTTTTGGAATAAACGTCAAGGCTGTGGCGATCAATGGCTGGCTTGGCGCCGTCGATGTGGGCGGCAGCAACTTGCCGGCAGCGCTCAATCCGACCGGCACTTCGCCGTTGACGGTTGTGACCTGGTTTCAAGGCAATTTGGCAGACGCTCCGGGAAGGTTTCAAGAGCTGCTGGGCCACGGCAATAGCTCCTATCGGCTCGCCTTGGGAACCATCGCGGCGGAGAATCACTTTAGCCCTGGTCCTGCGACTGCCGATCTGCACTTCACGAGTCCAGCGGACGTGGCGACCAATGGATTCGCGTTGAACGATGGCAACTGGCACATGGCGGCGGGTGTCACCGACGGAACAAACGAATACCTTTATCTGGACGGTGTGCTCGCCAAGAGTTCCAATTTCCCGGCTGGCATCAACATCACAGGGTCCACGACAGATCTCCTCCTGGGCGGCGATCCGCAATACACTTTTGCAATCTGGAATGGGGGCAATCCTCCCAACCCCACGCTGCGTACTTTCGATGGCCAGATAGCGCAGGCGGCCTTCTTCACGAACGCCTTAAGCGCGATGCAGATTCAGCAACTCTACGGCGCGGCTGGCGTTCCGGCTTCTATTTCCAAGGAGCCCGTGGCGTCGGTAACCGCCAATGCCGGCCAGATCATAACGGTTTCCGCCGCGGCCAGAGGCAGCGCGCCTCTGAGCTATCTCTGGTATCAAACCAATGGGACGCCGGTGCCGAACCAGACCAATGCCAGCCTTGTTTTCAACCCTGCCGTGACCAATGACACGGGCAGCTATTACCTCGTAGTGACGAACGCTTACGGCGCCGCCACCAGCACGATCGTCCAAGTGACGGTGTTTGGTCCTCCGGTTGTTACGGCCCAATCGCTCACGAATCTGCGGGTTTTCGCCAACACCGCTCCGACTCTGCAGGTCTCCGTAATCGGGAGTTCGCCCTTCCACTACCAGTGGAAACTGGGCGGAGTCAACATCACCGGGGCGACCAATTCCGCTTACGTAGATACCAACACAATCTCTTTGGGAACAAGCACTTACACTTGTTCGATCACCAATGCTGCGGGCTCCAACTCCATCAGCCCGATTAATGTGACCGTGATGGCCGATCCCAGCGCGCCGTACCCAATGATGGTGTTGGCCGACCGAGCGTCTTCGTACTGGCGCCTGGATGAACCGGATAATGGGAGCGGGAACGACGGAGCCACGGCCTACGATTACGCGGGAGGATATAACGCCACCTATAGCAACGTTAACCTTAGCATCACACCCGGCTACAGTGCCAACACCGAGCCTGCGGAAACTGCGGCGCAGTTCGGATTCCTGAACGGCCCCGATGGTCATATTGACGATAACTATGCCGGCAACGTGCCGGCCTACCTCAGCTTTGCGGCGACCAACGGCCAAAACGCCGAATTCTCCGTGGAAGCCTGGGTCCAGTCTTCGTTCGAGCAAAGCTCGGACGCGGGGATTGTCGCCATCGGCTATGGATTCGGCGGCGAACAGTTCTGTCTGGACACGGGGAAGGATGGCGGCACTCCGAATCACGCGCTTCGCTTCTACATCAATGACGCCAGCGGAGCCACGCACACCGCCGCGAGCACTTTTGCTCCGGTTGACGGACTTTGGCATCATGTGGTGGGCGTGTGCGACGAGGCGAACGGCCAAGTGAGCCTTTACGTGGATGGTCTTCTGGCCGGCAGTGGGTCGGTCGCCGCCAATGCCGGATTGAAGGGGTTGACAGCGCCTTTGAGCATCGGCTCGCGCCTCTCGACGGTCAGCGCCACCGCCTATGACAATCAATTCCAAGGCAACATCGATGACGTGGCCATTTACAGCTACGCCCTGACTCCGGCCCAGGTATCGAATCACTATCTGGCCGCTGGCGTCGCGCCTGTTATTACTGGTTTTACACCCTCGAGCAACTGGGCTACCAATCAGGGGGCGAACGTCACGTTCGCAGTATCGGTCGAAGGAACGGCGCCGCTTTCCTATCAATGGACCGACAATAACGGTAATGTTATTCCCTTTGCAACGACGTCAACCGTGACGTTGACCAATGTGCAGCAAAGCCAGCAGGGCGGCTATAGCGTTACGGTGACCAACATTTATGGGAGCGCAAGCACCAATTTCAGCCTTTCGGTGCTCGCCGGACCGCCGCAGATCACGGTGGACCTGCAGCCGACCAATCTGACAGCCTACGCAGGCTCGCCACTGTCGTTTTCTGTCACCGCCGCCGGCACCACGCCGTTGTTCTACCAGTGGTATCTCGACGCGGCAAAAATCCCGGGGGCAACCAATTCCAGCTATGCCTTTAATGCGCTGTTGGGAACCAACACCTACTACGTGGTGGTCAGCAACGTTCAACCTCCGGTGGCATACAGCAGCACCGGCACGGTAGTGGGTATCACCCGCCCGGTCCTGAATCCAAAAGACTACACATATAGCGTGAAGATTACGTTCCCGGGTTACGACCGCGGCGAGACGCTAATGAACTTCCCGGCGCTGGTCCGGCTCGGAACGAACCTCGGCGGTTTCTCCTTCTCGCAATTTGCTTCCGCCAGCGGCGGCGACTTGCGCTTCACCGACGCCAGCGGCAGCAACCAGATTCCGCACGAAATCGACGAATGGGATGACAGCGGCATTTCGAGTGTCTGGGTGCAGGTGCCCTCGCTTGCCAGCAATGCCGTCATCTGGGCCTATTGGGGCAACCCGGCAGCGACGACTCCGTTGGCCTGGAGCACCAACGGCGGGGTTTGGGTGCCGCCAGCCTTCGAAGGGCTGCCCGCATACGAGGTGGTTTATCATCTCAAAGAAGGCGCGTTTCCGTTCGAGGACAGCACTCTGAACGCCACGGCTACGAACGGGGTTGCGCCCGCGGCCACTCCAGGGATTGTGGGATTGGGAGGCGCCTTTACCGGCGGCTCCTGGCTCGATGCCAATACGAACGACGTCGGAAGTGAGTTCACGCTTTCCGCCTGGGTCAACATCACCTCCGGCTCGTCCAGCATCCAAACTATCTGGGCCAATCAGCACGGCGGCTACGGCGCGCCTGGGTTTGCGTTGTTCGTGAACACCTATGGCAACACCGACGAGAAAATCGACTTCGCCACCGGCGATGGCAGTGCCGGCAATGAAACCACCAGCGCAGCCGGCGCGGTTACTTTCGGCCAATGGCACCTTATCGAAGCGGCCATCAATCGAACCAATGGCACGTCCAGCTTCTACGTGGATGGCACCGACATCTTCGATGGCAACTCTGTAGTCAGGGACTTCAACACTTCGAATGACTTGCGCCTCGGTGAATTCCTGGATGGCAATTTCGGAATGCACGGCACGATGGATGAGGCCCGTATCCGACAAGGCACGAATTCGGCGAACTGGGTCTTTGCCGACTACATGACCGTGGCCCAAAATGCGACCTTCGAGAACTACGCGCCCATCGGCAATTCAAGCGTGACGCTGAACTATCAGGTTTCCGGCCACAACCTTATCCTCACGTGGTCGTCCGGTACCTTGCAATCGGCCCCGCTGGTCACGGGTCCGTATACCAACGTGACCGGCGCGACGTCGCCCTACACCAACTCGCTGTCGGCGAGTCCACAGGAGTACTTCCGCGTGCTGGTCGGCCCGCGCTAAACCGGGCCAACGGGTCCACGAATATCGCGGCGGCTGGGGAAACGCACCCCGGCCGCCGTCGCTTTTGTGGGGGGAAGGCGCGGGAAATTCGAATTCCGTCTCCCTGCTTATCAACAGCTCAATTATCTACGATGCAACCAGGCGGCCGTTCCCTAGACTTCCAGCTTGGCTACTTCATATTCATAGCGCGACACAAAATACGGTCCGACTTGCCGGTCGCTATGATGTCGGAAACCGAACCTCTCATAGACGCTTCGCAATTTTGTTCTCGAGGCTTCGCAATCCAGCCGAAGAAAACGCCGGCCCAGCGATTGCGCTCGCAATGCGGCCCAGCCGAGCAATGCCGAGGAAACGCCGCCTCCAGCAAATCGCCTCCTGACGGCGAGCCGATGGACGAAAGCAGATTGCTCCTGCGGAACATCCGGCCAGAACAATAGGTCCTCGAGCTGAAATTTTACAATGCCCGCGACTTCGTCAGAGCACTCCGCCAGGAAGAAGAAACCAGCGGCAACATCGGCTTCGATCCGGTCCGCGGCTAACTCGTCATCTCGCCACATCGGCATTTCTGCCTGCTCCAGCCATCGAACTGCCTCCTCTAAAATATCGGCGACGGCGGTAGCGTCACTTGGAACTGCCTGGCGGATGGACGGCCGCATCTCATTCACCGGGATGTCGTGGAGGGTCTGGTGGATTTCGTCATTTTCGCCATTCGAAGCCTTGTCGCGCGGTTCAGCGGGTAATGGCCGCTGCTTCGGACGCCCTGTCAGCCGCGTGTACTTGGGAGCAGGTTCCAATAAAAGCAGAAATAAGCGGATGCGGATGCGCCGGGGTCGAAACATGCTGAGGCAGGAACAACGTGCCGATAAAGAACGGATGGCCGGCCAGCTCCACGGCCCGGACCGCCCCTTCCGCATCCGACCCGACCCCTCGCAACGCGCCCGACCTCAACGTGGCAACGTAGTTCGGATTGACGCCGAAATTACAGAGGTACTCCTCCTGCGCGCTGGTCCGTCCGTAAATGCCGGCCACCTTCGATCCAGGCTCGAAGGTGATGGCCATGGTGCGTCCCACCAGGGAGCAAGCCAATCGAGAGATGAAAAGCCGCGACGCGTCCGGCGCAGACTCCTCGTGTTCCGCGTCGGCAAAACCTAATGCATTCCGCGCATATTCAATAATGATGTGCTGGAAGCCACCACAGGTTCCAAGCAACGGAATGCCGCGTTCTCGCGCCATGCGAATGGCGGCCAAAGCCCCATCCATGCTTGCGTAGGGACTGCCCGGCCCAATCCAGAAGCCGTCGAATTCCTCGAGGCGCTTCAGGCCATCGGGCCGGTCCAGTTCGGTCGTGGCAATCCACTGGGTTTCGACGCCCAGACCGAGTGCGGCTGCGCTGTGCGCGACGGCCTCGTTGGTTGCGATATGGGATTTGGAGCCGGGATCAAAATCAGCGACGATAGCCAAGGATGTGCTCATGCGCACAATGTGGCTCAACCCCCGAAACTTGGCCAGCGGTTTGTATATCGGTTTGGCCTCATGGGCGCATCTCGATACTGCCACCGGCAGCGCGTCTGTGTGCGAAGCACCAGGCGCAGCACGCGCACGCGTCACGCAATTTGCAATTCGCTGCGGCTGGTCTTTCAGACACAGCCGCGCTCCACCGAATTGGCCGCCTAATTGTCCAAGTGCGACAAATCATATTCGATATAAGTGCGCGAGCCGGTTTGGCGATTCCGTATTTCCAACTTTTCCGGCTGCCATTGGCCGTCGTGTTTTTCCAATTTTTTTGGGTCAAATTCCTTCAACAGTTGGTTTCGGCTGTCGTAAGCGTCCACATGAACGATCCCATGTGGGCTTTCGATTTCCAGCCAGGAAACGACCCGCGAATAGGCACCCGCGGCCGTATTCGGATTGATGCTTTCCAGGACCTCGCAGGATTGACCGCGGCGCATTTCCTTTTTCAGCAGGCGCTGCTCCGGCCAGTGCAGGAACTCCAACCCCAAGTCCTCGATCCAGAAATCCGAGCCGGCGAATGGAATCATAGTTCGATTTCCTGACACTGAATGGCGGCCCTGGAATATTGCTTCGGCCGGGACGATGGCGGACAGCCAGTATTCATTGGGTTGGCCCTGGGTGTGAACCACGGTCAACCTCACTCCTGCGGATTCGGTTGAAGCATTGGTCATCGCCTCATAGATGCTCAGCCAGTTCGTCTGCCCGGTCACCACCTTGAAACGCATGGGAACCAAGCGTCGCTGTCCGGTAGATTCATGAATTTCCAGGACGCCGGAATTGGTCGAATCACGCTCCGGTTGCTGCGCCAGTAACTCGGCTGCAAGAGCGCAGCCTTCCTTCCGGCCTTCGACCGGGTCGATCAGTTTTGGGGGGCGCACTTCGGATTTCGGCTGTCCCCGGCAAGCGAACAGAGAAGCGAGCAAAAGCATGATGATGCGCAAAGCTTGGCGCGCGATGGGGCAATGTAGGCTCATTTGCCGCGCAGGGCCAGGGGCAGCAGATCGGAAATATGGCGGACGAAATGCACCTTCAATTTGCGGCGCACCTCCTCGGGCACCTCGCTCCAATCGGGCTTGTTCGGTTCGGGCAAGAGCACTTGTTTGATCCCGAACCGCGCGGCGGCGAGGACTTTTTCCTTGATCCCGCCGACGCGCATGATGCGTCCGCGCAGGCTGATCTCGCCGGTCATGGCCGTATCGGAGCGCACGCAGCGCCTGGTAAGCAGCGACGCCAGCGCCACCACCACGGTGACGCCCGCGCTCGGCCCGTCTTTGGGCGTCGCGCCGGCAGGCACGTGAATGTGGATGTCGTACTTGCCGTAGTCGGTAAGATCGATTCCGAGCGCCTTGGCCTGACTGCGCAAATAACTCAGCGCGGTTTGGGCGCTCTCCTTCATGACTTCTCCCAGCGAACCCGTGAGCAGGAGGTTTCCGCGGCCCGGCATCCGGGTCGCTTCGATGAAAAGGATTTCTCCCCCTACGGGCGTCCACCCCAGGCCCGTGGCAATGCCGAACTCTTTGATCGCTTCGGCCGTTTCATTGGCGAAACGCGCCGCGCCCAGGTAACTCGTCAATTTATCCGGCTTGAGGATCAGCGGGTGCGGGGCGTGGCCGTTGCCGACGATTCGGCGCGTCGCCTTGCGGGTCAGCGCCGCTATTTCCCGCTCCAACTGGCGCACGCCCGCTTCGCGCGTGTAATCGTGAATGACCCGCCGCAAGGTTGCATCCGGCAACTTCACTTCCCCTTTGGCCAGGCCGTGTTCTTCCAATTGGCGGGGGACGAGGTAGCGTCGGGCGATTTGCAACTTTTCGGATTCCGTGTAACTCGGAAGATCGATGACTTCCAGCCGGTCCCGCAACGCCGGATGAATCGGGTCCAGCCAATTGGCCGTCGTGATGAACAACACTCGAGAAAGATCGAAAGGCAAATCCAAATAATGGTCGGTAAAGGTATTGTTCTGGGCGGGATCCAGCACCTCGAGCAAAGCCGAGGCCGGGTCGCCGCGAAAATCGGCGCCGACCTTGTCCAGTTCGTCAAGCAAAATTACCGGATTGCGGCTCTCGACGCGGCGCAAGGTCTGAATGATGCGGCCAGGGAGGGCGCCGACGTAGGTGCGCCGGTGTCCGCGAATTTCCGCTTCGTCGCGCATGCCGCCGAGGGAGATGCGCGCAAATTTCCGGCCCAGGGCGTCGGCGACGCTGCGGCCCAGGGAAGTCTTGCCCACGCCCGGCGGGCCCACCAGGCAAAGGATGGGGCCTTTGATTTGTTTGCGGCGCTTGATCACCGCCAGGAATTCCAGCAGCCGCTCCTTGACCTTGCGCAGCCCAAAATGCTGCTCGTCGAGGATGCGTTCGGCCTCCGCCAAATCGATTTTGTCCTCCGTTTGCTTGGTCCAGGGCATGGCCAGAATCCAATCCAGATAATGGCGGGTCACGGCATATTCCGCGGCGGCCGGGGGCATTTGCTGAAGGCGATCCAACTCCTGCGTGGCGACTTGCCTGGCTTCGTCCGGCAGCGGCGTTTGCTCGATTTTTTCCCGCAACATCCGAATTTCGCCGGCATTCGGGTCGGACTCGCCCAGTTCGCGTTGTATGGCTCGCAACTGCTCGCGCAAGAAGAAGTCTCGCTGCGTTTTCGAAATCGAAGTGGCCACCTCCGTTTGGATCTTGGAACTCAGCGCCAGGACTTCGTGCTCGCGGTTGAGCATGGGCAGCAGCCGCGTCAAACGCTCTTTGACCGAACTCGTTTCCAGCAGTTTTTGCCGCTCGGCCAGCTCAAGGTTCAAATTGACGGCGATCAAGTCCGCGAAATGTCCAGGGTCTTCGGTATTGAGCGCGGCGATTTTGATTTGTTCGGACAGGGCAGGAGAGAGCTTGATGATTTCCTGGAACTGGCTTTGCGCGTTGCGCATCATCGCCGTCAACTCGACCGAATCCTCTTTGACGTCCTTGAGCAGTTCGAATTTTGCGCAAAGGTAAGGCTCGGTGCTGACGTATTCCTTGATCTGGATGCGCCAGAGTCCCTCGATCAACACCCGCACCGTGTTGTCGGGAAATTTCAGCATCTTCAGCACCCGCGCGGCGCAGCCCACTTCGTGCATTTCTTGTGGCATCGGGTTTTCGGCTTCGGCATTGCGTTGCAAGGCCACGCCCAGCAGGCGATCCCCGCCTACGACATCGTCGATGAGCTTGGTGCTCTGCGCGGTTTCGACCAGCAATGGTGCCACCATGCCGGGGAAAATCACGATGTCGGACAGGCCCAGAACAGGCAGGACGCCGGGCAGGGAACTCGACGAGACGCGGGCAGGCGCCTCCGGGCTGCCGGAAGCTCCCAGAATGCTTATGAATTCTGTATCGGGCGAGGTCATGACCGCGTCATTAAGCCCTTAGATGCCGCCGCCCGCAAACAATTCAAATCAAAGCAGGATTTCCTTCGGCGACGGGCACCTTGGCGTTTTTGGACGAACGCTGCGCTAATGGCACGTCGATGCGCAGGAAGCCGTTGAGATAAGCCGCCTTGGCCTGGCTGAGATCGTAATTCGGCGGCAATTCCAGCACGCTCTCGAATGGGCCGTAATTGATCTCCATCACGAGGAAGCTGATCTTGCCCGCGCGGCAGCCATCGGGCCGATTGCCGCAGATGCGCAGGCGATTGCCGTCCACGGTGATTTCCAGATGCTCGCTGCGCATGCCGGCCAACTCGACCTTTACGACGAGGCCGTTGTCCGTCTCGTAAACATCTGTGTTGGGGACCCAGTGGGCTCCGGCTGAACCTTCACGACCGCTCCCGGCGGAGCGAGTCGCAAAATGCACGCTCGAACTGACTTTGCACATGGCCATTAGCGGGGGGAAACTAACTCAGACAGTGTTGCGACGCAAGGGCGCATATCACATTTTCACGATCACTTGACGGGGTTCGCCTTTGCGGGCGCGGAAGATGATGGAACCTTGAGCGGCGGAAGAGCCCGCCCCCGCGCAACCGCAATGCGTCGCCCGCTGGAAACCGAACTTTGGCCGCCGCAGTTTGCTTCGTAACAACAGCACGGCGGCGCCGACAACTATTGTCAGCGAGATCATCTGCTGCCAATCCATAACAGCAACATAACCCGAATTCATTCGAGCGCAACCAAATCGTTTTTGTTTTTTTGCGAGTACATCTTGACACTGCCAGCGCTTCCCACCCGAAGAAACACGGGGCGGGGACGCCCCGGGAACACGCAGCCGAGATGGCTGCGCTACGCAGCGCAGGCGTCGCGGCCTGCGAATTCTAGCAGCGTCCCGCTGCCAGTTCGGCGGCAGTGTCAAGGTGCGAGCGTTTCTTGCCGCGATCAGGCTCTACTCGACGCTGGAGTCGCTGTCTGGTTCCGGTTTGATTGGGTTTGATTCGGCTTGATTGGGTGCATCGTTTTGGAGTTGGCCGAATGGGACTGATGGGACCGATGAGACGAATGGGAAGGGATCGGACTCCGGGCTTTCCTGGGTCTTCGGGATTCGGGTTTCGTCATT
>Ga0073928_10005381_pt1 | contig 18024 bp, 15 predicted proteins | sample PaiPotPPA55metaG_FD_76969 | JGI IMG/M metagenome (GOLD analysis project Ga0073928, IMG submission 76969) | Iron sulfur acid spring bacterial and archeal communities from Banff, Canada, to study Microbial Dark Matter (Phase II) - Paint Pots PPA... ... | reverse complement strand
AAGCTCCGGCCGGTCCGGTTCTCGCGGCGGGGCCTGAATTTGAGGCGGGGCCTCCTGAAGAAGCTGAAGTGTTCGCCGGGGCACCTGAGCTGGTCGGTGCACCCGCGTTGCCCTTTGGCCCGCTACCGATCAGTACGCCACCGACAACTTCTGCGACTCCACCCGGTTCTCCGTTGCCTCCCGGCGGTAGCATTATAGTGCCTCCCATTGTTCCAGTCCCAGGCGGCGGATCCACTCCTCCACCGATTACTACTCCTGAACCTCAAACGTTGTTGATGCTTTCCGCCGGATTAGCTGGCGTTTGGCTGAGAAGGAAACTACGGAAGTCTTGAGTTCCGCTCGTAAAGCAAGGGATTAGAGCCTGGTTCGTTGAAAATTCCTCATACGGTAGTTGATGACCTGCCGATTTAGGGACGCGAAACCAACGCGGAAATTAGAGCATTTGCCCGTGGAGTTCCAAGGCCGGTAACGAAATCGTAGCCAGCCAGTGCCTCGCATATCACTCCACAAGAACCGTTGCTACCTTGATTCACGGGGTAAAACTCACCCTTTAGATTCGTCTTAGCCAGAGAATAAAGCGCGGTCTCCGTACTGGCCAGACTTGGTTTACGCACTGCGACTCGCATGGAGTTGGCAATTGCAATCGCCGCGGCCCACTGAGGCGTGGCGGCGCTGGTCCCTCCAACCTGGAACCATCCGCTGGCCCCATTGATTGCTACGGAATCATACACAGCGTACCCCGTGCCGGGATTCGCATTGTAAGAAACATCCGGGACGCCCCGGACGCCGCGAGAATCATCGGGTATTCCGAACTGGGCTTGATAAAGGGGCTGATGTTCGTACGCGCTCAAGCCGCCGCCGCTACCGCTCCACGCAGTTTCGCTCAAATAGTTTCCATGCGAATCGAGCGTGAGCGAAGTGCCACCCACACCCAGCACATCGGGGGACGCGGCGGGATAGGTCACTCCCGTACCGCCGTCGCCTGAGGCTGCCAGAAACGTCACGCCATTTGTTACAAAATGATTGTCCAAGTTGCGCTCGCCGGAAAATTCGCCGGAATCCCAGCTCATAGAAACTACCGTCGCTCCGCTGCGAACAGCGAGGTCCACTCCTTTCAGTAGGTCGCTCAGGTTATTGGAGGCAGCCTCGACCAACAGGATGGTGGCCCGAGGAGCGATCGCATGGGCCCATTCCACATCCAACGATATTTCGACGGACCAATTTGCATTCGCAGCTGGTTTGTGTCCGTTCGCATAAATCTTGCGGAAAAAACCGTTGCTTGTGCCAGCAGCCGGTAGCTTGTAATGCTGGCTGAAAACTGCAAGGTCGGATTCGGCATTGGGGTCGTCATACGCATCGACTAGCGCGATGATCTGGCCGGCACCTTGATTGCTGAGCAGGTCGAAGCCATACGCATGCCGTATCTGCGTCGGCTGAAACGCTGAAATCGGTGGTGTTGTGAGTCCTGCGCCAGCGGCTTGATGAATACAGTAATGGGGACGCATGAAGCTGAGGGGTGCTTGCCCGTCTTCGCTTCGTTGTAAGGGCAAGTAAGGTGCTTGTTGGGCGCACAGTGGATGACAAAGAATAGAACCTAGCGCGAGCATAATTAGAGTGCGGACTAAGTTCTGAAGGCCGTTTAGGTGCATTTCAAATTCCCCCGTTGCCATCCCCTGAGGTCTCGGCACATCTGCCGGGCCGCTGATTTGCGACTGATGTGAGGGTACTGCGCGGACAGGCTAGAGCCTATGGGCCCCGAGCTTCATTCGATTAGTACGAAAGTCATTGAAGGAGGGTGCTCCTGAACGGCACAAAGCGAGCCGTCGTTGCCGGGAAACTCACTCCATCGGTAAACCAACGTAGTTTTCGGCAAGCGTTTGCGAGGCGGCGCGAGAACTGGTGAGGTAATCGAGCTCGGCAAGCTGACGCCGATGGTCGAAAGCATTCTCGCTTTCCCACCGGTGCAACAGCGAGGTCATCCACCAGGAAAACCGCTGCACTTTCCAAACACGCCGCAAACAAGTTATGGAATAAGCTTCCAGCGGATTCTGACGGCCGGCAGAGTAATATTCCGAGAAAGCTCGAGCAAGCACGCGGACGTCAGCGACAGCCAGGTTGAGCCCTTTGGCTCCGGTCGGGGGAACGATATGGGCGGCATCCCCGGCGATAAACAGCTTGCCGTATTGCATCGGCTCAATCACCGCGCTGCGCATTCCGGTGACGCCCTTTTGAATGATGCGGCCCTCGGTCAGCGTCCAACCTTCTGTGGAAGTAAGCCTGGTATGCAGTTCCTGCCAGATTCGCTCGTCGGGCCATTCATTCAGATCCTCATCCGGCTTGCACTGAAGATACAGCCGGCTGATTTGGGGCGAACGCATGCTGAGCAATGCGAAGCCGCGATCATGGTAGGAGTAGATGAGTTCTTCAGAAGAAGGCGGCGCTTCGGCGAGGATGCCCAGCCAAGCGAACGGATAGGTTCGCTCAAAGGACGTGATAATTCCTTCCGGGATAGATGACCGACAGATCCCATGAGAACCGTCGCATCCAGCGATGAAATCACAAACAAGCTGCTGCGCTTCACCGTCTTTGCGAAACAGGATCGTGGGTTTCCCCGAAGATTTGGTCTCGCCGAAATCGCGAATGCTAACGTCTTCCACCTCGAATAAGATCTGGCCGCCGGATGCAAGTCTTGCCTTGACCAGATCTTTGATCACCTCATGCTGCGCGTAGATCATGATGCCCCGGCCGCCGGTGAGTTCTCGGAAATCGATGTGATGCGTGCGTCCAGAAAATCGCAAGTTCACTCCGTAGTGAACCATTCCTTCCCGCATCATGCGTGCGCCGGCACCAATTTCATTCAGCAGGTCAACGGTGCCCTGTTCTAGCACACCGGCGCGCACACGTTCCTCGCAATATTGACGGCTGCGCGTCTCTAGCACGACCGACTCGATCCCTTGCAGATGCAATAAGTGCGAGAGCACCAGCCCGGCTGGCCCTGCTCCGATGATTCCGACTTTTGTTCGCATAGATCGCTGAGCGATTCCTTCGAAAACTTGGACGCTCCGAGTTGCGAATGTTACCATGCGGCCTCATCTTGGTCTTCTGGGAGCTGCGCCATGCTCGTCAGTCACAAAAAACTGCTTGTGGAATGGGGACACTGCGATCCGGCGGGCATCGTATTTTTTCCGCAATATCTCGCCTGGTTTGACGACTGTACAACCGCGCTCTTCCGGGATGCCGGGATGCCCATTCAGTCTTTATTCAAACAGCACGGCGTGATCGGCATTCCGGTAGTGGATGTGCGCGCGAGATTTATTCTGCCTTCCACCTTCGGTGAGGAACTCAACGCGGAATCGACTGTAACTAAGTTTGGTAAAAGCAGTTTTGTTGTTCGTCACCAGATCACGAAAGCAGGCGCACTAGCAGTGGAGGGATTTGCAACAAGAGTGTGGACCGGCTTGGATCCGCGCGAGCCATTCAAAATGAAATCGCGTCCTCTTCCCCAGGAAGTGGTCGAACGCCTTTCCGGTGGCCGTCCCGTTCCGGCAGCGATGGCGGGAAGTAATAAGACGTTTCTAGGTCAACTGCATTGGTTTCGGCTTAGCCGGGTCGCTGTAATCATAGAACCCGCGTCCTGATTTGCGGCCATTCCAGCCGGACAGCACCATGCGCTTTAGTAGCGGAGGCGAAGCGAAGCGCCTTTCCTTGAATTCGTCGAACATAATATTGGCGATGTAATAGGTCGTGTCGTTGCCCACAAAATCAAGCAGAGTTAACGGACCCATGGGATGTCCGCATCCAAGCTTCATGGAATTGTCAATATCTTCAACAGACCCAACTCCTTCCTCCAGCGCGCGTACCGCGTCGAGCAAATAAGGCACCAGCAAACGATTCACGATGAACCCCGTGCGATCCGTTGTGCGAACGGGCGTTTTGCCCAAGCGTATAGCGAACGCAACTACTTCTTCATTCACTTTCCGATCCGTTGCGATCGTGCGAATTACTTCAACCAGCTTCATAACCGGTACGGGATTAAAAAAGTGCAATCCCAGAAAACGGTCGGGGCGCTGCGTGAAGGTGGCCATCTCTGTGATCGATAGCGACGAAGTATTACTGGCGAAAATCGTAGGCTTCGGGCAAATTTTATCCAGAGCGGTCCACAACTCGCGTTTCGCGGGAAGCTGCTCGATGATCGCTTCGATCACGATATCGCAATCTTTCAAGTCCTCCAGATGCGTCGTCCCGCGCAGGCGCGCCCGAACCTCCTCGCGCTGGGTTTCGGTCAGCGCGCTCTTGTCCACCAGCCGTTGAAGATTCTTATCGATAGATTGCAGGCCTTTCTCCACAAGTTGCGGCGAAACCTCTCGGACGGTGACCGAGCATCCCGCATTCGCTGCGACCTGGGCAATACCCGAGCCCATAAGGCCGCATCCAATTACTCCGACTTTCTCAATCGCCATCTATTCCTCCCAGATGATTTTGCATGTGCTGTCGTTCGCTGGTATGCGCATCATTTTAATGAAGCGACCGCTCGAACCGGGAATTCAACTCCTTAGGAGATTCAGGATATTCGCAATTCCCAATCGTTAAGACTCCGCGTCCATCTCTGCAAAAACTTCCTGGGCGATATGGAATGCGGAATTTGCCGCCGGCACACCGCAATAAATCGCGGCTTGCAGCAAAACTTCCTGGATTTCCTCGCGCGTGACATTGTTGTTCGTCGCCGCCCGAACGTGCATGCGAAATTCATCGCTGCGATTCAGGGCCACCATCATGGCCAGCGTCAAGAGGCTGCGTGTGTGGCGCGGCAGCCCGGGACGCGACCAAATTTCTCCCCAAGCGTAGCGCGTGATCAAATCTTGAAAAGGTTCGTTGAACGGAGTCGTGGCCGCTTGGGCCTTTTCCACGTAATCTTCGCCGAGAACGGCCCGGCGCACTCGCATGCCAGAGGAATGTCGTTCGCGCTCGTCCATTATTTGGCCTCCGGCTGGTTTAAAAATTTCAGCAGCGCTGCGCTGAATTGCGGAGCAGCTTCGATGTTCGATAAATGCGCAGCTTGCAACTCCAGATAGCTTGCGCCGGGAATCCCCCCCGCAACAAGATGCGCATGCGCGGACGGAATTACCGGATCCTGGGCCCCGGCAATCACCAGCGTACGTGCGGTCGCTCGCGAGAGATCCTGGCTGAAATCCGCGTCCCGGACGGCCGCACAGCAGGCCGCATAACCTCCGGGCGGCGCTTGCAGCAGCATCTGCCGCATGGCTTCGATCACCTCTGGAGATTTCTTCACAAAATCTTCGCTGAACCAACGCAACACTACGGTTGTGGCAATGGCAGCCATGCCGCGCTCTTTTACATCCTTGATACGCGCATTCCAAGTATCCGCGGTCCCAATCTTGGCCGCGGTGTTGCAGAGCACTAGCCCTTTCATGCGGTTCGCGGCATGGATGCCAAGCCACATCCCAATCATGCCGCCCATGGAAAGTCCGCAAAAATATGCACTTTCGACTTCGAGCGCATCGAGCAAGGCGAGAACGTCGCGGCCCAACTGTTCTATCGCATAAGGGCCGGGCGTCACGGTCGAAAGTCCGTGGCCGCGCGTATCGTAGCGAAGCACGCAAAATTTTTCGCAAAGCACGGTCGCCTGCGGATCCCACATGGAAAGGTTCGTCCCTAAGGAATTCGAAAGCACAACGACGGGAGCTTTCTGCGGTCCGTCAAAACGGTAATTCAGTCGTAGGTCTCCGACTTCAACGAAAGGCATGTTCAGGACTCTCTAGGTTATTTCCTTCTGTTTCCGCTCCGCCAAAACTTGGTTCACCAACACTTCCGCCGATCCAGTGTAATTCTTTGGCTCCAATAAACGTTTGATATCTTCCGCCGAAAGATGCTGCCGAACTTCGGTGTCTTCCATCAAGACTTTCTCGAAGGGCTGAGAATTTTCCGCGGAGCGCTTCGAAGCCTTCTCTACAATCTTGTGGGCCGGCATCCGGCCGATTTTTTCCGCCAAAGCTACCGCCACCGCTTCCGCCATAATCAGCCCGTGCGTGAGTGCGAGATTCGCCTTCATTTTCGGCTGATTGATTTCAAGACCATTCAACACAGTCGTCAGATGCGCTAGCGCGCCCGCAGTTAGCGTGCAGATTTCCGGCAGCGTTTCCCATTCGGCGTGCCAACCGCCTAACCCACGCTCGTGTTCCTGCACCATCGAAGTCAGCATCACCGATACTAACGCGGGCACCCGAATGGACGCCGCTAGAACCACAGCCGAACCAACGGGATTGCGTTTGTGAGGCATGCTGGATGACCCACCTCGCCCGGGCGTGGCAGGCTCCGCCACTTCATCAACTTCCGTCTGGCCCATTAACGAAAGATCGCGCGCAATTTTTCCGAGCGAGCCCACCAGCAATCCCATCGTCGTTGCCACTTCCGCAAAACGATCGCGCTGGGTATGCCACGGCAGATTTGGCAGCGTCAATTTTAGTTCTCCAGCCAGAGCCGCGGCGACCCCGGGCCCTGGCGTTCCGAGCGCCGCAAGAGTGCCCACCGCTCCCCCAAACTGTAAGACCAGCACACGCTTTCGGATTTCGCGCATGCGTTCTCGATGCCGTTCGATAGCGGAGAGCCACCCACTGGCCTTTAGTCCCAAAGTTACCGGCGGGCCCTGTTGTAGCCAGGTGCGGCCGGCCATCAAAGTGGATTTGTGCGTCTCGCAGATTCGCGCGAGCAGGTGGCACAACTTTGCGAGCGCTTGGTCCGTCAGATCCAGAGCATCGCGCAATTGCAAGACTGTTCCGGTGTCCATGGCGTCTTGGCTCGTCGCGCCCAAGTGGACAAATCCTCCAGCTTTTTCGTCTGCTTTGGTTACGAGCGAGGTGAGCTGTTTCACCATGGGAATCGCCAGGTTGCCTGCGAGAGCTGCCTCTTGCGACAGCAGTTCCATCGAAAATAGCTTGGCATTGCATTTCGACTCGATCGCTACTGCCGCTGCTGCAGCAAGCATACCTCTCTGAGCGAGCGCCCGCGCCAAGGCCGCCTCAAAATCCAACATTGCTTGTATTCGGCGTTCATCGGAAAAAATCGCGCGCATCTCTTCGGTAGTGAAAAGATGGCCCAGAAGATACGTTGGCAGTTGCGTGCTCAAAGCGTCGGTATCCTTTTACGCCGCGTCACGCAGGATAGCGGTTCTCTGCCGAAGAATACAGCGTTGCCTTCGCCTGGCGACGTCCCCAAGCTCTCTAACGGGATTTCCCCGTCAACCGCTGGAGGAGAATTCTTGGCCGCCTAGCTTTTCCAGCTGGCGCTCAATCGCGCAACTTCCGTCACTGCGCGGTACGCCTGATCGATTGCCGCGTTGGTATAAGCGAAGGCTTCCGCATCTGAATTCGCTATGAAGATTCGGCCGAACGGTTGGCGCCCTATCACGCACGGCTGCTGGCCTTCCGGCCAATCCGGATCGTAGAGCGAATTATATTCATACGCGTAGCCGTGCGGCCAGCGGTTCACCGTGATTGCCTGAATGTCATTGGCGGGATCGAAGCCGCCCGGAGAAAGAATCCGTCCAAGCTGATCGCGAATGTTGCGCTCGTAAGTCTCAAAGCGCGTGCGATAAAGCTCCTGGCGTCCCGCGATTTGCTGGTCGCGGGCGGGCAACCCGGGTTTGCACGGCACTTTTTCCAAATGCAAGACGCAGGGATCCTCGGGCTTGTTTGGGTAGTGGTACTCGCCCATGCTCACCGGGAAATCGAGCGTGACGGATTCGAAATAGTTTCCGGGACATCTCGCGTAACTGATGCCCAGCTTCTTGAACGACTCCCAATTTCGTATCAATATATTGGTGTAAACGAGCGGTACCTTCACTCCGTAGGCCAGCGCCTCTTTTTGCTTTTGCGGCAATTCAGGGCACAGGTAGGGAATCACCATGTTCCAGCAAGCCAAAATGCAAGCCGCGCCACGAACGGAATGGGTCTCACCGCCGCGAACGTAATTAACTTCCACTTCCTTGGAAGTCGTTGGGTCGCCGACGTTCCGAGCGGAAACAGCTGTACTGTTGAGCCGCAACCGCATGGGAAACGACGGATCATCGAGCGCAGCGTAATTGATCTTGGCGGTGACAATATCTTCCATGGTATGTCCCGGCGCCGATGATGGAACGAGCGACCGCACCAAGAGTCTAGCGATGGACGCGTTGCCATCCGGAAAATGAAAAATGTATGGATCTTTTTCACTCTGCTTCGTAATTTCGGCGCCCAAACCCGGCCCCCGTGGCCCGGATAAATCCATTCCCGCAAATCCCGGATATCCCAGGCCGGCCAGATCCCCAGCCGGAACTGCGTCGATACCGACCCCGTACAGGCCATACGTTTGCGTTTGCAAAAAAGGAATCGCATCCGGGTGAATCTTCACATACTTCAGCAAATAATCTTTGTAACTTGTCTTCGCCAGCAAAACCTTTTTATCCCAGGATTTCAGCTCTGGTAGGTGATCCACTTTTTCCGTGTACAGCCTGGCCAGGTCCTTTTGCGCGTCTTGCGAAAGAGGAGTTTTCGCCAGGAACTCAGGCCAGGAAGGTCGTCCGATGCCCGCTACCAACCGGTCGGTTCCAAATGTTTCTTTGTCGAAGAAAACCGCACGTGAAAGTCCGTTCGAGCGCTCGAAGTTTTGGTCGTAATACTTATAGAATTTCTTGACGTCCACATCCAACTCTTGCAGCAACTCCCTCGCTTGCTTGCTGTAAAGGCTGGGTCCTGCGATCGACTGCGTTCCGCCGTAGCCGATAATCGTACGATTCCCGACACGATATTCATTCCGCCGCGCGTGACCGCCAAAGTCATCATGATTCTCAAGAATCAAAACACGCGCTTTGGGTCCTGCAATTTTCCGAAAGAAATAAGCGGCGGAAAGGCCGCTGATTCCTCCGCCAACTACGATCAAATCGTAGGTTTCAGAGTCTGCCGTCGCACTTCCCCACTGTTGACCATCACGAAGCGCATGGCCGGCTTCCATCACGGCGTTGGTGCTGCCACGCATGCCGGTTAAGGTCGGAGGATAATAATGGGAGTTTTTTTCTGGAATAAAAGGAGACTGCGGCAGGCCCAAGGCATTGAGCCATTCGCGATTCGATAAAAGAAAACCTCCGCCTATCGCAATCCCAAATCCATTCAGAAAATCCCGGCGGGTAATACGCCGATCCATTCCCAATTCGCGGTCCCGTTTCCCATGCTTCACGCGCTCCCCCGAAGATTTTGACCACCGGGATGTCGCTGGAATCTGCCCGGCTTTAGATTTTTACCGACCAAGCATACTCCAGCTTTCTCGTTGATCCGGACGAATCTTTCGAACCGCCGATTCATGAAGGCACATCGACGCGAGAATGGCTTTTTGCCGAGTTGCGGCTCATGCCTCGTTCATTTTTGTTATCATAACACCTTCAGTAATCGTGCAAGAGGAGCACCTTTGGCTGCGCGCGTCCTCAACGGGATTGTTATACGTGACCAAATCTATGCCGAGTTAGCCGCCGAAATTTTCGCGCTGGCTTCTTCCGGAATTCGTCCGGGACTGGCTGCCGTGCTGGTTGGCGACAATCCCGCCTCGAAAGTTTATGTAAAGAACAAGATCGCGGCATGCGAAAATTTGGGGCTCGCCAGCATTCAGGTCACTCCGCCGGCCACCATCACAACTTCCGAACTTCTCGAAATTGTCGACGACTTGAATCGTCGTGATGAAGTTGACGGCGTCCTGGTGCAACTTCCTCTGCCTCCGCAGGTGGATGCCAAGAAAATCCTGGAAGCTGTGGACCCCGCGAAAGATGTGGATGGATTTCACCCGCTGAACGTCGGTCATCTGGTAGCCGCTCGTCCAACGCTCGTGCCCTGCACACCGGCTGGTGTGATGGAACTTTTGCGCCGCAACAGCATTCCTTTGGAAGGCTCTAACGCTGTTGTGGTGGGCCGCAGCGATATTGTGGGCAAGCCCATGGCTCTGCTTTTGATGCACGCGAATGCCACACTCACCGTCTGCCATTCGAAGACCCGTGACTTGCCGGGTACCGTTCGCCGTGCAGACATCGTGGTTGCCGCCATGGGCCGCGCCGCGATGATCACCCCCGATTACATTCGTCCTGGCGCTACCGTCATCGATGTGGGTATCAACCGAGTTACAGACCCCTCGCAAGCAGAAAATTTCTTCGTGAATTTTCCCGAGCGGCTCGCTGAGTTTCGCGCCAAGGGCGCCGCGCTGGTTGGAGACGTGCATCCCGACGTCGTGAACATCGCCGGTGCGCTCACTCCGGTTCCCGGCGGAGTCGGTCCGCTCACCATCGCCATGCTCATGAGCAACACGGTAAAAGCCACCCGCTTGCGTCGCGGTTTGCGCACACCAGCAGCCGCAGCCGTCGAGCATTGATTGCTCCAATGCTCAGAGTCGGTCTCACAGGCGGAATCGCAACCGGCAAGACGACCGTGGCTTCCATGCTTCGTGAATGCGATGTTCCCGTGCTCGAGGCCGACCCACTCGGGCATGCGCTACTAGAACCGGGGCAGGTTGCCTACGACGAGGTAGTTGCCCTCTTCGGAAAAGATATTCTGGACAGCTATGGAAACGTAAACCGCGCCAAGCTCGGAGGCGTGATATTCGCGGACCCGGAGAAGCGCTCGCGTCTCAACCGGATTCTGCATCCCAGAATCCTCGATATTGTGCAAAAGTGGTTTGCTGCACTCGATGAGCCGGACGGTCCGGAGTTCGCCGTGGTGGAGGCTGCGCTGATCGTGGAAGCCGGCTACAACACGACCCTAGACAAGCTCATCGTATGTTGGTGTGGCCCCGAACAACAGATGGAGCGCCTGAGGCAGCGCGGACTGTCAGAGCAAGAAGCCCAACAGCGCATCGCCGCACAAATGTCTTTGGAGGAGAAACGCAAAACGGCCGATGTGGCGATTGACTGTTCCGGCTCGATCGAGGAGACCCAGACGCAAGTGAATCACGCAGTTGAACAACTCAAATTGGCCGCCTCGGAAAGAAACATTCCCTGACGCGGGGGCGTATAAGTAGAGAGGGTGGACGTTGGAAAAGGATGTCGCCATGCATCGATCTGGAAATAAAGGACGCGCAATCCGTTTATTGGCCATAGGGCTCATCATCGGACTGGGAGCCTATTGGGCAGGTTCGCGATGGGGCACACGGGTGCCTTCGGTAGTGAACGCATTGCATTCACCGGCCCCCAGTCCGAGCGAGTCCGGACTGGATCCCACCGAGCTCGAAAACGTCCGAATCTACAAGCAGGCCGCTCCCGCTGTGGCCAACGTGGTTACACGAACTGTTGAATACGATTTCTTTTTTAATCCAGTTCCGGTGGAAGGCGCCGGTTCGGGCTTCTTGATAGATAACGACGGCCACATCCTGACGAACTATCACGTGGTGCAAGGCGCACAAACCATCGAAGTAACTCTCGGCGATCAATCGCGTTATAAGGGGAAGCTCGTCGGCTCGGATCCGAGCAATGACATCGCGCTCATTCTAATTGACCTGGCGGGTCGGAAAGTCACTCCGCTGCCCCTGGGCGATTCCCGCAACTTGCTGGTGGGCCAGCGCGTGCTCGCCATTGGGAATCCGTTTGGATTCCAAAGCACTCTCACCACCGGCGTGGTTAGCTCGCTGGGCCGCACCGTGCAGACGCGCGAAAACACCTTTATCGACGAAGCGATCCAGACGGATGCCTCCATCAATCAGGGTAATTCTGGCGGACCTCTGCTGAATTCTCACGGTGAAGTGATTGGAATTAACAGCGCTATCTATGCACCCACCGGCACAACTGCCGGCATCGGCTTTGCCATTCCGATCAACACCGCAAAACGAGTCGCGGAGGATTTGATCACGCGTGGTCGCGTACGCCACGCCACGCTCGGAGCCGAAGGTCGCGCGCTGTGGCCCCGGCTCGCGGAAGCGCTGAATCTTGCCGTGCAACAGGGAATCTTGATCGAGCGTGTCGAACCGGGTGGTTCGGCGGCGCAAGCCGGAATTCACGGCGGAACCAAATCCGTGGTGGCTGGCATGCAGGAACTGCGCGTGGGCGGCGATGTTCTGATTGCAATTGACGGAAAACAGATTACGAACCAATCCGACCTCAGCCTATTGTTGAACCGTTCCCAGCCTGGGGACACCGTGACGGTCACAATTGTGCGCGACGGCAACAAAATGAACCTGCCCGTAAAGCTCGGTGGAGACTAAAGTCGCCCTCCCTTTGCCAAGGGAGGCAGGTGAAGCTAGCTGCGGCCCAGATCGAATAGGGTCTGGTTCCTGTCTCAGGGTTCCCACCGAAGGGTCGACGGGTGTAGACTCTCGCGATCTAAAGCCTGTGGTGAACCCTTGCGCCATGGGCGGGCGACGAAAATTCACTAGGACTCAATGTCTTGATATGGTCAACCATCAATAAGCCAAGTCCCATTGACCGGAGCACTGCGGCTTCGTAAGATTTTCTAATGTCTCGAAGGCGGTATCCGCCATCGAATGACGCTTACTGAATGCTGAGGAGCTTGTGATTCTGATGAAAAAACACGCGAGGATCTTGGCGGTGACCGTTGCCGGAGTGATCTTTCTCGCTGGCTGCAACGACGTCATATCGTCAAAGCAAGCCAAAGCGCATCCGCCGGCATCGGCACCCGCACCCGCTCCTGCAGCGGTTCGCGAGACACTTGCGTTCGTCGAAAGACCGGTTTATCTGTCCTCGCTTCAGAATGATCCAAGACCCGCCATTGATATTTTGGTGGCCCAGGTCCAAACCAGCTTCAATGAAGGTCAGAAGAAGTACAAGGCCAATCATTTCGATCAAGCCCGTGTGGATTTTGACCGCGCGATGGACCTCATAGTGCAAAGCGGGTTTCAAGCTGACTTTGACCCGCGCCTTTCCGATTTGGTCGACCTACTGGGAGAGACACTTCATTCCTACGAATTAAACGCCGAACGGAACGCGGAAGAAGACGAGGAACCTGGCCAGCCCGCACCAATCGACGCGCTGGCGGAAATGGAACTGCCGAAGGGTGACCCGCGCCTGGTTGCCAAAGTTGAGCAGGAATTGATCAGCGTTCCGCATGACCTGCCTCTTACGGTGAACGATTCAGTCCTTCAATATTTGAACTTCTTCACCACGGCCAAAGGGCGGGCGGTCGTGGAACACGGCTTGGGACGCGCCGGGCGCTATAACGACATGATCCGGCGAGTCCTCCGTCAGGAAGGCGTGCCGCAGGATTTGATCTACCTGGCGCAGGCGGAATCGGCATTCCAGCCTGCGGCGGTCTCCCGAGCCGGCGCTCGCGGATTGTGGCAATTTATGCCCTTCCGCGGCGAGGAATACGATCTCGATCGCAACTACTGGATTGACGAGCGCAGCGACCCGGAGAAAGCCACTCGCGCAGCAGCGCGCCACATGCGCGATTTGTACGACATGTTCGGCGATTGGTATCTGGTGATGGCCGCATACAACTCGGGGCCAATGAACGTCGTAAAAGCCATCGAACGCACCGGCTACGCAGATTTTTGGGACCTGCAAAGACTCCACGCGCTCCCCAAGCAAACGCAGAATTACGTGCCTATCATTATTGCCATGGCGCTCGTGGCCAAGGCACCCGCCCTCTACGGAGTGCAAGTGGCTCCCGAAAAGCCGGCACAGGTGGATACGATCAAACCGGGACATCCTATCGATCTGCACTTGGTCGCGGACGCGTCGGGCGCCGACATCGACGACCTGCGCGCCTTGAATCCGGAACTTTTGCGCGGCGTCACGCCGAATGACCCGAAGTTTGAGCTAAATGTGCCGGCCGGCACCGCCGAAAAGTTCGAGCTGAACATTCAGCAGGTCCCGGACGAAAAATGGACGAGTTGGCGCTTACATACCGTGGAAGAGGGGGAATCGCTGGCTGATGTCGCTCGGCATTACCGCGTTACCGTGGCTGCACTTGAGATCGCCAACCACCTGCAACCTCATGCTGGCTTGCCAGCCGGATTTATTGTGAACGTCCCGACGGCTCCCCCCGTGATTCATCTGGTGCATTACAAGGTCCAGCGAGGCGATTCGTTGGAAGGTATTGCCGGGCGCTTCGACGTCACCGTATCGCAATTGAAGAAGTGGAATAATATTCGCGGATCTAGCGTGCCACGGGGCTCGCGCTTGCGTATTTATGCCGGTGGCCCTCCCGATGACGCCGCGCCCCAGGCGAAGCCCAAGTCGACGCAGGCCAGCGTCAGCGCGTCGGTGCAGAAAGTCGACAGTCGAATCTCCGGACAGGCAGAAGGCCTGGAACACCGGGTAAAGCGCGGTGAGACTCTTTACTCCATCGCCCGCGCGTATGGAACCACCGTGGCATCCTTGCGCCAATCAAACCCGTTCCTCACCAGCCGGACGCTCGCGGCAGGCGATGTTCTTAAAGTTTACCGTTAAGCTAGTAGCCGGTTTATCTTATCTCCATATCATCCCTGTTTCTAATTACTTACGGGACCGTGCCGAATTGTTATAGGCACACGTCTCATTCCGGGTCTCTAGGAGAGATGTTGAAAACCCCCGTTTTTCAAGGCATTCAGCTTGACAAAGTTCTTACACTCCGTCTATAAGCGCCGAAGGACCAATAATCTGTCCTACTTAGGGAGGGTCGCATGTTTAATGGAAAACTTCACGATGAAGAAGATGACGAGCTGCCCCGTTACGAAGAAGAGGGAGACGAAGGCGAAGGGGCCGAACAGCCGCACGAGGGAACCATAGAGATCGAGGAAATAGCCATTGAGAGCGAAGATGGAGACGACGATTCTGAGGAATCTCCCGCTTCCCCAAAACCCACTTCTGCCACCAAGTCCAGAGCGGCGAAAAAGGCTGCTACTCGGAAGAAAGCCAAATCCAAAAGCAAGAAGAGCAGGCCCAAGCCTAAGAGCAAATCCAAGGTCAAGAAGCGTCCCAAGGCGAAGGGTGGCAAGCGCAAGAGACGCTAGCTATTGGTTCCTTCCTTCCCGATGTAAAACACGGCGGACGGCTGAATATATTTGCTGTCCGCTGTCTGACTTTGAGACCGCATGGGATGTTCAGCAAGGCGCTTCAGGCCTAGCTTTCGATCTTCCCCCAACTCGGCAATTTGCGATGGCCAAGGAGAGCTTCCGCGGCCCAGCGCCCCAGGTAGGATGAAAGCGCCACGCCGTGGCCGGCGAATGCGCCGATCACGATCGCGTTTTTCGTTTTCCTGGCCTCCGGATGCCACATGAAAATGGGCTTCCAAGAATCGCGGAACAGAATTGGTCCGCCCCAGCGATGCGTGAACCGCACTGACTTAACTGCGGGATGGAGACCACGGACACGCGTTTCCAAAGAATCGAAAATCTGCGAGACTTCTGCGGCCGTAATATCTACATCATTCAGATCGTCCGAGTGCGGGGCCTGCACCAGGCCCGCACCGAAGATTATGGAATTGTTTTCGCACACTCGTCCCCAAAGATACGGCAGATCCGCGGTGTAGAAGGGTTTTCGTTCCGCCAGGCCGATCTGCGCAAGCTGCTCTTTAGTGACAGGCTCTGTGGCAACTGCGAGCGTCAACTTCGGATGCGTGTCCGTTTCCAGTCCGGATAATTCCAAGGAAAGAGCATTTGTGGCGAAAATAATTTTGTGCGCCGAGATTTTTCGCGAGGCCGAAGCCCGCGGTGTCACCTCGATTTCAGCCATATCGCTCCATCGGATGTCCGTTACGGGATGATTTCCGAGTATCAACGCGCCCAAACGGTCGGCTCCTCGCGCCAAACCGCTAACTAACTTACCCGGATCGATCGTGCCGCCAGGAACTTCCTTCGTAACGCCAAGCGTTCCGGAATCGTTCCAGGAGATTGGCGACCGTGAGAGACCCTTGTTGCGCGCTATTTCCCAAGCGCCGGTGAAGCGCTGATCGCAGTCAATGCCAAACTCACCGAGAATCTCTTTGAACCCGGCCAGAACATCTCCCAGGCCGGGAAGATCACCCGCCGCCGATTCAGAAAGCGCCATGCCCCCGGTGCGGCCGCTCGCGCCGGCACCCACCTTCCAGGCTTCCAACAGTGCAACGGATTTATCAGGCGCAGTTTTTCGAAGCCACGCAGCAGCGGCCAAGCCGGTGAATCCGCCACCGATGACAGCAAAGTCCAGGACATCCGGAAGCGTTTGCGGCAGGGAGGGCGTGAAATCAAAGTGCCAGGGCGCATTGCCCCAGTTGTGCGGTTTGGGAGCGGAGTGCATAGGTCAAGAGAGCTAGCGAGCTTATTCAGCTCGCCGAGAGGCTAACCATAGGCGGATTGCGAACTATGGCTTTTCTTGATGCTGCAGGCCACAGCTGAGTTACATGATACTTTCGGTCCAATTCTCGAGCGTGTGTTTCACATGAGCCATGAATTGGTGCGCCACGGCGCCGTCCACCACGCGATGGTCGTAGGACAGCGTGAGATACACCATCGAGCGAATGGCGATTGCGTCATCGATGACCACCGGACGCTTTTCAATGGTGCCCAAACCAAGGATTGCGACATTTGGCTGGTTGATCACCGGCAAGCCAAACAGCCCGCCGAAGACTCCCGGATTTGTAATTGCAAACGTTCCCTCGGCTACCTCGTCCGGCTTAAGCTTCTTGGCGCGCGCGCGTTCCGCGAGATCGTTCAACGCACGTGCGATGCCGAGAAAGTTTTTCTCTTCGGCATTTTTAATCACCGGCACGATCAATCCCCAATCCAGCGCCACCGCGATGCCGATATTGCATTCTTTGTGCAGCACGATGTTCGTTCCGTCCACGGACGAATTGACGGTGGGATATTTGCGCAGCGCTTCCACTGCCGCACGCACAAAGAAAGGCATAAAAGTGAGCTTGGTGCCGGTCGTTTCCTCAAATTTGGCCTTCATCTTCGCGCGTATTGCGGCCATGCCGGAAACGTTCACTTCGTCCACGGAATACACATGCGGAGAAACGCGTTTCGATAACACCATATGCTCGGCGATGCGTTGCCTCATCACCGACATGGGCTGAACTTCGTAATGACCGAAGTACATTTTTTCGCGCGGCACGGCGTTTTCGAGCAGCGCGGACGCCGAGGCGCCTCCGGTTGCTGGCGGGCGCGCAGGGGCCGCACCTGGAGCCGTTGCAGGACGCGCGGAAGCCGCTGAGGTGGCGCCGCCTTCCACAGCAGCCAAAATATCGTGCTTGCTGACGCGGCCGCCCGCGCCAGTGCCGGGGACTTGCGTCAGGTCTACATCATGCTCGCGCGCGATTCGCCGCACGAGCGGGGAACTGCGCACCTTTTCACCGCCTGCCGAAATGGCAGGCTTCTGCGGCACCGAGGGCGAACCGGTGGCCGGCGCTGGTGCCGATCCTTGAGCTGATTCAGGCGCAGCCTTGGCTGTTTGTGCCGCTGTCGCAGCAGATGCGCTGGGTTTTGCCGCAGCCGTTGCTTCAGGCTTCGCTGCAGCAGACGCCGCCGATTGAGCCGCGGCGCCATCCGCATCGATGATAGCCACAACGGTCTGAATCGGGACTGTCTGACCCTCATTCACTTTAATTTCTTTCAGCACACCAGCGGAAGGCGAGGGAATCTCCGCATCGACCTTATCCGTCGATATTTCGAACAGCGGTTCATCGCGCTCAATCTTGTCGCCAGCTTTTTTTAGCCATTTTGTGATGGTACCTTCAAAAATGCTCTCGCCCATCTGGGGCATGATGACGTCAACAGCCATGGTGATCTCCTATCGCTCAATGCTTGTTTATAGTGCGGTGAGACATTCCTCGTGCCATACGCCGGGCACTCCTTGGAGCGTGTATATCTCGTCGCCGCCGTGGAAGAACGAGACCTCTTTCACTGGCGCCGTCCGGCCAGCGTAATCGAGCTGCTCCGGTTCCAATTCATTGTGGTATTGGCCGGCTTCCATAAATTTTTCCAGGAATGCGCGATCCGCGATGCGCACCTCAGTGCCTACCTCGAACTCCGCATTGTTTACGCCCTTTGTTTTTCCCATGTCCGAATGCCGGCCTCCTCCGCGTT
>Ga0073928_10005379_pt1 | contig 18026 bp, 18 predicted proteins | sample PaiPotPPA55metaG_FD_76969 | JGI IMG/M metagenome (GOLD analysis project Ga0073928, IMG submission 76969) | Iron sulfur acid spring bacterial and archeal communities from Banff, Canada, to study Microbial Dark Matter (Phase II) - Paint Pots PPA... ... | reverse complement strand
TTCCGCGTTGCTCACTCCTCACGTATCAATTCAGATATGCTCGTCGCTAGTGCCAGTGCGGCTCGCACCGCCTTGAAAAACAGCCAACTGACCGACGGCGAAAGCCATGTTATTTATGGGACACGAGCCCCATGGACGAATTCACTGGCTTGAGAAGCCGGGTTGTTCGAATCGGACGGACCGTGCGTCGCCCGGTTCATCAGAACACTCCCGCTGTCAAAGCGCTGCTAAGTCATCTTGAGGAAACGGGCTTTGCAGCGGCGCCCCGCTGGCTGGGCTTCGATGATGAAGGCCTCGAAACGGTGAGCTACATCACCGGAGCCGCCGGCCATTATCCGCTTAAGCCTTATGTAATGTCTGAATCGACGCTGACGCAGCTCGGCCTTTTGCTACGACGATTCCATGATGCCACCATCAGCTTTTCGCTCCCGGAAAATGTTGTCTGGCACAATGCAATTAGCGAAAAAAGAGAGGTGATTTGTCACGGCGATGCCGGCCCCTACAATATCATCTTCCGAAACAACGAACCGGTCGCACTGATTGATTTCGAGCGAGCAACGCCCGGTCCTAGAATTTTGGACATCGCATTCGTGGTTTATCGGTTTGCGCCCTTGTGTGACTCACCGAAGCAAGGATTCACTCCGGCGTTACTCGAAGACCTCGCCCGGCGAATTCGCCTTTTCTTGAATGCTTACGGGTTCACCCAAAACGACGACTTATTCGATTGGATCCAATTGCGTCTAAAAACCGAAATCGATCTATTCGAGTCCGGAGAAACCGACGACCCGATGCGCCGGCAGCAGAAAATCGATGCAGGCCATCTCGATCTTTACAAGCGCGATCTTCGGCTGATTACCGAGGCCTCCGGTTTCTTGCGGAGGCTGGTTTAGGCTGGATTAAGCCTCCGGCGGTTGGGTAGCGCGATAGCCCCAGTTTGATGGGGCGAGGCTCCCGCACGGCCTGAGCGCCTCTTCGGGGATTGCAGCCCGAACAACGGTTACGTATTTTCGGGCGATGCGCCCGCCGACTTGTCCGACGTAGCTTCGGTAACGCCGAGGCGTTGCTCATACTTGACCTGCGAAGTCGGAGCCGGACCCATGGTCGCCTTGATGCCAAGTTCTGCATTAGACTTAGCTTCGATTATTTAGGCTACCATAATTCATCATGGACATGGCCACACGCTGGACCGCGGCTCGGCAGCTTTTCGGCCTTTCTTACTATAAGGCTGGACAACTACAGGCGCCTTGCTCGGCCTTTGAGGAAGATCTGGAGCCTCGCCCCACCAACCCTCGGGCCCGCGCCGGGTATTTTCTTATCTTAGCGCTTTCTCACAAAAAAGGAGCGCCCCCGCTTGCCTTCGAAGCGGAGGCACCCTTCAACTAGTCCGGTCAGTTTCCCCAAACCACCAGACTAAACCGTATCCGTCCGGCGCGTGCGCAGGACGGAAAATTCAATTAGAAGAACCACTCAACCTGGGTACCGAACAGCCAGCCATGGTTGGTGTTGCCGTTGTACGGAGCCGCAAAACCACCGCCACCGCCGGAACCTTCTTGGATTGGTGTCGTCATCCCTTTGAGGGAGTTTGACCAAATGGAGTAGGTAGCGAAGAACCGGATCTCGGGCTTGGTGTAATAACCACCCTTCGGTTTAATCACCGGGCCAACGTCAAAGACGCCCAACCAGCCGGATTTTCCGAAGCCGGGATACCCGGGGATGTTGTTATTGCTCTCGTATTGCCCACTGAACTGGCCTTGGAGCGCGATATTATCGGCTAACCAAAACGCTGGACGAGTACCGAACTGGAAATCGTGTACGTGACCGGAAACAATCTTGTTCACGATCGGTTCATTTGCATTGACTACGTTTCCACCCTGGCCAAGACCAGGTCCAGTCTGACCTCCGAACGCAAAGCCACTATACGACTCTTGCCAATCGCCGAAGAACCCGATCGAGAACCAGGGAAGCGTTGGAGCGGGCGCCGGTGCCGGTGCCGCGACCCCTTTACCGTCTTTAGAGTTCCCAGCGACCACCGGCGCGGGCGCGGAACGAGACCACGGGAACGCAAAATACAATTGGAAGCCGGCTCGATAGGTAAAGCCGTGATCGAGGGCATCACCAACATTAATCTGACCTGTGAATCCTGGATGACGGAAGAGGAATAAATTTTCCGCTCCTTGGACACTGCCAAGATCGGCGCCGGAGCTGAAATTCGTGACGCCCCTGCCAAAGAGCGCATAAGCCGTAAACGAATTGTTGCCGCCACCGGGACCAAACTTGAGGTTATAAATGGCGCCGCCTCCAATTCCCCATGCAGAATCGGTGTGGAGAGGATTCGTCAAATCAACGATATCGCCAGCGGCGTCGTAGTCTTGGGTGAAGGTGCCACCTTTTTCGTAGTTGCCGATCAGCACTAAGGCCAGGCTACCCGGGATCGGTCCAAGTTGGATATCCTTCAACCGGACGTCGAACGTCTGCTTTGCGTACGAGCCGATGCCAGGAGATATGTCTTCAGCGTTCACACCACCAAGCCAGGCGAGCGCCAGCTTACCAACACCGACATCGATGTTATAGACACCAGCTCCGTACCCGGACGTATCCAACCAGAAGTAATCTTCCGGATCCGTGTTCCAGCGGTCATAGAAGCGTTCACCGGCCCAGAAGGTGATCTCAGGGGCGCCCTTGAAGACGTTCTTGGCCTCCAGGTAAGCCTGGCGAAGAACGAAATCAAAGTCGTTGCCGCTGTTTGTGACATTGTTGTGGGCATCGAATGTGTTTCGGTTTTGCACGTAGCGGATTGAGGGTGTGAAGGTCATGGACACATCCATGACATCCGGGCTGTCACCCAGCATGTGTGCCTGCATCCAAGTCAACTCCATGTAGGTATCGTTTTCGTTACCGAGACGTTCACGACCCTCTCCAGGAAAGTTGGGAAGCTCAAAACTGAAGTTCCCGCCGCCGCCGTTTCCGTTGAACTGGAATCCAGCGCGGACATAGACCGAGAACGCGAAGTTGCGGGTCAAAGATTTTAAGAAAGACTCGTCCAGCGTTGGCGCCGCCGAGACCTCCTTGCCATCGGCATCGGTCAGAACGCGGGTATTCAAAATCGAGCCAGATTCAGCTTTCGACTCCAAAGATTTCATCTCCGCTTCCATCGAGGTGATGCGATCTTGGTACTCCTGCTGCTGTTTCTGCATGCTCTGTATTTGAGCTTTCAGGGCCGAGACGTCGTTACTGTTACTACTATTGCCGCTGTTATTATCCTGGGCCAAGGCGAGCGACCCAGTACAGAAGAAAGCGATTGCTAGCTTTGCACACAGAGATCCTGTGGAGGGAGGTAACTTCATGCTTTGTGTTATTTCTTTTGGGGTATGAGTTAAGGCCGGTTCCGCGCCATTAACATCAGCGCTCGACCGATGGAAGCCGTCATAGGGAGCACGGTTAACAAAGTCGAGAAGGAAAACTCCATATCGGAAATACAGATAAATTTTTCCGATAGTTAGATAAATAGCTAGTGATTGCCGGAACCGGTTTCGTCCAAAATATCAAGTCGCAAAGTAAAACGGTCCTTCCCCCGTAGAGCGGCTCTAAAAGCTAAACTGCGCCCCTCTTCGTATCTAGTTGTCTGACGTTTTTATCTGCCAGTCTGGTAGTTTGGCTTGTATGTCACTTGTTGAGTTACAATATGTCGAGCACTATGCATTCCGCCAATGCTAAATGCAGGCAGACGTTGAAGAAAGCCAGCCGGACAACGCTTCTCGTATCTATTTGTCGGATTCGCTTATCTGTTCGTCCCAAATCGGACTTTTAACCAATGCAATTAGCAATCTTTGAACTCTTTGACTCCGGAGAAGCAACTGTGACATTAGCGATTCGGAAATCGATTTACTTATTTAACTCTAATTACAGCGAAGCCTTGCAAAAAGCGGAAGCGCGCGGGGTTTGGTATCTGTTTGTCGGATCTAGTTATCTGTTCGTCCAACCCTGACTATGCAATTATCTGCTTCAGCGGTTCGGCGCGCTAAAAGAGAATAGATTTTGATAGTCAATTAACCTCTTGTCCCTTGATTGTCAGCTCCACCGCAGAGATAATCACGCCATCGTTCGTTAGGACGGGAGCTTGCACGGACATGCAAATTCTTAGGGCCAAAGGCCCGTTGCCAGGATTTAAAGTCGTCGAACTCGATCAGGTTCTTCCGGAACTTATCGATTTGGGGGAAGATCGGGAAGAAGCCAACTATCGTTTTCGGACTCAGACACTGAATCATTGGGTTCTCCTGTACGTGATCGAGGGGACTAGCCGGTTCGGAATCGAAGGACAGCCGGAGATTAGTTTGAAACCCGGTTCTGTCGCCTGTTTTCCACCTCACTTGAGTCGCTGGGGACAATACGGTCCCGAACCAAAGCATCACGTGCTGTGGGTCGGCTTTCAGTTGGATGCGATCGAGAATCGCTATCCCGAGTGGAAGCTTTCGCAAGCTCTACATCGAGTCCACTCCGCTCATGACTTGGCGAACTTGGAACGCAGTTTTCTTCAGGTAATACGGGAAGCGACCACCCCATTTCTTCACCAAGGGTGCGGCCTGCGGTTAGCGCTGGACACGCTGGTCCTGGAGGTGGTTAGAGCCTTTACTGAACCTCGAAAAATCCTGTCGCTAATATCGGTTCACCCAGCGATTTCGAAGACTTTAGGAATTCTCGAGACCCGATTCCGGAAAAACTGGACGCTCAGCGAGCTAGCCGATGAGGTCGGACTATCTCGCAGCCGGCTCGCCGAGCTTTTCAATCTTGAGGCCGGTTATTCGATCCACAAATTTCTTACGAAAGTCCGGGTTCGCCACGCTAAGAATTTGCTTACCCACTCTGATCTGCCGATCGGCGATATCGCTTTGGAATGCGGATTTGCCACTATTCAGCATTTTTCCCGCGTCTTTAAGGAAGTCACTGGCCAGGCACCCATGAATTTTCGCCGCCGGTACGACGATCGGGATTTCAGGAAACTCGTCATTTCGGGCGACTGATTTTTAGGTAACGGATTAACCTGCCGCGGCGGTTTAAAGACCATTCTATAGAACTCGCCGCGAAGCGGCGTAAGAATATAGCCCAGGGCTTTAGCCCTGGGTTCCGCGCACGCGAAATGCGCCCTGAAAGTGGCGACCGAGGATTGTGTATTGGAGTGACGGCGCATTGATCGACCAATCGCGCTATCGGGTGCCACTTTCAGGGCACGTCTCATGATCGGGCTGACCCAGGGCTGAAGCCCTGGGCTATGGTCTATCGCCGCTTCACGGCGAGTTCGACGATGCTCCATGGCAGCCTTTTTGTCAGGTGTGAACGCACGCTTCTACAGGACTAGGACAATTACGATTCGTTGATGCCCCCGCCTTACGCTCGATCAATCCGGCAGGCGTAACACCCCGGCTTAGCGAAGTGCACGTGAAGAAACGCGACGGCTGGATCTTGAAAAAATCTGGCGATCACATCCTCGGCTTGGCCGCCCTCGACTACGTCAGCGCCGACCAACATATCTTTTGCATCGAACGCCCGAAGCGATAACAAACGGCTACGCAACATTTCCGGGAGTGAATCGGAGTAGGACGCAGCAGTGGTTGCCGCCCTGCGAATATAGATCGCGTGGGTGCTACGATAGGGAGATTCCGAGGGCAGATGAATAAAGTTGGTTAAGATCACTTCATCCCCGGGCTCGGCATCTTGCAAGGAGACGCGGCAAGGGAAGCCTGGCTTGCTATCGGTAATGAGCCGACGGGCGCGGCGCTTTTCTAATTCTTCGTCCGATAAGTCGAACAACGCTTGAAATGGTTCCGGGGAAAGGCCACGGACCGTGAAATGAGGTACTTGGGTATTTGTCATGCCCTGAACCTCGGCCTCCAGTCCCGGAAAACGACCCGGTTCTTGCTACAGCCTGCAAAACTCGCCTTAGGCTCGCTTTGAATAGCAAATAGCAGATAGCAAATAACAAATGGGTCCGTGAACCGAGCGTTCGCCCGTTCGACGGACCCTTTGCTATTTGCGATCTGCTATTTGCGATTCAGAACGAGCTTCAGGCGAGTTCTTGCCTACAGCGGCACGCTCAGCTGAATCCCGAGCACCACCTCGTTGGTAGCATTGTGATAGCCGCCAGGATTGATAATCCACTGAAGATCCGGCTGAATGTTTGCCCCGTGGAAGACGTCGAACGAGTAGAAAATTTCCTCTACCCACTCGTTATTTTGTACGTCGAAGCCAGAACCAGGATGGGCGTTAATGAATGCCCTCTCGGCATTCCGTACACTGCCGGAAACGCGGTTCCAACCCGTCGCTATACCGCAGGAATCGTAGGGTCGCTTCGACCAAGGGCCCCAGTAGTAGAGTCCAGTGAATATTTGGCCCTGCTGAAATGAGGTCCGAGGATCTAACCAGATAGTCCCTGCAAAGGCACTCAAACCAGTCTTTGGACGACTCGGATCCGGCGCAGTAAGCTGTTGAAAAACACTAGCATAAACACCCCAGTCTCCCGTGAACGTGTTGCCCAAAAAGGCCGCCGAACCCGGTGCACCGGCTAGCACGCTTTTGGCGGCTCCGGTGGTTTCTGTATGGTTCGTATTCCCGAAGGCTCCCAGCACCCAGAATCCCGGTAGCTTTTGCCCGAAAATATCCACTTTCGGTTTCCAATCGATTTCGAACGGGATAATGGCGCCGCTGGTCCCGCCCGGATTATCGACCCGGAGGTTGTATTGGTTAGAAATCCAATAGTTGTTGAAAGCAAAGAGGCCGATTCTCATGGACAAATCCTTGGTGGCGTTCCACTGGAAATCCGTCCCCCATTGGCTCACCGGCCAAGTGAACATGCTATAACCCGCCACGTTGCCGGTGATCCCTGCGGTGAACGTCAGGTTTTCAAAAGGGAAAGCGTAATAGCCTCCGAATTCCTGACTCATGTTCATCAAACCGAATTTCAATTCGAACGTGTCGTTAAGCAGGGTCTGTTTGAACCACATGCTGGTGATGCGCCAGGTTTGGCCTCGTCCCCACACTTCCTGAATAAGTTGGATGGTATTGGGATTTTGCAAATTGCCCAGATTGTTTCCAGTACGCTTGGTGACATAGAACTCGAAACTACCGCCTTCCCAACCGACCAATTTTTCAAAATTTAAATCGATTCCGAAAAGAGCCTGATCCGTATAAGCCCATACCTGACCCGAGTTTTTGGCGTTACCGCTGAAAGTGTCCTTACCTCCACTGGCATTGCTGGCTGTCTCACTGAAGTAATCGAGGTTAAAATCGATACCCCAGTTATGGAGGAGGGTACGCAAGCCCCACCAGTCGCCGGTCACGTATCGATCCCAATACTCCCTACCTTCTTCCGGGGTCAGATGCATTGAGGGATCAAAGGCGATAGGATTGGCAGGCGCAGTGCCGGAAGAAATCGCGTTAGAAACAGACGTTGAGGGCGGTGGGGGAGAGGGAGGGTTGGTTACCGAGGCAGGATTGGTTTGACTTGAATCCTCAGCCGCAAAAGCGGGGAGGGAACAGAGACACAACAATCCAATGGCAACGCGAACAGCTCCGTAGGGGAGCGACGCGAACGACTTCCTTTTCACGTGGGGGTTCTCCTTGGTTAGCTCTGGCTTTGGCTTCCGGGATTCAGTCGAACTTAGTTCGACCGTCAACCGGAACTCCGAAATCTCAGCCATGAGTCGCCCACGGTCAACTACTTAGGCATGGCTCTTCCTAGCGAATAGGAGGTAATCCATTTGAGCTATTTTAGTTCGACTTTAGATTTGTCCCGCAGGGACTCGTGGAGCGTTGCCTCGCTTGCGAGGCCGTGGTGAACAAGGGAAAAATCGTGACTTATGCTCAGTTCAGTCAGCGTTCTACGTCGCGACTTTCGGCTTTCACGCACGAGCGCAGCGAGTCGATGCACTTGTTCTACGCGCAGCTCTGCTCACCACGGCCTCGCAAGCGAGGCAGCGCTCCAGGGGTCCCTCCAAGACAAATCAGATTCGACCTCGCTTGCCAGCCTATCCCAACCGGATACCGCGCCTTCCACCAATCACTTCTCACCAAAAAAAGAGCGCCTCCACTTGCCTTCAAAGCGGAGGCGCCCGTGTCTAGCCCGGTTAGTTTCCCCAAACCACCAGACTAACTTGTCCACCGTAGCTTTAGGGATGCCGGAAAAGCATCGCCCGAAGCTCCAGCGAAGGCGGAAGATCTAAATAGAACCATTCAACTCGGGTGCCGAACCGCCACCCGTGGTTTGTACCCCACTATAAGGCGCAACCAAATTCCCGTTCTCACCATTTTCTTGGATCGGTGTCATCACACCGTTAAACTTATCGGTCAGTCAGACTCAAACCGAGGTTCGAACTTATTCGAACTTGGTCCGAATCTGGACGAAAGCAAATTGGATTCCGTTCTTAACTAGCCACTAGGCAATGTCGAGCGTCGCCACTTGGTTTCGATACCGATAGACACGGAGGACTAACCAATCCTTCATTATTAAAGTTTAATTAACCAATTCTTCATTGAACCCGATTAAATTCTTCAAAGGAGATCTTCGACGATATTCCGCTGCCGTACTGCCAGTGGTTTGGCGGAATATCCTAGCGAAGTGCTGGCTGGTAGCGAAGCCGCAGTCCGCCGCGATTTCGCTGATCGTGCAGTCAGAGTCTTTCAAGAGCAGTTGCGCCCGCTCCACTCGAACTTTATTCAGGACCTTGTGAATCGAACTGCCCACCTGCCTGCGAAACAGCTCGGCTAGACGTGCTCGAGAGATGCCCGATTCGCTAGCTAAACGTTCCAGAGACCAATTTTCTCGGAACCGCGTCTGTAACATGTTCAGAGCGCGAGCAACCGCCGGATGGATCGGGGCGCTGGCGGCTGATCTATTGCCGTCGTTGCTCAACCTGACAATCTCCAGGAGTAAGGCATCCACTCCTAGCCGGAGAGCGGCCGCCTGGTAGTGAGACGGCGTCGCCGCCTCCACGATTATCCGAGAGAATAGCTGTTCAAACTGATAGGCTTCGTGGAGGACAATGAGCTCGCGGAGAAGTTTTCTCAGATTCCACTCGGAACAACGCTCTAGAACGATTGGCAATTGCAGCCCCAGAAAGAGGCGATGATGTCTGGCTCCTGGTCCTTGCCGGAGCCAATGGTCGGTTCCGGCGGTCACCGTCCAAAACGAACCAGCTCTCAGATGAACCCTACTTCCACCACCCACATAGAGCTCGCTGCCTCCCTCCGCGATGTACCCTAACTCCCAGTAACCATGTTGGTGCCTCTCCTCTTGGGCTCCAGGCGAATCCCAATGCGCCCCCAGATCTACCACCTCAGGAATTATCTGACTAAGGTCTATCGCCTGAAAACCGTCAGTTACCCCTTTGGTCTTAAGCGTTTGCATTCTACCGTCCTAGTGCGCCCAAAAATTTAACGATGACATTCCGGCGGTCATTTCCGCGCCAATCCTTTAGTATATCGATTTAGCAGAATCTGTTCCTGACCCGGTTACAGACAACTTCTACCCTCCGGTGACAGTATTCCCTCCATCGTAAGGTCGTCAGCTACAACCAGATTTCCGCCGACCTGGGACAGCAGATCCCTTCTTCAAATCAGTTGAACAGATCTGGTTAACCGTCAGTTATGCACCCGCAGATTGCTTACTGCATTCCCGGCTTAGCTATTTGCAACCCCGGCGAAGCCGCCTCGAGTTCCAATCTTAAGCGGTCAAACCGGCACTCTAAAACCGGGCTTTCTTGTTCGAAACATATCGAACTTACAGACCGTGAACCAGTTACGTGTCATAGCCCCAAAGAGAATGCGCCGACCATACCAACAACGCCGTGAACGAAACCGGTGTTGGCGATTGGAATGCAAATGGCAAGCAATTGGCGATCCGCAGCGAGCCGTTGCCCCGGATCCAAACTGATTTACTGACCTACTGATTACTGATTACTGATTACTGATTACTGATTACTGATTACTAGTCCCTCACACGCGACGCCGGAGCCAAACCTGCATCTCGCCCGGTTCACGATTTGCCCAGGCGTAGTACGGAATGGCCTGAAGTTCAACGATTTCCGTGGTCGGACTATGTTCGGTGTAAAGGCCGGCCGCTCCGTCCATTTCCCGAAGGGCGCTCCCTTTTAATACCGTGATTCCACCGAGCAAATCATTCGCTTCCACGGGGCGGAACTCCCCTTTAGCGGGAACTGCATAACGGTCGAGATCGGGACCGTTGTCTGCCTGCTCGATACAATAGACTAGTGGTCCACGGCTGAAAGCGGTGCGGCCACGATCTGCCTCGACGTCAAAACGGGCAAATTTCTGGCGAACCGGCATTTCGAAATTTAATTCGATTCTATCCCCGTGGTTCCAAATCCGGTGCAGATACACATAACCGTCCTTCGCTTCCACAACTTGTAACTGGTCATTAATCTTGAGCGTGATTTGGCCGGTCCAACCAGGAAGCCGAAACGCGAGTGTCTTATCGCTTGGACCCTCGGTTGCAACTTCGAAGGAGTTATTACCAGCAAACGGTAGACCGCTTTTCACCCTCAGCCGAAGCCCTTCGAAGGACGCTTCACAACTCACGTAGTGGTGGACAGCGATTCCCGCTGGCCCCTCGCTGAAGAGGTATCCGGACAGCGCATTGATCAGCCGAGCTAAATTCGGGGGACAACACGGGCACCACCACGGCCACTCAATCCGGCGGTGCTTTCCCCGGCTAGCCAGAGGATTATCGTAAAAGAAGGATTCACCATCCAGCCCAATTCCGGAGAGAATACAATTGTAGAGGGCCAGCTCCATCACATCAGCGAACTCCGAATCGAGCCGTGTCTGTAGTAACCGATGTCCAAATAGGAATAGCCCAATCGACGCGCAAGTTTCGGCATACGCGTTTTCGTTGGGAAGATCGAAATCACGCGTAAACCCTTCATTTTCAGACGCGGATCCTATACCGCCAGTCAAGTAGAGCTTGGTATCAATGACATCGCGCCAAAGGCGTTCAGCAGTCTCTAATAAGCTCGCATCCTTAGTAGCCACGCCAACGTCGACCACTGCCGACAACAGGTACATCGCTCTCACTGCATGACCGACCACTTTTGTTTGTTGCCGGATCGGTTGATGCGCCTGCATATAGGCATAAGGCGAACCCGGATGGTTCGGACGAAACTCGCGCTTATCCAGTCGCTCAACGGCTTCGCGCTCGAAATAGTTGGGTGACGCACCCCTTTCATCGATGAAGAACCGGCTGAGTTCGAGATAGCGGATATCGCCGGTCGATCGATACAGGCGCATCAGAGCGAGCTCGATCTCAGGATGGCCGCAGTACCCGTTGACCTTATCGGGCCCCTTACCAAAGCGCTCAAACAAGAGATCGGCATACCGCTTGGCGATATTCAACAAGGTGTTCTTCCCAGTCGCTTGATGATGGACCACCGCCGCTTCGATCAAGTGCCCAGCACAATAGAGCTCGTGTAAATCTCGAAGATTCTTGAACCGGTGGCGCGGGCGCCAGGTAAGGATATGGCTATTGACATAACCGTCCGGCTGCTGGGCGCGTTCAAATCGCGCAATGATATCGTCGACCAATTTTTCCAGCGCCGGATCATTCGTTTGCTGAAGGCGGGCCGAGGCCGCTTCCAACCATTTCGCCAAATCTGAATCCCAGAAAATGCTGCCGCCCCAGTACCAACCATCACCCACGGCTCGACCCCGATGCATCTTCTGATCGAGACCCAAGGCATCGATCTGACCTTCACCTTGCAGCTGGCGGAACTGATGGAAAAGCGTCGTGCTCCCCACCAAATCCCGCCATCGTTTCCAAAAGCCATCGACAATCGTAACTCTGCTTGGGGAAACAGGAGACCAACTCGCATCCATAGAAATACTTTTCATTGCGAGACATTGAACCACAACTTAACTGATTCGTAGAAAGGCGGCACAAATCCGACCCCCGGTGACCCCGCGGAAACGCGTTGGAGACCCAAACGCGAAAGACCCGCGGGCAATGCCGTGAAAAGTGAAAGGTGAAACGTAGCTGGTTTGCCGTGCGCCAAGGCCGATCGAAAGTATAACCCCATTTTGTGCCACCTCGGTTGATGCCACTTGCCCCCTGCCGACCGTCGAACCAATCACCAATCACCAATCACCTCTCCCCCCAATGCTCCCACCAAATCAGCTGGTCATATCCACGCAAAGCGCGTTATCGGCCTCAAACGCCGGGCTCTTTGTCGCGCCACCGTGCGGTTTACATCCAGAGCGCGAGCTGGCTTCGTTCGAGCTGATCTTTGTTCGTGCCGGTGTGCTCCGGCTTTGGGAAAATCAGAATCGATTCGAAATTTCGCCGGGCCAAACTCTGATCTTGTGGCCAGGACGCAAACACGGGCCTAGTGCGCCGTACGAGCCAAAAACATCATTTTATTGGTTACATTTCGCGCTCGAGTCGGGCCCCGCAGTAGCCGGCGCCGTGGTGCCCCAAGTCGCAGAGGTACCCCGACCACTCCGGTTGGTCGAATTGTTCCGGCGGTTCCTCGACGACCAAGAGAACAACGATTTAGAACCGAACTATGCGGCCACTTTGGTGAAACTGATGTTGCTGGAGATCGCCCTGCAGGATCAATCGAAGCACGGTAGACGAGGGCAACCACCCGCCCGCAAACTAGCCGCCACTGCCCAAGTCGCGATTGGAAAACGGTTTCGCGAACCGATCACAACCTCGGAGATTGCCCGAACGCTTCATTGCAACCCCGACTACCTGGGCCGGGTCTACCGGGAAACATTTGGCCATAGCCTTACAATCGGCATCCACCAAGCGCGCATGCATCACGCCAAAAACCTCTTGTTGCTCAGCTCACTGAACGTGAAAGAGGTCTCCGCTGCCTGCGGTTACGGTAACCCGGATTATTTCCGGCGGATGTTCCGCCGCTTTTTCGATATGCAACCGAACCAGTTCCGGTCGTTGCATCCAAGGCAGCATACGAATGCTGCATAGCGGTCGGTAATGCGAACGACATGGGAGTGGCTCCGGAGTAATCAGTAATCAGTAGGTCAGTAATCAGTGGCTCCGAACGGATCGTAGATCGCACAAAGAAAGGGCCAGCTGAAGCAGAAGGGACAATCAAGAAGCACTGATTACTGAACTGATTACTGCCGCCACGGAGCCGCGCTTGCAACCTGCCAACGCGCGTCACCCCGCGCGTACCTCCACCCACCTCCCCCCCTGCTCTGCGCTTTCAATCGCAGCCAAGACCATGGCGAGGCTGTGGATATTATCAGAAGAGCGAGTCTCGGGAGGTGGCCCACCGTTGAGCGCGGATAAAAATTGATTCATCACGCTGAAGTGGCCACGCGTTTGCATCGGGTCTGGTTCGCTGGCCGGGAGTACGGTTTCCATCTCTTTCAGGAACGCCTTGGGTTGGGTTGTGAGATGATTTGCCGGCAATCTTTCGGCTTTTAGATCTTCGTCTCCGTCCCAAATCAAGGTCCCTTCCGTACCGATAACCCGCCAAACGCCATCCCATGCGGTCCGGAACCCATCCGCACACCAGCTAGCGCGATAGCAAAACCGCACACCCGCGCTCATCCGAAAAACCGCTACCACCGAAGGACCACTCGCATACCAGGAGTTCTTTGGGATCCATTCTTCGCAGAACACAGCTTCAGCGTTTAGCCCGGTTACAAAACGCGCTGCATCAAAAGCGTGAATCGCCATGTCCGTTAAGAGGACATGGGGCATGACCTCGCGAAAACCGCCAAAATGCGGGGCGATGAAAAAATCGACATGGACAGTGGTCAATTCTCCGATCACACCCTGAGAGAGCGTCTCGCGCAGCTGCCTTATCCGGCGATTAAACCGGCGGTTCTGGAGAACGACATGCAGTTTCCCAGCAGTCTTGGCCAGTGCGACCAGGTCCGCCGCGTCATGAAAAGTTAATGCCAAAGGTTTCTCCTCCAGCACATGTAGTCCGGCCGCCAGGGCCGTTGAGGACACTTGTTTGTGCGCAGCTGGGATGGTGCAATCAAACAAAGCATCAGCCGAAACCTCGCGAATCGCTCTCTCGAGGTCCGTGTAGACCGGCACGTCCAAGTTGAATTCTTGAGCTCGCAACCGGGCATTTTTTTCGTCGATATCGACCAAGGCCCGGATGTCGACACCTAATTCAGCCGCAGGACGAAGCCAATTTGGGCTCATCGCCCCGCAACCGACGTGGATAGCTTTAATGGGTTCGCGGTTCACGGTTGACGGTTCACGGTTCACGGTTCGTGGTTCACGGTTCACGGTTCACGGTTCACAGTTCGCGGTTCACGGTTCACGGTTCGTGGTTCACGGTTCACGGTTCACGGTTCGCGGTTCACGGTTCACGGTTCACGGTTCACGGTTCACGGTTCACGGTTCACGGTTCACGGTTCACGGTTCACGGTTCACAGTTTGCGGTTCTCACTTCGTTCTCGTCCTCGTTCTCGTCGTCGTCGTTCTCAAAATTGAGCGCTTTCCTTCAGATTGCGTGCAGTCGGCGGTTAGGCGTGGTGAGGGCATCGGCAGTTCGGTGCGCGTGAGCATTCACAAATGGGACATATGCGACTTATGGGACCTATGAGGTGGCAGCCCGGCGACCGCTAACCGCGAATAACAAACTGCGAACGGCGAACAGTGAACCGCCAACCGCAAACTCAAGAGTGGGAACCGGCGATGAGCAGACTCCCCCAAAAACAGCATCACCACCGGTTCCCAAGGCCTAAGGATGACTACAATTACTTCTTCGCTGCAAGTGGCTTAATCTTGGCAGCTGCATCCGCTAGGGCAGCATCGACGGTTGCTTGACCGGTAATCGCCTGCTGGATGGCAGTTCGCGACGCGAGAGAAACTTTAGTATAATTCGCTCCTCCCTCTTCCGGTCGGGCTCGGGCCGTGTCCATTTGCAGAACAAAAGGCTGTAATTCCGGGTTCGCTTCACCCTGTTTTTTGGCCACGCTTCGCACAGAAGAAATGTAATTAAAGGTATTACACAATTTCTCCAAACGATCGGCATCCTGGACAAACTCGATGAACTTGAGGGCCGCCGCTTCCACCTTCGGGTCTCCCTTCAAAACACACCAGACTTCGCCTCCCAACGGGACCACCGGTTTCCCACCTTCTTTCGGCACCGGGATTGGGGTAACCTCAAAATCAAGACCGCTCTTATGCACTTGGCCAAGCATCCACGGCCCCATCACCATCATCGCGGCTTGTCCGCTGATGAACTGGTTGGCGACGTCTCCCTGGTTCCAATTGACCGCGTCTTTGGACACCGATCCTTTTTGGATGAGATCAACCCAAAGCTGTAACGATTGCTTAGCTGGTGCTGCGCTCAGGTCGAGCAGACTACCGCCGTCGCTCCAGAGAAATGGTTCCCATTGCCAGGTGGATTCTTCGGTGTTTGTGGCCGAAAATACCAGGCCGTAAACCGGGCTCTTGGTCAGCTTGGCAGCGTCTGCTGTCAACTCGTCCCAGGTCTTGGGCGGATCAGTAATCCCGGCGTCGCTCAGCATCTTTTTATTAGAAAAAATAGCCAAACTGTTGCTGCCGATTGGTACTCCAAAAACCTTCTCTCCTTCTGTAACCGAATGTTTCGGCCCGGGATAAGTATCTTGCCAGGTCGGCAACTTCGCGACACTTGCGCTGATGTCCTTCAGGACGCCGGATTTGGCAACGTACCTTACATCCGGATTATCGATACAGGAGATCGCTGGCGGCTTATGCACTGCGGCCATCTGCACCGTACGGCTCACCAACTCCGCAAACGGGATATAAGTGAACTTGATTTTGATATCTGGGTTGGCTGCTTCGAAATCCTTTTGGATATCGGCTAGACCGTCGAGCTGACCCGGGACATTGAAGTAGTGGACGATTTCAACCGTGGTTTCCGCTCGCGCGGCACCAAGGCAGACGATGATCGAGCTGCAAACAAGAAGTCTCCGCCAAAGCGGAAATGTTCCAGAGGGTGGTTTTAGGGGCATTTTGTCGGGTTGTTTTTGGTGTTTTTGGGGGAGAAACGGTTTGGAGAAAGCTCTTATCTTCGCTGCAGGAGGAGCTGGAACAGGTTCAAGCTGAGGATCAAGGCCACAATCACGGTAGCAATGGCGGCGGCTTGTCCAAAATTCAAGATCGAAAAACCGACCTGATAGGCGTAAGTCGAAAGCAGATGGCTGGTGTTAGCCGGCCCGCCGCCGGTCATAATCCAGACCAGATCAAAGACCTTAACGGTATAGATGGTGCCTAACATCAGCACCGCCACTGTCACCGGTTTCAAGATCGGTAAGGTAATGTGCGCAACCCGGCGCCAGTAACTGGCGCCGTCAATTCGAGCCGCTTCATAGATCTCAGGCGGAACATTGCAGACCCCTGAGTACAGCAAAATAAAATTGAACGGGAAACCGATCCAAATATTTGCCACGATCGTGGCTGCTAAGGCGAACCCGGGTGACGCGAGCCAGGGCACAGTCGGGATTCCCAGCAAATGCGCGATTTGGTTAATCGGACCAACCTCATTGAACAGACCCTTAAAGGTATTGGCTGCCGTGAGGACCGGAGCGATCCAAGGAATCAGCAGCAAGGCAATCAATACGTTCTTAAGCGGGAACCGGTTCTGAAAAAACAGGGCCAGCAGGAAGCCGATCGTGAATTGAAACAGAATGCTGCAAAATGTGAATAAGACGGTGTTCTCAAGCGCCTGCCAAAAGGTGGAGCTGGTAAGAATCTGCTCATAATTGCTGAGGCCGACGAACGGCATGTCTCCGCCAACAAAAGTTTCCACGGTGGCGTCACGAAAACTGAGCGCGAGGCTGTACAACACCGGATAAACGAGCAGCAACAGACCAAATATCGCGATCGGCAGAATGAATGAATAGGAGGTCAACGCGGTCCTCCACGCCGCTCTCCGTCGCGGGATTACTCGACCATCAGCCTCGGGGCCCGTCGCGGCGCGTGCTCGAATTGCCTCCAATTGTCTCATCGGCTCCCTCCCTAATGCAACGCGCCCCGGGTGAATCCGGCCACAATGAATCGACTGGCGGCTACCACAAAAATCACCGCCGGAAGAGCGGTTAACAAACTGCCGGGTAACAAGAAACTCCAATCGATACCGTATACTCCGACCGCCTTATACAATTCCAGCGTAAGCGGTTGTAACCCCGATTCGGTGATCAAACTCAAGGCGAAAATCAGGTCGCCCCAAGGCATTAAGAAGCTAAAAATAGCGACCGTAATCATGCCCGTCATGGTGACCGGTAGAACAATGGAGAAAAATGCTCGCCATTGGCCGGCGCCATCTACCTGCGCGGCTTCAACCAATTGATAAGGAAACTCGCGAAGATAAGCGCCGAGCATGATTAGCGCAAACGGAACGGTAAAGGTCAGGTCCCCAAGAATCAGACCCGGCAAGGTGTTGACCAGATCCACCCGTGAAAAAAGAACGAATAGTGGAATAACGAAAACGATCGCCGGGAGCATCTGGCTGGTCAGCATAAAAGAGAGAATAGCTCCGCGACCGCGAACTTTTAACCAGACGATCGCGTAGGCGGCAGGAGCGGTGATCAACAGCGTTAGAGCAGAAGTGCAAACGCTGACGATCGCGCTGGTAGCGAAATGTGGCCAAAGCCTGACAACGGCATTTGACCAATTTTGAAAGACGAACTGTTGAGGCCAAATAGAGAAATGCGGACTAAACAGCTCTCGCTGGGTCATGAAACTTCCCGATAGAACCCAGTAAAGCGGTGACAGCAAAATCACTGTAACGATGACTCCCACGACGGTATACGACCAAGGTGAACGAAATGCCGGGGGACGCATGACTTCAACTTACGCCAGTGAAAACTGGAGTCACAACCTTATTATAGCGTAGAAAAACCGGACAATTCCGACTGGGTGGTGGGGCGAGGCTCCTGTGCGGTGCCAAGACATAGGTGACACAAATGGCCAAGACATAGGTTACACATTGGCCAAGACATAGGTTACAACGATGGCCAAGACATGGGTGACACGAGGGCTG
>Ga0073928_10005377_pt1 | contig 18030 bp, 18 predicted proteins | sample PaiPotPPA55metaG_FD_76969 | JGI IMG/M metagenome (GOLD analysis project Ga0073928, IMG submission 76969) | Iron sulfur acid spring bacterial and archeal communities from Banff, Canada, to study Microbial Dark Matter (Phase II) - Paint Pots PPA... ... | reverse complement strand
TCTCGACGAAGCCACGTCTTCACTGGACGCCGAATCCGAGCGCCTAGTGCAGGAAGCCATTGATCGCTTGTTGGCTGGGCGGACGGTTTTCGTGATCGCTCACCGCTTGTCAACGGTCAGTCATGCAGACGTGATCCTGGTGCTGGATCGTGGACGTATCGTGGAGCGTGGCACTCACACGGAGCTGCTTACCGAACGCGGCGTGTATCATCGGCTGTATTCCTTGCAGTTTCGCGAGGTGGAAGACGGCGCCACGGTGTCGTAGTGCGAGTCCTGTTCTACTATTCCTCGCGTAGCTCGACCGGCGCGGCGCGCGTCTTTGCGGCGGCCGGCCGAGGCTTGGCGGAGCGGGGCTATCAGGTCACCTACGTTTGCCCGCCGAATGGCGCGGTGGGCGCCCGTGCGGCCGCCGAAGGGTGCGATGTCATCCATTTGGATCCGAATGCGCCCGTTGCCGTCGAAGGGTGGCGCCTCCAACGCATCCTGACGGAGCGCTTCATCGAGACGGTATTCGTCCACAGCGAGCGCGAGCAGCTTGCGGTCTCGCTAGCAGTGCGACTCGCGGGCCGCGGGGGCGTGGTGCGACGCACGCCGGCTGGAGGGCGATTCGTCGCGGGCCGCGCAACTAGGCTCGCGCTGCGGCTCGCGACGGGCGGATTCGTCTTCGCTTCGGAGGCCGAAGTGCAAGCGGCGGCCGGGCTGGGAGTCGAGCGCGTCCGCGAGACCGTGGTCGCGGACCTCGGCGTTGACGTGGACCGATACGACGAATTGCGGGCTGCTCCTCTGGCTACCGTCGGTGCCGCACCGGGGTCGCGGATAATCGTCTGCGTATACGACCCGTCCGGGAAGCAGCGGGCTGCGACGGTGTTGCGGACTATGGGACTGCTGGCGCCCCGCCACCCTGAGCTGCATCTCGTCCTGATAGGGCCGGACTCTGGCAACGAGGATTTACGCATGCACGCGGCGGCTCTTGGGATCACGCGGGCGGTGAGCCACGTAGGCGAGCGCGATGATGACCTGGCCGTGTTGCGGGCCGGCGTGCTCGGGTGGGTCGTTGCCGGTGAGGATTCAGCCGGTTTCGGGGCCCTCGATTTCATGGCGATGCGGACGCCGGTGCTGGTCGATCGGGGAAGCGTGGCGCAGCGGTACGTTGCCGACGGCATCACGGGCGTAGCGCTGCCGCCCGGCGACGCGACAGCCACGGCCTCGGTGGTGGCCGAGCTTCTCGCGAACGATGCGCAGCGCGAGGCTATGGGCAACGCCGGGCGCGTACGAGTTGCGCGGGACTATTCGGAGCGTGCCATGCTCGACGCGATGCAGCGAGCGACGGAGTCCGGACGAGACCGGACCCGCTGGTCGGCGTGAGCGAGAACGCCCGTGCGCGTGCTGCTGATCGGGCATCGCAATCCCTGGCGCATGGAGGCGTCAGTCGAGCGCGCTCTGCGCCGCGCGGGACATGAGACTTCGCTGTTCGATGACCGCCGGACGCGCCGGCTCGTGGGCCATCGGATCACCCAACGACTGGCGATCCGCCGGGCCGATCGGTTCCGGCCGGACTTCGTGTTCCTTTCAAAGTGTCTCGGCTTGGAGACCGCGACCGTCGCGCGCATCATCGCGGGACGTGCCAACGCAATGTGGTATCACGATCCACAATGGTATCGTGATGTGGACCGGCCTGAGGTTGCGCATGTGATCTCGGTCGGTCGGCTCGCATCCACGTTTTTCGTGACGGGGTTCGAAGCCGAGTGGTGCGCTCACGGCGTGTCGGCTGCGTTCCTGCCGGCGGCCGGCGCGCGTGAAATCGTCCCCGTTCCCCGGGAGGCGCGATTTGCGTCGGAGGCGGCATTCATTGGCTCGGCGTACGATCCGGAGAGAGGCGCTTTTCTACGGGACGTCGCCGGGCGCGCGGGTGTGTCGGTGCATGTCTGGGGTCCGGGTTGGGGGCGCGGCACAGACTCTACTCTCGTGCGGTCGGGGCGCAAGGTCGAAGGACGCGCGTTCGCAGCCGTGTGCTCGAGCGCGGATGTCACGCTTGGCGTGAACCCATCGCGCGCCGCGGGCGCGACCACGTATGCGTCCGACCGCGTCTGGATGTCGCTGCTTGCCGGCGCATGTTATCTGGGCCAACGGACGCCAGGACTCGACCGAATGCTTACCGACGGCATCCACTGCGTGTGGTACGCCGACGCGGAAGATTGCGCCGCGCGACTTGCCGGGCTGCCTCGCCGGCCCGAGGAGCGGGCCCGCTTGAGAGCCGCGGGCGAGGCATTCGCGCGCGAGCATCATACGTACGACGCCCGGCTGCCCTTTCTGCTCAGCGGCCGGCCTTGGGAGAATCCGTGCGCCACGTCTTCGTGACACAGGACTACCCGCCGGTAGGTGGCGGGATGGCGCGACGACACGTCGAGCTGTGTCGCCGAATCCGGCCGGCAGCCACCGTAGTTTCGACGGTCGCATCCGAGGAAGTTTCGCGGGCGTCGGCATTCGACGCCGGCGAGCAGTATCGGATTGTGCGACAACCATTCACCATGCGCGGCGCCAAGACTTTTACCAACGCCGTGCGCTGGGCCGCGTCTGTTGCGGGGCAGGTCAGCGCGGGTGACGTGCTGCATTGCGGGAACGTGCGGCCGGCGGGCTACCCCGTCTGGTGGGCACATCGGCGGCGAGGAGTGCCCTACGTGGTGTACGTGTACGGGGGCGATGTGCTACGAGAGCAGCGCAAAGCGGCGCGCAACGCAGCGAAGCGATGGTTCGCCCGGCGCATCTTTTCCGATGCGGCGGGTGTCGTCGCGATTTCAACCTATTCGGCCGATCTCGTCAGCGACGTGATGCGGCAGGTCGGAGTGCGCCGTCCGCCTCCAGTCGCGGCGATCGACCTAGGAACCGACCCGACGTTTTTCTCGCCAGGCCGTGACTCCGGGATGCTGCGGCGACGATGGGGTATCGGCGGCGAGCCACTGCTGTTGACGGTGGCGCGGCTGGTCCCGCACAAAGGCCAGGACGTTGCGCTGCGGGCGGTGGCACGGCTCGTCGCATCGCACCCCGCGGTCCGGTACGCGATCGTGGGAGACGGCCCGGACGAATCGCGACTGCGGGCGCTGGCGGCGGAGCTCGGGATCGCGGATCGTGTGGTATTTGCTGGAGGGCTCACGGATGCTGAGGTGGCCGAGGCGTATGCGACAGCCACTGCGTACGTAGGGCTGTCTCGGGTGGACAGGGAGATCGATGTAGAAGGCTTCGGCATCTCCTTCGTGGAAGCCGCGGCGAGCGGTGTCCCGACCATCGCGGGCGATTCCGGTGGCGTACGCTCGGCAGTCCGCGATCGCGAGACCGGCCTGGTAGTGCTCCCAATGGACGTTGATGCGGTCGCTGAAGCAATGCGTATGCTGTTGGACGATGCGGACCGCCGGCACGCCATGGGGTGCGCAGGGCGTCGCGCGGTCGAATCTCACTACAATTGGGATCGCGTCGCCCGGGAGACGCTAGCATTCGTGGCGCGTGTCACCGGCACGTCGCCAGCGGACATCGTGGCGTGAAGCCGTCCCTAGCGGACCGCGCCGAGTATTACGCGTTGCGCGGCGGCATGGCGGTGCTGGCAGCCATGCCGTGGCCGAATGCCGTCTCGGCGGGGGCACGCGTGGCGCGATTGGGTTACCGGCCGCTCGGCATTCGCGCACGCGTCGTTGAGGATCAGATAGCCGCCGCCTTCCCGGAGTGGAATCGCGCACGAGTCCAGCGCGTGGCGCGCGCCGCGTACGACAATTTGGGACGCGTGTCCGTCGAAGCTGCGCTGCTGCCATCGCTCGGGAACGCCGGAGTGCGCGCACTGTTCGACGAGGAATCACAATGGTCAGAGCTTGCGCGCCTGCACGCGGCCGGCCGGGGCGTGATTCTCGTGACGGGACATTTCGGCAATTGGGAACTGGGCGCCGCGTATATCGCGGCGCGTGGCGTGCCGGTCGACGCGATCGCGCGTCGCATGACGAACCCGCTTTTCGACAGATATCTGACCGCATCTCGCGGGCGTGCAGGGGTCACAGTCCTGGCCGACAGCGAGGCGGTGCGGCGGGTACCCAGGTCGTTGCGCGAAGGTCACGTCGTTGGGTTCGTGGCCGACCAGGGGTTGAAAGGGATGGCGTCGACGTTCGTGCCATTTTTTGGAAGGCCCGCTAAGACTCCTCGGGGGCCGGCAGTGTTCGCGCTTCGCTTGGGAGTGCCAGTGGTGTTTGGAACGGCCGTGAGGCTGCCGTCTGGGCGGTATCGGGCGGTGGTGGAGCCCATTGAGATCGTGGACACGGGCGACCGCGAGCGGGACGTCGATTCGGTTGTCGCTGCCTACACGGCCGTACTCGAGCGGTGGGTGCGAGAGTATCCAGAGCAGTACTTCTGGCACCATCGACGGTGGAGACGGCAGCCAGTCCCGGCGACGGCGCACGCCGCGAACAGCAGCGAATGAGGCCAGGAGCGTGGGGCCGCCTGGCTCGCGATGGGCGCGCGGTGGCCGGGACGATCGTAGTCGTCGCGATGATCGGCGCCGCGGTCACGGCGCCCGCGCTAGCGAGGGTCGACCCGGTGCACATAGACCTCGTGCACCGGCTCGAGCCGCCATCCGCTGTGCACTGGCTTGGGACGGACGTCCAGGGTCGCGACGTGTGGGCGCGGCTGATCTATGGAGCGCGTGTTTCGCTGGCGGTAGGTGTCGTGTCGCAGCTGATCGCGGTCACGCTGGGCGTGTTTCTGGGACTGATCGCCGGATATTACGGCCGATGGGTGGACGAGGTCATCATGCGCCTGGCAGACGTGACGCTGGCATTTCCCACGCTGCTGTTGCTGATCGCGATCGTCGCCGCCGTGCAGCCGTCTCTGACTGTCGTCTTCGCGACGATTGGGGTTGTAGGGTGGGCGGGGATGGCCCGGCTCGTTCGCGGCCAGGCGTTAGTGGTGCGGCAGCTGGAGTACGTGCAGGCTGTACGCGCGCTCGGCGCGCGGGACATGCGAGTCGTTGCCCGCCACCTGCTTCCGAACGTGGCCGCGCCCGTGATCATCGCGGCGACACTCGGCGTAGCCGGGGCTATCATGGCGGAGGCCGCGCTGTCGTTCCTCGGTTTGGGCGTCCAGCCGCCAACCCCAAGTTGGGGCGCGATGATCGCCGACGGGCGCGACCTCGGTCAACTCCGCCACGCCCCTTGGACATCACTCGCGCCGGGCCTGGCGATTGGCGCAGCGGTGCTGGGGTTCAATCTGCTGGGTGACGCTTTGCGTGACGCGCTGGATCCGCGCAGTTAGCGCGCTAGCGGGGCCGGCTCGACCACGACGGCCGTGCCGTAGCAGAGGACTTCGGACATTCCCTGCATGACTTCCGTGGCATCGTACCGAATAGATAGCACGGCATTCGCGCCCAGCTGCTCGGCGTGCTGGAGCATCAAGTCGAACGCCTCTCCGCGCGCTCGCTCGCAGAGACTGGTCAGCAGCGAGATATTGCCGCCGAAGAGGGACTGAATGGCAGCGCCGAAATTGCCGACAATCGAGCGCGACCGCACGGTGATGCCACGAACGACGCCAAGCGTCCGGATGGCACGGAATCCGTCGAGCGTCAAGGTCGTGGTAGTCATGTTGTGTTGCATCGGATCTCCCGGAGGTCAAGTGCGCTGACCACGAAAATTGTTGTTACGATGCACGCCGACACGAGACACCAGATGCAGATGGCGTGAATGACGAAGAGCTCGAGTGATGTGAGATACGCGGTGAACAGCACTCCGACGAGCGACAACGACGCCAGAAGGACGGACACGCCACGCTCGTCGCCGTAGCGGGGCAGGGAGCCGATCACGGCAACCGCGAAGACTACGAGGTAGAACGCCACCCCCCACAGCGCTACCGGAGCGCCTAGAAAGACGGCCCACCGACTCGTATTCACTCGCTCACACGATCCAACGGCGCATGACAGCTGACCTATGTAACCGAGCTTGTACAGCGCCAGGTACGAGGCGACGAAGCAGCCCAGGAGCGCGAGTAGCGCCACCACGCGGCGCTTCGTCACCGGCCCTTGTCTACTGTGCCGACGGTTTGGCGGCGGTGCCCGCGCGTGCGGTGTCCACGTACGCTTTGATCTCGTCGTACGAAATCGACCCCGCGATCATGCGGTTGCCGATCACGAACGTCGGCGTTTGCTGGACCTGCCGCCGCTCGGCTTCGGCGCGGTTTGCCTCTATGTCCCGTTGATGCACGCGGCCATCGACGCACGCGCGCCACTTCGGCACGTCGAGCCCGAGAGCCTTGGCGTAGCCTTCCAGTATCGGCACGGGATTATCCGTGGTCTCGCCATTCCAATCGTTCTGACCGGCGAAGATCCGGTCGTGCATCTCCCAGAACTTGCCCTGGTCGTCGGCGCAGGCGGCAGCGTGAGACGCCCACCAGGTGTTCTTGTGCATTGGCAGCGGGAAATCGTAGTACGTCACGCGCAGCACACCGGCGTCTGCCAGGTGGCTCCGTACGTCCGGCTCGGTAACCACGGAATAATGGGCGCACGCCGGACACTCGAAATCGGCGAATTCGAGCATCTGCACGGGCGCGTCCGGGCGTCCCATCGAGTATCCCTTTGCGGTCCCGGCCGGGATCGTCGGAGCGTAGGTAGACACTGGCGCCGCCTTGGGACGGCCCACGAGATATGCCAGCGCGGCCACGCCCACGACGAGGATCAGTACGATCGCTGCATAGAAGCTACGGTGACTCGGCTTTTTTCGACGCGGGACGGCGCGGCGATCCGGCTCGCGAGCGCTCACCAGTTCGGCTTTCCGCGAGCCGCGTTGCCACCGCCCTCATCGTCGCCCGGCTTCCAGTCGGTTGGCTTCCAGTCCTCGCTCGCTTTCGCCTCAGCGATGATGCGTCGATTCTCGGCCACTTCAGGCGTGTCATACGTAGCGCGCACCTCATAGTGAAAGAGCTCGCTGCGCACGTCGCCCATGAGTCCCATCAGCTCGGGCGCGTGGGAAAGAAGCGTTCCCTCGGCGTCCAGCTCCGAGATGCGTGCCGCGAGCGCGCGCAGCATAGCCTCGAGTCCACGCCTGCGCGCGTCGCCATAAGTCTCTTCCCCCGTCATGTAGTTCGTAAACTAGAAGAGGGCCAACCGTGCACAAGGATTCTCGATCGCGTTAAGTTGGGCGCGTGAACCGCGCGTCCAACACGACTGCACTTCTCGATGAGCTCGCGTGGCGCGGCCTGTTGCACGATCGGACGGACCGGTTGAGCGACGCCATGGCCGCTGGCCCCGTGTCTGGATATTGCGGCTTCGACCCCACTGGGCCGAGCCTGCACGTCGGCAGCCTCACGCCGATAATGACTCTCGTTCACCTGCAGCGTGCCGGCCACCGTCCCGTGGCGCTGATCGGCGGCGGGACGGCGCTGATCGGGGATCCGAGCGGGAAGGCCAGCGAGCGGCCATTAGTCACCGCAGAAGTAGTTCGGGCGCATGCGGACTCGGTGGCCAAGCAAGTCTCCCGTTTTCTCGACTTTTCCGGACCGCACGCGGCGCGGGTGCGAGACAACGCTGAGTGGCTACTTCGGCTGGACGCGGTCGGGTTTCTCCGCGACGTCGGCAAGCACTTCAGCGTGAACTACATGGTGGCGAAGGATTCCGTGAAGGCCCGGCTCGAGGGCGGGATCTCTTTCACCGAGTTCTCCTACATGCTGCTGCAGGCATACGATTTCCTGGAACTGTATCGGCGTGAAGGGGTCACGCTGCAGCTCGGGGGTAGCGACCAGTGGGGCAACATCACGGCGGGAATTGAACTGCTCCGCCGCGCCGCCGGTGCCGAAGTGCATGGTTTAACCGTGCCGCTGCTCACGACATCCTCCGGCGCGAAATTCGGCAAAACCGAAGCGGGCACCGTGTGGCTCGATCCCAATCTCACGTCGCCATATCGCTTTTATCAGTTTTGGGTCAACACTAGCGACGCGGATGTCCCCCGTTATCTGCGACGGTTCACGCTGCTATCGCGAGAGGAGATCGAAGCTCTCGAAGCGGAAGTCGCAGCACATCCAGAGCACCGACTTGCGCAGCGGAGATTGGCGGCGGATGTCACCACGCGGGTGCATGGAGAGGAGGCCGCGGACATCGCTGGGCAAGCTTCCAAAGTCCTTTTCAGCCGCGGAGATCCAAAAGCCCTTTCAAAAGACGCACTCAACATGCTCGCCAAGGAGATACCGTCTAAGGATATCGGCGTTCAGGAGACCTACGACGTTTTGTCGCTCCTGGTACTCTCAGGGCTGGCACTTTCCGGCAGTGCGGCGAAGCGGTTGTTGGAACAAGGGGCGATTTCGGTGAATGGCCAGAAGCTCGGACCTGAGGAACGAACCCTGTCGGCCGAGAGCAAAATTGCCGGCGAGTTTTTCCTGCTCAGGAAAGGAAGTCACGACTTCGGTCTCATTCGTTCCGGGTCCGTTTAAGCGACTAGCACTCGTCCAACGCCGACCGGCTCTCATTCTGGCTGGCTCCTGCGACTAGCCCCTCCCCCTTACCCCCTCCCCGAAAGGGGAGGGGGAATCTTGTTTCTCAAGCTTCGCTTGGATGACGAGGGGGCTTCGCCCCCTCGACCCCCTACAGGCCGTGAGAGGGAGTTTTTGCTTTTCAAGCTTCGCTTGGATGACAGGGGTTTCGCCCCCTCGACCCCCTACAGGCCGGGAGGGGGAGTTTTTGTCTTTGCGCCCATGCTCACGAGCCCGTGGGCTCCCAGAGTGTCCCTTCATGCGATGTTGCTCAGCAGCTTCAAATACGAATCACTTCGGAATCATTCCGATCGTTCCCAGCCACCTCTCCACCAACTGAGGCCAACCCGTTATCGGAAGCTCCGTACGCCGCAGCCCAAACGCATGCCCGCCCTGCGCATACAAATGCATCTCCACGGGAACGCCAGCCTTACTCAGAGCAATGTAGTAAGCCAACGAATCGTCCACGTTGTCCACGTGGTCATCCTCAGCCTGCAGCAAGAACGTAGGCGGCGTCTGGCTGGTGACAGGAATATCGGGATTTAACCCAAGATCTTTATCGGCAGTCGCCGGATGACGGAGCACAAACTTTCTGGCGCCCTGGTTGGCATCCCATTCCGCCGCGGAAAGCGACAGATGTCCCGGATAGATAGCCACGGCAAAGTCCGGGCGGCAGCCTTCTTTGTCGGCCGCATCTACGGCCGGGTACAAACGATGCCCAAAATGCGTGCTCATCGCTGCCACCATATGCCCGCCTGCCGAAAACCCAAGCACTCCAATCTTGTGCGGATCGATATGCCACTCCGCGGCGCGGAAGCGCACCAGCCCGACCGTCCTCTGCGCATCTTCCAGCGCCATCGGCGATTCGGGATACGGCCCCGATTTCGGATATGGTGCCGATTTCGGATATCCTCCCTCACCCGGCACGCGGTACTTCAACAGCACACACGTGATCCCCTTGGAAGTCAGCCAGTCGCAGACCTCCGTGCCTTCAAGATCGATGGCCAGAATCTGATAGCCCCCGCCAGGAAACACGACCACCGCAGCGCCCGTATTCTTCTCCTTTGGCGCATAGACCGTCATCGTAGGCCGAGAGACGTTGCCCACCTGAACCCACGGCCTGCCGGCAACCGGCGACTCCGTTACCGTCGCCGTGTCGTCCTCCGGCCCCGCGACAGGCTGCGCATCAGGGACCGCCCCCGGCCATATCGGCACTTGCGTATGGCCCGGCGACGGCTGCCAGGCAGGTGTCTGCGCGTTCAGGCCGCCAAACGCAAACACAACACAGAGAGCAAGGATCAAGGGCTTCATCGCAATCCCCACAGCTTAATACAACCCGTCACTGCCGGAAGCCGCTGATCGGAAACTGACGAAGCCCCCTCGTCATCCAAGCGAAGCTTGAAAGGACAAGAACCCCTCTCCTTTAGGGGAGGGGGCAGGGGTGGGTAGCAGTGGCGCTAGGCCCTTCGAATCGAGCGTGGGGGCCGGGACTCGGAGGCTTCGTTTAGGCGGAGCCTAGGCTTTGTGTCCTCGTCGCCCGCGCGCTCGACTTCGCGATGCTGCCTGCGATATGGTACCAGCTCCTGCCCCAGCGCGACCAAAGCGCGGGTGGCGACCGTGCTGGCCAGTGGCTCTGAAAGTCCGGTGACTCGAATGTAGGTGTCGATCGCGCGGTCGAATGACAGCTCTTCCGCCAACATGTCGACGAACATGAGCGCGTTGTCGACGTGAGCACGAATGATCGACTCCTCGCCGCGCGCCTGGGCCAGACGCATACGGCGCTCGGCCGCAGGACTTAGTCTGCGCGGGAATATCGACTCAGGAAAAAACCGCGATGGCATCACGACTCTCTCGCTTCGTATTGTTCCTTCAATCCCGCCACGACCTCAGGATCGGCCAACGTCGTCGTATCACCCAGAGCGCGTCCCTCGGCGATGTCTCGCAGCAGGCGACGCATGATCTTGCCCGACCGTGTTTTCGGCAGGTCCGCCGAGAACAGCACGTCGTCCGGACGCGCGATCGCGCCGATCTTGTTGGAGACGAACTGCCGCAGCTCCTCGCCCAGTCCGGGAGATGACTGGTGCCCCTCTCGCAACGTGACAAACGCGGCGATGGCCTGACCTTTGATATCGTGGGAACGCCCCACTACGGCCGCTTCTGCCACAGCCGGATGCTCCACCAGAGCCGACTCGACTTCCATGGTGCCAATACGGTGCCCGGCCACGTTGAGCACGTCGTCCACGCGTCCCAGGATCCAGAAGTAGCCGTCCGCGTCGCGCTTGGCGCCGTCTCCCGGGAAGTACAGATCGGGACGCCCGGGCCACTTTGAGAAGTACGTATCGACATAGCGCTGGTCGTCGCCCCAGATCGTGCGCAACATCGAGGGCCACGGCCGCGTCAGCGCGAGAAACCCGCCACCCTGCTCGATGCGACCGCCCTTTGAGTCGAGCAACTCTGCCGCGTACCCTGGCAACGGCAACGTCGCGCTGCCAGGCTTGGTCGCAGTCACGGCGGGGAGCGGCGAGATGACTATGGCTCCAGTCTCGGTCTGCCACCACGTGTCCACTATCGGGCAGCGCCCGCGGCCGATGCGATCGTAGTACCACATCCATGCCTCTGGATTGATCGGCTCGCCCACGGTACCGAGCAGGCGTAGCCGCGACAGGTCGTGTCGCGCCGGGTATTGGTCGCCCCACTTCATGAACGCACGTATTGCCGTGGGGGCCGTGTAGAGGATCGTCACGCCGTGGCGTTCACACAGATCCCAGAAGCGGTCTTTTTCGGGCCAGTCGGGGGCTCCCTCGTACATCAGACAGGTCGCACCATTCGCCAGCGGCCCGTATACGACGTACGAATGCCCCGTGACCCAGCCGACGTCGGCCGTACACCAAAAGACGTCGTTCTCCTGTAGGTCGAACACGAGGCGTGCCGTGGCCGCGACACCAGTGAGATATCCGCCGGTGGTGTGGACGATGCCCTTGGGCTTGCCGGTCGTTCCGGACGTATACAGGATGTACAGCACGTCTTCCGCGTCCATGCGTTCGGGCGGGCAGTCGGCGGGTGCAGCGGCGACAACGTCGTGCCACCACACGTCGCGTCCCCGCTTCATCGTCGCCGATTCATCCTCGACCCCTGGTCGGCGTTGCACGACCAGTACTCGCTCTATCGTCTGGCAGCCGTCCAGGGCCCGGTCGGCGTTCCGCTTGAGCGGCACGAGGTTTCCGCGCCGGTAGCCGCCATCGGCCGTGATTAGCAACTTGGCGCGGGCGTCGTTGATCCTGTCACGGAGCGACTCCGGCGAGAAACCTCCGAAAACCACCGAATGGATCGCGCCGATGCGGGCGCAGGCGAGCATCGCGACAGCCGCCTCGGGGATCAGAGGCAGGTAAATGGCGACACGATCGCCGCGCCGGACTCCCAAGTTGCGGAGCGCATTGGCGCAGCGGTTGACCTCGACGGAAAGCTGCCCGTAACTGACCGAGCGGCGGTCGCCCGGCTCTCCCTCCCATATGAGCGCCGGCTTGTTGCGACGCATGGCGAGGTGCCGGTCAACGCAGTTGACGGCAACGTTTAGCGTACCCCCCGTGAACCACTTGGCGTGCGGGGGAGTCCATTCGAGCACGCGATTCCAGGGAGTGAACCACTCCAGCGTCGCGGCCTGTCGCGCCCAGAACCCTTCGGGATCTCTGGCGGCCTCTTCGTAAATCTTGGAGTCGCGGACGCCGGCCGACCGGCGGAAGCTGTCGGATGGCTCGAACCGACGAACCTCCTCGAGCAGCACGTCTATGTCAGGCATGGGCCCTCAATCTGTCCGCTTACCGACTGCCAAGCCACGGGCTGTACATTTCCCGAGTGGATCCCGGGGTCGACGCCGTCGTTCATGCCGCGGCTCTGACGCGCCATTTCGGCCGATGCCGCGCCGTCGACAGGGTCACATTTTCACTGTTTCCCGGCGGCTGCCTTGCAGTCTTTGGGCCCAACGGGGCCGGGAAGACCACGTTGCTGAGGATGCTGGCGGGACTGCTGCAGCCGTCGGAGGGGTCAGCCCAGGTGGGGGGGGTGACGCTTCCCGGGGGGGCCTCGGCGCGGGCAACCGTGGGGCTGATCTCGCATCATTCCATGCTGTACCCCGCCCTGACGGCACGAGAGAACGTTGAATTCGCCGCCAAGCTGCAGGGTCTCCCGCAACCGCGGCAAGCAGCGGCACACACGCTGGCGGCTCTCCGAGTCGATAGCTGGGCCGACGTTCCCGTACGAGCCCTGAGTCGTGGTCTTCAGCAACGCGTTTCGATCGCCCGCGCGCTGGTACACGGGCCGAAGGTCGTGCTACTGGACGAGCCGTTCACCGGGCTGGACGCCGTGGGCAGCGCAGCGCTGGGTGACACTCTGGCGGAACTCAAGAATGCTGCCGTAGGTCTCATTCTCGTCACTCACCATCTCCAAGAAGGACTTGCGGTTGCGACGCATGTCGCCGTGATGCGGAGCGGCCGGTTCGTGCGCTACGAGTCACGTGAGGCGATCGAAGGCGATGCCTATGCCGAGGGTTACCTCGAGCTCGCAGCCGCAGCACAGTGAGCGCGGCTGGCACGACCATACCGGGAACGTTCGGCGCGGCACTGCTCATAGCGCGCAAAGACCTGGCGGTCGAGCTCCGGTCCCGGGCCGCATTCCTTTCCGCTGTTGTTTTCGCGCTGCTGGCGGCGGCGATTTTCTACTTCGCGTGGGACCCGACCGCCGTGCCATCGATCGATCTGGCTCCGGGAGTGCTCTGGGTGATCTTCACGTTCTCGAGCCTGTTGGGGCTCAACCGCTCCTTCGCGGCCGAGCACGCGGATCGGGCGCTCGACGGGCTGCTGCTGGCGCCGGTCAGCCGAGAGGCAATCTTTCTCGGCAAGGCGCTGTCCAACTTCGTGTTCGTGGTCGGCGTCCAGCTCGTCGCGGTGCCGGCGGTGGCGATCCTGTACAACGTGCCTCTCGATCGCGCGGCCTGGGGAATCGTGGGCATCGGCATGCTGGCGGCCGTGGGCCTCGTCGCCGTGGGGACGTTATTCAGCGCCATGGCCGTGAACACGCGCCTGGCGGAGCTGTTGCTGCCAATGTTGTCGCTTCCGTTTTTCGTTCCGATCGTCATGGCCGCGGCGCAAGCCAGCGCGCGCATTCTCAATGGGCGCCCGTATACCGATTTCGCGGGCTGGGTGCGACTCCTGGTGGCGTTTGACCTGGTGTTCGTGACCGCATGCACACTAGCCTACCCGTACACGATCGAGCGATAGCGATGCGGCAAAAGCGATTGTTTGATGCGTTCTTTGGCGTCGCGGTTCTGGCTGTGATGGCCACCTTCGTCCGGGCGGCGTATTTCACACCAGTGGAAGCGCGGCAAGGGCCCGCGCAGAAGATCTTTTACATTCATGCCCCCGCGGCCTTCGTCGCGCTGTACGTAGCATTCGGTCTCATGGCCGTTTCGAGCGCACTATATCTGTGGCTTCGAGACGAGAAGCTCGATCGCCTAGCGGCGAGCAGCGCAGAGGTTGGGCTCGTCTTTACGACGGTCGTCCTAGTGACCGGACCTATCTGGGGACGCACCGTGTGGGGCGCCTGGTGGACTTGGGATGCTCGACTTACGCTGACGTTGTTTCTCTGGCTGATCATCGTCGGCTACCTCGTGCTCCGAAGTGCGGTGGATGACCGCGCGTTGCGCGCGCGCTACGCGGCTGTACTCGCGATCCTGGCCGCGCTGCTGATCCCATTCATTCACTTGAGCGTGTATCTGTTCAGAACGCTGCATCCGCAGCCGATCGTGCTCAAGCCAAGTGCGCCGTCGCTGCCTCCGGAGATGCTCGTCACGTTCTTGATGGCGCTAGCATCGTTCGCGCTCCTGTTCTTGGCGTTTCTTCGGGCGCGCTACCGGTTGGCAACCGCGCAGGACGTCGTGACGGGGGCCGATGGCTGATGGCTCCTCCCGACAACGCCTCATACTTTCATGCGGCATACGGCGCGGCGGCCGTCGTGTACTCTTGCTACGCGCTCTCACTCTGGGTTCGGTGGCGCAAGCTTGGCCGGCTTACGCACTCCAACGATCACAGTGAGTGACAGTGAGATGCCCGACCGCGCTCGCGTTTCGCGCCCGGGCACCGTCTACCTAGTGGGCGCCGGGCCGGGCGACCCAGGGCTACTCACGGTTCGAGGCCGTGCGCTGCTCGCGGACTGCGACGTCGTCGTTTACGATGCTCTCGCCAATCCAGAGCTTCTCTCGGCACACCGCGCATCCGGGCGACCGGCCGCGGCGTTGTTGTTCGTCGGCAAGCGTGGGGGCGACGAGGGCTCGACGCGCCAGGATCATGTGAACGCGACGCTCGTACGTCTCGCGCGCGAGGGCAAGGCGGTGGTGCGGCTCAAAGGGGGTGACCCGTTTGTTTTTGGCCGCGGCGGCGAGGAGGCGCAGGCGCTGACGGCGGCGGCCGTGCCTTTTGAAGTCGTGCCCGGCGTCACGGCTGGCGTGGCCGCGCCGGCCTATGCGGGTATTCCCGTAACACACCGCGGAATCGCCACGTCCGTCACCTTCGTCACTGGCCATGAGGATCCGTCGAAAGCGGCCATGCAAACAGACTGGCGCGCCCTCGCACACGTGGGTGTCGCTGGTGGCACGATCGTGCTGTATATGAGTGTTCGGAGCCTCGAGTCAGTCGCGCGGGAGCTCGTGTCCGGCGGCTTGCGGCCCGACACGCCGGCCGCGGCGATCCAGTCGGGAACGCACCCCGCGCAGCGCACAGTCGTCGCGACGATCGCGACGATCGCCGATCGTGTCGATGCGGCAAAACTCAGCCCTCCAGTCGTAATAGTGATCGGGCGCGCCGTCGCGCTGCGCGACGAAGTCAGGTGGTTCGATCGGCTCGACACGCATCCGCTCTTGGGCCGCCGAGTCGTCGTGACACGCGCCACGGCGCAGGCTTCGTCACTGAGCAACAGGCTGCGCGATCTTGGCGCGGCGGTGGTCGAGCTTCCCGCGACTCGAATCGAGCTGCTCGATCCGCGACCGCTCGCGCAGGCACTGGGCCGTCTGAATGACTACAATCACATCATCTTTTCGAGCCAGAATGCAGTGCAAGTGGTCTGGGGTGCTCTCAGGCGCGCTGGGCTGGACGCACGGGCTCTTTCGGGACTCATCGTCAGCGCCGTGGGACCATCTACCGCCGACGCGTTGTTAGAACATGGAATCGCGGTCGACATCATTCCCGACCGCTTTGTCGCGGAGGGCGTGCTGGAGTCAATCGGTCAGCGGGACGACGTACGCGGAGCGCGGGTGCTATACCCGTCCGCGCGGGGCGCTCGCGACGTGCTGCCAAAGGGTTTACGCTCGCTGGGCGCGACGGTGGATGTGATTCCCATATATGAAGCGGTGGTCGATCGCGAGGCGGCCGCCGCCTTTAGAGAGTCGATCGCGGCTGGGGCAGTCGACATTGTCACGTTTGCCTCCGCTTCGGCCGTGCGCGGTTACGTCGAGGCCGTGGGCGCGGATGTCGCGCGGGGAGTGCCCGCGGTCTCGATCGGGCCCATCACAAGCGACGCCGCGCGGCACGCGGGCATCGAGGTCGTAGGGGAAGCGACGCGGTCGACGATAGCAAGTTTGGTCGATTGCATCGTCGCACTTGTCGCCTCGACGACAATCGCCGCGTGAAAATTGGCACACGCCGTTCGGCGCTCGCGCTACGGCAGGCTCGCATCGTCCAATCGGCCCTCGGCGAGCGGGGGATCGACGCCGAGCTGGTCACGTTCACGACCACGGGAGATAAGCACCTAGGCGAGCCGCTCAGCGCCATCGGCGCGAAGGGACTGTTCACGATCGAGATCGAGACCGCGCTCGCGAAAGGGAAAATTGATTGCGCCGTTCACTCGCTCAAGGATCTCCCCACCAAGTCAGCCGACGCTGTCGTCGTGGCGGCCGTGTTGACCCGCGAGGACGCGCGCGACGTTGTTGTGCTGAGCCGGAGCGCTTCTGCGGTCGGCTTAGGCGACCTTGCGGCCCGGTCGCGGGTTGGCACCTCGAGTCTTAGACGGCGCGCACAGCTTCTTGCTCTGCGTCCCGACTTGGATGTGGTCGAGCTCCGGGGGAACGTGCCGACGCGACTGCGCAAGGTTGAGCAAGGACAGGTTCACGCGGCGATTCTGGCCGCGGCCGGATTGCATCGACTCAACGCGACCGAACGCATCGCGGGGTACCTGGATCCTCCAGACTGGCTTCCAGCGCCGGGCCAAGGCGCGATCGCCGTTCAAGTTCGCGCGGACGATAACCAAGCGCGTGCCGCCGTGTGCGTGCTCAATGATGAGGCAACACTGCAGGCCGTAACTGCGGAGCGAGCGTTCCTAGCTGCATTGGAAGGCGGATGCCAGGTGCCCATCGGTGCGCTCGTGGTGGATGGCATCCTTCATGGGCTCATCGCCGATCCCGACGGCCGCCGGGTCATTCGCGGGTCGCATCCGGTGACGCCCGACGATCCTGCGCGCGCCGGCCGCGTCTTGGGCAAACAGCTGCTCGAGCAGGGGGCTGGTGACATCCTCGCGGCGGTGCGTGCCTCCGACCGCATCCCAGCGCCGCAGCCCGAGTAATTTCAGCGAATGGCGACGTTTCCCAGCTACCGGCCTCGGCGCCTCCGACGGACGGCGGCGCTGCGGCGGTTGATGCGAGAAACCAGACTCGATCCCGGGCAGCTCGTGCTTCCGGTGTTCGTCCGCTCTGGTGCGGAGGTTCGGCTGCCGGTGGGGTCGATGCCTGGCGTGGCGCAGACATCAATCGATGAGATGCTGAGGGATGCCGCGGCGGCGGCTGACGCCGGCGTCGGGGGAATCATTCTTTTCGGGATCCCGGACGTGAAAGACGCGACCGGGTCGGCCGCGTGGGACGAGCTCGGCACCGTGCAACAGAGCGTGCGCGCCCTTAAGCGAGAGTTTCCCGATCTCGTGGTCATCACGGATGTGTGTTTATGCGAGTACACGACGCATGGGCATTGTGGAGTGCTCAAGAACGACAGCGTCGATAATGACGCCACGCTACCGCTGCTGGCGCGGATGGCGGTGTCGCACGCGGCCGCGGGGGCAGACGTCATCGCGCCCAGTGACATGATGGATGGCCGCGTCCGCGCGATCCGCGAGGCCCTGGATGACGCCGGCATGACCGCGGTGCCGGTGCTGAGCTACGCCGCAAAGTATGCGTCAGCCTTTTACGGCCCATTCCGCGAAGCGGCGGAGTCTGCGCCGCAGGTGGGCGATCGACGGGGCTACCAAATGGACCCGGCCAATGCTGGCGAAGCTCTGCGAGAAGTGCGGCTCGACATCGAAGAGGGCGCAGACGCGATCATGATCAAGCCGGCCGGGCCGTACCTCGACATCATCGCGCGGGTCAAGCAGGAAACGGGCTACCCGGTGGCCGCGTACCAGGTGAGTGGCGAGTACGCAATGCTGTGTGCTGCGTCGGAGCGCGGGTGGATCGACCGCTGCCGCGCAGTGATGGAATCACTCATCGGCATTCGCCGAGCCGGCGCGGATTTCATT
>Ga0073928_10005376_pt1 | contig 18038 bp, 16 predicted proteins | sample PaiPotPPA55metaG_FD_76969 | JGI IMG/M metagenome (GOLD analysis project Ga0073928, IMG submission 76969) | Iron sulfur acid spring bacterial and archeal communities from Banff, Canada, to study Microbial Dark Matter (Phase II) - Paint Pots PPA... ... | reverse complement strand
GCTGCGGGCGCGGTACCGTGCTATCCAGGTGCCAGTCGCCTTAGCTCGGTATCCAACCGCGGCGCCTTTGCGAAGCGGGTACCAATAGGGTTCCTGACGTTCCGGCAGCTTGTCCCGACCGATCTTCGTGGTGATGTTTTGCATGGATTCTTCCGTGTGTTTTCCGTGTAGCGGGCTTTTCCGTGTCGCCTCAGTTCGAAGGCTTTGGGGTTGACACGGAAACCACACGGAAATGATACCGGAGAATGCCACGGAATGCCTACTACGAAATGACTTAAAAATAAGCCTTTCAGAGAATGCCGAGGAATGCCAAAGAGGGTTTTAAAGCACTTTTAAGGCTTTGGTCCTGGGTTCGAGTCCCAGCCGTCCCACCAATTAAATCAATCACTTAGCTCGGAAATTCTCCCTTATCAATCGCTCATGCTCAAACATTTGCACAGGAACGCCGGAAATCGTCCGTGAGCGAGCGTTGGCCGCGCCTGGGGGCGGCGCAAGCGGCGCGAAAAATAAGCAGAAATTCCCCGCGATCCGTTCATGAATCGCTGTGAACGTGCGTGTATATATAGCGACGGTTCTCAAATACATGGAGCCGCCGAGATGCCCAAGAAGTCAGCGAATCCCGCGCAACATCGTCCCGCCTCCGGGGCCCATTGATCCCAATCGCCGCTACTCGATCTCCAACGCTAGCGAGTTGCTGAGTCAATCGAACTCGAAAACGTACGAGGATATTGCGGCGGGCCGCCTGAAGGTCATCAAGGCCGGCAAGCGCGCTTACATTCCCGGCAGCGAAATTGTCCGCCGTTCGACACTCGCGGTGGTGTAGCTGGTCGCGATGGCTGCCAAGTCTCACCTCGTACCTCGCCACCATGCGGGGTCTTTCGTTGGCGCAGAAAGGCGCGTTCACCGATCTGCTTTTTTTTGAATGGGATGACGGCCCGCTGCCGAACGACCCCGAAATCCTGATGAGGATGCTAGGTGTGAACGCCGAGGAATGGTCTCGCGTCGTGCTGCCGATATTGGATGCGGAATTCCGGCAGAACGCGGACTGTCGCTTCGTTAATGAACGTCTCGAAGCGGAGCGGCGGAAGAGCATTCAGCTTCGAGACGTGGCGCACGAACGCGCGAAGGCTGGCGGTGATGCGACGAAGGAAAAGTGGAAGGAACGCAAGGCTCAAGGTAATGGCGCTCACTCCAATCCATCCTGAGGCCCGTCATCAATAACGCTGCCAGTGTCATTTTAAACAGACGTAAAGAATGAATCACACCTTGAGAAAACGGGAAAGTTGAGCAGACGCGGCGGTTGCGCCGGGACCGACAGTTGCGTCACCTGAACCGGCACGAAGTTACCGGATTGCACCGGCCCATCTTCTGAGTTTTCGCCATTCGTGTGCGGATGACGAGCACCACACTTTTGCAAAACTCCTTGTCGACAACGGACCTCGCGCGCGGCCTTGGGTGCGTTTTGCCAATTATTGGTTTGTTTAACCATTGCCGAGGGCTAGGTGCCCAGCTAGTGTAGGGATGTGCGGTGACGGGTGCGCGCAGGGCGGGCGGAGAAATTCAGCGCGGTCTGGGCCTTACAACGGAGAGAGTTCAGATGCGATCCATCGATCGGAAATTGATCGGAACCGCGGGCATCGTGCTCGCCGGATGCGTCGTGGCGACACTACTCTACTGCGTCGCTATCGGCCGCGGAGATGTGGCCCGCGCGGCGAACACGCCGGCCGCTGTCGAAGTCGACGTCGCCCAGGTGATCGCCAAGGACATCAGCGATTGGCAAAGCTACTCGGGGCGTCTCGAAGCGATTGATCACGTTGATATCCATGCGTTGGTGCCGGGCACGATCTCCGAGATTTATTTCCACGACGGGCAGCTGGTCAAGAAGGGCGATCCGCTGTTCCTTATCGATCCGAGGCCGTACACCGCGGCGGTGGATCAGGTCAAGGCTGAAGTGGCCGCGAGCAAGGCACGAGCGGCGTTTGCTCAGGCCGATTACGAGCGCGCGCAGAAGCTTCTGGCCGACAATGCTATCTCCAAGAGGGATTTCGATGACCGGCGCGATCAGACGCTGTCCGCCGAAGCTGCAGTCAAGGCCGCGGAAGCAGCACTGGAGGTCGCGCAGGTAAACCTTGGCTACACGCGCGTCACCGCCCCGGTGTCCGGTCGCCTCTCGAGGGCTGAGCAGACCCTAGGGAACACGGTCAACGCGGGCAATGGGTCACCCAAGCTCAGCACCCTGGTTTCAGTGTCGCCAATCTACGCGGACTTCGATGTCGACGAGCAAACGTATCTGCTGCATTTGAGTCGCTTGAGCAGAGAGAGCGTTCCGGTCAGGCTTGGCCTGGCGAGTGAGACTGGCTACTCGAGGATTGGGAAGGTCGCGTCCGTCGACAACGCGCTGGATCCGGGTTCCGGCACTATCCGGGTGCGGGCGATCTTTCAAAATGACGATGGCGCGCTGGTACCGGGTTTGTACGCACGCATCCAGGTGGGATCGAGCGGGACCCACCCGGCCATATTGATCGACGAAAAGTCAGTGCTGACCGACCAAGCGCGCAAGTTTGTTTTGGTCGTCGATTCCCAAAATCATGCCCAGTATCGGGAGGTCGTGGAAGGACCTCACTACGAAGGTCTCAGTGAGATCCGGTCCGGGCTGAAGCCCCGCGAGTCCATCGTGGTTAATGGGCTGCAGAGAGTCCACCCGGGGGACGTCGTCAAGCCGAACGTCGTGCCAATGACCGGCGAGAAGCTCGCGCAGGCGCAATGATCCCAGCCATCCGAGCCACGATCCCGACATGAACATCTCGCGATTCTTCATTGATCGCCCGATCTTCGCCGGTGTTTTGTCGAGCATCATTCTTCTCGCTGGCGTTATCGCATCATTCCAGCTTCCGATCTCGGAGTATCCGGAGGTGGTACCGCCAGCCGTGGTGGTCCGAGCGCAATTCCCCGGCGCCAATCCCAAAGTCATCGCCGATACAGTGGCCGCCCCGCTCGAGGAGCAGATCAACGGCGTCGAAGGCATGCTTTACATGCGCTCCCAGGCGAGCAGCGACGGGAACATGACCTTAACCATAACCTTCGAACTCGGGACGGATCCGGACAAGAACCAGGAATTGGTACAGAACAGAGTCACTCAGGCACTGTCGCGGCTACCGCAGGACGTGCAGGCCCTCGGCGTGCAGACCCTGAAGAGCTCGCCGACCCTGACGATGGTTGTGCACTTGATCTCGCCCGACGGGCGGTACGACCAGACCTACCTGCGCAACTACGGCTTGATCAACATCAAGGAGCGGCTGGAGAGATTGCGCGGAATCGGGGAGGCATCCCTGCACGGCGCCGGCGACTACGCGATGAGGGTCTGGCTGGACCCCAATAAGCTGGCGGAGCGCAACCTGACCGCCGCGGATGTGGTCGTCGCCATCCGCGAGCAGAACCTCCCGGTGGCCGCCGGCATCATCGGCGGGTCCCCAGTCGATACCAATGTGCCCCTGCAACTCAGCGTCAGCGCCAAAGGACGGCTGCAGAGCGAGGCAGAGTACGGCGACATCATCCTCAAGGCGGACCGCCAGGCCGTGATACGCCTACGGGATGTAGCAAGGATCGAGCTCGGACAAACCGACTACGTCTCGCGGGCGCTATTGAGCAACAAGGAGGCGACGGCGTTCTGGATCTTCCAGCTCCCGGGGGCCAATGCGCTGACGGTCTCCGACGAGGTGCGGAAGACCATGAAGGAGCTGTCGGCGGATTTTCCTCCGGGGCTCAGCTACGACATCGTCTACGACCCGACGCAGTTTGTCCGGGCGAGCATCAGAGCCGTCGTCGACACCCTGCTGGAAGCAATCGCCCTCGTCGTGATCGTCGTGATCGTCTTTCTGCAGTCCTGGCGGGCCTCGCTGATCCCGCTTTTGGCTGTGCCGGTCTCGATCGTCGGCAGTTTCTCATTCCTGTCGGCCCTGGGCTACTCGATCAACGCCTTGTCGCTGTTTGGGATGGTGCTGGCGATCGGCATCGTGGTGGACGACGCGATCGTGGTGGTGGAGAACGTCGAACGTAACATCGAGTCCGGTTTATCGGCTCGGGAGGCGACTTACCAGGCAATGCGGGAGGTCAGTGGCCCAATCGTGGCCATCGCGGCGACTCTGGTGGCGGTGTTCGTTCCCCTCGCATTCATGAACAGTTTGACGGGTCAGTTTTTCAAGCAGTTTGCGATGACCATCGCCATTTCGACTGTCATTTCGGCGTTCAACTCCCTAACGCTGTCGCCAGCCTTGGCGGCGTTACTGTTGAAAGGGCGGGACGAGCCAAGGGACTTGCTGACCCGCGTCATGGACCGCATCTTTGGTGGCTTCTTCTCACGATTCAATCGGTTGTTCCGCTGGGGGTCGCAGTTCCATGGCCATAGTGTGTCCTGGGTCATCGGGCGCAAGGGCTTGGTCCTCATTGCCTACGCGGTGCTCCTGAGTCTGGCGGCGCTGATGAGCAAAATCGTACCCGGCGGCTTTGTTCCGTTGCAGGACAAGCAATACCTTATCAGCATCGTACAGATGCCGAGCGGCGCCACGCTTGAGCGCACCGAGGCTTTGATCAAGAAAATGGCGGATATCTGCGACGGGATGCCAGGAGTCTACGGCGCCGTCGAGTTTCCTGGCCTGTCGATCAATGGCTTCGTCAACTCCCCGAGCGCGGGCATCCTATTCGTCAAGCTCGATGATTTCGACAAGCGCCGGACCAAGGAAACATCCGCCGCCTATATCACGAAGGTTCTGAATGAGAAGTACGGCGCCATCAAGGATGCCTTCATCTTCGTGTTTCCCCCTCCGCCGATCCTGGGACTGGGGGACGTCGGGGGTTTCAAGTTTCAGATCGAGGACCGTGCAGCGCTCGGCTATTCCGCGCTCAACGATGCGGTGCAGACCTTTCTCCAGAGGGCCGCAAAGGTCCCGGAACTCGGTCCAGGGTTCTCCAGTTACCAGATCAACGTCCCGCAGCTGGACGTGCAGCTGGACCGCCTCAACGCCAAGCAGCTGGGTGTGCCCGTTACGGACGTCTTCAGCGCGATGCAAATCTATCTGGGGTCCCAGTATGTCAACGACTTCAATCGTTTCGGCCGGGTGTTCCAGGTGCGCGTCCAGGCCGACGCCAAGTTCCGCTCGCACGCCGAGGACATCGGGCTGCTGAAAACCCGCAACAACAAGGGCCAGATGATTCCCCTGTCTTCACTGGTCAAGGTTTCGCCATCCTTTGGGCCTGAAACCGTGGTGCGCTACAACGGCTACCTTTCCGCTGACATCAACGGAGCTCCGGCGCCGGGATATTCGTCGGACCAGGCCCAGGCCGCTGCCATGCGGCTGGCCGCCGAGACGCTGCCACGCGGATTCAAGGTGGAATGGACTGACTTGGCCTACCAGCAGCAGCTGGCAGGTCATGGCTCACTCGTGGTGTTCCCGATCAGCGTGCTCCTCGTGTTCCTTGTCCTCGCGGCCTTGTATGAGAGTCTGAGCCTACCCCTCGCGGTGATCTTGATCGTGCCGATGAGCATCCTGTCGGCGCTCTTTGGCGTTTGGCTGACCAAAGGCGACAACAACATCTTCACCCAAGTCGGGTTCATCGTACTGGTGGGCCTTGCCTCGAAAAACGCCATTCTCATCGTGGAGTTTGCGCGCGAGCTGGAGATGCAAGGGCGGAGCATCGTGGAAGCCGCCATCGAGGCAAGCCGGCTTCGCCTGCGGCCGATCCTGATGACCTCGGTCGCCTTCATCATGGGCGTAATGCCGCTGGTTCTGTCGAGCGGCGCGGGGTCCGAGATGCGCCGCGCGATGGGAATCGCGGTTTTTTTCGGCATGATCGGGGTCACGGTATTCGGTCTGGGGTTGACCCCGGTGTTTTACGTCGTGATCCGTACCCTGGCCGGCGGCAGGCGCATGGTGGACAAGCACAACTCCAATCCCCGCGTCATCGGCGCGGCTGAGGCGCTTGCCAAGGAGAGCTGAGATGAAAGCGATCCGGGCAAGTATCGTCTGGGTGGTTTCGATCTGCGCAGGTGTCACAGCGGTGGGCTCGGGGTGTTCGATGGCGCCGACCTATAAGCGCGCCGCCGTGCCGGAGCCCCACGCGTTCAAGGAGTCGCCGACACTCGCGCCGGAGGAGGTGGGCAGCTGGAAACAGGCCGAACCGTCCGAATCCTACCCGCGCGGAGAGTGGTGGAGAGTGTTCGATGACCTCGAGCTGGACGACTACGAGACTCAGGCACTCACTGCGAATCAGGATCTGAAGGCGGCGGCCGCGCGGGTGTTGGAGGCTCGCGCGGCATTGCGCGTAACCAGGGCGGATCAATTTCCAACTCTGGATTTGGGGTTTGGCCCGAGCCGCGAGATGCTGGCTCCGGGTTCCCTGGGAGTGGTACCTGGCGAGCCCCTCACTCCCCAAACCGTGTGGAGAGCACGGGCGAGGACCTCTTACGAGGTGGACCTATTCGGCCGCGTCGCTTCGAACGTAGAGGCCGCCAAAGCCGACCGCGATCAGAGCGTGGCCCTGTTCCGCTCCGTGCAACTGACGCTCCAGGCCGACGTCGCCCAGAACTATTTCAACCTGCGCGAACTCGACGCCGAACTGGAGGTCTTCGATCGCACCGTCGAGTTGCGGCGTAAGGCTCTTGAGTTTACCACCAGCCGATACACAGCCGGTGACGTCAGCGAACTGGACGTGGCCCAGGCGAAGTCCGAGCTAGCGCAGGCCCAATCGGACGCCATGACCGTGGCGCGCCAGAGAGCAGCCACGGAGCATGGCCTGGCGGTTCTACTCGGCAAGGCACCCGAGGGCTTCTCCGTCGCGCCGAGCCCGCTCAAACCCGTTGCGATCCTGATCCCGCCGGGTTTGCCCGCGTCGCTCCTGGAGCGTCGTCCTGACATCACCGCGGCGGAGCGGGCCATGGCCGCCGAAAACGCCAGGATCGGCATCGCGCGCGCTGCTTATTTTCCGTCCCTCCAATTGACCGCCGCTGGGGGGTTCGAGTCGTCGACCCTCAGCAACCTCCTGAACTGGTCAAACCGTACCTTCCTGCTCGGACCCTTCCTCGGCACCGCGGTGAATATTCCTGTGTTTGACGGTGGGCGGCGGCGGGGCAACCTGGACAACGCGCATGCCCGGTATGATGAGGCCGTTGCGCGTTACCGCCAGCAAGTCCTGACCGCGTTCCGGGAGGTGGAGGACAACCTTGCGAATTTGCGCATCCTCAAGGATCAGTTGCGGGTCCAGGACGCTGCGGTACAGGCCTCCACGCGCGCATCCGATCTCTCGCAGATTCAATACAAGGATGGCTCCGTCGCTTATATTGAGGTCATCGACAGCGAGCGCACGCTGCTGCTAACCCGCCGGAGTGCCGTACAGCTCGAGGGCACGAGAGCAGTGTCCACCGTCAATCTGATCCGCGCTTTGGGTGGCGGATGGGATCCCGTAAAGCAGGCGGAAGACTCAACGCCGCGCCGGCCAAATATCCGAAAGCCTGACTGATCGGCGGAATACTGCTGAGCATCTGAAATTGATAGGAGACGACCATGACGACCCTTCCAAGCCTGGGCGAGCTGATGCGGGCGCGGACCGCTTGTGATACGCCGGAGTGCCTGCGCGAGCTCGAGCGAAAAGCAGCGCAACTCGGTGACTGCGCCGAACGGGACCTGGTTCAAGTGCAGGACTTCTTCCACGATGCCCTCGTCCAGTTCACGAACTGCATTGTTGCCAGGACCGACGTAAGGCCGGTCGTGCTCGGCCGCAACCAGAACGTCGCCGTCGCCGCAATCCTCAAGTCGTTCCGCTGGAAGGGCGGTGCCGACATTCGCGACGAAAGCAATCCATACAACGCGGTCTGGAAGACCTTTGAAACCTGGTGTGTGGAAAACGAGCTGGAACCACGCCTGGAAGAGCACCGGGATCTGAGAGGCAAGGAGATTTGGCACACCCTAACCGTCGTTGCGGCTCCGGAATCGTAGAGCCACACGTGGCATCGTCACGACACCGCAGGTGGTCATTGATATTTCGAGATCCAGGCCTCAGAGTTTGGATCCGCCGTCAACGTGAATGCTGTCGCCGGTTATCCAGCGCGCATCGTCAGACGCGAGGAAGGCTACTACCGGAGCTATATCATCCGGGTCGGCCAAGCGCTTAAGAGCCTGCATCGCAAGGGCCGCTTCCCGCCCCGTCTTCAGCCTTGCCGCCGTCCTTGCGGATTATGGCCACGACTGCATCGGCCTCCTTCTCGCCGCTGCTGTAGTGAATCAACACGTCGGCGCCGGCCTGCGCCAAGGCGAACGCAACGGCGCGTCCAATGCCGCGGGAGGCGCCAGTGACAAAGGCTGTTTTGCCATTGGGCTTGCTCATTGGCTCAGGCGTTCATTCCGCCATCGACGGTGAGATTTGCGCCAGTGATATATGACCCTTCCGGACCCGCGACGAGCGATACCATGGCGGCGATTTCATCAACATTCCCATAGCGATTGAGCGCAGTGGCGGCCTTTTGAGGTACTGCCCAGTCTCCTGCCGCCGGATTCAACTCCGTATCAATCGGACCAGGCTGTACGTTGTTAACGGTGATATCGCGACTGCCGATTTCTCGCGCCAAGGCCTGGGTAAACATCTTGACGGCCCCCTTAGTGCCCGCGTAGGGGACGAGCCCTGGCGCTGCGACGCGTTCGCCGACGGCGGAGCCGATGTTTATGATACGGCCACCGCTCTTCATGTGCTTCAGCGCCGACTGCGTCGCCACCATTAGGCCGCGGAAATTGATGTCGATCACGCGATCCATCTCCTCAATCGAGGTCTCCGCGAAGGGTTTCGGAATCGCTGTGCCGGCGTTGTTCACCAGCACATCGAGGCGTCCGAAGCATGTGACGGTCTTTTCAACCGCGCTCTGGACCGCTTTGACATCCGCGGCATCCGCTTGGATCGCTATTGCTGTTCCGCCGTCGCGCTGGATCGTTGCGACCACAGCAGCTGCCGCGGAGGCGCCCTTCGCGTAGGTGATTGCCACTTTCGCACCGTCGGCAGCGAGGCGTTTCGCGATTGCCGCGCCGATGCCTCGCGAACCACCGGTGACGAGTGCGACCTTTTCAATCAAGCTGGACATATGACCTCCTCCGGTTATCTGTGAACGATTCAATCGACGCGGATTTGCCGCGCGAGTCGGTACCCTACAGCGCCGGTCGTGCTAGGTATTGGCAGATCGAGGCGAACATTTGCAGCGCATGTCAAATCGAGCTTTGGCGGAACCAGATCAACATGCGCATTCGAGCACCCTCGGTCGGCGTCGAGAGGACATCGCCCGGTTTGTTTGTAGAGCTCCAAATTAGTGGCGAGGACGTGCGCGTCGAAGTCAATACCGCAAGACACGCCACATCAGGTAATTGTTTTCGTCCCGCTGACGCGAGGCCAACTCACTTTCGACTTAGAGCACGAAGAGCGCATATTTGAGCGGCGATGCCAATACGTGACCGGGCGATCGGCATAGCGTACTCACTGACAAGAACGGGCGAACGCCGCATGAGGAGAGGGCTTGAAGCAAGCGGACAATGACAAGTCTCGAAGCGATCTGCCGGACAGTGGCGGATTATCGAGGAGGACGTTCATCTCTCATGCAGGTTGCGCCGGAGCGGCAGCCCTCGTGATGCCAGAGATCCTCTCCGGATCCCCGCCGCATAATACGAGGCCTCTCGCTGCGCCCCACGAGTACCCACCAAATGAATCAAGATCGAACCTATCGGAGAATGATATGCCTTTAGTGAGAATCGACGCCTTTGAGGGGCGGAGCGACGTTGAAATCAAGACTCTCCTCGATGCGGCCCATCGAGCCATCGTCAAGGCTTTCCACCTAAACGAGCGAGATCGCTACCAGATCTACGACGCGCGACCCAAGTCGCGGTTCGTGATGCAGGACACGGGTCTGGGAATCCCGCGCACCGACAAGGCGATCATTATAACGGTGGTGAGCAAGCAGCGGCCGGAGATCCTGAAACGGAGGCTATACAAGGAAATGACCGACGAGCTATCGCGCGCGGCATCAATCCCTCCCAGTGATGTGATGATTGGCATCGTCGAGAATTCCGCCGCCGATTGGACATTCGGTAACGGAGATCCTCAGTTTCTCAGCGGCGAACTTGGGTGAGGTCGGTCTTTCACGGAGACTTTAGTCATGAGCTACCAGTGCAGGAACCCTTTCAACGGCAAGGTACTAAAGACCTATGACGACCTTAGCGATCAGGCCCTCGAATCCGCGGTGTGCAGGGCCGAGCAAGTGTACGAAGTGGCTTGGAGCAAGGAACCGATGAGGCAGCGCGCTGCGGTGCTGAAGCAAGCGGCGGCGATCATGCGTGGTAAGTCCGACCAGCTCGCTCAGTATGTCACGCTGGAAATGGGAAAATTGTGGAACGAGGCGAAGGGAGAGGTCGAGCTCAGCGCCGATATTTTAGATATCAACTTGCACGGGTTGCCGCTCCGAGCTTGTTGCTTGGCAACGTGATGCTCGTAAAGCACGCGTCGAATGTGCCGCAGTGCGCGGAAGCATTTGAACGGGTCCTGTTAGAGGCGGGCGCGCCGATGGGAGCTTATACCAACCTTTTCGCCACGAAAGAGCAGATATCCAAGCTCATCGCCGACCCTCGAATCAAAGCCGTCGCTCTTACGGGTAGCGAAGCTGCAGGTGCCAATGTCGCCGCGCAGGCGGGTAAGAATCTGAAGAAAACGACGATGGAACTCGGCGGAAGCGACGCCTTTATTGCCAGTCGCGTGATCGATGGACAGACTTTCGGCGTTGAAGATCTTCGTGCGCGTCGTCGATGCTGGCTCGTTTTCGAGCGTCGCGCGGCATCCTTGCCGCACAAGCAAAGGTACTGTCGTGAGCCATCGAGTTGAGGTCACATCTGAGAGGAGTCGCACATGGGAAAGCCCATTGCTCTGATCACAGGAGCACTCACCGGGATCGGCCGCGCCACGGCTGTGGCCTTTGCAAATGAAGGGGCGCGCCTCATTGTTTCAGGCCGACGCGATGTCGCAGGAAAAGCTCTCGCGGCGGAGCTGTGCGAGCTCGGAGCGGAAGCCGAGTTCATCCTTGCCGACGTGCGCCACGAAGACGACGTAAGACGCCTCCTCGACGAGACAATAAAGCGCTTCGGGCGACTCGACGTCGCGGTCAACAACGCCGGCACGGAGGGTAGACCCGGTCCGGTCACCGAGTTCACGGCTGAAAACTACGCCGCAATGTTCGACACCAATGTGCTAGGCACGCTCTTTGGCATGAAGCACGAGTTGCGTGTCATGCGTGCGCAGGGCAGCGGCAGTGTCATCAACATCTCCTCGACCATGGGCGAACGCGGCGCACCCAACATGACGCTTTACGCAGGCAGTAAGCATGCGGTCGAGGGGATCACCAAATCCGCCGCCATCGAGGCCGCGGCTTTCGGCGTGCGCGTCAATGCTGTTGCGCCTGGACCCACCGAGACCGCCATGCTCGACCGCCTGACCGGGGGGGACGAAAAGAAGGCGGCATTCTCCGCGGCTGTCCCTCTTAAGCGACTTGGCACGGCCGAAGAAGTCGCCGACGCGATCATCTTCCTCGCGTCGGATAAGGCGCGGTTCATCACGGGCCAGGTCATCCGCGTCAACGGCGGCAAGACGGCCAGCTGAGAGTCCCCGCCGAACTGTTAACATCCCCGTCAGAGTCTTCATGAGCGTACTCTTTTCCCCGGTCAATCTGCGCAGCCTCACGCTGCCGAATCGCGTTGTTGTCTCGCCGATGTGCCAATACGTTGCCCAAGAGGGTATGCCGACGGCGTGGCACTTGGTTCATCTGGGTAGCATGGCGTTGTCGGGCGCCGGTTTGCTGTGCATCGAAGCCACCGCGGTGGAAGCCGAGGGCCGCATTACAGCCGGGGATCTCGGTCTGTGGAACGACGCGACCGAGGCTGCACTGCGACCCGTGCTGGAGGCAATCCGCCAGTACTCGAAAATCCACGTGATCATCCAGTTGGCTCACGCCGGACGTAAAGCATCGAGCGAGGTACCGTGGAAGGGCGGGGAGCTGGTGCCGGTTTCCGCAGGCGGGTGGGCGCCGGTGGGGCCTTCGGCGTTACCGCAGAAGGATGGGGAACCGCCGCCCGCTGCGCTCGATGCCGCCGGGATGCAGAGGATCCGAGACGCATTCGCGGCGTCCGCTCGAAGGGCGATGCGCCTCGGGTTGGACGGGATCGAAATCCACAGTGCGCACGGTTATTTGCTGCACGAGTTTCTTTCGCCGATCGCCAACCAACGCAGGGACCGTTACGGCGGATCGCTCGACAATCGCATGCGCTTCCCGCTCGAGGTGTTCGACACCGTGCGTGCCATAGTACCGGCGAACAAGCCCGTCGGGGTCAAGGTTTCCGCAACCGATTGGATCGACGGTGGCTGGGACGTGGATCAGACCATCGCCTTTGCGCGGGAACTGAAGCAACGCGACGTGGATTGGATCACAGTGTCCTCGGGCGGCATCTCGCCAAAGCAGAAAATTTCCCTGGGGCCCGGCTACCAGGTCCCCTTCGCGCAGGCTGTGAAGCAGGCGACGGGGGTCACTTCCGTTGCCGTCGGCCTGATCACCCGGACGCAGCAAGCCGAAGAGCTGCTCGCGCAGGGTCAGGCGGACTTGGTCGCGCTGGCCCGCGGCATGCTCTACGACCCCCGCTGGGGCTGGCACGCCGCAGCGGAACTCGGTGCCACAATCGACGATGTGCCACCTTCCTACTGGCGGGCGCCGCCGCATGAGCGCGGCGGCTTGTTCAAGCACACGACGTATGGGGCGCGCTGAGACTGAGGCGCGAAATGCCGATCTAATAGGTTGTCAGCAAGCTGCTCCAACACCACAAGTAGACGCCAACCTTTCGTGGACGCCACCTTCCGACTACGATGGGTTGGAATTACGAGCGACCAGGAATTATGCCTGCGGGATTGCGGAAGTTCTGCACGGAGTCGCGTGCTCCGCTTGCCAGAAAGCCTAGATCTGAACCGACGGTAAGAAACGTAAGTCCGAGCTCCGCCATCCTGATGGCATACGCCGCTGTAGCGTTCTGTATTCCCGCTGTCAAACCACGTGTCGCTGCCTCTTTGAGCAATCGCCGGTAAATTTCCAGAATTTCCGGCTCTTCGCGATCAAGCGTCGGCTTTAGGCAGAGAGATAGGCTTAGATCGCCGGGCCCAACGTAGATGCCGCTGATGCCGGGAACGGCCAAGATGGCGCCTATGTTATCAACGGCCTCGCGAGTCTCGATCTGTGGCAGCACGAGAATCGCATCGTTCGCGATCTCGTGATAAAGCTGATCTCCCCCATAATGTCGCGCGCGAACAGGACCGAACGACCGCGGCACAACCTCTTTGCTCGGCGGAGAGGCTATCCAGATCGCTCCATCGGCATCCAGACAAAGGCCATCCGGCAACTGGTCCGGTGCCATCTGACCCCACAAACGCTGATTTATCAAACTGCCATCCTCTGCAATGTCGAATGCACTCAGCCGCCGCGCAGCACTCTCCGCGACCACGAGCGTATGACCATCCCCGCTAATCACCATGCCGTTCGGGAACCAAAGACCGGCTGCCGCAACGCTGGCTGCCCCGGAGGACGTGATTTTCGCAATCGCTGCCGGCTTTGGCTCCTCGCGAGTAGGAAAGATTCGAAATCCGAAGTTTCCCACATACGCCGTGCCATCCGTGGCCACAACCATGTCGTTGGCGTCCCCGGTTGCGATATTGGAGAGATCACCGTGAACTGCGAATTGCCCATCCGAATTAACGGCTGTTCGGACCTCCTCGTCGACGTGTTGGGGCCGGAGGTCGGCAAGCATGCGAGGTCGGCGGTCGGCTTCGCATCGCTGCCTCGCCAGATCACCGTTGAAATCGAAATGATCGCCGCCACACGAGCAGCATAGAGCGTACCCAGTCTACGCGCTCGGAATCATCGCGCCGACACGGAGCGCGTCGAACTGGAGCAGGTCACCGCAAGCGCAGGGACGCCCGTGAAGCATTGCACCGCATCCCATAAGCACTCCGTCATCGCGGTTAGTCATTGCTCGCGCGGCCGGACTGGACGGGCGTCGCTACGCCGCAGCATATACGCGGTGATGAAGATAGTAATTACTATACACGGATAGATAAGTTTGTTATGGTCCGCATGTAGCGGCCGCAGATGTCATTTGGTGCCGGCGCAGCAAGCAATATTCATTCGCTGATTGCGCCGCGGGACGAGGGATTGATGATCTGGCTTCTGTTGGGCTTAGTCATGTACGTTTAGCTATATATCTGCATAACGAGAGCTAAGGGGCATCATGATGCGATCGTGCCGAAGTCGGCAGAAGGTGGGGGCGGCCTGGCTAGCGATCTCTGCCTTGGGACTCGGTGCATCCGCCCACGCACAGACGCCTCCTGGTGACACCGGCGGGGCCGCCCAGCTCGACGAGATCATCGTCACAGCTCAGCATCGCACCGAGAACATTCAGGACGGACCGATCACGATCCAGACGCTATCAGGCTCGGTACTCGAGAATCTTGGCGTCCAAAACACGGTTGACATAGGCAATGTTACGAGCAACCTCACTATTACGCTCCCACAGGGCCAGGGCAACCAGCCGCAGGTGACGATCCGAGGTATTGGCCTCAACGAAAACAATTCAAATGACTCAGGCCCGAATGGCTTCTATGTCGACGACTTTTACGAAGTGCCCATCGGCGCAGAAAAGGCGATCAGCTTTGAGTACAGCGGCGTGTACAAGAGCTTCGAGTACTTCGATTCCACAAACGATCCCTATATCACGCAACCGGGCTACTGGCTGCAAAATGCGCGGGTAGCATTGAAGCTCGACAAATTGGAGATATCGGCCTATGTGCGGAACGTGGCTAACAAATACTACCGTGTAGATGCATTTGATTCGATCGAACCCTTCGGATTTGTCCAGCCAAATTGGGGGCCGCCGCGAACATATGGAGGCGAGGTTCCCTACCGCTTCTGAGTAACCGGTCTTCGGGACCGGGCCGACAGCACGTCCAGGCCTACGAGGAGCCATGAAACGGTCATCCGAAACGCTGCACGGGGCAAGCTCAGTCGTTCGGTTCGGCCCATTTCAGTTTGACGCGTCGCGTCGTCTGCTTTTGGAGTCCGGAACGTCTATACGGCTCGGCAGCAGGGCGTTCGACATCCTGGCTCTTCTCATCGAGCGGGCAGGCCAATTCGTCACCAAGAACGAGCTCATCACTCGCGTCTGGCCGACAACTGTGGTCGAGGAGATCAATCTACGGGTGCACGTGGCCGCCCTACGGCGGGCGCTCGGGAATGGCCAGAACGGAAGAAGATACATCGTAAACGCCCAGGGGCGTGGATACTCGTTCGTCGGGGTGTTGGAACCCGTCGGACAAACGGCGATCAACGTCACCGAAACTACCACAAAGTTAAATAACCTTCCTGTCTTGCTGTCGCGAACCGTCGGGCGGGTTACTGAAATCCGTACGATTGCTCGCTTGATCGAGTCTCAAAGACTGCTAACGATCATCGGTCCGGCCGGCGTTGGTAAGACGACTACGGCGCTCGTCGTCGCCCACGAAGTCCTCCATAGATTCCCGGACGGCATCCGGTTCGTCGATCTTGCGGCGGTTACTAACGAGCAGTCGATTCCAGTCGCTTTCGCTTCTGCACTCGGCATTTCAGTAGCGCGGGACGCACCCGTGGCCGATCTTGGGCGTTTTATTAGGGACAGAGAGGTACTCTTGCTGGTTGACAATTGTGAGCACGTGATCGTCGGGATCGCATCACTTGTCGAACGGCTGCTCCAGCGGACCGCGAAATTGCGCGTACTCGCAACGAGTCGTGAACCCTTGAACGCGCAGGGTGAATGCGGGTACCGAATCGCCCCTCTAGGCGTACCGCCGGACGATTCGAGTGTTCTTAAGGCGGCGTCCCTGCGCGAATACCCTGCCGTCGATCTATTTGTCGAGCGGGCTATTTCCGGAGAGCACCCGTTTGACCTCACCGACACAAATGCTGAGACGGTCGCAGATATCTGCCGCGCGCTCGATGGGCTTCCGCTCGCCATCGAGCTGGCGGCAGCGCGCGTCGGACTGCTCGGAATCAACGAACTCATTGCGCGCATGCACGATCAGGTATCGCAGGGTGTCCCGAGTCGCCGTACTACCGTGCCGAGACATCATACCTTACGCGCGACATTCGATTGGAGCTTCGATCTCCTCAATCCCACGGAGCGGTTGGCATTTCGACGTCTCGCCATTTTTAACGGCGCCTTTACGATTGAGACCGCAACGGGTCTCATCGCCCATGGGCCAGTAAATCAGGAAGACGCGTGCAACGCCGTGCTCGGCTTGGCGGAAAAATCCCTGATCGCCACAGATGCGACGGCCATAACGCTGCGGCATCGCTTTCTCAATACCGTGCGCGCTTACGCGTTCGAAAAGCTCCGCCTGGACCCGGACTTCAGCTCGATCCAGCGATGGCACGGCGAGCAGATCCTGCGGCTGATGCGACAAGCTGAGCTCGGATGGGAGTTGCTCGACCGGGCCGACTGGATTGCGACCTACGGCTATGCCCTCGATGATGTGCGCGCAGCCCTCGATTGGGCCTTTTCACCCGATGGCGACGCCGAGCTAGGGGCATCGATCACATCGGTGGCGGTGCCGTTCGGATTGCAGCTTGGGCTCGTTGAGGAGTTCCGCGCTCGGATCAGTCATGCCCTTTATTGGGTGACCACCGGCACGGCGGTTCTACCCGAAACTGCCGCTCGATTACGCGAGACGCTTGCTCATCTCGGCATGCAGGACAGTGAACATGCGCCATCCGCCGAGGAGTTGACGCGCGATCCGGTTGCGTTGATCCATTCTCCGAAATCTCAGATCGCTCCCTTGCTGCGTAAGTCCCTGTATCAAATAGACGGCGGGGCATACGACGAGGCTGTCACCACGGCGGCGCAGCTCGGGACCGTTGCGCGAAATTCCGGCGACAGGCTGGCGGTGCTCACCGCTGATCGACTCGCGGCACAGGCGTATCACTTTAAGGGAGATCATGCATCGGCCCGGGTCTACGCGGAGCGCGTCATGGACCACCCCGCCAAGGCTATTCCTGTGGCTTATGTCCCCGTACAGACCGACCGGCGGATGTGGATGCGAATTGTGCTCGCTCGCTCTTTATGGATGCAGGGTAGACCCGAACAAGCCTCCGGCATGATTGCCGAGGCGCTTGAGCTCGCCAGGTCCGACAGTCCGTTTGCCCTGTGTCAGGCGCTTGCACTTGGAGCTGGCCCTATTGCGTTTTGGAACGGTGTGCTCGCAGAGGCGCGACGCCACGTAGAACTGCTCATATCCGAGGCCAATCGGCACAAGTTGAGTCACTGGAAGATGTACGGCGAGTGGTTCGCGCGCGCGCTCGAGCCGGACATCGTAATTGACAACACCCACGACGATTTGCGCAGCACTGCGAGGTGCCCGAGCTCAAACCCAATCAGTGGTCTGCTCAGGGACACGATCATCACCATCAATCCCTGGATAACAACCGTCGACCTGTTGGGTTTGCCCGCAGTTGGTTGGTGCGCAGCGGAACTCGTGCGCGTGAAGGGAGAGTCTCATGTGAGAGGCGCCAAGGTTGGATTTGAAGTGCCTGCGGAGCGACTGTTCCTCGAATCTCTGAAGGTTGCCGAAGGACAACGTGCTTTGGGATGGGAACTACGCAGTTCGCTCAGTCTCAGCCTTCTTTGGACCAACCAAGGGAAAAAAGAACAGGCTAGACAGCTGCTCGACAGGGTTTGCACTCGCTTCTCAGAGGGTTTCCACACCAACGATTTGACGCGGGCACTGACGCATTTGGAGAGCCTTGGCTGAAAAAAGCAAGTAACTCCACATTGGCCAAAACGGCGACGTCCGTCTTTCCGTCAAGGCTAATTTAGCGCCGATGGGAGTCGGCACTTGCCACGCAGCTCTTCGGTGAAGATGCCAATTGGATGGCCCCGCCCGATGCGAGCAAATGTATT
>Ga0073928_10005373_pt1 | contig 18042 bp, 9 predicted proteins | sample PaiPotPPA55metaG_FD_76969 | JGI IMG/M metagenome (GOLD analysis project Ga0073928, IMG submission 76969) | Iron sulfur acid spring bacterial and archeal communities from Banff, Canada, to study Microbial Dark Matter (Phase II) - Paint Pots PPA... ... | reverse complement strand
CTTCGAACCCCGAAACACCTACTATTTTCACCAGCTTGCACAAATGTTTCAGCGACATGCTGGAACCTGGCGTCCCCGACGGGATTTGAACCCGTGTTACCGCCGTGAAAGGGCCGCAGTGGACGGTAAGGTACTGAAACTACGCGACACGGATGGCTTCTGAAAGCAGTTTCAGTAAGGTATAGAAACGTTTCGTGGATCATGAATGGATCAAGATTCAGTGCGGTCTGAAACGATACACCCGTAAGCGTCAGGGAAAGCATACGGTTGATGGGTCTTGGTTGAGTCCGAGCGTTCGAGCTGCCAGGTGCAGCCGTTCAACAGGAAGATGCCTTTCCGTGAGTTGGGAAACTTTGGGATCCAAGGCAAAACCGGGCAGTTGAGCCTAGAACGTGAGCCGCAAACCGAACTCCAACTGCCGTGGCGCACCAAGCGAGTAGACGCCGGTGCCGACTCCAACGCGATTGACATTGTGTCCGGATGAAGTCGTGCCGTTGATCTGACCGGCTGCTCCGTTCAGTAGTCCGTTGAGAGCTGCGCCCGGCAGGTCAAAATTGGCAAAGTTGAAGAGGTTATAGAAGCCAGCGCTTGGTTGAACTGTGAGGCTTTCCCGGATCTTGTAAGACCAAGCGACTTTCAAATCCAAGGCACGCAGCCAGGAGAGATTAACCTGTCCGGGCGGAGCCAGTGGCACCGGAGGCGCGACCGCGCAAAGCGAATTCGCTGGCAAATTGTATGGGTTGGTGTAGCACAACGTATCGCCAACACCCAATTGATCAGGTGTGAACAGTCCATTCTGAACCAGCACCTGTCCTGCCGGGGTTAGCTGAAGAGCGACATTGTTGTTGTAGTTGGCAAGCACCCGATTGATGTTCGACGCATTGATTCCGCGGTCAAAATTCCCTACATGCGTTCCCGGGATAGGATCTTGCACGGTGCCATCTCCAGTGAAATCGGTGCGAAAGATTTCGCCCGGCCCCAGGGCCGTATTCGGCACAACCAACGAAGTCGAAAGCGGGCTCCAGAAATGTGCCATGATGCTCAGCTGAAAGCCACCGGCCAGATCCACGTAACCGCCGAACGAAAGCTGGTGTGTGCGGTCCAGCACCGAGGGTCCGAAAAGGCGGTTGACGTTGGCATAGTCGGGCGCAATGACTCCTACGTCCTGGTCTGACGCCACGGCATTAACAGGGCTACTTCCTCCGGAGTTCTCAAACCTCGACAGCGCATACGAAACCTGCAAGTTCAGGGTCTGCACGCCAGCTAACGGATGCGGGAGATTCCCAGTGAGTTTGACTTGAAGTCCATCATAGACAGACCGTCCGATCGGGCTGGCGAAAAGCAGCCGCGGTGCGTTCGGGTTGATGCCCGAAAACGCGCAAGGATAGCCAAGTCCTACGGGGGGTGCACTCGTGCAAGCCGCACCAAAATCGGCCGAGGAGGTTAGTCCTGCTCCGGCAAAGTCGGCGATCAACAACGGGCGAGGCTTGCCGTTGGCATCCAGATAAGTTCCGCTCGGGCAAGGTGCGCTAATGCCGGCCTGAACGGACCCAGCACCGCACGTGGCGAGTGTGTTGTCGATGGCCTGAATCGCCGCGGCCTTATTGAAGTACCGAACATCACCCGCATGGTTCTCATCCGTGGCCAGAAAGTAGTGTGTCTGCACGTTTCGCAGAAAATCGGCGCTCAAGATCATGCCCCGGCGAATCTCCCGCTGGATTCCGATGTTCATTTCGATCGAGCGTGGCGTGCGGAAACTGGGATCGTACAGGTACGAAAAGGAACCTAGTCCCTCGTTGAGCAGCGTTCCAACGTAGTTCGGGTTCGGTGCGCTGAGACTGAACGGAGAGTCGGCTTGGTACTGCTGCTGAAAGGCGACGATGTCATTCGCGACTGCACCGATGGCTACCGGGCTACTGCTTGTGCCGCAAAAAGTAGGCAGCGGGAGGTGACCGCCGGGAATGGCAACCGGCTGAGGCGTTCCCGTGCTGGCGCAGGCGGTGGGTGTCTGCTGGAAGACGTCTCCGGTCGCGGTCCGATACTCAGGGTCAGGAGGAGCTACGACCGTGAGGACATTTTCGTAGAAAAGCCCAATTCCACCGCGAATCGATGTCCTGCCCCTACCCGCCACGTCCCAGGCAAAGCCGACTTGTGGTGCGAAGTTCGATTCCGGTTCATGTACCCGATTACCCAGTCCGGGAATCAGGGCGTTGAGTTGGGGGATTGGCGGAAACTGACTATCGCTGCGGCCCGGTTCCCTCGCGTATCGGACACCGTAGGTGAGCGTTAAATTCCTTTTCCACTTTGAGCTTGCGCCAACATAGGCGCCGAGCCGGTGATAAAGGAAGCTGCCCGCCGGAAATCCTAGCCCAGGCTGTGGCGTAAGGTACCCCAAGCCGTTGCTTATGGAAACGTACTCCACTGGATAGTTCAAGGGATTTGTATCGCCGCCCGGGAAGGGACCGTTTTCGGCGAAGGATTGTTCGGACTGCCCGATGTTCGTCGAAAGGAATGGAGCGAGGCTCTGTATGGGGACAAACCCGGCAGCAGCAATGCGATTGAAGGCGAACCCGTAACGAAAGATGTGTGATCTTCTGGTTGTGCTGCCGTCGTACTTGATCTGATGGTTGCTTTGCAGGATCTTCCATGGAGAGTATAGGTAAGGACCTGTGACCATTCCCGTACTTCCCATGGTCAGATACAGCTTGTAGTTCCCGAAAGGCAAACCACTGTCGCGTGCAGCATCTGTAATTTCATTGACCGTCTTCAGGTAACCGAAGCGGACGCTGTGACTGAAAGCACCGCGGCCAAAATCCACTCCTGCCACCTGAGTTCGCGTGACATTCTTGCTGTTGTAAATGGAATAGCCCTGTCCCCCGTTGGCAACGAGTGGGTTGGCAAAATAGCTGAAGCGGTAGAACAGGTGCATCGCCGGCAGCTGATAATCTGCCTTGGCCATGAGGTTGTCCTCATGAAACGGAGCACTAAAGTTGCCGGAATACTGCTGAAAGGGAGCGGCGATGAGCACAGGTGCTTGCTCATGCTGCAGCGTGCGCTCACCGTCGAGAAAGTAGAAGAGCTTGTCTTTCAGGATCGGACCGCCCACGCGCCCACCATACTGCGACCGTTGAAAAGACTCCGGGAGTCCGGGAGGCGCAGGCAATGCTGCTGCCAATGAACTGTCGCGGAAGAAATCGAAGGCCTCGCCATGAATAGCATTCGTTCCCGAACGAGTAGTTACATTCAATGCACCCGAGGTTGTAAGTTCGGTGGAGAGATCGTGGCTTGATTGGCTGAGCTGAAATTCCTGAATGGCGCTGGCAGCAATATTCTGGGTGGTCGAGCCGAAGATCTCGTCCGAGACGTCGATGCCGTCAACCTCGATTCTGGCTGTGCGGCCAAAACGGCCCCCAAAGGAGATGGACGAGTAGCCGTCCTTGCCGAGATTTCCTCCATCCTGAATCTGAACTCCCGGTTCCAGTTGTGCCAGATCGAGGAAATTGCGGCCATTCACCGGCAGATTTTCGATCTGCTGTTCGTTCAGCACTCCCTGCACGGTGGCCTGCTCCGTGTTCACACGCAAACTGAAGTCCTGCACTTCGAGCACTTCCTTCTCGTTTCCGATGCGCAGACTTACATTCACGGTGGCCGTGTTGCCGACCAGCACCTTCACCGCTGCCTCTGCCGAACTGAAACCTTTGGCTGAAACCATCGTTTTGTAATTGCCGGGAATCAGGGCTCCCGAACTGAACGCCCCGGAGGAATTTGTGGTAACGCTTATGAACTGTCCGGTGGCGACGTTTGTGATCGTCACCTTGGCGCCGCTGATCACTGCTTCGGAGGGATCACTCACTGTTCCTACAATGCTGCCGGTACCCACGGTGGTTTGAGCGAATAACCCCGAAAGGCTCGCCAGAAGAACAGCTGCGTGAAAGAGAACCCTCGGCACCCGCATGCCTATAGACGGCTGGGAACCTGACATTTTGCACCTGAAATTTCCGAGGGAAAGCGAACACGAAACTGTGAAGAAGAATAGCCGCAGTTGCTGCCAAAATCAATTGCTAGGAGTGACCTGTAAAGGGATCGGGAGTGGTCACGCGTACTTAACTAATGCTATTCCTCGCGGCGAAGCTTTGCTGGCTACTGCGGCAGCGCCATGCGACGCAGAAGGTCCGTGAACCTCGGGTCGGTGCGCAGGGAATCCAGCATTGGATCAACTTTGATGAAAATGACGCTCGGATCTGCGCTGAACCAGCGGTGCTGGTATGCCTGTTCCAGCCAATAAAAAGCACGACCTTTGTCTCCCAAGACCGCGTGCAGTTCGGCCAAATTCCCCGGCAAAAACACCTGTCTTGTTGCGCTGAGATGCTCTAACTCGTCCGTCATTACTTGCAGCGCACCCCTGTAGCCTGCCATTGCGAAAGCGTGGTGAATTTTAGGCACCGTCTCCGAGAACCCAAAAAGGCCAAGTGCAGTTGCCATTTCGTTAACTGCCTCTTTGTACATCCCTTTTTCCAGGTATGCGTGCCCCAGATCCCAACGGGCCGAGCCGTCGTCAGGATGAGCCTGCAGTATCACATTGACTGTGTCGATGACACGGTCGTAGTCACGTCGAAAATACAAGACACTCGATAGATGGTTGTTATTCGGATCGAGCTCCTGCGCAGTCTGAGATTCCTTCAGCGCATCATCCAGACGCCCCATGGCGCCGAGAAACATGCCGAAGTTCTCGTGAGCGAGGGTATTGTTCGGATTAGCGGCAATGGCTTGTTGGTATTCCTCTTCCGCTCCACGCCAGTTCAGATCCAGGAAAAACTTGGCGTCCGCCAGGATTACCAACGCATCCGAGGATTGTGCATCCAGTGTCAGTGCCTTTTCCGCCGCTCGTCTGCAGATGATGACGTCGTCGTCGGTAGGTGAGGCGAGCCAGCGATGGGCCTCAGCCATTCCGATGTACGCAGGCGCGAAGTTGGGGTCCGCATCGATGGCCTCCTGAAAGTACTCGGCGGCTGTTCTCTTCGCTTCATCACCCGAGCCTCTCCCCTGCAGGTTTACGTGGTAACTGCCCTGGAGGTATGCGTCCAGAACCTTCGCGTTCATCGACCGGGTTGGCGCACTCCCTGCGCGATTCAATTGGAGTTGAACTTCAATTTGAGCGGTTATGTCCTTAGCAACCTCTTGTTCCAGCGCGAAAACGTCGCGAATGTCGCGCTCGTAGCTGTTCGCCCAGACATGTTTGTCTGCGCTTCCTTCTATGAGCTGCGCGGTGATTCGGACACGATCGCCGGAACGCTGCACCGTCCCCTCCACGATCCCGTCCACGTTCAATTCGCGCGCAATTTCGGGCAGCGACTTCCTGGTTTGCTTGTATTGCATGGAGGAAGTGCGCGAAATTACCTTCAGCGAACCCGTCTGCGCCAGATCGGTGATCAGAGCGTCGGTCAGGCCGTCGGAGAAATATTCTTGCGCAGAATCAGCTGAGAGGTTTTGCAGAGGTAGCACAGCAATTGAATGAATCTTGGGAGTAGCGCCGCTGTTTGAGAACCGCGGCCAGATTTTCCAAAAACTTACTACTGCGCCGAGAAGTATCGCGATCCCCAAGGCGCCCCCAAGACTCAATTGCAGGGTTCGGCGAGACGCGCGCTTAGGTTCCGCAACTATCGATGATGCTTCTTTTGACGGGGCCTTTCCGGTCGCACTCACCCGGGCTATCAGCCTGTATCCGCGCTTCGCGACAGTCTGAATGAACTTCGGCTCCCGCGGATCGTCGGAAAACACCCGGCGCAGCTCAAAAATGGAGTGTTTGAGCACGTCATCTGTGACGAACGTGTCAGGCCAGACCGACTTGAACAACGTTTCCTTGGAGATGGTTTGCCCAGCGTTCTCGGCCAGGCAAACTAACACTTGCATGACCTTGGGCTCCAGACGGATAGTGGTGCCGTCGCAGCTGACGCTGTTCAGGCTAGGATCAACCATCCAGGCTCCCACTCGGAATTCCTCACGCACAAGCCTCTCCAAGCGAGCTAAGTGACGGAATTATAACCTTGTTCCCAAGAAAAGGTAGGGATGGCCGCGACTCCGCTCTGGGCGTCCTCACCTCAATCCCACCCCAACTTCACTTCTTCCTCACGACTTCCCGAACGAAGCCAGCATAAAAAGAACCATGTGCCGGGCGACTCAGGTCGACGGTCGGAACGTAGCAGCAAGGTCAAATATCAAAATGACGAGGTGGAATATGACTCTCAAGAATCACATGGCTGCGATCCGGATGCTGGCCGCGGTCCTCGCATCCATCCTTTGCTTAGTCAGCCCCAGCCGTGCCGAGGTGGTTTACAAGGACATCTACGTCTATATGGTCGACAAGGGTACCTACAGCTTCGACCTCAATGGCGATGGCATCACTGATTTCACACTCACCATGACTCTGCATCAGGTCGGGTGCCCCTATTCCATAACTGCCGTCGAGACCCCGGCTCAAGGCAACGGCGCAGAGAGCACGCCCTTGCAGGCCGGAGCGCAGATCGGCCCCAATGAGACTTTCGTTAAAGCGGCACAAACCATGGCGAGTTTCAGCTACTTCTGCAACGGCCACATGAGTTACAGCGGCCCCTGGCCAAAAGGTCAAATCGGCTACCTGGGTTTCAGCTTCCTCATCGATGGACAGCCTCACTATGGGTGGGCAGCCGTGGAATTCAACGTCATCACTACATTTGGACCTCCCAAGCTAATCGCGGTTCTCACGGGCTACGCCTACGAAACCGTCCCCGGAATGCCGATCAGCGCGGGCCAGACGAAGTGAGGCCCGCTTAGCGGCACGTGTCGGATCACGCCCAAAGGCGTTACGGGCGATTATGACGGTTAACCGTGCTTTTTGAAACAACATCAAGAAAAAAGGAGAGCACGATGAAAAGAATGGGACGAGTTCTGTTGTTGATCGCGGCTGCCTGCCTGGCTCTGTGCACGCTGGGCCTTCTTCCAACCGTTCATGCGCAAACGATTACCGTGTTTGATGCTGCGGGCGCAGGTGCTGGCGCCGGTCAGGGCACTTTGGGAGTCGCTATCAGCCCATCGGGGGCGATCGCCGGATTCGACTTTGACGGGAATGGTGTCTCTCACGGCTTCCTGCGCTCTCGAAGTGGGGTCGTCGTCACGTTTGATGCTCCCGGCGCAGGCACCAGCCCGGGCCAAGGCACTATCTGCCGGAGCATCAACCCGGCGGGCGCGATCGCAGGACAGTATCTTGATGCGAGCGGTGCGACTCATGGCTTCCTGCGCAGTCAGAACGGTGACTTCACGACGTACGATGCTCCTGGGGCGGGTACAGGACCCGGCCAAGGCACGAACGGCGAGAGCATTAATGCGGCGGGAGAGGTCGCCGGGGAATATTCGGACGCGAGTGGGGTGTTTCATGGTTTCCTTCGGGCCTCAAGCGGTGCCTTCACTACCATTGACGCTCTCGGCGCCGGCACTGGTCCCGGCCAGGGCACGTTCGTCGCAACCGTCTCAGGGATTACTGCGGCGGGGGCGATCACCGGATACTACTTTGACGGCAGCACTGTGGCGCACGGGTACGTGCGCTCTCCCAGCGGCACCATCACTACCTTCGACGCTCCGGGTGCGGGCACAGGCGCCTCCCAGGGCACCTATGTTGGAAGCATCAACCCCAAGGGCGAGATCACGTCCTTCTTCGTAGACGCGAACAATGTTTATCACGGCTACCTCCGCACTCGTGAGGCCGTCATCACCACGGTCGATGCTCCGGGAGCGGGGACGGGCGCCGCACAAGGCACTCAGGCCGAGAACATCAATTCCATAGGCACGATCGTTGGAAACTACCTGGATACGAGCGGTGTGAATCATGGTTTCGTGCGCACCAGGCGCGGCGCCATCACCACCTTCGACGCTCCAGACGCAAGCACAGGTCCCGGTCAGGGCACGACTCCATTTAGTAACAACGCGTCGGGGGCGATTACCGGATTCGAGATAGACGCTAACGGTGTGTTTCATGGCTTCCTGCGGACCCGTGAGGCCGAAGATATGAGGTAATGCCGAGCTCGTTCCGATAGCTGGGACAACCGCCGTTTTGTAAGTTAAGACAAGGTACGTTCTGAACAATTCCCTTGTAGGCATTCGCTCACCGTCGAATAGCGTGGCTGCAGGAGTCTAGAACATTATGTATTCAAGGATCCGTATCCCAAGCCTGCCTCTGGAGCTCGTGCTCTTGCTCGGAAGCCTAATCGGCTGCGGCGGAGGTGCGACCCCAGTCCAACAGTTTTCTATGAGCATTTCACCGTCACCCGTTAATGTTGCAGCAGAAGCAACCGAGCAATTCAATGTTACGGTGACAGGAGTTTCAAGCACGGCGGTGACATGGCAGGTGAACGGACTAGCTGGTGGGAATCCTACAGCGGGAACAATTACAGATGCCGGTCTTTACACCGCCCCTGCGGCCGCCACAACTGCGACGGTCTCGGCCGTATTACAGGCGGACAGTTCGAAATCGACCTCTGCCCATGTCTCTGTACTAGCGCCTCACAGAATAGGGATTCGACCGACTTCTAGCTTTGGGGAGTTCTACGATCGGAGCACGGGCAACAGCTTCGTCCCGCGAGGCGCCAACTACGTTCGACTCGGTGCGCAGAACTGCCCCAATGCGCCTCCTGCTGATCATACGGTCTTCAATGTCGGGCTCTACGACGGCACTACCGTTGATGCCGCTCTGGCGCTGATGCAAGCCGGCGGATACACCATGGTTCGCGTTTTTCTGAATGGGTGGTGCCCTCAAAACACGCTGGGCAATCCCGCAGGGGGACTCTCGTCTGCGTACCTCGCCAATGTCGTCGAGTTTCTCGGACGAGCGAAAAATCACGGCATGTTTGTCATCATCGATATCAACTGGCTCCCGCTGTATGGTGGATATTCGGAACAGTATGCCACGTGCACTAACTTCGTTGACTTCAACACTTTGAATTTGTGCCCGGGTGGAGTGCAGGCAAGTACCAGTTTCTTCCACGACCTGGTGCAGGACCTCGTTGCCCAAAATGCGCCACTAGATGCCATCTTCGCTTACGAAATACGCAACGAGTACTACTACGATTCCGACCTGCCGCCATTGAGCTGGACAAGCGGCATGATTACGACTGCCGACGGCCAAACCTATGACATGAGCAGTCAGACTTCACGACAACAAATGATGGATAACGGCCTGATCTATTTCACTAACCAGGGCCGAGCAGCGATTGTGGCACTCGATCCCACTGCACTGGTGACAGTGGGCTTTTTTGTGCCGCAGGGCCCGAACCCGACGCGTATCGGGGACCCTCGTCTGATTCAGATATATCCGATGATTGCCAACTCGACAGCGGACTTTGTCGACCTCCATCCATATGCGGTGGCCGGTGGATTAACACTCGCGCAATATGTCCAGAACTTTGGTTTTACAGCAGCGCAACAGCAGAAGCAGCCCGTGGTCATGGTGGAATTTGGCGAGCTGCAATCGGACTATCCGGTGGAAAGCACCGCTGCCGCAATCGCGCATGACTGGCAAGTTCAGTCGTGCTTATACGGGTTCAAGGGCTGGGCCTGGTTCACCTGGGACACGACCGATGCCGAATATGAGTTGGTAGGTGGCCCGCTTTACTGGTCAGCGTCGCTGGGGAGCGGTCTTATCAATGAGGCGCTCGCGCCGGCGGCACGTCCGGATCCTTGCGTCAATTAGGCCGGAGCATTCTTAGCCTGAATGGGAGGTTTGTGATGAACTCAGGAAAGCGCCTGAGGCTTCCAAAGATCCTATCATCCGTTTTTCTTGCCGCTGGCAACTTTGGGTGTGGTGGTTCGCCAAGCACTCAACCGTTCCCACCGCAGATTTCCGTGGCGTTATCGCCCGCAACAGCCACGGTGCAGACCAGTCTCACGGCGAGGCTCACCGCCACCGTCAGCAGCGATGCGAGCAACAGTGGCGTCTCTTGGACTGTATCCTGCTCCGCTGCCCAATGCGGAACTATTACACCCCTCACAACACCGAGCGGAGCACCCGCAATCTACAGCGCACCCGCGACTATGCCTGCAAGTGTGAACGTTACCGTAACAGCTACGTCGGTCGCCGACAAATCAAAAGCAAGCTCCGCAACTGTCATCCCCGTTGGCGCTATCCCCGGCTACGATGTCGGAGTGGATTACCACGCTTACGGACTTGACATCGACACCACCGGCTTCATCGCCATCTACAATCAGCCGCAGGTGCGCCAGGCCGTGCAAGCGCAGGTGCAGGGCATGGCTGACCGCGGCGCAACATTCCTTCACACGAGTATCTGGGTTGCAAAACCTCCTGGTACGAATTGCTGCTCAACGGCAGAAGTTACTTTCTCACCGACCGATCAGGAAATGGCCAACCTCCGAGCTTATGTGCAAGACGTAGCTGCTGTGGTCGGGGCCCAAGGCACCCGACTGCGGCTGGATCTCGCACTCATGTGGACGGGAGGAGCCGCCGATTTCACGATCGGGTCTCCGGCTACTGGCCTCGGTTCCCCTGCCATCTCCGCTGCTGATTTCGTCTCCCGCGTTCAGAGCACCATCGACACTGTTTTGGCTGCGGTAAGCGACGTGACTCGTCCCGATGGTGTCCGCGTCGTGGACACCATCTTTTTTGCTCCGGAACTATTGATCCCCGGACCGGGCGAGACCGACGGAAACCCTAACGAGGGATGGTTCCTTACAACAAGTTATCCGTACTTCGTGTCGGTCGTTTCCGCCAAAGGAATCCGGCCAAGTGTTTACTTCTGGGCTGACGGGAATCAGGCCGATGTGGACGACAGCACCTACGTTGACTCGCTTTACCCGATTCTCGACGGCCGCCGCTCCATGTTTTGGGTCTACCGCAGCATGAAATTCATGGTCGACAATGGACTTCCGCTGCCTTCGCGAATCGATTTCTCATGTTACGTCGACTCCACAGGAGCAACTTACGATCAACTGCTCCAGCACGTCCTAGACGATGCTGATGCCACTCTTCTTCCGCTCGGAGCCCCACGCTTATATGGCGCTGCTGAGACTTATTACTTAGCAGACGCCAACTTGCGGCTTCAATATAGTCAGGCATTCGCCGCTCAAGCAGCGCAAAACCCGCGCCTACAGCGCGTCAGCTTCTGGACCACTCCTGGCGGAGGGCCAAATATGGAAGAGCAGAACTCTGCCTATCCCTTCACGATCGAAGTTTTCTTGCCGCCTGCTCCCTGATTGACAATGACCGAGTCACCTGGAGATGGCGCCCAAAGAATCGGGCAGACAAACTTAGAAGGTACTTCCAGAACATCCCTGCTTCGTAATGACGCTAGCCTACGGTGCCAACCCCACGCGGCGGAGAAAATCGGCAAAGCGCGGGTCAGAGCGCAGGGGAGCCAGCCATGGGTCGGTTTTGAAATAGACAGTTGGGTCGCCGGTCGCGAGATCGCGATGCTGCGAATATTGTTCCAGCCAATAAAATGCGCGATCTTTGTCGCCCAACGCTGCGTATGCCTGCGCCGCCAAGCCTGGGTAGTAAGCTTGTTTGCGAGCCGCGAGATATTCCAACTCCTTCGCCCACTGCCGCAGCGCTCCCTGATACCCGGAATGCGCGTACGCCTGTTGAAGTCGTGCGCTGAGTTCGGGTAGCCCGTACAGCGGGGCCATAGTACTCATCTCCTCCACATATTGCTTGTACTGCCCCTTTTGCGCATAGGCCAAGGCAAGGGCGAAATGGTTGTATCCTTCGGCAGGATCCTGTTTGGCGATCCTCAAGCGAATCTGAATTGCGTGATCGAATTGGCCACGTTGATAAAGTGCATCGGCCAGGTGGTCGTGGTTGGGATCTAGTTCCTGCGCGATCTGGTATTCTTTCCACCCTTCGTCCAGGCGACCCGATACGTCCAAAGCACTGGCAAGCATGTTGTGCGCGGCGGCGTTATTAGGGTTGAGTGCAAGTGCGCGCCGAGAGTCCTCTTCAGCCCCAGACCAATCCCATAACGTCCACTTAATTAAGGCTAATTCCGTGTATGCATCGGAAGAATTTGGATCGAGTTCAAGTACCTTTTCTGCGGCTTTTTTCGCAATGACGAGATCTTCGGGCTGCCCCTGGAGCACGAGCACGTGAGACTCGGCTAGCCCGATGTACGCCGGCGCAAAGTCCCGATCCAGATCGATTGCCTGTTGAAAGTATTGGCGGGCTTTCTTCTTGTCTTCATCACCCGCACCACGGCCCTCGCTGTTCAGGTAGTAGCTGCCCTGGACGTATGCGTCCAAGACTTTGGGATCCACCGGCCGCGGTTGTGGTGACGCTGCGTTCGGCGTAAGTTTCGCTTGTACCTGCTGAGCGATGTCGCTAGCTACGTTCGTTTGCAGAGCGAATACGTCTCGCAGGTCTTCCTCATAACTCTTGGCCCAAAGGTGTTTGTCCGACGGTCCGTAAATGAGCTGCGCCGTGATGCGGATCCGGTCCCCGGAACGTTGCACGGTTCCTTCGATAATCCCATCGACATTGAGTTCGTGGGCAATTTCGGGCAGTGACTTTTTCGTCTGCTTGTACTGCATGGAGGAGGTGCGAGAAATCACTCTCACTGAACCGATCTGCGCTAGGTCGGTGATCAGTGCGTCCGTCATGCCATCAGAGAAGTACTCCTGCGCGGGATCGGCGGAAAGGTTTTGCAGAGGTAAAACCGCGAGTGAGTGGATCTGCGAAGCCAAACCTGGTGTTGACCGTGGCCAGCGGAAGCGGGAGACCGAGAAACCGAGCGCCAGCAAAATGAGAACTGCTCCCAATCCAAGCACAATCCTCCACTCACGTCTGCGGTTGGATTGCGAAGGCCGGTTGATCGTGTCCTGGGCCTGTAGCTCGGCGACTTTGCGTTCAGCACCATTTGTGCTCACTGGCGCTATGAAGCGATAGCCCTTGCGCGGGATCGTCTCGATAAAACGGGGATTGTCAGCGGAATCGCCCAGTGCATCACGCAGGCGGTTGATCACCCTCTTCAGCGCGAGGTCGTAGTCGACAAACGTGTTGTCCGGCCACAGATGTCGACGGAGTTCCTCGCGCCTGACGACTTCCTGAGGGTGTTCCAGCAAAATTCGCAGAACTTCGAGGGGCTGCCCCGACAGGTTCTGGCGCATGCCGGACTTGCGCAGTTCTCCCGAGGCGAAGTCGACCTCAAACACTCCGAATCTGTGTACCTGCGACTGGGTGGGCGTTCGCTCCATCTGCCCTCCCGCGATGAAGTGATGCGCAGTCTATCACAGCTTTTCCCGAAAATGGCCCTCGGTTCCTTTGGGACCCGAGTGCATTAGGCGTGCGGAATCAATAATGTGCAGAGGGACCTAAAAAGCACCCCCATGGTTCTTGATCCCTGGGGCCACTCGCGCAAGAGTGCGATTAGATCGAGAGCTGTTACCACGGAGCGCAGTATTCGGTCTGGACAACTGTCTAGAAACAAATCGTAAACCGGAGGGACATCATGAGAGATAAATTCGTGACGATAAGTGCTGTGGCCATTCTCGCCATTGCTGCTGGGTTGACCCCAGTTTCCGCTGACGGGCAGGGGACTCGGCCATTTCAGATGCAAGGACATGGGCGAACTCCGCAGCAGCCTGGCGCGGAGCATCAACGTGCTTTTCGCGCTGATGCGCCAAAGCTCATAACAGCGGCTTCTTCGGACATTATCTGGGTTCAATGCCCAGCCGCAGCCACTGCACTCGATCCTAACGTCGCGTGTGGCTACCTGCCCGTACCGATCTTCGAGACGCCATCATCGCCGATGATCAACATGTACTTCGAAGTCTATTTGCACACCGCCTCTGGACCAGCGGTGAGCGCTATCTTCGCCAACCCGGGCGGCCCGGGTTTGACCACCACGGGGCTGCGGGGCCTCATCGTGTCGTTGTACGGCGTTACTCTCGATGTGCACGACTTGGTGCTCTTTGACGACCGGGGTCGCGGCAGCTCAGCGGCCATCAATTGCTCTGACCTTCAGCACGGAACAGTACCCTTTGACAAAGCGGTGGCGGAATGCGCCGCGCAGTTGGACGCCGACGCGAGCGCGTACGGCACGGGGGCGGTCGCCCATGACGCGGAGGCATTGCGAGTGGCGCTGGGGTACGACAAGATCGACTATCTCGGTGTGTCCTACGGAGGTGAGGACGCCGCCGCGTACGCCACGCGATACGGGTCGCACCTTCGCTCGATCCTTCTCGACGCTCCCGCAGGCTCCCCCTATCTACCCGCTTTCGCAGCCGACCGGGGCTCGACATCCTCTATCCCCCGTGCGATTGAGCTGGGTTGCCAGCGCTCGCCCACATGCGCGGTCGATCATCCCCGCCCCGACTCTGAGCTTGCCACCCTTATTTGGTCCATTCACAGCCATCCTCTAATCGGTACCGGGAACAACGCCTTCGGGGTTCCGACCATCGTCAAGTTGAACGAGGGCTCGCTCGCGGCCCTGCTGACAGCCGGAACCGGTCCGCCATTCGGTCCGCCGGGCAGCGGAGGTTTCGTGGATGATAATGAAGTGCTCGCTGCCGCGCAGGCCTACGCGAACGGCGACTCCGTCCCGCTGCTGCGCATCGGAGCCGAACAGATCATTCCGTTGTCGATTGATTATGGAGATCCGACTTTCTTTTCGGAGGGAGACTTCATCGCCGCCTTGTGTTCGGACATGCACCAGCCCTTCAAGTGGAGCGATTCTGTCTCGCTGCGAAGGAGCGAACTGAGCGAGGCGATCAGCGATCTCCCCTCGGACTACTTCGCACCTTTTACGAAAGGTGTTGCCCGGCACCCGATCTTTGCCTTCGAAGCACAGTGCCTCAATTGGCAGGAGCCCACCCCTTCTGATCCGGTTCTGCCAGATAAGCCAGTGTTTCCGGACGTTCCGGTGTTGGTGCTCCACGGCGACATGGATGCACAGATCTCCACCGAGCAGGCACGCGCGATCGCTGCGCAGTTTCCCCGCGGCACGTTCATTCAGATTGCCTCGTCAGGTCACGTGACGTCGGGCTTCGGCCAATGCGGCACCAACATCTCCAACCACTTCCTGGAGACGCTGCAGCCGGGGGACACCTCCTGCGCCCAGACGCCAGAAACCGTGTGGCCCGCCGTCGGGCGGTTCCCGTTGTTCGCGGTTCATGCGTTGCCCGCAACTCCCGCCTCTGGAAATCACGGAACCGTTGACGACCTGAAGGTCGTCTCGGTCGCGGTCGCAACCATGAAAGACGCTTTGCAGCGCACCACACTGGGAAGCACGTCCGGCGCGGGCCTGCGGGGAGGCGCGTGGACGGATACGGTCGGAGCAACCTCTCAAGTCATCACGCTCAGCGGCTGCCTGTTCTCCGAGGACGTCTCGATCAGCGGGACGATCACATACGGATTCGACACATCGGTGTCCGCCAGCCTTTCGGTGACGCTATCGGATGGGACGACGGGTACCTTGAACGTGACGGGCTCGTTCCTGCGACTGGGACCGGTAGGAAACTTCTCCGTCACGGGTAGTATCGGCGGCAAGCAGATCGCCGCGCTGGTGCCGGAGGCGTAATCAAGGAGGAGAACGTGTGGACGTTCACCGTCAAGATTGTTTCCCTAACGGTTCTTCTGGGAATCACGTTGAGCTGTGGCGGCGGTGGTGGTTCAATCCAGCCACCGCCCAAGGGTGCCGCGTCTTATTACGTTGACTGTTCGGCCGCGACAAACGGCGATGGGACCCAAGCCTCTCCGTGGAATTCCTTGTCCGGCGCAAATGCAATTTCCTTTGGTCCGGGAGACCAGCTGCTGCTCAAGCGAGGAACTACCTGCCAGGGCGCATTGAGTCCGGTCGGCTCTGGTTCGAGCGATGCAACGATTGTGATCGATAGCTATGGCACCGGCGCACAACCCATCATCGACGGCGGAACTAGCAACGCCGTTATCTCGTTAACCGATCAACAGTACTGGGAGATCCGCAATCTGGAAATCGTTGGCGGAAACAAATTCGGCGTCTTTATATCTGGGAACACACCCAATAGCTCGCTGAATCACTTTCACCTCATCAACCTGAATGTGCACGGTGCGCACTACACTTCCACGAACACGGGCGATTCCGGGGAAGTCTTCATCAGTCCGGTGGGAGTACACCAGATCGTAAATGACGTTCTGCTAGAAGGAGTCAGCGCCCACGACACGCAGGTGTCGGAAGGAATCATCGTAGACGCTGGCGGGGATTTCAATACACAACAGGCGGCCTGCCAGCAAACGCCGACTCCAGCTACCGCTCTGGGCAATACCGTCACGATCCAAAACTCCACCGCCCACGACGTTTACGGAGACGGAATTCTAATCCTCGCCGTCAGCAATGGACTGATGCAGAACAACGTGGTGTACCACTCTGGCCTGTGCCCGAATTGCGGTCGCACGACCAGCGGTTTGTGGCAATGGTGCTGCCACAGCTGCACCATCCAGGGCAACGAGTCCTACGCAAATAAGACGGGCGGCGGCCCGTACGACGGGGGAGATTTCGACATCGATCTTTATAACAATGACAACATCGTCCAATACAACTATGGGCACGACTCCGATGGATATTGCGTCCTGTTCGTCGGGGACTCGCACGCGCCGAGCAGCAACAACATATTCCGCTATAACATCTGCGCGAATAACGGGCAAAACGGTGCGATCGCGCCCCAGGGTGAGGCCTACGTGACAGGTTGGGCGAGCGGCGTCCAGATTTACAACAACACTTTCTATTCCAACCCTGTCATCCCTTCGGCGGCCTTTCTCACCAATGCCAACCCCGGCAGCGATTCCAGACTTTTCGAGAACAACATCATCTACAGCGCAGTGCCGCAGATGATTCAGACTCCCCCCGGCTACACACTCGACAACAACATCTACTGGACGATCAGCACATCTTCGCCGACGTGGCAATGGAACGGGGTCACTTACACCGACTTCACCGCTTACCAGTCGGCATCGGGCCAAGACGCTCATAGCTACAATGCTGACCCAATGCTCAACGATCCCACGTATCACACCGCGGGCCGACCAAGTTCCGCATTCACCCTACAGACAGGATCGCCGGCTCGGAGTGCTGGGACCAATGTTTGCCTGGGCATCAATGGATGCTCCATGGGCACGCAGGACTTTTTCGGGAATCCTCTGCCGAACAGCAGCGGATATGACATCGGAGCGAATCAGGCACCCTGAGTGAGCGTCAACAAAATAGGCTGCGCAAGAAATCGAGCCAAGGCACTTCTAATTGTATGTGCCCCTATGCGGATGGTGAGGCCATGACGAATGCACGACTAGCAGTCTGCCTGGTGGCGTTCACATTGGTGCTGGTAGTCTGCAGCAAAGCCGATGCGCAGAAGATTGACGCCCCCCCTCCGACTTCCCAGCAACACATCCTGTCGCTCAACTTCAAGAACAATGGTCAACACTTGAGCGCCGCCGTGGGTCAACAAATAGAAATCACCCTCGGAACGGTTGGTCCTCCGCAGTATGGGCAACCGGAGATCTCGTCGACTGCCATCCGGCTTGAGAGCACCGCTCTAGGGCATACTCCAGGGGGCTGGATCACTCCAGGGGGCCCGACGTTTATATATATTTTCGAGGCGGCAGCTGAAGGGGGGGCGCAGGTCACCGTTCCGATTCTCCACTCAATTGACCCTGAGTGGACGAAACAACACACCTTTGTCATCACGATTCGTGTCGGACCTGCCCGTCTCAATTCGCTTGGACTCCGCGCATCCTTAAGGCCGGACCAGTCAAACACCGAACCGTGGAGGAATGCGTGGACCAATCTGAGGAACGCGCGGCAGGACTTCGTACCGTTGCTGCCGAGGCTTACCGGTATAGAAGTAGAACTAATGGTGGCCAACCCTGAACCAGGCCGTGACGAGGTTACGATGTGGTTGGCGGGGGAGAGTATTTCGAAGACTGTCACGGTCGCTGAGTGCAGCCACGTCCTGTTCCTTCTTCCCAAGGGTGGCGTGCAAGTCGTGCCGGGTCAGGTTTATAGCATCGTGCTGAACGGTGACCATAACGTCTTCGGT